>Ga0076930_100683_pt1 | contig 27267 bp, 26 predicted proteins | sample HotLakConsoUCCRE_FD_71149 | JGI IMG/M metagenome (GOLD analysis project Ga0076930, IMG submission 71149) | Hypersaline microbial mat communities from Hot Lake, Washington, USA - Hot Lake Consortium UCC-RE (version 3) (version 3) ...
CCCGATCAGGGCCTGACCCGCCTCCACTCTGTAATCAGTTCCGTCGGCTCAGGCCCTGATCTCGACGCCGCACAGAGGGGTCAAAATTGGACGCCGAAAGGGGGTCAGGTTTGCATGCCGATTGACAAGCAGAACGACGAATGGGCCGTCCAGCGCGCCCGCTACATGACGCTGGAAACCATCGCGCCGATGGGCGATGATCCCGTCATCAGCCTGCCCGCAGTGGCGCATCCTGATCAAGCAGGCCCGCGCCGAGCATCACGGTGACGATCAGCGCCAGCTACACCACTCCGTGGGACAGCATCATCTGCGGCCATGCCTCGGTTGAACCGCCCCGGTCTGACGGCGTCACGATGACACCATGCAAAAAGGGCAGCCGGGGCTGCGCGCCGTACTATTTTCGGACCACAACCACCGCTTGATCGGCATGACCAAAGGGGATGATCTCCTCGATCTTGAAGAACCGGCTCCAGACCCTTTCGATGTGCTGCTCCGGCGTGAAGACCACGCCGCGATAAGGACCGGTCTGCGTGTGGCGGAAATAGCGGTTCTCGGCGGTCAGCGGGCCCTTGAGCGTTTCTGCCGCTTCCGGGGAGAATTTTGCAAGTCGACTGGACAGCCGCTTCGCGTTCTGGCCCTCGCCTTGCTGCAAGCGGGCCCAGTGGCTTTCGGACGATACCGTCAGATAGCCCAAGGCGCCGGGCCTGAGCATGCGCCGCACCTCGGCCAGGAAAGCCGTCTCGAACACGTCGATATGGGTGAAGACCGAAAACGCGGTGACGAGATCGAAGTAATTGTCTTCGACAGGATAATGCGGCAAGGCGGGCATGGTGATCGGGCGCACATGGTGGGGCATGTGGGTTTCGAGAAACCGGATGTGCCGATGGTTGATGTCGCAGCCCCAGATCTCCGGGATGTCCGACTGGAACGCGAAATGGCGCAGCACACGACCGGACGCGCAACCGATATCCATCATCGTGTTGATCGTCACACCGTGACGCGCGACGATCTGCGATGTCAGATGGTAGTCGCGCAGTCCCGAGAGCCAGTAGAATTCGTGATTGTCATCCCCGTAGCCTTCTCGGTCCTGACGGACGGGCAGGGGCGCCGTGTCACGTCTTGCCATGTCCAGAAGCGGTAGGTCCCCGATATCTTCCAGGCCGCGTCCTGCGCCGATCATCCCGAAGGCATCAACCTCCCATTCGGCGACGGGCGGCACAAGCTCGAATGGGGCGGTGTCGAGGGCATGGGCCGAAAGATCATCTTCCCAGCGCAACGGGCGCGTTTCTTCGGCCCTGCCGGCCGAAGCTGCAGCCGAGGCCGAGGCCGGGGCCGGCCCCGATGCGGGGGCAACGGGGGCCGCCGCCCGCTGTCCGGCCTTGGCGTTCGGCGCCTTGAGGTCGATCATGTCACGCAGGCTTGCCGCGTCGCGAGCGGCAGCCATTGCGATGCGTCCGGGTCTTGTCCGGGTCCGGGGCGCGCCATCATCGGGCATGTCGTCTTGAACCCAGATATATGTGCGCACCGCGCTGAACCCCATCCAACTGAGGATGCGACCCAAGACCACTGGGCCGCTCGGCAACCAAGACGTTGCAGCGCGCAGGGGCCCGGCGTCCTTTACGGCGGCTTGCCGAAGCACCAGTTCGGGTTTTTCGGGCTGGTTCACATCGAACCATGCGCATGCCGTATCGATGAAAAGCACCTCGCCGGTGTGGTCCGCCGCCTGCTTGAGAGAAGCGATCGGATCGGCAAGGCGATGGAAGATGTTCTTGAACCAGGTGACATCGTAGGTTTCTGCGGACGTCGCCAGATCATCGGGTGATCCGACCTCGAACAAGATGTCCGACGCATCGCCTTCGCGATGTCTTGCTGCGAACCGGGCCTGCAGGATGCAATGCGCGTGGCTGTCAAGGCCAAGCACGCGTCCGGCGCCCCGGTCAGTGGCGGCAAAGGCATATCCCCCGGACTTGCAGGCGCAGTCGAGAAACGACCGTCCCTGCAGGCCGTCGGGGTAGATCTGCCGTGTTGCGTTCTCGAAAGCCCGATCGGCGTCATGACTGACAATCTGCGCCCCGCTTTCGTCCTGAACGATGTCGGAGTCCGTGAAGCTGCCGTCCCCAAGCCTGATCCTGTGATGCCAGGGGCCAAGCGCGTTCACCTGTTCGCTGATTGTTTCTTTCGATGTCATCAGGCGCCCTCGGCTTGTTTGTGTGAACCTTCGGCCAGATCGAGACACGCCCCTCGGCCAAGGGATTGAGCGACCAGAGCCGGGCGGCGGCCTGTGCATCGGAAAGCCTGAGCTGCTCGAGATAGGGCAGCATCGGGTAGACCGCGCCAGCCGACAAGGTGCCTGCCGTCTCGACCGCCCTGATCGGGAAGGCGAGAGGGCCGATGTCGTGATCGGTCAGACATCCCAAGGTGTTGACAAGCGTGACGCGCCGGGGCTTGGGGTTCTTGAACAGCGCCAGAAGCCGCGTCCGTCGTGCCTCGGGCGTGTCGCGTTCCGGCTGACAGACCCGGTAGCGCCACCTGCGCGCGGTCAGCCCGGCGATCACCTCATTGGCTTCCTGTCCGAAACGGCCGTCGATCAAGACGATACGCGCCTGGTCGAGCGGCATCTCGCGGTGCAGATCATCCAGCAGCCGCAGGTCGCGCAAGCACCCTTCGATGACAACAAGGTGATCCTCGGGTGCAAGGGCGGGCATGCCCGGCCAACCGCTTTTGGGGGCGCGACCCGCAGTGTCCCGGATGATCCGGTAGATGTCGTCACAATAGGAGCGATAGTCCCAATCTGACCGGATGTGGTCCCGCGCGGCGGCGCCCTGCCTTTCGCGCATGTCCGGATCGTCGACATAGCGATCGATCGCCGCGGCCGCAGCAGCAAGATCGCCCATCTCCACGACGGTGCCGCAGGCATCCCCGACAAGTTCGGGCGCACCGCCCCCATTGCGGAACGCGATGACCGGAAGGCCGCAGGCCATCGCCTCGTGGATCACGCAGGGAAAGGGGTCGGCCCGCGCCGACAAAAAGAACAGATCACCGCCGGCAAAGACCTGTTCGATCGCCGGTGTGGAAGGCAGAAACCGGATGCGGTCGGAAAGATCGTGACGCGTCAGCACGTCGTCGACATAGCCGAACGCATCGTCACGCATCCCGAACCAGGCGAAATAGACCGGCCTGTCGCGCGTTTCGTCCTCGAGGAAGAGGCGAGCTGTCTCGATGAACATGTCGGCCCCCTTGCGAATATCGACCGTGCCCACGTTCAAGACGATGAAGGCGTCATCTTCCACCCCCAGTCGCTCGCGCAGGAGCCTTCGGCATTTGTGACGGTCGACCGACCCGAAATCATCCTCCAGCAGGCCCTGACCCCGGATGGTGGTCGCCGACAGGTCAATGGCGGCGTGGCTGGCGGCGACGCGACTGACGAATTGCGATGGAAAGACCGACTTGCGCGAATAACTGACGATCGAGGCAAAGACCTCGGGCGGATAGTAGCTGGCGATCTCGTGGATCAGCGACACGACGGGCACGCCGATCTCGGCCAGCGCCCTGCCGATGTGGAAACTCTCGGCTGAGTTGACCAGCGCGCAGACCGGCATGTTGCCGTGAAACAGGCCGTCGGGCCCGAAAGCGTCCTGCAACTCGTGGCTTGCGTATCCATCCGACCAGGCTTTGCCCCGGCGTGATGTGGTCATCACATGGGTATGGGACAGCGCCTTGAACTCGGGCAGTCTTTCGCCGCCTTCGTCAAGGATCGAAAAGCACTCGAAAAGGCCCGAGCGGCTGAACATCTCCAGCAGGCGCAAGATGATGGCAGGTGCCCCGGTCCGGGAGGCGTCGTGGCTGACGAAGATCAGGCGAGGTTTGGCAAAGAGCCCAGACCGAATGTAGGCGGAAACCTCGGACAGGCCGCTGAGGCTGCTTTGGTCGAGATGAGAATGGACGTAGCCGTGGGAGAAGAAGCTGTTGGGGCTGCGCCCTTCTGCAGCACCGTAGGTCCAGAAATGCCCTGCAGGGTCGACGCCCGCCGCTGTTACGTCCGTATTGGTCCTTCCGTAGAACGCAAGGTCAAGCACGGGGGGCATCTCGACGGCAGGCTGCGGGGTCATGGTCCGCAGGCGGTTCCTTGCACGCTTGCGCAGTTTGTCGATCATGGGCGCCCCCAGTCGAGGACCGACATCGACGCCGCGACCCGCGGGTTGATCGCGGACATCTCTTCGATCTGGGACGGTCGACGGGTCAGGACCCGATCGAAGGTCATGCCGAGCGTGTAGAGCACACCCATTTCGGCCGCGCTGCCGCGCGCCAGCAAGACCGACCGGTCGAACGCCTCGATCTCCGCGGCGTCCAGAGCCTCGACCGTGCCCGCAATCGCGATCTCGCGGCACCCGCTGTCATGGATCAGCGCGGCGATCCCCTCTGGCATATCCGGCACCCGCGCGCGCGCCAGATCGAACCAGAGGATCGGCGCGCCGCGCCCGGTCGCCCTGCGCGTGGCATGCTTGGCCAAGGCGTCGATAAACGATTTGTCAGGCACGATCAAAAGCATCTTGCCCATGCAGGGACGGTCCGCTTCAACAAGACCAATGTCGGGGACAAGGCGCCTGATCGCGGCGTCGGTGCGTGCGATGAACCCGGGCAGCCGGGTTGCCCCCGAATCCGCAATACGCAATCTCCGTGCCCGAGGGTCGCTGACCAGTCGGCGCAGCACGTCGCGTGCCGCCGCAAGATCGTAGCGGCCGACCAGAAGACCAGGGTTCTGCGCGATCGCATGGGCCAGAGTCGCATCGGTCGACCGCTCCATCATCAAGACAGGCAACCCGGCCCGTGCCGCCCGCGCCGCGCCGCCATCACCGCCCCCGTCGCGGCCAAGGTTGACGTAGATGTCGGCAGCCGAGAGCACCGCATCGATCGCTGGTGCGTCGATCTTTCTGAACCGCGTCGCGCCACCTTCGGCAAGGCCCGCGAACTGTGCGGCGTAGAACAGCGGCGTGTTGGAGTGCGACGCGGTGGCGCCATGCCACAGGAACGTCGCGTCGTGAAACGCGTCCCCGCCGTCGCCGCACAGGCCCGCCAATGCGCCGAACAAGTCCGCGCCATCCGCGAGCGTGCCGGTGCCGCTGGACAAGATCACCACAGCAGCGTCATCCAGCCCCAGCGCCTGACGCACCCGGTCGCGCCGTGCGCTCGGCGGTGCCACGCTGACGGTCTCGGCCATCAGCCCGGCTGCCAGCTTGTGTCGCGATGTCTCGTCGATCGTCAAAAGCGACTGCCGTACTGCGTCCCCATCGCACAAGATCAGATCGGTCAGATCGACAAGCTGCGCCGCGTCTTCCAGCGACAGCCGCGACAGCCCGGTGTCGCCGAAGACGGCGAGGTTCGGCCCAAGCTGGGCAAATTCCGCCACCACCGAAGCGCCTGCGCCCGCGTCGACAAGCGTGACGAGCGCCGGGTTCGCGGCCAGCACCCTGCCCAGCTGCGTGACGGCTGATCGCAGAGCCGCCGGGTCCATCGTGTGAAGGGGCCGGTTGGCCAGATGCCAGACATGCGCGACCTCGAAGAAGGATGCCGACATCGGGCCGGGCATGGCGGCGGCGACGACAATCTCGAGATCGGAGTTTGCAAGCTGGGCGGCGCACAGGCCGAGGAAGGCCCGGTTGACCGCCGTGTCCTCCATCGTCGGCAGCACCACAAGCAGGCGCTTGCGCCGCTGCCAGCCCCGTTCGAAATAGGCCGCCAGCGGGTCCGGGTGATCCACGGCCAAGAGCTGCGCCTGGGCCTTGATGTAAGGCATCGAGAGAAGACCGCTCGAGCGGCGGCCGGCACGATAGCCGAACCGGAAGTAATGCTCGCGCAAGACCTGCGGGCTCGTCTCGGTGGGCAGTTCCATCTTGGCGTAGTGGCTGGGGCTGAAATCAGGTGTCACCGACAAAGGAACATCCGCAGGCGATGTGGCAAGCAATTCGGCCACGGTCTTGCCCGTGGGCGATTGCGCGCGCTCCAGCAGCTGGGCCATCGAAAGGTCGATCAAGGGATGCGGCTCATAGTGCCGGTGCCCGCCCGCGAGATAATGCAAAAGCGCGCTCTCGTCGCAGCCCGACCGGGCCCTGTAATGGGTCGCCTCGAAATAGGGCGAGGGTGACAGACCTGCTGCCTGGCCTATGGTGAGGAAATGCTCGAGCGATGGGTTTGGCACCCGCCCTAGAACAGCCCGCGCTCTTTCTGCGTAAAAATCGGGATCGAACAGCGGATGGGGCGACGGTGGGGTCTGGCTGGTCAGATAGTGATAGACGGAGTGTGCGAGATGATCGCCGCCCGCGACCTGCGACCGGTAGAAATCGACATCGAACAGCGGGTGGGTCGACAGGTCCTTGCCGCAGTTCCAATAGTGCGAGATCGCGTCTTGCAAGGTATCCAACCGCTGCGCCACCTGTGTGCGGATATGGGCCAGATCGACCAGCGGGTGCGGGCGATCATGCTGGAGCCGCCCGGCGAAAAGATCGCACAGGAAATCGGGCCCGATGCCTCTGCCAGTATTCGCGCTCAGGAAACCGGGATCGACGAAAGGACTGAACCGGACAAGCCCGGTGTCGAAATGCGCAAGCGCGTGCAGGACCGCACCAAGCGGCGAAGGGTCAGCAACGCGCGCGGTCTTGGCGTAAAGGACCCGATCGAACAGGGCGTTGATGCTGCGCCCCTGCAGTGCCCCCAGCGTCAGGTAATGCGTCACCGGATTGACCGGCCCGTCCATGCCCAGCCTCATGCGCTCCAGCGTGTAGTGACCCCCGTCGAAGATGCGGTTGGGTGCGGGCGGGTCTATCCGGTCGGGGTCCAGCAGGGCTTCGATCACCACGGCATCGGACGCCTCCGACAGCGAGGCGTCGGCGGATCTTGCATGGTCCAACTCGAAGAACCCGCGATGCGCTTGGAACAAGGAGAGAGGGGTCATCACCAGCGCCGCCATCCGCCTATGCGACCCTGACGGCGGTGCCCCGCCGCGCCGAATGCCATGCGACAGCGCTTTGGACGATAGTGTCAAGATCGACATGCCGGGGAGAAAAACTCAGAACTTCCCAGGCTTTCGAGGCATCGGCAACAAGCCTTGGCGGGTCGCCCTCCCGGCGCGGCGCGATCATGTGGGGAACCGCACGCCCGAGGCAACGCTGGACCGCGGCGATGATCTCGAGGACGGAGTACCCCCGCCCGACGCCAAGATTGAACTGGTCCGTCCGGCCGCCGTCCAGCAGGTATCGGCAGGCAGCGACATGGGCACGGGCAAGATCTGCGACGTGGATGTAGTCGCGTATGGCCGAGCCGTCGGGCGTATCGAAATCCGTGCCGAAGACGCGGAAATCCTCGATGTCCCCCAGTCCGGCAAGGATCGCCCGCGGGATAAGGTGTGTCTCGTCGCGATGCGCTTCACCGGTTTCCCCGTCGGCGTCGGCACCAGCGGCGTTGAAATACCGAAGCGCGACCGACCGCAGGCCGTAAGCATCTGAAAAGTCGCGCAAGATCTGCTCGGCCATCAGTTTCGAGCGGCCATAGGGGTTGATCGGCACCTGTGGCGTCGCTTCGGTGATCCGGTCCGTCCCGGGGGCGCCATAGGTTGCGCAGGTCGACGAAAAGATCAGCGGTATTCCCCCCGCCGCGCGCAGCGCTTCAGCAACGTTGAGCGAACCCGACACGTTGTTGCTGTAGTAGACCGACGGTTCTTGCACCGATTGGCCGACATAGGCATGGGCCGCGAAATGGATCGCGGCGACCGGACGCGTGCGAGAAAGGGCAGCGACGATCTCGTCGGGACGGCGGATGTCGCCCTCGATCAGGTCGCCCCATTTCACGAACTCCGCCTGCCCCTCGCTGAGGTTGTCGAAGGCCACGGGCGCAAATCCGTTCCGATGCAACTCCTTGCAGGTATGGCTGCCGATGTATCCGGCGCCCCCGAACACGATGACCGTCTTCATGCGCCGTGCCCTGCCGTTTGGCGGTTCTGCCCGGCAAGCATCACGTGATGGTCGATGGTTCTAGCCAGTCCTGTCCGGAGTGGCACGGTCGGCTCCCATCCCAAAAGCATGCGCGCCCGGGTGATGTCGGGGCGGCGCTGTTTGGGATCGTCTTGCGGCAGCGCCGCTGCCGCAATGCCCGAGAGGGACGCTGTCATCTCGATGATGGTCCGGGCAAGCTCGAGGACCGTGATCTCTTCGGGGTTGCCGAGGTTCACCGGTCCAAGGGTCTGCCTGGTGTTCATCATCCGGCACAGCCCGTCGACAAGGTCGGCATAGTAGCAGAAAGATCGCGTCTGCATGCCTGTGCCGAAGACGCTGATATCCTGCCCGCAAAGCGCCTGACTGATGAAACTGCTGATCACGCGCCCGTCTTCCGCGTTCATCCGCGGGCCATAGGTGTTGAAGATCCGCACGACGCGGACATCGACGCCGTGATGGCGATTGAAATCAAAGGTCAGTGTCTCGGCGATGCGTTTGCCTTCGTCATAGCAGGCGCGCGGGCCGGTATGGTTCACATTGCCATTATAGGTTTCGGGCTGCGGATGGATCTCGGGGTCGCCATAGGTTTCCGAGGTCGAGGCGAGCAGCATCCGTGCGCCAGTCCTGCGGGCGAGTTCCAAGGCGTTGAGCGTCCCCAGAAAGTTGATCTTGGCCGTCCGGATCGGGTCGAGCTGATAGAGCGGTGGCGAGGCCGGCGATGCAAGGTGATAGATCTGGTCATGGAGGCCGTCGAACGGGACCATCACGTCATGCTCGACGAAGCTGAACGCAGGGTTCAGCATCGCCGTTTCGAGATTGCGCGCTTGTCCGGTCAGGAAATTGTCGATGCCGGTGACCTCGTGCCCCTCGGCAAGCAGACGGTCGCATAAGTGCGATCCGAGAAAACCGGCAGCACCCGTCACCAGAATCTTCATGAAGCCATACTCACACTCGAGGGACGGAATGCCATCATGCAGCGCGGCTGCCGTGCGCGGTGTTCTTCCGCCTGAAGGCAAGCATTGTCGCTCTTGCGAAGTTCGTCAATTCCTTTAAACTTCCGGCAGTTTATGCCGCTACACGCGAACGGTCCGCCGGTCGGATGGCGAAGGGCGACGGATGAACGGCAAGGTCGTCTTGATCCACGTTCCGAAAACGGCGGGGTCCAGCTTGCGCGCCGTGCTGGCCCATGCACTTGGCAGCGTCCATGGATCATCCCGTAGATTGATCGGCGTTGACGGCCCGCAAGAGGGGCTGCCGTATTTCGAAGGACTGGCAGCATCGGCCGCGCGGCGCCTGCCCGAACTGTTCGAGGATGGCCTTCAGGTCATCTCCGGTCACTTCCGCTATCGCGACATCGTGCCTTTGCTGGGTCAACGTCGCAACAAGGTCTCGGTGATCACCTTTCTGCGGGACCCGGTCCGCCGGACCCTCTCGGATTACTATTATTCCTCCTCCGACAGACATCCCGGCAGCGACGCGTTCCGCACTGCCTATCCGACCCTCGAAGCCTATACCCGCAACAGCGGCGAGATGAACAAGCAGGTCGATTACCTGCGCCCCTTCGAGAACGCGCCGCTTGATCTGACGATTGCGAATGCCTTGCAAAATATTGATTTCATTGGCCTGACAGAGCGGTTCGATGTCGATGCAGGCCAGCTTCTCGACGCGCTCCATGCGCCCTATCTTCCGCAGTCGGCACAAAATGTCAGTGCGGACCGCAACCCTGCCGATGAGGCCTACGAGAGGCACCGCGCCCTGCTTGAAGAGATCCTGGCACCCGACATTGCGCTCTATGACGCGGTCGCCCGGCATCGGCGTTTGACGGTCTAGACCGTGATTGCGTTCCGCCGTGAAGACCCGGCATCCGCCCAAGGCGCTCTTGATCGCCAAACCGATCTGCGCGTGGCTGTCGAGCCGGCGGGCCGACCGCCTGAACCCTAACCCTTTCCGTGTCCCCGGAGGATGATGACTTGTCTTGCGTGAAGTCCACCATCGTCAACATCCATATCCCCAAGACTGCAGGCTCCACCTTCCGTAGACGGATCGGCCAGACGCTGCCGAAGGTGCTGCGCAAGGACAACCTGATCGGGATAGATGCAACCCACCACAGGGGCTTGCCGGATCAGGCGCAGCTGCGGGCGCTGGCCATGACCGTCTTCGACGATCTCGACCCGAGCTTTCCGAAATGCGTCACCGGTCACTATCACTACACCGCTATCGCCGATCTGATCGCCGCAAGGCGTGACGATCTCATCGTGACAACGACCCTGCGCGATCCCGTCATCCGCATGCTGTCGGATTATGCCTACAGCACGTCCGCGCGCCACAGCAACAGGGACGCTTTTGTCGAGAGGTATCCCAGCTTCACGACGTTCCTCGAAGACCCGGTCCAGAGTAACAAGCAGGTCAAGTACCTGCGGCCCTTCGAGGGAGCCACTGTAGAGGAGACGATCGAACACGTTCGGCAGAACTTCGACGACGTCGCCTTCACCGAAACCTTCGATGCCGATTTCGAGCGGTTTGTGCGGCGTCTTGGCCTTGCGCCCGCGCCGCCTGTCCGCGTCAACGAAAGCCCCAACAAGGCCCTGATCGAAGACCTGCTTGAAAGAATCGGCCCGCTCGTGATCCAGAAGAATTCCGACGACATCCTTCTGTACGAGGCCTTGTCCGCGGTTGATTGGGGCGACGCCCCGTTCCACCTCGTGGTTCCGGTGGCACGTGCCCGTCTTGCGGGGCGTCGGGCGGCATTGTCCGACGGGGCAGTGTCGCTGCTTCGAGAGGTCGAGGCGCATGGCCCCTGGCACCATGACATCGACCTGAACACCGAGGTCTCAACCGGCCTTGCCCTTCATGACAAGTCGGACAATGGCCATGTCTCGGTGACGCGGCCTTTGGACGTCTTCGAAAAGCAGATGCACAGTTTCTTTCCCGACGGCATGGCGGGCCGCTCCTTTCTGGATTGCGGGTGCAACGCGGGCGGCTACTGCTTTGCGGCCAAGGATGCCGGGGCTGATCGGACCTATGGCTTCGATGTGCGCCAGCACTGGATAGATCAGGCCAGGTTCGTTGCCGCCCGGCGGGAAGGCGGCGGCGATGGTATGCAATTCGAGGTCGCCGATCTGCTGGATCTGGAGGCGATGGAGGAAATGTTCGACGTGACCTGGTTTTCGGGGCTGCTCTACCATCTGCCCGATCCGGTCCGCGGCCTGAAGATCGCGGCCGACAAGACCCGCGATCTGATCGTCGTGAACACCGCAGTCGCCACAGGCCCGAACGATCCCGAAGATCGCCCGGCCCTGTCGCTCAGGTTCGAGTCGACCGAGAACGTGATGTCTGGTGTGCATGGTCTTGCCTGGCTTCCAAGCGGGCCGACCGTCTTGCGACACATCCTCGGAAGCCTCGGTTTTCCGGAAACGAAGGTCGTCATGTGGCACGCATGGAATGAGGCGGTGTCAGGGCATCCCAATGCGCGGATTGCAATGGTAGCCGCACGCGAACCCGGCCGCCTTGGGACCTCCTGATGCAAGGTGACATCCGCCCTGCGCACCGTTCCCCGTCTCTCGCCCCGGCAGCGCGGGCTTGATCAAGGCGCAACCTGTGGGCATCACGAGTGCCGCGAAGTGATCCTCAGCACGGCGCGCGCCATATGTCCCGGTATGGCGTGGAGGCCACCTGAGATGTATTGTCACTGTGAACCGCGCCGGCCCTCCTTCTTGCTGTGTGCCGCCTCGGCGCTGGCTCTGAAGCGGAAGCTGTCGTTGCCGGTGTCGAGGATGTCACAGGTCAGCCGGTCGGGCAGTGCGGTGGTCATTTTGGCGTCGCCGAAGACCGCGGCCCACTCGCTGAAGCTGAGGTTGGTGATGATGGCGACGCTGGTACGCTCATGGAGCTTGCTCAGGAGATGGAAGAGCAAGGCGCCGCCGGTGGCGGAGAAGGGCAGGTAGCCGAGCTCGTCGAGGAGTGAGGAGGATCGGGAAACTCTCCGGGGGAGAGTTTCCCCGACGAACGAGATAGGCGCGCGTCAGGCCTTCGGCGATGTGCCCGGCCCTTCCCCTGGCTTTCTCCTGCTCGAGCGTGTTGACGAGCTCGACGGTGGAGAAGAAGCGGACCTTCTTGCGATGGTGTTCCACAGCCTGGACGCCGAGGGCCGTGGCAATGTGCGTTTTGCCCGTGCCCGGCCCGCCGATCAGGACGACGTTGTGGGCGCCGTCGACGAACTCGCAGCGGTGCAGCTGGCGGACCAGGGCCTCGTTGACCTCGCTGGCGGTAAAGTCGAAGCCCGCCAGATCCTTGTAGGATGGCAAGCGGGCGGCCTTCATGTGATAGGCGATGGAGCGGACCTCGCGTTCCGCAACCTCGGCCTTCAGCAGCTGCGACAGGATCGGCACGTCCGCCTCGAAGGCAGGCGCGCCCTGTTCGACGAGTTCCTCGACGGCTTGGGCCATCCCGAACATCTTCAGGCTGCGCAGCATGATCACGACAGCTCCGCTGGCAGGGTCATGGCGCATGGCGCACCCCCGCTGTCTGGCCGCGCAGGCCGTCATAGCGATTGACATTCGCCCTGGGTTCCTCACTCAGCGCCAGCCCGCTGGGCGGAGCTACCTCGGGCGGGTCCGCGGGGCGCTCATCAATCAGCCGATGCAGCAGGTTGAGCACGTGGGTCTTGGTCGGCACCCCGGCCTCGAGGGCCAGCTCCACCGCACAAAGCACAGCCTCTTCGTCCTGGTGCAGCACGAGGGAGAGAACCTCCGCCATCTCCCTGTCGCCGCCTTGGCGCTTCAGGAGGTGCTGCTGGAGGCGCCGGAACGCCTCGGGCAGTTCGGCGAAGGGCGCGTTCGCCACGGGTCTCGAACCGGTGGCGACCACGTGGCTCACTACGCAGGGCGCCGGGCTTGCGCTGGAGGACGGCCAGGTCGTGTCGCCAGTCGTAGATGGTCCGGGGCGGCAGCTTGTGCGACCGCTGGATCACCCGCGAATGCTCGCACACGATCTGCCCCTCGGCCGCAACCACGAGCCGATCGGGATAGACCCGCAGGCTGACCGGGCGGTTGGCGAAGGGTGCGAAGGGACCGTGCCCCCCGATGGGGCCGCGTAAGCCCGCAGCACGGCACACTGTAGCGGTTCCGCTCGAAGCTGATCAGGCAGGTTGGCGACACCCGCTTGCTCTGCTCGACAAAGCCGTCGAAGGCCGGTGGTGTCGGCATCAGGGCAGCCCGTTCCGCGGCCCAGACCTCCGCGATCGCGCCCGGCAGCGTGCCGTGCCGCATGCGCGCCCACTGCTCGATGCAGCGCTCCTCCAGCCAGGCGTTCATCGTCGCCAGATCAGGGAAATCCCGCATCAGCAGAAGGATCTGGTGGCGGGAATCCTGCACGTTCTTCTCGACCTGTCCTTTCTCCCGGCCCGCCGCCGGGTTGCAGAACTCGGGCTCGAAGACGTAGTGGCAGGTCATCGCCAGGAACCGCGCGTTGACCTGCCTGGCCTTGCCTCGGCCGACCCGGTCCACCGCGGTCTTCATATTGTCGTATACCCCCCGCCCGGGGACACCGCCGAACACCCGAAACGCGTGCCAGTGCGCGTCGAACAGCATCTCGTGCGTCTGCAGCAGATACGCCCGCAGCAGGAACGCCCGGCTGTGCGACAGCTTGATATGGGCGATCTGGAGCTTCGTGTTCTCCCCGGCGATCGACGCCCAGTCCTCGCTCCAGTCGAACTGGAAGGCCTCCCCACGCTGAAAGACCAGCGGTATGAAGGTGCCGCGGCCGGCGCTCTGCTCCTCCCTCTGGCGATCGGCGTTCCATTTCCGCGCGAACGCCGCGACCCGGTTGCAGGAGCCCTCGTAGCCCAGGGCGACCAGGTCCGCATGGAGCTGCTTCAGCGTTCGCCGCTTCTTGCGGGACTTGCCCGCTTCCGTCTTCAGCCAAGACGAAGCTTGGGTCCAGCTTGCTCGGTCGATCCGGCAAACGGAACGCCGGCTCCACCGTTCCCGCCCGCAGATACTTGCGGATCGTGTTGCGCCACAGCCCCGTCCGCCGCGCGATCTCCCGGATGGATAGCTGATCCCGCAACGCCCAGCGTCGGATCACACTCAGTAAAGCCATGTCGATCACTCCGTTGCCCCCGCTTCCAAAGCCAGGGGACGTTCATGGGTCACTTCTCGGCGGAAATCTCCCGGTCGCTGGAGTGCGCCCCTGCGGTTGGACAGATCGGGTAGGTTGGAATTGACCGGGGCCGGGTTTTCCAAGGAAGAAAGCCCATGCCCAGACGCCATCGTAGCCATAGCGCCGAGTTCAAGCGCCAAGTCGTCGCCGAGTATCATGCCGGTGAGACCCTCCACGCCCTTTCGCGGCGCCACGACCTGTCGCGGAATCTGATCAGGATCTGGGTCGAGAAGTCCGAAGCCGGCGCCCTCGACGAGGATGGCGCGGCCGCCGAACTGCTGACCGACTATGAGGCCCGGATCGCCGCGCTGGAGCGGCTGGTCGGCCGACAGGCGCTCGAGATCGAGTTCTTAAAAGGGGGCATTCGCTCCGGACCCTCGCGCAAAAGCGCACCTACATCCGTGACCGCCGGCCCCACGGCCTCTCCGTCCGGCGGGGGTGCGAACTGATGGGCGTCGCGCGTTCCAGCTTCTACGCTGAACCCCAGGGCGAGCTCCGGGATGAGGAGATCGTCGCGGAGATCCGCGTCATCACCGACATGTTCGAGGTCTATGGCTACCGTCGCGTCGATGCCGAGCTCCGTCACCGGGGCTTCCTCGTCAACGCCAAGAAGGTGCGACGGTTGATGAGAGAGCATGATCTCAACCCGCGACGGCGACGGCGGTTCGTCCGCACCACCGACAGCGATCACGATGGCCCGATCCATCCGTTCGTGGCCAGGGAGTTCGAGGTTCATGGCCCAGACCAACTCTGGGTCGCGGACCTGACCTACGTCGCCATCGCCGCCGGCTTCGCCTATGTGGCGTTGATCATGGATTCCTGGTCCCGCCGCGTGGTCGGCTACGCCATCAGTCGCCGGATCGACGCGCGTCTCGCGGTCGCCGCCTTGCGTCAGGCTATCGCACTGCGTCGGCCAATGCCGGGCTGCGTGTTCCACTCGGACCGTGGATCGCAATACGCGTCCGAGCTCCACCGCGACCTGCTTGAGGAACGCAGCTCCGTCGGGTCGATGAGCCGGCGCGGAAACCCATACGACAATCCGCAGGCCGAGAGCCTCATGAAGACGCTGAAGGTGGAGGACGTCTACCTGATGGAGTATGAGACCTATGAGGCCGTGGCCGCCGGCGTGCCCCGCTTCATCGAAGCCTACAACGAACGACGCCTGCACTCAGCCTTGGGGTATCTTAGCCCCGCCCAATTCGAGTCTCGTAACGCCCGAGCCCCTGTCAAGACCGCCGCGTGATCGTGTCCACCCGCAGGGGCGCACTCCACGCCCGGGTCAGTTCTCAGCGGAAATCAACAAACGAGAGGGGCCTGGACTGGCCTGTGCTTGACATGGATCAAGGCGCATATGCGCGAACCCGCATATCCAACCTCTCATGCAGAAGATTCTCATCGCCCTTTCCGACCCGACACGCCGCGCGGCCCTCGCCATCCTTCGGGATGGAGGCGAGCACTGCGTCTGCGAACTGATGGCGCGGCTCGGCGCAAGCCAAAGCCGGATGTCGCGGCACATGAAGGTGTTGCGCGAGGCGGGCCTCGTGCACGACCGCCGTGACGCACAATGGGTGCGCTACAGGCGCAGGCCCGACCTTGCGCCGGAACTTACGACGGTCGTCGATGCCGTGCTGGACGCAGAGCGCAGTCTCGAAAGGCAGGTGGCATGAGCGCCGAGACACACGATCTGGGCCGACCCCACTGGGCACGGGACTGGCTCTGGTTTCTGGGCACACCCGCCCTCGGCGGGCTTCTCTACGTGCTTTACGGCCGGTTGATCCCGTTCTCCGAATGGGTCACGTCGCTCCTTCCGGTCGAGCGCCACAGCCACACCGGCGAGGCCATCGCCTTCTTTGTCTACGACGTGCCGAAGGTTTTGATCCTGCTGACCGGCATCGTCTTCGTGACAGGCGTTCTGCGCAGCTGGTTCAGCCCGGTAAAGACCCGGGCGATCCTTGCCGGCAAGCGCCAGATCTGGGGCTATCCGCTGGCGTCGCTTCTGGGCGTGCTCACGCCGTTCTGCTCCTGCTCCTCGGTGCCGCTCTTCATCGGTTTCGTCTCGGCGGGCATCCCGCTTGGCGTCACCTTCTCGTTCTTGATCGCGGGGCCGATGGTGGGGCCGGTGGGCCTCGGGCTGCTCTACGGGCTCGTGGGCTGGGAGATCGCCACGATCTACCTCGTCTTCGGCTTCACCATCGCGACGGTGGCGGGTTTCGTCCTGGGGCGCATGGGGCTGGAGCGCTACCTTCAGGACTGGGTGCGCGAACTGAACTCCGGTCCCATGGGCGATCTGCCCGAAGAGCGGCTGACGCTGGTGGACCGGCTCAGGATCGGCGTGGAACAAGTGCGCGAGATTGTCGGCAGGGTCTGGATCTGGGTGCTCGTCGGCATCGGGATCGGCGCGCTCATTCACGGCTACGTCCCCGAGGCGATGATGCTGCGGATCATGGGGGGCGAGGCCTGGTGGTCCGTTCCGGCAGCGGTCGCCGTGGGCATTCCGATGTATACCAACGCAGCCGGTGTGATCCCGATCGTCGAGGCCCTGCTGGGCAAGGGGGCGGCGCTTGGCACGACGCTGGCGTTCATGATGTCGGTGATCGCGCTCAGCCTTCCCGAGATGATCATTCTGAAGCAAGTGCTGACACTGCGCCTGATCGCGATCTTCGTTGCGGTGGTGGCGGCGGGTATCCTCGCCACGGGTTTCCTCTTCAACGCAATGATCTGAAAGGATGGCCCGATGAAAATCGTCAAGGTCTACGGCCCCGGCTGCAAGCGCTGCGAGGCAACCGAGGCAATGGTGAAGGACGCGGCCTCCCGGCTGGGCGTCTCGGTCGAGGTCGAGAAGGTCACCGATGCGCGGTCCATCGCGATGGCGGGCGTCATGTCCACGCCGGGGATCGCCGTCGACGGCAAGCTCGTCCATGCTGGCGGTCTGCCGGATCAGTCGAAGCTAGAGGGCTGGCTTTCGACCTGAGCGCCGTGCAGGGATACACTCCGCCTCGCACGACGCGCCGACCGCCCGGAGCGGATGCGCGGCACGGGCGCCCGGTTTCCGGACAACGGGGAGGACACCATGGCGACAAGCCTGAGCAGGCGCGGCTTACTGCGGGCGGGCGCGGCCCTTCCGCTGTCGCTGGCGCTCACGGCGGCGGGACAGGTGCCCTTCCGCTTCGGGTTGACGCCGGTCTTTCTCGACAATGACGCCCTTGTGGTCGAACAGATCAGGGCCACTCTGCGGGACGCCCTGGATCTCCCGATCGACCTGGTGCAGCGCCGCACCTACGAGGAAATCATCGGGCTGCTTCAGGAGGGCGGCATCGATGCTGCATGGCTGTGCGGCTATCCCTTCCTCAAGCATCGGGCCGCCCTGTCGCTGATCGCCGTGCCGGTCTGGCGGGAGCGGCCGCTTTACCGCTCCTATCTGATCGCCGGGCGAGATGACGGGGCAAGCGGGCTGGCGGATCTGGAAGGCGGGATGCACGCCTTTTCCGATCCCGACAGCAATTCCGGCTGGCTGGTGACGGCCTCCGATCTTGCCTGCATGGGCCGGACGCCGGACGACGTCTTCCGACGGACGGTCTTCACCTACGGCCACCGCAATGTCGTCCGCGCCGTGGCGGGCGGGCTGACCCGCTCGGGAAGCGTCGATGGCTACGTCTGGGAGGTGCTGTCGCAGGAGGAACCGGAGCTTGCCGGCCGGACGCGGGTCATCGCGCGCTCCGAATGGCTGGGATTTCCGCGCTGCCGCCCTGCGACAATTCCGCGATGGACGGCTTCGCGGTCCGCCTCTGCGACCTCGATGGCCCGGGTCCGTGGCACCTGCCCCTCCGGGACCGGATCGCGGCGGGCGACCGTCGCGCCACGCATCTGAACTCGGGCCGTGCGGCCCGCATCTTCACCGGGGCGCCCGTTCCCGCCGGCGCCGACGCCGTCGTGATGCAGGAACATGCCGAAATCATGGACGGCGCGATCCTCCTCCGATCACGGCCCGAGAGGAGGCGCCAACATCCGCAGGCAGGGCGAGGATGTTGCGCCCGGAGCGCCGGTGCTGGAAGCCGGCGCGGTCCTGACCCCGTCCCGCCTCGCCCTGCTCGCCGGTTGCGGTTTCGCCGACGTTGCCGTCCGCCGCCGCCTGCGCGTCTCGATCCTGTCCACGGGCGACGAACTGGTGGAGCCGGGCGGGCCGCTCGAACACGGCCAGATCTACAACACCAATCGCGTGATGCTGCGCGCGTTGCTGGCAGACCCATGGGTCGAGCTCACCGATCTGGGCATTCTGCCGGACGATCCCGCGACGATCCGCCAGGCGATCCGGGATGCCGCGCGCGACCGCGACGTGATCCTCTCCTCGGGGGGTGTCTCGGCCGGCGAAGAGGACCACATCCCGGACGCGCTGCGCGCCGAACATGCCGCCCTCGACGTCCTGAAAGTCGCGATCCGGCCCGGGAAGCCGCTGACCGTCGGCAGGCTGGGCGCGGCGCTGTTCGTGGGACTGCCCGGGAATCCCTACGCCGCGGCCATCACATTCAGCCAGATCGCCCGGCCCGCGATCCGCCGCGCCGCGGGCATGACGGAAGCACCAGACCTGTGGATACCCGGCGTGGTGGCCTTCGACTATTCGCGGCGAACCGGGCGGCGCGAATACGTCCCGGTGACCTGGGCCACGCGCGATGCCTGCGGCCGCCCGATGCTCCGGCGCCTCGGGCCCGGCGCATCGGCCAGTCTGAGCCCTGTGGCATATGCAAAGGGCATCGCCATCATTCCCGCGGACCTGGCTCAGGTCGTGCCTGGGCAACCACTCGCCGTGGAGCCGTTCTTCATCTGACGGAGTTCGCTGTCTCGGGATCTCGAATAATCGGACAGCCAATCCGTGCAGAGCCCACGAACGTCATGACGAGGACAGCCATCGGGCATCCCTCGTGCCGGACGAGCATGCGCTTGATCTCCATCGTGGTGACTTGGCGAAACGGTCTCGCTGGCTGAGCATACGGACCCATCTGGCCCCACTAACACAGCTTCAGAACCCAACATTGAAGCGAGGCCAGCATGACCGACACCACCAGCCCCACTGCGCAGATGATCGCGGACGCGATCGAGGCGTCGGGCAAGACCCAGCGCGAGATCGCGAGCGAGATGGGCTACGACCGCCCGACCGTGATCTCGATGATGAAGAAGGGCGAGATGCGCGTGCCGCTGGAACGGATCCCCGCTTTTGCCGAGGCGACAGGGATCGAGGCGGAGGTGCTGCTGCGGACCGCGATGCTGGAATACATGCCGGAGACGTGGAAGGTCGTGGCACAGAACCAGGCAAAGAAGACTGTCGGTAGTGGGCGAGCCTTTCCCGAGGCGCAGATCAATATCCGCGGGCCGGCGCCCGTCATCGAGCGGTTCAAGCAGCTTTGCGACGAGGACCGGCGGACCTGCCCCGAGATGATGGAGCTGCTTCTGATCGCGGCGGGGCAGCTGCCGGGGGAGCGGTGACGGAAGGCTGGCGCCGGGGTCCAAGGATCGGGTCCCGGCGCGGGGTTCGAGTCGAGACAGCTCCTTCTGCAGCTCGCGGGCTGTCAAGGACTTCGTGATACTCGCAGGAGAGCATTCGGTTGCCGCATTGGACGTGAGCGCGCGAGAGGCGAAACAGGCAGACTTTGAGGTTCGGCGGCGCTGACCATATTGGCGCGGACGGCATTCTGCGGACGCAGAGACAGGCGACCAGATGGCCGCTCTGTCTGAGGCTCGTGATCCTGAGGCTCGTGATCAGGCGGAAAGCTTTCTTGCGGGACCTCATCGCCCGGCCTGCAGCGAACATGTAGGGTCAGCCCATGAAGGGCGATCCCGATCATGAAGCGGGCCGCGATACGGTCCTGACGCACAGGGTTGCCTCTGAAAACCCGGAGGACCTTTTTCATGCCGTCGGGTGGCGGTCGGCATGGGCGGTGCTTCGGGAAGCGAGCCTGCGGCTGTGGAGCGACGATGCATTCGGCCTCGCAGGCAACGTGGCATTCCGTGCCCTTCTGGCGATCTTTCCCTTCCTCATCTTCACGAGTTCGCTGACAGCCTTCATCGGCGACCGATTCATGGCGGACACTCTGATCGACTTCCTGATCGCGATCGTGCCGCAGGAGCTGGTCGGGCCGATCGTGACCGAGGTGGAACAGGTGATGACGGTTCCGCGCGGGGGCGTCCTTAGCATCGGTATCCTGTTGACGATCTGGTTTGCGGTGGGCGGCGTCGACGGGGTCCGCGTCGGGCTGAACCGGGCCTATGGCATTCGGGAAACGCGCACGACGCTCGCACTTTTCGCCGTTCAGGTCGCGGTGGTGATCGTTGCGGGCCTTGCGCTCGTCCTGGTCGGCTATCTGCTGGTTCTCGCGCCGCATCTGGGGTCGGTGCTGCACGCCGTGCTGCCCCGCTTCGACCCGGCCTCGGTGACGCTCGGCCTGATCCGATACCCTGCCGCGGTCGTCATCCTGACGGCCGCCCTGTTCGTCGCGCACGTGTTCCTGCCGGCGCGCCGCACGCGGTTCGAGAACATCTGGCCCGGGGTGCTGTTCACGCTCGTGGTCTGGACGCTCCTCGGCTCTGTCTTCTCATTCTATCTTGGCAGCTTCGCCAGCTACTCGAGCTACTATGCCGGGCTGGCCGGTGTCGTCGCCGCTCTCTATTTCGTTTATCTCGGCGCGCTGGTCCTGATCTTCGGAGGAGAGTTCAACCGCGCGCTGAGGATCCGCCGCCTTGCGCGCCGCATGCGCGAGGGGCGTGAAGAGGGCGAGACACCGGCGGTGCAGACGGGCCATGCCGGCCGGGGCGGGGAGTGACGCAATATCCCTGTCGCGGGGCCGGGTCCGAAGCGGACGCTCTCCGGGGCGGGGCGGGGCAAAACGGCGCTTCCCTGCGCGGCTGCCCTTCATTGTCGACTAGGAACCCAAGAGGACCCGTCATGCCACGCTTCGATCCGACCGAATTCAGCCATTTGCTCACCCGTCTGACACCGCTCGAACTGCGTCAGGCGGAGGCGATGATTGTCGAGACGCTAGAGCGGGCCGAAGCCGTTCTGGAGATTGATGCCCGTGCCGACGCGGGCGGCGGCCTCGTGCCTCCGCTGCGGTGGCGACAATCGGATCCGGTGGGGTCGAACTCGTCCCGGCGCGGCATCCGCTGCGGGCGATCAGGCGGGTGGTGAACGACGCGCTGGCGAGCCTGGACGGCGAGTTCGACGCGCTCTACGGTGCGCAGGGGCGCGGTGCTGTGCTTCATCCGTGCGACCCAGAGCACGAGCAGTGCCGACTGCACGAGGTCGGGCGAGGCCAACCCCGCGAAGCCGGTGGCTCCATCATGGCCGCTTACCCGGGCCGCTTGGTGGGATCCAAGGTTCCGGCGCTATTGCAGGCTCCGAGCACGAACAGCTCCATGGCCGTTGCGCTGGCTGTCTAGGACTTCATCATCACGCAGGGGTCCGGCGCCGTGCCGCCGGCGCTTGCGACGGCACCCGCCATCTGGGCCGCCGCGGCCGAGCTGAGAGAGCATTATGCGCCCCCGACGAACAGCACGGTCTACATCGGCTCCGGAAGAAGCGACATGTTCATTCGGCTGCAGGACAAGACCGCGAACCGCAGGCGGTCGACGAACGACTTCGAGGTGCTTCCGGCGTGTCGGCGTCGCACTCGCGTCGAGGTCTGTCTTCGAAATTGGAACGACAGTAGCCCATCTCCTCTCGCAAGCTTCGGTGTCTCCAAGGTGCACGACCTGATCCACGCCGACTTCACGCCTCTCGCAGCTTCGGCGTTCCGGTTCGAGCTGCCGACGATCTCTGCGCCGCAGTCGTATCTGAGCAGCGCCAGGTTCTGGCAGGACAGACGGATGTTCAGAGAGACCGGCGTTCTGGGAGTGGACCTGCTTTACCGGGCGCAGAGGCTGAGGGAGATCGAGGTAAGGACCCCGCAGAACATGTTAGGGGCTACCTAGCGTCAGGGCATGCGTGCAGCGAGCGGGTCTGTCTTTGGATTGGGGTGCCTGTGCCAGGACAGGCGTCTAAGCTGTTCTAGCCGCTGACTTCGGCTTCCGCACCTTCTGGCTCCTGAGCCACGATCCGGAAGGCGCGGCAGTTCTTCAGGTCGCTCCAGAAGGTCAGGCCCGCGAACCTGTCGAAGAGGTCGGGCGGCAGGATCGTCTGGCGCGGCTGGGGCGCCACGCGGTGGCGAACGCGGTGCAGCCCGTCGAGGCCGAGCTGGGCGTCGAAGTCCACCGCGTCGTAGGCCACCGCCTCGAAATCGTGTTCGAACCGCGGCTCTCCGAGGAAGTCGTAAAGCAGGCCGATGACCTCCGCCGGGCGTGCCACCAGAATGTCGTAGTCGATGATCACCAGCCGGTCGGCGAACTCGCTCCAGCAGGCCTCGCGCAGGGCCTGGTAGGCGAAGCCCACGAGCCGGTTCGGCCCGGCCATCGCCTCGGTGCGCGTATAGACCGTGGCGCGCTCGGCGGGGCTGTTGAAAAGCCCGGTGTTCTCGAAGGTGCGGCCGCGGAACTGGCGCTCGAGGCTGTCCATGACCCAGGCCACGTTGCGCACGCAGCAGATCACCTTGGCCTGCGGGAAAAGCCGCATCAGTTCGGCCATCTTCGAGGTCCAGGCGCGGTTGGTGTCGAAGATCACCTGGGCCGGGTTGTCGGCGTAGTAGCTGTCGAAGAGCCCCTTGAGGATCCGCGCGCGCTGGGCGTCGTCGACCATCCGCGACAGCTCCGAGCCGGCCGAGACCTGCGCTATGATGCCGTCGAAGAGATGGGCGACCGGGCTCGACATGCCGGCGGAAAAGCGCGGGTTCTGCCGCAGGATCGCACCGGTGAGGGTGGAGCCCGACCGTGGCAGTCCGGAGATGAAGTGAAAGGGTCTGTCTGCGGTCACGGGGCTGCCTCGGAAACGGAATGCGGTACGCCGCTGACCGCGGACATGCGGCGAACGCAACAGCCGCGGCGGCGCCGTGTCAAGGGCCGGTGGGTCCGGTCCTATGACGCAGGGTCATTCGTGCTTGACTCGAATCCCTCGGGTCGGGTTCCGTGTCGGGGTCGAGACCTGTGCGGGTATGGCCGTCGGCTGGGGTGGTGAGGGGTCGACGACCCGTCAACCGCGCCCCGGGGCGCCGCACAAGGAGTAATCGACCTTGTCAGTAACATTCACTGTCACCATCACCGACGACAAACTCGATTCGACGTCCCCGACCGCCACGCTTGCCGACATGGGCGGCCCGGGCGACCTCTCGCTGCGCGAGGCGGTCTTCCTCGCGAACCTGACGCCGGGGGCCGACACGATCGTCTTCGCCAGCGGCCCGGGCCAGGCCTTCGCCATCGACGCCGTCATCCGTCTCGTGCAGAGCGAGATCGAGATCACCGAGGCGCTGACCATCGACGGTTCCACCGCGGGCGGACAGGTGGTGATCACCGGCGATGCGAACGGCGACGACGTGCTCGTCTCGGGCCTCACCGATGTGGCGGCCAGCTTCGGCGGCACGGCCGGCGCGGCGGACGATCTGCTCGACGACAACAGCCGGCTCTTCAACATCACCGGCGTGGCGGCCCATACGACCTTCGACAGCCTGATCCTGACCGGAGGGCGGACGACGGACTTCGCTGCCGGAGGCGGCGCGATCCGCAGCTTCAACTCCGACGTGACGCTGACGAACAGCACGCTGAGCGGGAACTCGACAGCAGGGGATCTGGCCGTGGCGGCGGGATCTATGCCGATCAAGGTGACGTAACGCTGACGAACAGCACGCTGAGCGGGAACTCGACGGCGGGCGACCAGGCCCGTGGCGGTGGGATCTATGTTACTCAAGGTGACGTGACCCTCACCAACAGCACGCTGAGCGGGAACGGTACGTCGGCGGGAGGCGCCGAGGGCGGCGGAATCGCTGCCCGCAATGGCACCGTGACGCTGACGAACAGCATCCTGAGCGAGAATACCACGGCGGGGAATGGCGCCGAGGGTGGCGGGATCGATGTCCGTGATGGCGACCTGACGCTGGAGAACAGCACGCTGAGCGGGAACTCCACCTCGGGCGACGACGCTCAAGGCGGCGGAATCTTCGCCCGGGAAGGCGACGTGACCTTGATCAACAGCACGCTGAACGGGAATTCCACGGAGGGTGGAGGCTCCCAGGGCGGCGGCATCTTTACCCGTTACGGCGTCGTGACGCTGACGAAAAGCACGCTGAGCGAAAACTTCACGTCGGCCGACGGGGCCCGCGGGGGAGGGGTCTACGCCGTTGAAGGTGACGTCAACCTTACTGGCAGTACGCTGAACGGGAACTTCACCCTGGGAAACGGGTCCAGAGGCGGCGGGATCTATGCTGGTGAAGGTGCCGTGACCCTGACCGACAGCACGCTGAGCGGGAACTCCACGGCGGGGGACGAGGCAAGGGGCGGCGGCATCCATGCCCTTGACGGTGCCGTGACGCTGACGAACAGCACGCTGAGCGGGAACTCCACGGCGGGCGACGGGGCAATCGGCGGCGGGATCTATGCCTACTTCGGCGTCGTGACGCTGACGAACAGCACTCTGACCGGGAACTATACGACCGGTCCCGGAGCCCATGGCGGCGGGCTCTACGTCCAGCGGGGCCTGCTCACGGTGGCCAACAGCCTCGTCCTTGGCAATCTCGCGGCACGTGCGACCGAAGACGAGGTCTTTCTCGGGACGACTGCGGCGCTGACCCTTGAGGGTGGCAACATCGTGGGCGACCGCTTCACGGTCGACGCAACCCAGCGCGCCACGGGCATCACCGCGGCGGATGTCTTCGCGGTCACGGACACGCTCTCGGTCGCCGGCAGGAGCGCCGCGTTCGGGGTTCCCGACAGTCGGGGCGTCATCGCTCTGAAGGACGACGGGGCGAACCCGGCGCTCGATGCGGGCCGGGACAGCCTCGCCCCGGCGACCGACGCGCTCGGCAATGCGCGCCGGGACATCGCCGATGTGGCGAACAACGGCGGCAACATTTCCGACCTTGGCGCGGTGGAGCTACTGCCCGGCGTCCCCGATCCCGGGGGAGGACCCGGTGGCGGTGCCGGCCGTATCGGACCCACGCCCTTCGACGACGTTCTCGAAGGCACGCCCGGCCCGGACCGTATCGCGATGCTGGCGGGCGACGATATCTTCCGGGGGCTCGCCAGGAACGACAGGATCGAGGGCGGAATCGGGCATGACACGCTCGAAGGCGGCATCGGTGCGGATCGGATCTTCGGCAATGCCGGGGACGACCGGATCCTCGGCGGACCGGGCGCCGATGTGCTCTTCGGCAATGCCGGAAACGACGTCATCTTCGGCAATGCCGGCGACGACAGGATCCGCGGCGGGATCGGCAACGACACGCTCGACGGCGGGAACGGCGCCGACACGATCCACGGCGAGAGCGGTGCCGACGTGATCGCGGGCGGCGGGGGCGGCGATTTGCTCGTCGGCAATCCGGGCAACGACGCGATGGCGGGCAATGCCGGCAATGACGCCATGTATGGCGGCCTGGGCCGGGACGTCATGGACGGCGGGCTGGGAGCGGACCTGATGTTCGGCGGCGGCGGTGCCGACCGGATGTTCGGCAAGGGCGGCAACGACACGCTCTTCGGCGATGCGGGCGAGGACAGGCTCCACGGCGGCGCGGGCGACGACCTGATCGATGGCGCCTCGGGCGACGATCTGCTGTTCGGAGGTCTGGGCGCGGACCGCTTCGTGTTCAGGAGAGGCTCTGGCGAGGACACGATCGCGGACATGCAGGAGGTCGACATGGTCCTGCTCGGCGCCGGATCTCTCGGCATCGCCAATGCCGCGCAGCTCGCCGGTCTGATAACCGAAACCCCCGCATTCTGGCGGCTCGACTTCGGCGGCGGCGACATCCTGACGGTGCAGAAGCCGGTCGCCGGCGGCACGCTCGATGCCGGAGACTTCGTGCTCGGGTGAGGCTCGCGGGTGAGGGGTCGGCCGGGCATTACGCTTGCTTGGCCGCCTGACGGCATAGGCGCCGATCGGTCATTGTCCGGATATCCACCCCGAGGCGGCTATCCGGCTCCATGCCGACCCGACGGGGAGGCCCAGATCATCGATCTGCCTCGCCGGATGAAGGCAGATCATGATTTGAGCTATCTCTTCACCAGCCACGATCTCGAGGTGGTGCGGGCGCTTTGCCACGGATCGATCGTGATGCTTAAAGGCAACCTCGTCGAAGCTGCCCCACCACAGAAGTGATGGAGAACTCTCGCGCGGACCATCCTGACCGCCTCATGCGGCGGCCGTTCGGCATGGGAGTGCCCAAGGCGATGGAGTGCCATTTCACCTGCATCTTGCCGGCCGGGGACAGGATCGCATGGGCCGCGGCTCGGCGGACAGGCGCGAGGGCATGTTGCCGGCACAGATGAACCTTCGTATTGACCCGCCGCCTCGGCCTGCGCCATGGGGGGCGTCGCGGTCGTCCCGGTCGACGCGGGGCACTGGGCCCGGTAGATTGGACGAGTTGGCAGACGTCGACCCGGGGTCGCGCAAAGACGGGCTCCGGGCTTCCGCACAGGGTGGTCAGCACCATGCAAGACGGGATTTCCGAGGCGGACCTGGCGAGGTCCCGAGCGGGCGATCAGGAGGCCGCGGTAATGGCCCTGAAACGCGCGCTGTCGGATGACCGGCTTTCGGGGCGTCGACTGACCGAGCTGGCAGCGAAGCTGATGGAGGCCGGTGCGGGGGCGGAGGCGATCGCGGCGCTGCGAAGGGTGGTGGAAGGCCAGCCCGACTCCGCCACCGCCCGGTTCAACCTCGCGGTGGCACTTCGCCGGACCGGCCATCTGGGCGCCGCGCTCGCCGCGTTCGGGGAGGCGCTCGACCGGGGCGAAGACGCGCCGTCGATCGCGGTGGAGAGGGCGGCCTGCCTGGTGCGGCTCGGACGCGGGAATGAGGCGCGTCCGGTGTTCGACGCCATCCTGGCGGCTGGCGGGGCCACGCCGGGGGCCAGCACGGCTCTCATGGCGGCGCTCTATGATGAAACGTACAGCCCCCGCCAGATCCGCGCGTTGCATGAGAAGGGCACGCGCATGTGGCCCGTCGTCTCCGAGCGGCCGGAACCGGAGACCTGCCGGCCCGACGCCCTGCTGCCCTTCGCGT
>Ga0076930_100684_pt1 | contig 27240 bp, 29 predicted proteins | sample HotLakConsoUCCRE_FD_71149 | JGI IMG/M metagenome (GOLD analysis project Ga0076930, IMG submission 71149) | Hypersaline microbial mat communities from Hot Lake, Washington, USA - Hot Lake Consortium UCC-RE (version 3) (version 3) ...
GATAGAGCAGCCCCCTCCTAAGGGGCAGGTTGCAGGTTCGAATCCTGCCGGGGTCGCCACCCTGCCCCATCGCCCGAATTATGCCCTTGTGCGTCAGGCACTTGCGAGCGCGTGTCCCATTCCTGGGCTTGTGTGTCCCAATTCATGCGCCCTCCAACAGTAGCTTGACCATGCGGCGTCGGTCGGCCGCGCGGGTGTAGCGCTCCACCTCGGACAGACTGACATGCCCGGCCATGGCGGCGATCTCGTGAGTCGAGCGGCCCTTTTCCGCCCAGTAGACGCAGAAGGCTTTCCGCAGCCCGTGCAACCGTGCCTCGATGCCAGCGGCCCGCGCGGCCGCCCCGAAGAGGTTGCCAAGCCCTGCGCCGCTGAAGGGCTTTCCCTTCGAGGTCAGCAGGAAGGCCGGGGCAATGTCGGGGGTCCGGGCGATCACGGCGCGCAGCTCGTGGGTCAGCGGCACGTTGCACTCGATGCCTGTCTTCTGCCGCTCGTAGATCAGCAGCCCGTCGCGCAGGCTGTGGCGGCCAAGGCGGGCAAGGTCGGTGCGCGCGGCGCCGGTGTAGAGGGCGAGGTCGAAGGCCAGCCGCTCGGTCGTGCCCACGGGCCACCGCTCCTGAAAGCGGGCGATCTCGTCCGGGCCTGCCGTGGCGAAGCCCTTCGAGGCAGGCTTGTCCATCTTGAGGCCGCGTGTCGGATCCTTGGGAATGAAGCGCAGCCGGTGCGCATAGGCGAAGACAGGCCGCAGGGCCTTCAGCTCGTTGACCGCCGCGTGTCCGCCTTTTGCGGCAAGTGTCGCTTCGATAGCGTCAGCCGTGATGCCGGAGAGGGGCCGGTGCCCGCTGCGCTCCACATACCGCCGGAGGATCGCCGCGCGTGCCTTGCGGGTGCCCTCGCTCAGCCGCTTCCACTCGCCAGACGCCTGATAGAGGTCCACCGCCCAGGCGAGGGTGCCTCCCTTGGGCGTGACAGCGCCGGGGGGCCTCTCTTGCCAGCGGGCATGTTCCGCCGCCCAGGCGGCGAGCACCTGGGGGTCGGTCGGGTGCAGCCCGTGAACATCGAGCGAAACCTCGCGCCCGCCGCGCCGGTAGGTGTGAAACCAGCGCCCGCGCCGCAGCTTCGAGCGGAGATAGGGATAACGCGTCATAGCGGTTTGCCCGCGTCAGGATCGGCGACAGTCGCCGCTGCGCCGGGATACTCGAAGATCACGCCCTCCGGCCCCACCGCCTTGATCCGCGCGCCCGGGTGCAGTTGCGCGACGATCTCGTGAACGTCGCGGATTTGCTTCGGGGTCGGAAGAGAGGGGGCGCGGGGCGAGGGCATTGGACCTACACGCGCTCCCCGGCCCACGCGGCCACGCGGTCGCGGACCTCTTGCCGGATGCCGTCGAGGTGGAAGCAGACCGTTGCGACCCTCGATCCTACCGCCCGGACCCCGCGCGGGGCCTTGGTGACGAAGAACGCGGGCGGCTGATCCGCTGCCATCGCCTCCCAGTCGTCATTGAAGCCGGACAGGGGAAAGTCGATCCGGGTCGCGCCATCGAGGTCGCTCTTGAGGGCCTGCCAGACGCCGCTGGCATACCGTGCCGAAACCCGCTTGCTCATGTTGGGCTTGCGGTGGAGCGCGTCGCCGCCATCTGCGCCAAACTGCCGCAGGAAAAACGCATAGACGAAGAGGGCACAAAGATCGTCCTCATCGAACCAACGCCCGGTCTTCGTATGCAGCTCAGGCGCGCAGGAGTAGATACCAGCCGCCAAGTCCTCGTTGAAGCGCTGGCGATCCAAGCCCACGATGTCGCAGGCTGCCAGCGTCGGGAATTTCTTGGTCATCTTTCCGTCCTGCCTCATTCCGCAATAATTCCCCAAGGGGTAAGCGGTGTTTGCCGGGTGTGTCAAGTCGTGTTTCTTGCGCTACAGTCATGTTACCGGATAGCCATCCTGCCCGGTCAGGTTCTTCCAAACGACCATCATTATTTGAAGCCCCGTCTCCTCCTGGACGCGCTCTGCGTATAGGTCGGGGTCCGTGTTGCCGGGGTCGAGAAACGCCCATGCAAGCGCTATCTGCGCCGCAAGGCCCTCGTCCGATGTGGGCTTGAGGGCCTTCATCGTCGCGGCGGCGGCATCCTCGCGCTCTTGCGCTTCGACAATCGCGGGCGCCTTCCAGTCCGGGTCATTCGGATCATTGGCGAGGGCGCACCAGTCGGCGCGGGCTTCGAGCCAGTCGCGGTAAGCCACCGCCACCGGACACGAAGTCGATGAAAGAGCGGTCAACACGGCGCGACGGGCCTCTGAGGTGTTGTGCATTGCGTGGGCCTCCAATGGGGGGTAAACTCTGACACCATGTCAGATTTTATATCTGACTTCAAGTCGGACTTATGATGAGACCTGACCAATGCCGCGCCGCGCGCGCGCTCCTGAACCTTGAGCAATCAGATGTTGCAGAGCGGGCGGGGATTGCGCGCGCCACGCTGATTGACTTCGAGAAGGGGCAGAGGGCGCCCCGCCCGGCCACCGTTGCGGCGATCCGCGCGGCCCTCGAAGGGGCGGGCGTTCAGTTCATTGATCCGAACGGGGGCGGGGCGGGCGTTCGGCTCAAGAGCTGACCTATTCTAGTCTTTCAACTATCCTGGCGCGATCTGACAAATCTGCCTCCGCTGTTGATTTGCCCGCCGCGCCCCCAGTGATATGTGCAGGGGCCGCGGGCTGTCGGGGTTGTTGGGGCACTCGCCGACTAAACCCAGTTGCTTCAGCCACGATCTAGACCAGGGGCAACCGCCCTATTCCTGACCCTTCCAGTCCACAAGCTTGAATGCCTCTGAGGCAGCCGCAGGGTGGAGCCCGGCCTCCTTCGCCTGGGCCATGGCCCCGATGATTGCGGACAGCGCCCGCGCCCGTCCTCCCGCGTCGAAAGCTTGGAGCGGCCTCAACGTGTCGATCCGCACCTCGCCGCCCAGCTTCGCCGTCGCTTCCTCGGCCAGCAGCTCCGCGATGGGTTGAAGCGCCCAGGTGGCAAGGTGCCGCTGGCCTTCTCGGATTGCGGGGCCTGTCGAAGCCCGGTTGAGCATCAAGGGCAGGACGCCGTAGGCCATTGCTATGCTGTCCCGCGCCGCGCCCAGCGTCTCGGCCGTCATCGAGCGCGAGAGGTCCGGCGAAAGCTGATCCGGCTTCTGGCCTATCGTCGGGTTCATGCCCGCGGCCGTTGCCTGGGCCACGCCCTCGATCACAAGCGTGGATCCCCGCCGCCCCCGGAAGGCGGCGCGCAAGGTCGCCATGTCGTCGGCACCACTGTCGGGCAGGGGCACGATCAGAGAGCCGAGGGGCGCGTTCTCGAAGGTCTCCGCAAGGGCCGCCTCGACGGCGTGGAGCATTGCGGCGGTCAGGCTGGCCCGGCGCAGCGGCGAGGTGCCAAGCCATGGCGCCACCGGATCGGCACCGATCCGCGGATGCAGCACCTCCGCCGCGAGGGCGGTGATTGTGCGCCCGCCCCCGGCCTCGGGGATGGACAGACGATAGGCGCGCGGATTGCCGTCCCGGGTGGTCACGTCCCAATCGGTGGCGGCGACAAGCCCCAGATCGGTGATCAGCAGGACCGCTTCGCCCCGAAGGGCGATGGAACGGGCGATCATCGCCATGGTGTGCCGGGACAGCAGGTCGGTGCCCGCCACATCGGCCACGGCAAAGGCGCCTTCCCAGAGCGACACGCAGCTCTGCACCGTCCCGGTCAGTTCGGCCACGCCCCGGCCTCCGGTGATGTAGCTGTCGCGCGCGGCCATCACCTGGGCGGTGTAGCCGGTGCCGCTGGATCGGGTCTCTGTCGGTCGAAACCAGTTGCGCAGTCGGTCGAACATGGTCACCTCCACCGCAACGCGGCGGGCCGGTGGACGATCCGCTTCACCACCTCGCCGATAGGCTGCCAGTTGCGCTTTTCGACCTCGGTTTGAGGATAGGCCGGCCTCGTCACGATACTGAGCTCGTAGAGCAGCGCCTCGTGAACCGTTCGGATCAAGGCCCGGTGCTTCCCGTTCGCCGGGTCGTTCTCTTCCTCTTCCACGGTCTCGGGCTCCTTCACCGCGCGTTTGGGGGGGACGCGAAAGCCCGGCGATATCCCGCCGGCGAGGCCCGCTTCGATCACGGCCATGGCATCCCGAACATGGGTGGTTTCCATCATCGCCGGGGCTATCGTCGCCGTGAATAAAAGGGCCGCGGCTGTGTCATTGAGCACCAGCGACCCAGACCGCACCGATGCGAGCGGCTTGCCATAATCGTGCCCGACCAGCAGATGAATATCCTTCTTGCCGCCATGGTCCGACGGGGTTTCGACGCGATACGCGAAGGCCTTGGGCGCAATGCGTTCCTTCTTTGGTCGACCAGTTCGGCCACCATCCGAAAGCACGGCTGTGCTATTGTAGGGGAAGGAGCCGCGGAGCTCCGCGCCTCCCCCCTTCCGGCGGATTTCCAGTCCGCCCAGATATCCGCCCTGCAACATCACTGGATGCCCGACACGATCTGAAGCTGGGCCGGGCGCGCGACGGTCACGTCCATCGTCGCCAGCGCCGTGATCCGCAGGCCACCCGACTGCGCATCGGTGTAGGGGTCGCGGATCACGTCCACCGCCCCCCAGGTGGCGGCGAAGATCGGCGCCACGCCGCCCGCATTCGTGGTCAGCAGGGCGATGCTTTCCAGGGGATCACCTGCCGGGGCGGCGAGGGCGTTCGTCGTCATGGCGATGTTGCCCGCCGGAATGTTCCGGGTCAGGCGTTCCCACTGCGAAACAGCCGTGCCGCTGATCAGCGCGTCATCGAGGTCGCTCCACACCTCGGGCCGGATCATCATGCGGACGGCATCGGGCGATCCCGCCGCGTTCGCCGTCATGAACCGGACCACCGCCGCGCGGAACGCCGCCCAGGTCGGGGCGCCGGCGAGGTCGGTGTCGGTGATGCCGTAGGTCGATGCCCCGGTGATCACGCCCAGGGGTTGCCCGTTGGCGCCGGTGCCGAGGAACATGGCCTGATCCATGGCCTGCCCCATGGCGCTCTGCATGTCGCGGCGGATCGCCTGTTCGAGGGCGGCGCCCGACTGTTTCAGCGCCTTGCGCGTCACCCGCATCTGGATGCCGAGGTTGTGGTCGGGCGTCATCGGCCTGTCGGTCGTGGCAAAGGCCGTGGGCCCGGCCACGTTCGCCGTCTCGCCGTCCGCCCAGCCTGCCGAGACGGAAGACGTGACCACCGGCCACTCGATTTCGCCGCTGTCGATGTTGATCATCTGGGCGCCCATGCGGCCCGCCACCGACTGCGGAAACAGCCGGTCGATGATCGGCCGCGTCGAGACCGGATCGGGGGTGCCGCCCGCGACGGTCTCACCGGCGCGGGTTTCGAGCGCCGCCCAAGGGACCGGGACGCCGCGGATGCCACCCGCACTGCGAAGCTCAGCCACGATCTCCGCCGTCCGCCCGGAGAAGGCGCGCCCTTCATCGAGGTGCAGCGCGACCTGGCGCAGCTCGAAACCGGCCATCATGTCGGCCCACTCCTGGGCGGAACGGGTTTCGAGCTCGCCGCCTGCGTCCCGGCGTTCGGTGTCCTCGGCCACCAGAGCCGCGCGAAACCGGGTTTCGTTCGTCCGGTATTCCTGATCCAGCTCGCCCATGGAGCGGATTTCGTCCTCGGACGGGGTTTCCTTCCCGGCCAGCTCGGCGAGGCTCTGCCGGATTTCCGACTGCCGCCGGGCGATCTTCACACTGTCAAGCATGTTCTGTTCCTTTTGCTCGATGGGGTCTTGCCGGGGCGTTCCATCGCCTCGACCGCTTGCCGCCAGTCCTGGCGGTCTTCTCGGGGCGGGGGATGCCCGCACTCGATCCGGGTTTTTCGGGTGTGGCAGCTCGGGCAGAGCGCTTGCAGATTGCCCGGCGCATAGGCCAGCTCGGGATGCGTCCGCACCGGCTTGACGTGATCGACCTCGAGGCGCCCGCCGCAGCCGCAGGACCGGCACCGGAAGCGGTCGCGCTCGAGGATTTCCATCCGAAGCGCCTTCCAGCGTTTGGTGCGCGTGATCCGCTTCGAATATCGGTGGTGATCCCGGCGAACACTCATCCCGGCGCCTCCGTCTTGGCGGTGATCTCGATGAAGGCGCGGCGGGGCGACGGCACTTCCTTGATGCCGGCGATCTCCCACTCGGCCCCGTCATGGGACAGCCGGTCGGTGCGCCGGATGCCGCGAGAGAAGCTGGTCGATCGGACGACAAAGCGCGCCACCAGCGTGGCCGATCGGTGGCCCGCCACCGCCTTTTCCGCGTCCGACACGTCCCGCCGGGTCGCGGCGAGAAGCGGCCCCAGCGGCTGCCAGTCCGGCACCGGCTCATTGAAGCCGTTCGTCCCGGTGCCGGTGTCGCGCAGCACCTGGATGCGCCGGTCGAGCTGCCCCGCGTTCATGCCCATTGGATCCTCGCTTTCGTCTTCGGAAGGGCGGCGATCCGTGCGCCCTGGGCGACGGCCAGAACGGACGCCGCGGCGGCGTCGATCCGTCCGGTGGAGCGGGCCTTGGCCAATTTCAGGTTGTTCGCAGGGTCGCGCAGACAGACGGCATCGGCGAAGGCAGAGCGCAGCAGCAGCGACGGCCGGGCCTTCACCAGCCCATCGAAGGCCGCGCGGCGGAACCGCTCGCAATCCTCGCCACCGTCGCGGAAGCCCTGCCCGCGCCACACCAGCGGCGCGCGGATGCCCGCCCGGCCGATTGCTTCGCCCAGCTCCGCCTGCTTGTAACGGTCCATCGTGATCGCGATGACCGGCTGATCCTCGACATGGCGCATCACTTCGACCAGCCACGGCGCCACCGGAACCGTCTTGTCGCCCATGGTGGTCAGCTCGCCTCGGTCCTGCATCTCGACATAGCGGCCGGCCACGCCATCCGACTGGCCACGGTCGAGCAGGCTGGGCATCGAGGGGAAGGTGCCGAGACATTCCAGCCGCCCGGTCTCGGGCCAGTAGAACGCCGCCGCCGTCATCGAGGCGGACCCGCCCAGGTCGATCCCGATCACGACGCCGCCGTCGCGCGGGGGCAGCTCCGACACCTCGCAGGCCTGCCATTCATCGAGGGTTAGCAGCAGGTCACGCGCCTCTCCGCTGACCCTCTCGTTTCGGTTGTAGAGCCGGAAGCTCGTCAGGCTCGATCCGCCGCGGGCGATAGCGCGCCCCGCCTGGGCTTCGAGCCAGTCGAGCGATCCGCCGATCCCGTGAGGTGCGCCGGGGTTGGCGATCAGCAGGCTGTCGCGGTCATCCGCCGGAAGGCCGGGGGCGGGTCGGTGTTCCTGCACGTAGGTGCCGGGCGTGGGCTCGTCGATCCACCGGGAAAAGGCGTGGGTGTCGTCGCTGGCAGAGGTGCTGATCAGGAAGGCGCGCCCGCCGCGCTTGCCGAGACCCGACAACAGGGCGTGTTCCAGCTCGCCCCCCCGATCCGGGGCCCAGTGCCCGCGCTCGTCAAGGATCGTCATCGTCGGGGCACCGCCCAGGGCGCTCTTGCCGTCCGCCGCAATGACCCGCAGGACATGTCCTCCGCCGTCGCCCTCGTATTCGATCTCAAGCCTGGGGGCGCGGCGGTAGATCAGCCGCGCCTGCACTTCGAGGGGCAGAGAAGCCGCGAAGCCTGCCACAAAGTCCCAGATGATCCGGCCCTGATCCCGCGTCCGTGCAGCGGCGATGATCTCGCGGCGGGGCTGGCGATCAGTGATCCCGACAAGGCCGGCCAGTGCGAGGCCCGCCGTGATCGCGGATTTGCCGTTGCCGCGCCCGATGCTGAGAATGGCGTTGGCGGTGTCGTCGGCGAGGGCGCCCTCGATGAACCGGCGCTGAAACGGGGCCAGCGTCACCAGCTTTCCCGCGTTCGGACCCTCGGGAACCTTGAGGCCATGCATAAAACGCATAGCTCTTTCGGCCGGGGTCGCCGCGCCCGTCTCGTCCTGGTGCGCGAAAAGAGAAAACTCCCATCCCCGGTCCCACCTCGTTTTCAGATCGTCGGCATTGGGACCACCTGAGAAAAGGTCGGGCTCGCGCAGGACGGACGACACGACAGGGGGCGCGGGTGGGGGCAGCTTCGAGCCGTCCGCCTTGCGCCACTTCCTGTTTTTTTTCTTCGTCTCGGTCATCGTTCCCCGTCTCTCGCGTATCTCTCAGCTCAACCGTTGCTCTTCTCTTTTCTCTGCACCTGCCCATCGGTTCAGACCCGGAGCGCCGGTCAGAAAGCGGGTTACCGTGGCAGGGGATAAAACCCCGCCTCCCGCCCTGACCGACACGATCTTGACCTGCCCATTCGGACGAGCCCGTCGCTTAGGCCAGACCTGCCTTTCCCTCGGCTCGGTCCGCTCCCCCCATGTTCGCCGCCTTGAGGGTGGCAGCGGGGCCTTAGGGCTTGGGGAGACCGCTTGCGCGGAATAGCGGCCCTTGTGCTGTGGCCCGTTTCCCGGTAGCACGTCCTAGGCGTCGTCCCCGGCTAACCCGTGAAAGCCGAACGCCGCCTGAGCCCGCCGCGTCATCGGCGGGCTTTCTTCTTCATCCCTCCATCACCTCGCCGCCCGTGTCGTCTTGTGTGCCCACCTCGGCCACCAGCCGCCGCATCAGCGCCGCTTGCCTGTCCGATGGTCTCCAGTTCCTGCGCTTGCCCTGGCGCGCGATGGAGCGGACAAAGCCCTTGCACCATTCGTCTGCATCGCTGCCCATCACCCGGCGCACCACGCGCGGCCAGTGGAAGGTCAGCAGCTCGTCAAGCTCCACCTCGGTCATGCCTGCACCCCGCGATACCGGGCGCCGATCCGGGCCATGTGCGGCGAGATGGTCAGGGCCTTTGCGTCCATCGGGGACCGGCCATCGTAGTGCAGCGCGGCCTGATCTCTGATCGCCTGGGCGAGGTCCGCCGGAATGTCGGACGCCTGGGGGCCGAACCCGGCGGTATATTCGACTTCGAGCACAAGCGGGGCCTGGGTGCGCCACGTCGCGCCCCACCGGATCACCGGGCGGATGCCCGCCACGAACATGAAGTCGGTGAAGGCCGCGCCGTCCATGGTGACGGCCGGTGTGTGGTCCTGGGCAACCGGCCCGACAGGCAGGCGCAGGTAAGCGTCCGGCGGCGGATCGAAAGCGGTCAAGGTGACCGTCTGGGTCAGCAGAGCGACCTGCGCGAATTGCTCCATCTCGGCTGCCGCCGCTCGTGCGATCCGCTGGATTTCGAAGTCGCTTGCATCGTCCTCGATCCGAAGGTGATCCTTCAGTTCGGCCAGGACGAAGGGCGCGGCAACGGCACTCGCGGGGGTCCGGTGCACCGTCATGTTCATGCGGCAATCCCCTGTTCGGTGATGTGCTGAAGGAAGGCCGCACGATCTCGCGCGGTCATCCGCTCGAAGGCCGCGAGGGCATAAGCCTTCAGCTCCGCCCGACTGGCGCCGCCGGCCCAGTATCGAGCATCTCGCATCGGGGCGAAGAGAGGCGGCAGGGGCGGCGACGCCGCATGGATCACCAGCAGGGCAACCTTCTCGGCGATCTGCGGATCAAGGCTCAGCAGGGCCGCCCAGGCGAGGCCCGCCCGGTCACAAGGCTCGCAGGAGGACGCAAGGTAGACGCCGAACGAAGCCCAGGCGTCCGCAGTGCATTCGGCTTGCGCGTGTCCCAAACGGTCGGCTAACCCATTGTTCTCCTTAGAGCCGGAAAGGGCAGATGTGTCCCGCTGGGGCGCCTGATTTTCCTCGGAAAACTGGCAATCGTCAGAGTTCTGCCGGGGTCGCCAACATCCCGACTTTTCCCCTTTCGGATGACCCGAAGATCGGGAGGAGCAGGTCTGATCTCCGCCCTCCATTTCGATGGGCGGATTCATGTTGCACCTTGCATGTGGGTCCGCTCCGGGCTGACTGCCGTCATCCGACATTTTCGCTATGGATACATGCCTCCTGACCTCGCGCCTGCCTTTACGCGGGCATCTTGTGTCAGGTGCAAGACACCGGGGTTCATCGGCCGACATGGAGCGCATGAGGGGCTGCCCCGCCCATTTTCCGGGGCAGGACCGATCGTCCTTCGAACAGCCAGCCGCGGACCGCACTTTGAGCTCATGAAGATTGTGGCTTCACGGGATTACGACGGTCATGGGTGCATCATCCCAACCGCTGTCCGGTCGCGTCGTGGAATAGATGGACCCGGCCATTCGGGATGAGCGTCGCCTCGTCCCCGCTGTGAAAGGAGACGCTGCGGTCGAGCTTCGCGATGACGAAGTGACGATCCACCTCGAGGGTCAACAGCACTGCATCCCCCACCATCTCCAGTGTGATGATCTTGCCCTTCAGCCCCGGCTCGTCCGGTCGTCCCATGGCAAGGTCCTCAGGACGAATTCCGAGCACCAGATTGCCGTTGGCCTCGGAGTTCAGGCCGGTCAATGGCAGGGCCTGGGCCCCGTCGGCGCTGACGAATGTCCCCTCCCTCGCTATTCCGCGGATCAAGTTCATCGGCGGTGATCCGACGAAGCCAGCGACGAAGGTGCTGGCCGGCGTGTCGTAAATTTCGCTGGGGCTGCCGATCTGCTCGACCTTTCCGCCGTTCATGACCACGACGCGATCGGCCAAAGTCATCGCCTCGAGCTGATCATGGGTGACATAGATGGTGGTCGTCTGAAGGCGTTCGTGCAGGGCCTTGATCTGGGTGCGCATGGTCACGCGCAGACGCGCGTCGAGGTTCGAAAGCGGCTCATCCATCAGGAAGACCTTCGGGGAACGGACGATGGCGCGGGCGAGAGCGACCCGCTGCCGCTGACCGCCCGAAAGCGCGGCGGGCTTCCGGTCAAGGTAGTCTTCCAGTTCGACCATCCCGGCCGCATGACGCACCTTGCCGTCATGTTCGGATCTGGGCACCCGTCTCGCGCGCAGCGGGAAGCGAATGTTCTCGTAGACGGTCATCTGGGGATAGAGACCGTAGCTCTGGAACACCATGGCGACATCGCGGGCGCCCGGTTCCAGCGCCGTGACGTCCCGCCCCCCGATATGCACGGCACCCGTCGTCGGTGTATCGAGGCCCGCCACAATCCGCATCGTCGTGGTCTTTCCGCAGCCGGAGGGTCCGAGAAGAACAAGGAACTCCTTGTCCGCGATGTCGAGGGACAGGTCACTGAGGGCGGTGGTTGCGCCCCAGCTCTTCGTGATGTTCCTGATCTCCACGGTCGCCATCTCAGCGCAACCCGCTCACGACGTCCATGAGCCGCCGGACCCGACCGGGATCTGTGGTCTCCCCCATCGGTCCCCCGGGCTTGAAGCTCACACCCACAATGGCGCCATCGGCTACCGAGAGACTTTCGGCCGCGTTCTCGGGAGAGACACCGCTGCCGACGAACGTGGGCAATCCGCCCCCGTCCCGGAGGGCCTCGAGCCTGCCGGTCATGCCTCCTTTCCCTTCACGTCGAACCCCCAGATCCGCGCGGCATTGCGCCAGAACACCTTTTCCTGATCCTCGGGTGACAGCCCGATGACCCGCAGTTTCTCCTGCTCTACTTTCGGGCTCACATAGGGCGCGTCCGAGCCGTAGGTCAGCCGATCGACCCCGACGTTGGCGATGAATGTCTTGATGTCGAAAGCTGCGGCCTGCGACATGTCGACGGTGATGTTCGGATATTCCTGGCAGGCGAGAATGGCCTCCCACAGGAAGGAATGCATACCAATGTGGGCCAATACGAAATGCACGTTGGGAAAGGCTTTCGCCGCCTGGGCTTGCAGATATGGCAGGTCGCGGGGAGCATCGCCGGAATGGAACAGCACGGTCAGGCCGTGCTCTTCGCATTTCTCCCACATGGGAGCGGTGACACGCAGATCATTCGGGCGGTAGAAATCATAGCCGGCGACCAGTTTCAGCCCCCGGCATCCCCATTCGCCGACATATTTGTCGATCAGATTGCGCGTATGGTCCGCGCCGAATGTCGGATTGATCCGGGCGACGCCGGTGATCCGGTAGGGATAGCGCAGGGCTGCCTCGCCGACCTGCATGTTCGCCTTGTCGTAATCCGCATCCCAGGGCGGGCTCATCACCCGGTCATGGGGGAACAGGGCGCCATGAGACGCGCCCTGTTCGTCGAGGAACTCCAGCACGCTCTCCGGGTCACCGGCGATGAGGTTCGGGCAGCAGGTATGGGCCGCGACGTTCCGGTCGGTGCCGTAGTGGATATGGGTATCGATGATCCGCATCATACATCCTCGCGTTCGAAAAACATCTGACGGCGCTGGTTCACCCGCTCGAGCCCGACGAGGTTGGTCTGACAGCCCCATTTCTCTACGACAAAGCTTGCTACGGTCGCCGCGTATTGCGCGGCTTCCTGCAAGGACGTGCCCTTCAGCATCATCGCGGTTGCAGCGCCCGCGAAGCTGTCGCCGGCTCCCGTCGTGTCCTGCGTGATGGCGGCGGGCACGGAATCGCAGGTGAACTCCCCATCCCTGAACAGCCAGTGGCTGCCCTCGATCCCCTTCGTCACGATGATCAATGACGGACCCAGCGCCAGAAGGTCCCGTACCGTCGACAGATCGAGAACGCGCAAAAGAGCCTGAACCTCGCTCTGGCTGATGAAGAGGTGATCCGCCGCTGCGAGGAACTCCGGCGCCAGTTCATTCGCGGTCCCAACCATGCCGTTGATGATGGTTCGCTTGCCTTGTTTCTTGGCGTGACGAATGGTCCTCAGCGTATAGTCGCAGAACTTTTCGCTGACGGCGACGGCCCGTGCCCTTTCGATTTGGGGGTAGGGAGGAACCCAGGTGCTCTGATCGGCGGCGATACCAAGATGCGAATAGCAGACGCTGCGCCCCTTCGGATCGGAGACATTGTAGCTGTAGCCCGAGTCCTCTCCGGCGCGGACGTCGACACCGCTCAGATCAATGCCCAGTTCGCGCATGTGAGCGCGGTAGCCGGACGAATTGAAATCATCGCCGACGACCATCCCGACGCCGACCTTGACCCCGAGCGAGGCGGCCGCGGCTGCAAGGTTCGCCGAGCAATCTCCGAAGAATTTCGTGTGGATGAGTTTCGAAGGCATATCGAGAGCAACTGTCTCGCCTTCTTCGGGGTAATGTTCGGCCCGCAGGATATAGTCGAATATCGTCCAGGACCCAACCGAAAGGAGATCGAGCTCCGTCACTTCACTGCTCCCATTGTAAGTCCCCGGGTGATGTAACGCTGCAGGAAAAGGGCAGCAAGCATACCGGGAACAGCGGCAATCATGGCCGCCGCCGCCATTTCTCCCCACTTGATCTGGTCGAAGGCCATGGCTTGCAGGATGCCCATGGTGACCGGCCGGGTCGCGCCCCCGGACAGTATCAGGCCGAAGATCAGGTTGTTCCAGCTGAAGATGAAGGCGATGATCGTGGCGCTTGCGACCCCCGGAAGGGCGATCGGCAGGACCACCGCCCGCAGCGTCAGCCAGACGGATGCGCCGTCCACGCGTGCGGCTTCCTCGATTTCCGCAGGGATGTCCTGGAAGAAGGACATCATGATCCAGATCACCATCGGCAGGCAGATCAGCTGATGCGCGAGGATCAGGCCGAGATAGGTGTCGTAGAGGCCGGTCCGCGTGTAGATCACGAACATCGGCAGGATCACCATGAGTTCGGGCGCAAAGCGGAACGACAGGAAGGTGAAGGCGATGTGGTCCCGCCCCCTGATGCCGCCGCGGGCGAGCGCATAGGCCGCCGGCACGCCGAGAACGACCGAAAGCGCGACCGCGCCGCCCGAGATGATGAAGGAATTCATCATGAAGCGGACGTAGTCGGGGAGCCGGCCCGGCTGTCCGCCAAAGAGCAGCTGGCTGTAATTCTCGAGGGTTGGAGTGAAAAGGAATGTCGGGGGATAGGCGATGATGTCGCGGAATTCCTTGAAGGACATCATCAGGATCCAGAGGATCGGAAGCACGAAGAAGGCAAGAAACACCATTTGCCCGGAGAATTTGACGACACGCCGAATTATGGCAGTGAGGGTCATGATCAGGCCCTCGACTTTCGGCGCCAGAGGCCCATCAGGACCATGCAGATCACGTAGGAGAGGACCCAGAGCACGAAGACGATGGCCATGGCGCGCCCGATGTTGCTCCACCGGAAGGCTTCTTCATAGGCGGCGACATGGAGTGTCGTCGTGGCGTTCAACGGTCCGCCGCGGGTCGTGGCGTAGAAGAGTTCGAAGGACTTGAGGCTGTCGCTGACCCGGAAGAGGGCGACGAGGATTATGAAGGGCAGCAGCCAGGGCAGCTGGATCGCCCGGAAGATCAGCCAGCGCGAGGCGCCGTCGATCCGGGCGGCCTCGATCTGTTCGTCCGGGATGGATTGCAGGCCGGCCAGCAGGATGAGCGCGGCGAAGGGCGTGAAGACCCAGGTGTCGATCAGCAGGACCGACGCGAGCGCGGTATCGACATGGGAGAGCCAGGCCAGTTCCGGAAGTCCGACGCTGGACAGGAGCCAGTTCAGCAGCCCGCTTTGGGGTTGCATCATGGTCTTCCACATGAGGCCCGCAACAACCGGGGGAATGAGGAGCGGCAGCACGAGGGTGCCGCGCAGCACCGGCCTGAGACGGCTGTCGCTGTTGAGCAGCATCGCGACGGCAAGGCCAAGCGGCAGCTGCACCGCCAGGACTGCACCGGCGTAGAGCAAGGTCCGCCCCGCCGTCTGCAGGAATTCACTCTGGGAAAACAGGAAGGTGAAATTTCCGAACCAGATGAAGTTCTCGGTTTCGAGGTAAAGCTTGCGGTCCGTCATCGCGGTGTGGATGCCCTGTGCGAAGGGGATCAGGACCGCGAGGAGCATCAGGAGCGCGGGAAGAAACATCAGGTAGTAGGCGGTGCGAGTGGACTGCGCCCAAGATCGTGTCTGATCCACGACGGGGTCTCCCGATGTCAGGTCATGCCGAAGAGGGCTCGCGCCCAGGCGCAAGGGCCGTGCCGTGCCGGGTTCCCTCCCCCGCGGGGGCGCGGAGGAGGGGACGGGGCCTCAAAGCCCGAGCATGGACGCGATGTCGTCCTGCGCGGCGCAGAGGGCTTCCTCGGTGTCGGTGCCCCGGAAGTAGACTTCCTGGACAGCCGCGGCCCACCGGTCGAGGGCCCGGGTCAGTTCGGGATGCGGGGGGAAGCGGATCGCCGCGACCTCGCCCATGGTGGCGGTGACTTCGCGGTACTGGCCCGGGGTTGCGCCCCAGCTGTCGACCATGGCCGCCACGTCGGGGTTCTCCCAGGCAGATTGCCGGACCGGGTTCATGTTGCCGCCAAGGTGGGTCGCGACCATCGTGTCCGGGGAAGTGACCCAGTTGAGAAAGAGCCATGCGGCGTCCTTGTCGTCCGATGCGGCGTTCATCGACATGGACCAGATCCACGCGCCCGCCGCCCGTTGCCCGTCGGGGCCCAGCGGGGTCGGCGCATAGCCGACATCGTCGGAAATCGCGGAATCGTCCGGGTTCTCGTAGACCGGCGCAAAGAGATCGGCCTCGTTGAAGGACAGGGCGTATTGTCCGGACGAGAACCCCTGCAGGGCCTCGTACCAGGTGAAGGCGCCCGCGCCCTCGGGCGACGCCGTCTGGATGAGGGTCACGAAGTCATTGGTGGCGGCAATCGACTCGGGTGAACAGATGCCGAGCGTGCCGTCCTCATAGATCATTGTCACGCCATAGGACTGGAGCATGGTGCCGAAAGTCAGGTACGGCAGGTCCCAATAGGTGTCGAAGCGGGTGATCAGGCCGAACTGGGCCGCCCCGTCGTCAAGGCGATCCGCGATCGCCAGGAGGTCTGCATAGGTTTCCGGAACCTCGAGCCCGAGCTCTTCGAACACGCTGGGCCGATAGGCGATCAGGTAGCTTTCGGAATTGATCGGAAGGCCCCAGAGGTCGCCCTCGCCGATCCCGGCCAGCGGCACGCGTGTCCAGCGGTTGGAATTCAGCACGCCCTGGAAGAAATCCTCGACCTGGTATGCGGCATTGTCCGTCAGCGCCGGGTCCGAGAGATACGTGTCCAGCGGCTCGATCCAGCCAGCCGTCGCGAATTGCCAGTTCTGAAGCGGGGACGTCATGAAGACATCGACCGTACCAGCGCGGGAGGACAGATCTGCGAGGATCTTTTCGTTGCCCGCCTGCTCGGCGAGGACTTCGAGATTGACGGTGATGCCCGTCAACGCCTCGAATTCCGGAATCAGGGGCTGTACGGACTCGACGAACTGATGCGAGATCAGCAGCACATTGATCTCGGCCCCGCTCTGCGATTGCCAATCGAATTCCTGTGCCGCGGCGGGCACCGAGAAGCCAAGCCCCGCCACAGCGGCCGCCGATACAACTTTCGGGGCGGCAAGTCGGAAGAGTTTATGTTCTGTCATGATCCCGTTTTCCCTGTTGAAGATGCTTCACCGTTCCTCCGGCACAAACTGTAGCATCGTCCCGGCCCAAGCTGATTGCATAAGCCAGACAGGCTGTTGTACAAACTGGACAGATCGACTGACCAAGGCAGGGATGTGGGGGAACAGCGGCTGGCTGTGGGAATCCTGTTGCTGGACCAGTTCCGGCTGACATCTTTCGCGTGCCTGTCAGATGGCCTCAGGTCCGTGGCGGGCCCGACGGACCGGATCGAGACCATGACACCGACGGGCAAGCCCGCCGTGGCGGCCTGCGGCACCGAACTCCACATCACAGTTTCTCCTCCGTGGCCGGATGTCTTCGACCATATCGTCGTTCTCGGACGCCTGACCGGTCCGCTCTGGCAGTGCAGCGGCACGATTGGCCGGTATCTGCGTACAGCGGATCGGCTCGAGGTCACGCTTGTCGGCCTCGAAAGCGGGATCGACGCACTGGCCCGGCTCGGCTTTCTCAACGGCTATCGCGCCTGTGCCAGCGCGCAGGATCTGGTGCAGCTCTCGAAGAGTCATCCAAAGGTGGATTTCAGGTCGGGCCGCCTCATGGTCGAGGACGGGCGGCGGCTGACCGCCCTGGGCGGGACCGCTTCCGCTGATCTGGCAGCGTTGCTGATCGATCGAAGCCTTGGGCCACAGGCGGTCCACCTGGCCATGGCAGACCTCGTCCGGGACGGCGCTCGGCCATCAGATGCGTCTCCCCCAATCCCAACCTATGGCACGAGTGGGCTCCATCCCATAGTGCGGCAGGCAATCGATATCATGCTGAGGGAAACGTCGGATCCGATCGCGATTGACAGACTTTCGGAAATACTCAGAATCTCGCGGCGGCAATTGGATCGACTTTTCGTCAAGGATACGGGAGATACGGCAAAGGCTGTGTTCATGCGCATTCGCTTGAAGGAGGCCATATCTCTGCTGCAGAGCCGTCGAACAGGGTTGAACGAAGTTGCCTGGGCTACAGGATTTGTTGATGCGCCTCATCTTTCCCGCAGTCTCCGGCGCCATACGGGACTGGGCCTCGAAGAACTGCGCCAGGCAGGTCGAGCACGAGTTATCTGACACTGCGAACGCCAGACGATCCCGAATTACGGTCCGAGGGTCGCGTGGGTCAAACTTTGGCGATTGTATATTTGACAAACCCAACGTGAGACCTTAGATTGAGGTCAAGACGTTAGGAGCTTGTCATGTCCGTTCTGTCCAAAGCCTACATGCACGACGAAGCCGCAGCTTTCGCGCACGTCGAAAGCATCATCTGGCCCGATGGTCCGGTTTGCCCCCATTGTGGCGTCGTTGACCGCGCCTACCCGCTGACCGGCGTTCGCAGCAAGCCCAGCAAGAAGAACCCCGAAGGCATCGAGCGCCATGGCCTCTGGAAGTGCCGCGAGTGCCGCAAGCAGTTCACCGTCCGCAAGGGCACCATCTTCGAGGAAAGCCACATCCCGATGCATAAGTGGCTCCAGGCAATCCATCTGATGGTCTCCAGCAAGAAGGGCATCAGCAGCCACCAGCTTCACCGGGTCCTTGAGATCACCCACAAGTCCGCGTGGTTCATGTCCCACCGCATCCGCGAAGCGATGCGCAACGACGGCAACGTGGACTTCGGCGCGAACGGCGGCACCGTCGAGGTTGACGAGACCTTCATCGGCAACGACCGCAATGTGAAGCCCAAGGGCGAGAAGAAGGGTCGCGGCTACGCGCACAAGCACAAGTTGTTGACGCTGGTGGATCGCAGCACCGGCAAGGCCAAGAGCATCGTCGTTGACGACCTCAAGACCAAGACGCTTCTGCCGATCCTTAAGGCGAACATCGCCAAGGAGGCCGTGATCTACACCGACGAAGCGGGCCAGTATAGGTTCCTGTCTCGTGACTTCGCAGAGCATGACTTCGTGCGCCACGGCGCAGGCGAGTATGGCCGTGGCGTCGTTCACACGAACACGATTGAAGGCTACTTCTCCGTGTTCAAGCGCGGCATGAAGGGCGTCTACCAGCACTGCGCCAAGAAGCACCTGCACCGCTACGCGGCGGAGTTCGAGTTCCGTTACAACAACCGCTCCGCGAATGGCGTTGACGACGTGGAGCGCGGTGAGATCGCGCTGCGGGCGGTGGTCGGGAAGCGCTTGACATATCAAGGGCCTGATAGAGAGTCGGCGCAGTAAGAAGCGCAAAATAGAGTAGCCCGATCCCTCCTGACAGCCGCCTTGTGGATGAGTTCATGCGCGCCGAGAAGGTTGTTCAGGAGGGGATTCGCTGGGAGCATGCGCCGCATACTGACACGGCAAAGTGCGCGTTGCCGGTCTACGTACCATCCCAACCCAGCTTTAATTCTCGCTTGGCGTTGGCGGCACATGTCTCTAGTGTTCCGAGTCCGACATTTGCTACCGATTTCCCCTGATTTGGTCGAGCGCGTCGAGTGCGCGGCGCTCTCGGGTGAGGATGTCCTCGGCGGTCTTGCTCCAGACGAAGGGCTTCGGCTTGGCGTTGTGCTGCAGCAGGTAGTCGTAGATCGCGCCTTCGAGATCGTCGACGCTGGAGTAGCTGCCACGTCGAATACTCTTTGCCGTGATCTCGGCGAAGAAGCGCTCGACGAGGTTCATCCAGGACGCGCTGGTGGGCGTGAAGTGCAGCTTGAAGCGTGGATGCCTCGATAGCCAAGCCTGCACCTCGGGCGTCTTGTGGGTGGCGTAGTTGTCGAGAACCAAATGAATGTTGCGGGGTTTCTTCACGGCCCGATCGATCCGGCGGAGGAAGGTCAGGAACTCCCGGGCACGGTGGCGGGGCATGCAGTCCCCGATGACCAGGCCCGACTTGACGTCCAGCGCGGCGTAAAGCGTGGTCGTGCCATGACGCTTGTAGTCGTGGGTCATGGTGGCGCCGCGCCCCTTCTTCAGCGGCAGCCCAGGCTGGGTCCGATCCAGTGCCTGGATCTGGGACTTCTCGTCGACGCAGAGCACCACTGCGCGGTCCGGCGGGTCGAGGTAGAGCCCGACGATGTCGGTGACCTTCTCCTCGAACAGCGGGTCGTTCGAGACCTTGAACCCCGTCACGATGTGCGGCTTCAGACCGGCATCCGCCCATATGCGCCCCACGCTCGACGGCGAAATACCCACCGCCTCGGCCATCATCGTGCGGCTCCAGTGCGTGGCATTGGGCGGCGTCTCCTGGACGGTCTTCGAGATCACTTTCAGCCGGACCTCCCTCGGCAGGGGCGGCACGCGCGAGGGCCGTGTCTTGTCGCGTTTGAGCCCCGGCACGCCCTCATCGAGATACCGCTCCTGCCAGCGCCAGACCGTCGGCTTCGACATTCCCGTCCGCCGCATGATCTCGACGGTGCCCCGACCGTCCGCCGTCGCAAGGACGATGCCTGCGCGCCAAGCGAGTTTGCGCGGCGTGTTGCGGTCGGTGCGCAGCGCTTCAAGCTCAGCGCGGTCGGCGGGGCCAAGGTAAAGGCAGATGTCGGAGCGTCTCATCCGCCCACCCTGTCACGGAAGAGCAGGATTGGGAATCCTATGTCAGGCGTGGAACACTAGCGACCGATTGCGCGCCGACCGGCCAGGCAACACGCGCGCAGATCGTGCACAGCGTCAATATGTCGTCTCCACAATGATCGGCCACCGGGGCGCCGAATAGCGGAATCGCAGGCCGCTGTTGGTCCGAGATCATCACTGATTGATACAAGAGGTACCGAGTGTCGCAGTCGGTCAAGATGCGACGGACGGACAAGTGCATGTCACGACGTGTGTTCGGCACGTCGCAGCGGTAGTCGAAGTTCACCATGGCGCGTGCGCCATGGAGCACGCTGTTGAACAGGGCCGCAACAGTTTCGCGGACGGTTTCACCCGCGATAAACTCGATGAACGACCGGTCCAGCACATTCTCTGCCGCCACATTGCGGGAACGCGGCTCATGCGGGGCGTTGTCTTCGAACGACCTTCTCCAGTTCGGTTGGCCGACATTGGTTATGCGCAGTTGGTCATCAAGAATCATCGCGATCCCATCCATGGCATCGAGAATGTTTTGATGTGTCACTGCTATGGCGGCACCCGACTGCAAAATACTCTACCTCGTTGAGGCTCCACCGAACCGCTCGGTACGCACACCGAGCAAATCGCGCCTCTGAGAGGCTTCGTCCAGTTGTCGAAATGGTCAACTGCCGGCAGGTTCGGCGTCGGCGTCGGCGTCAATGAAGTCAATGAAGATCCACCTGGTCGCGTGACGGATCGGATAGCCTTGGTGCCAAAGCCGCACGTCACCTTGTTGGATGGGAGAGGAATGATCGCGTTTGCGCCATTTCGTGGGGTTCGTCAGCACGCAACGGCCGTCACAGGTCGTTTCAGCTTGGGATGGCTAACTGATCCTCGACTAGTGTTCGCCACCTGACACAAGATTCCCAACGGCGGCTTCGTGTGCCATATTCGGCGCATGAGACGCTCCGACATCTGCCTTTACCTTGGCTCCGCCGACCGTGCTGAGATGAGGGCTCTGATCGCCAAACGCAACACGTCGCGCAAGCTGGTCTGGCGGGCCGAGATCGTTCTGGCGACGGGGACGGGCATGTCGAAGCCCACGGTCTGGCGCCGGCAGGAGCGGTATCTCGATGAGGGTGTGCGGGGCTCAAGCGCGACAAGACGCGGCCCTCTCGGGTGCCGCCTCTGCCCAGAGAGATTCGGCTGAAGGTGATCGCGAAGACCGTGCAGGAAACGCCGCCCAATGCCACGCACTGGAGCCGCACGATGATGGCCGAGGCGGTGGATATTTCGCCGTCGAGCGTGGGGCGCATACGGGCGGATGCCGGTCTGAAGCCGCACATCGTGAAGGGGTTCAAGGTCTCGAACGACCCGATGTTCGAGGAGAACGTCACCGAGATCGTCGGGCTCTACCTCGACCCGCCGGACCGCGCAGTGGTGCTCTGCGTCGACGAGAAATCGCAGATCCAGACGCTCGACCGGACCCAGCCGGGGCTGCCGCTCAAGAAGGGCCGGGCCGCCGCCATGACCCACGACGACACGCGCCATGGCACCACCACGCACTTCGCAGCGCTGGACGTGAAGTCGGGTCTGGTCATCGGGGACAGCATGTCGCGTCACCCATTGTCCGGCAGCGGTTTGCCTGCAAACCATGAGAGGGGCGCCACGGAATTCCTGTGCTTCCTGCGCCGCATCGACGCGGCTGTGAAGAAGCCGCGCGACGTCCATTTGGTTCTCGATAACTACTCCACCCAAAAGACGTCCAAGGTGCGGGCGTTGCTTTCAAGGAATCCGCGCTTCAAGCTGCATTTCACGCCCACCAGCGCGTCCTAGCTGAACCTGGTGGAGCGCTTCTTCGCCGAGATGACCACAAAGCGCATCCGGCGCGGCAGCTACTCCAGCGTCGACGACCTCGAAGGCGAGATCTACGACTACCTGTTCCAGCACAACGCCAAGCCGAAGCCCTTCGTCTGAAGCAAACCCGCCGAAGACATCACGACCCGTGAGCGCCGCGCACTCGATACCCTCGATGAAATCAGGGGAAATCGGTAGAAAATGTCTGACTCGGAACACTAGATGTCGGCCCTGTCAGCCGCGACCAGTTCATCCTCGAGGTTCTGGGAGGCGTGCAGCCCGGGAGCCCTGACCGCGCCCATCTCGACCTGAAGGTCGACATCGGAGCGTATTTCGCAGTGCACAAGGGAATGTCGGACGTGGACAATGCATCGGCGGCGATGGCGCTCTATGACGGCACGCCGGCCGGCACCGATGCCCTCGATCCAGACGCCGGGGAGTTCCTCATGCCCGTCGTCGGTGTGCTCGAGGAAGTGTTCGGGCTTGCGTAAGGGAGGGCTGCAGCTTGCGCATCGAGAAACGATCGGGATGGTCGATGGTGCTTTTGGCAGAACTACTCAAATTATCCAACCTTTTTGCCGGAGAGCGTCAGACTAGAGGAACATCTGAAAAACCCTGCGCTTTCGCTGTGATCTGGTAGACTTGGGCATCCCTGCAAGGAGGCCCAGCCCATGCCGAAGCAACCTGCCATTCCCGGTCTTCGTGACGCGATGAAGAAGAAGGTGACGCGGCGGGAGCAGTTCCTGGCCGAGATGGATGCGGTGGTGCCCTGGACGCGGCTTCTGGCGTTGATCGCGCCGCACTACCCGAAGGTGGGGCCGAAGGGTGGGCGCCCGCCGATGCCGATCGAGACCATGCTGCGGGTCTACTTTCTCCAGAACTGGTATGCCCTGAGCGACCCGATGGCCGAGGAGACGCTCTACGACAGCGAGGCGATGCGCCGGTTTGCCGGGATCGAACTGGGCGACGACCGCATCCCGGACGAGACCACGATCCTCAACTTCCGGCACCTGCTGGAGCGACATGGTCTTACCGAGGCGATCTTCGCCGAGATGAACGGGCACCTGGCCGACAAGGGGATCACCCTGCGCTCGGGCACTCTGGTAGATGCGACGATCATCGACGCGCCGTCCTCGACGAAGAACAAGGCCCGCGCACGCGATCCCGAGATGTCCTCGACGAAGAAGGGCAACGCCTGGTATTTTGGAATGAAGGCGCATGTCGGGGTCGATGTGGACAGCGGGATCGTCCACAGCCTGGAGGCGACGACCGCCAAGGTTCATGACAGCCGCATCTGGGACGAGCTCCTGCATGGCAACGAGCGTTCGATCTGGGCCGATAAGGGTTATGTCAGCGCCGAGCGGGAGGCCGCGTTCACCAAGGACGGAAAGGTCTGGGGCGTGATGCGCAAGGCGCCCAAGGGGCGCGCGCTCGATCCCATCGACGAGGAGATCAACCGGATCATCGCCATGGTGCGTGCCAAGGTCGAGCATCCGTTCCGCGTTCTCAAGCGCCAGTTCGGACACGTGAAGACGCGCTACCGCGGGCTGGCCAAGAACCGGGCGCAGCTGTTCACGCTGTTCGCGCTCGGCAACCTGTTCCTGGTCCCACGACGGCTGCTGGCGTGAGGACGAGTCTGTCCGAAATCGGCGAAAACGCTCCCGAAGCGGCTCAAAACCGCTAAAACCAGGCGAGACTGCCAAGCTTTCCTCGCAATGAAAGCGCTACGCCGCCAAGTCGGCCGTGCCGACATCGTTGATCAGACTTTCCTAGAGTATCCATATTCGGTGATGCACTGTGAGCGACCGCGAGCCACAACCGTCTGCTCTACCACGGCCACGTCATCACCATCCGAGGCGCAAGCTACCGCCTTCGCGAAAACTCCACTGCGGCGCGCGAACACTTCCCTGACAGTGAGGTGATTGACCATTGGCTTTGGCGCGTCCTTTTCGCGCCCCCGACCCGGGCATGACCCAACAAGCCATCGATGGGGCTCCTGTGACAGGTGGCCCGAACTAGATCAGGGTTTGGATTTTGCTGGACTCGAGCGGCTGCAAGGCGACATGCTTTTCGCGAAGAACAATTCTTTTCCCCTCCCTGAAGATCCTCGAGTGGCCACGGTGCCTCGGATCAAGTGACGATGAGGACAACGGAATGGCGAGCTTTGCACTCGACCCCTTCAAGAAGATCGTCGTCAATCCCGATGACATTGGTATCTCGCTTCGACTGGAAGTGCCGGCGGGTGCGTCGATCGAGATCATCGCTCTGCCCGCTGTAGGCACAATCAGATTGTCCGGCGGCGCGTCGGTCAACGTCGGTCAGATCCTGACCCCGGAGCAGGTGGGGGGTTTGCATTATGACGCGGGCACGGCCGGCGCCGTGGGCGGCGGGGAACTGACCTATGAGGTTTCTTTGGGCGGTGAGACCCTTTCGGGCCGAGTGCTGCTGCAAACCCGGTCGCCGGACCAGGCGCTCTATTTCAACTCTGATGGACCAGGGGGACGTGAACTCTGGCGCGTGAACGATGACGGAGTCGCAGAACCGGTTTCCAACATCCCCGGTGTGGAAGATCCCTCTGTCTTCGACCTTACGGAGTTCATTGGTGCACTCTATTTCGGTGGGACAACCGGACTCTCCAACTCAGAGCTCTGGCGCCTGGGTACGGACGGGACGATGGTGCAGGTTGCGGACATTAATCCTGGAGCTGATGGATCTTCACCAACGTTTTTCACTGAGTTCAACGGCGCGCTTTACTTCGAAGCCGACAATCCCACTCCAGCCCTATGGCGTGTGACCTTGGACGGTTCAGTAGAATTGGTTGCGAACATTGACCCGGCGCCGGTCTTCAGTTCAGTCGGTAAGTTTTTCGAGTTCAATGGCGCTCTGTATTTTGCCGCAGAAGTGGCGGCGCAGTTTGAACTTTGGCGTGTGACCGCAGACGGAACCGCGGAGAAGGTTTCGAGCATCGATCCAGGGCCCGACGCAGCAAACCCCGTATATTTCGCCGAGTTCAACGATGCGCTGTACTTCCCGGCGATCGGCGCTGACGGAAGCGAACTCTGGCGGGTGACCACAGATGGCGTCGTGGAGCAAGTGGCGGACATCAACCCGGGGATCGAAGATTCCTCACCTTCGGAGTTTACCGAGTTTGGGGGAGCACTGTATTTCCGTGCGAGCGACGTCGACGGGAGCGAGCTCTGGCGCATTACCTCGGACGGCACCGTGGAGCAGGTAGCCGACATCTTTCCCGGGCCAGAAGACTCCGTTCCATTCGACTTTACCGAGTTCAACGGGGTGTTGTACTTCCGGGCAACCGACGCCGACGGTGCCGAACTGTGGCGTCTGACGTCGGAAGGTACGGCAGAACAGGTCGCAGACATCAACCCTGGACCCGGCAACTCGTATCCGAATTGGTTCACCGAGTTTCAAGGTGCCCTCTATTTCAGCGCACTCGATGTTGACTTCAGTCGAGTCTGGCGTGTGACCTCGGACGGAACGGTGGAGAGGGTGGAGAGCACCGATCCATCGACGGACTATGTCAATCCGCAATACTTCATCGAGTTCAACGAAGACTTGTACTTCCGCACATTTGTATCCGGAGTGTTCGAGCTCTGGAAAGTAACGTCGGAAGGCACCACGGAAAAGGTGGAGGGCGTGGATCCGGGATTTTTTCCCGAGTTCTTCCGTCACACAGCCCTCTTTTCTGGTGAGATCAGAGGCTCCTCCGGAGATGATTTCCTGCGCGGCAACGCCTTGGACGACCTGCTCACCGGGGGTTCTGGCCACGACTCGCTAGAAGGCGGCGATGGCGATGACCGCCTGGTGGGGGGCGCGGGCAATGATCTGCTGCTTGGACAAACTGGCCACGATACAATCTTGGGAGGGACTGGGGCCGACACGCTACTGGGTGGTGCGGATGCGGATCATCTGTCTGGCGGCGTCGGCGACGACGCGCTTCACGGTGATGATGGTGACGATGTCCTCATCGGTGGACCCGGGGCGGATTTCTTGGACGGCGGTCCAGGGCAGGACCGAGTTTCCTATGTGTTCTCTCTTGCAGGCGTAACGATTGATCTCGCCATCGGAACCTCTGAAGGCGGAGAGGCGATAGGAGATCAGCTTGTCTCCATTGAAGATATCGATGGCTCACATCACGACGACATTTTGTCGGGGGGCCAGGCCGACAACAGTTTCAACGGGCTCGGTGGCAACGATCTTCTCCGTGGCGGTGGCGGGTCCGATCATATTGTCGGCGGCGCCGGCAACGACACGCTAGACGGAGGAAGTGGCGACGACACGCTGGAAGGCGGGAGTGGCGCCGACTGGTTCGTGGTCAATCCTGGTGACGAACAGATCACCATTCTTGACTTCGAGCTCGGGGTGGATGTCCTCGACCTGCGCGGCTTTGGCCGCTCCGATGTTCTGGCAGCCCTCGATGCTGCCACGTCGGGAAGTGCAGTCCTGACCTTTGGTGACGGGACCGTCGTCACCGTTGAAGGAAACGGCGTATCGCCCCTGACCCTCACGCTCGAGGACGTGGAGATCGCTCCTGAGAACGCGCCTCCCTCCGGCGCTGTGAGCATCACCGGCACGGTGGAAGAGGACCAGGTTCTGACGGCTGATGCGTCTGGTGTGAGCGATGCGGACGGTATCGACACGGCGACAACGGTCTTGCAGTGGCAGCGGGACGGCGTGGACATAGTCGGCGCGACTGGCAGCACCTACGCTTTGACACAAGACGACGTCGGCGCCGAGATCACCGTGATCTACAGCTACACGGACATGCTCGGAACGCCTGAGAGCGTGACAGCCATACCGACGGCCCCGGTAGCAAATGTCGACGACCCGATCATGGGGCTTCTCTTACTGACCGGGACACCGGTCGTGGGAGAGACGTTGACGGCCGATGCATCCGGTCTCACCGACGAGGACGGCATCGTCGAGGCATCGATCACCTGGGGCTGGTACCGGCTCGACCAGTCTTTCCAGACCGTCGCGCAGATTGCCGGAGCCGACCAGGGCACCTACACGCTGACAGAGGATGACAGGGGCTACTTCATCTCGCCGCGCTTCAGCTATGAGGACGCGTTCGGCGGCAGCGGTGTTCGGACCAATCTCGGGCTTTACGTGAACACGCCTCCCACCGGAGAGCTTGTGGTGGGCGGGATTGCAGAGGATGGCCAGACGCTGACGGCAGACATCAGCGGGATCGTCGAACCCGATGGCCTGCGGGGTGACACTCTGACCTACCAGTGGCGCAGGGACGGAGTGGAGATCGCCGATGCCACCGAAAGCACCTACTTCGTGACCGAGGCAGACATCTCCACGCGGCTCAGCGTGCAGATCACCTATCTTGATGGCGGCCAGACTCAGGAGGCGTTCACCAGTTCACCGACGGCTGCCGTCATTGCATCCGGGCAAACCATCACCGGCACGTCAGCCTCGGGCCAACACATCGGGGGGGCGGGCTCGGACATGATCCTGGCGCTCGGCGGCGATGACCGGCTCACGGGCGCGGGCGGCAACGACACGCTTGACGGCGGGCCGGGCAT
>Ga0076930_100686_pt1 | contig 27163 bp, 18 predicted proteins | sample HotLakConsoUCCRE_FD_71149 | JGI IMG/M metagenome (GOLD analysis project Ga0076930, IMG submission 71149) | Hypersaline microbial mat communities from Hot Lake, Washington, USA - Hot Lake Consortium UCC-RE (version 3) (version 3) ...
GCAGCTCGTCCTCGTTCTCCGGCGTGGCCACCCGGGTGAGGGCCCGCACCTGCGAGAACGACAGGCGCCCCTCTCCCATGGCCTCACCGATGGCCGGGAGCTTCACCAGTGCCCGGGCCGCCCGCACCCGTTCCCGGGCTGCCCCCCGGTCGATCCCGGTGTGGAACGACAGCCAGTCGGCGCAGCAGCGGTGGCCCCCTGGCTCCCATCCCCGGCGCCGGTCGAACTCCGCCAGAACCACCAGCAGCCGGTGCGTGGCCACGTGGATCTGGACCGACAAGGTCCGGATCTCGTCCTCCAGCTCCAGGAGGGTGTCCAGGTGGATGTCGGGGTGGGTGTCCAGGTGGGTGTCGGGGTGGGGATGGTCCTCCGTGTCCGGATCGAGCCACGGGTGGGGGGCGGCGGCGTGCGGGTCCGGGTCCAGGCGCGTGTGGGGGTGGGCGTGGGGGTGGGCGTGGGGGTCGAGCCACGCCTCCCGCACCACCCCCCAGCCCCCCAGCCGGATCCCCGACGGATCCACCCTCGCGTCCGTGTCTTCGGCGAAGCACATCATCCTCCCCTCCCCATGTGCAGGATGACCGCAAGTCCCTGTGCTCGCGTGACTTGTGTAATCTAACGGGGGGCCTGACGGCCTCCTGGAAGGGGGGCTGGAGGGCCATGGATCCAGGGGTCCACCTCAGGCGCCGCAACGGGTCGGCGGGAAGCCTCCTGGAGCCCGCCGGAGGGGCTGGCGGACGGGATCGGGGCAGGGTTGGCATCGGGGCCATCCAGCAACCCCGGAATCCGTCCATGTCTGGATGGGACGACATGATGGTGCGGATGAGCCCGGGCCCGGGGGAATGGGACGTTGGCGGACCGCGGGACGGCGCGAACCACCATGGCACCAGGGAATGGGCTGTTGGCATCAGTCCCATCCAACCATCCCCCCGCCCCCCCGCCGCAGCCATCCTTCCGGTCATGGATCGCCCACACCCCCTCCCGACCCCCGCCCTTCCCGCCTGGGGAAGCCGGCGCCACCCGCTCCCCGGCGAGGATCCGCCGGCCCGCCTCCTGGATGAGCGGGACCGCCCGGACTTCCGCGACCTGTTCGGATCCCTCTGCCGCTCCGCACTGGAGGTGGATGTGGCGGTGGCCCGGATCCGTCTGGGGGCACTGGACCTGGGGAAGGATGAACTGGGGGGCCTCCGGAGGATCCGGGTGGTTCTGGCGGAGGTGAATGCGGTGCGGCTGGGGAGCGAGGCGGACGCGTCGCTGGCGGACCCGGGGCGAGCGGGAAACGTCCGTCTCCTCGTCCGCCTCTTCGAAGAGGGGCGTCTGGAGCTCCGGGCAGCGCCCCTGGCAGGATGGTCTCCGGACTTCAGCGTCTTCTCCAACGCCGCCGGCGCCGACGCCCTCCTCATGGGCACCCACTGGTTCCAGCGTCCCTACCCCCATCCGGGACCGGCGCTGGCCTCCCTCCACCGGGGAGAGGCGGCGGCCCGGGGAGCCCGACGTTTCGCCGAGCTCTGGGCCTCGGCCTATGACATCGGACCGGCCATCCTGGGGATCCTGGAGGCATCCACCCGTCGGGCCGGGGGGGCGTCGCCAACCTCCTGATCCGTTGACACTTCCCGCCCCCGGGAATAGCTTTTCGATCCCCCGATCCTGGGGGCCATCGATCCCGTGTAGCTCAGTTGGTAGAGCAGCTGACTGTTAATCAGCGGGTCGCAGGTTCGAGTCCTGCCGCGGGAGTCAAAACCTCCCCAGACAGTGCCTGTGGTTCGGGCACGTCTGGGGAGGTTTTCTTTTCCCCCCTTCCCCCCCAGGGATGGGGCCGGAGGGCCTCCCACGTTCCCGCTTCCATCTGGAGCGGAGGGAAACGGCACGCCCGGACCCCTGAACTGTCGCCACCCGCTCAGGACGTCCGCCTGAGCTCGTCCAGTTGTCGGCGGTAGCTCTCCTCGTCGATCTCCCCCCGGGCGAACCGCTCCCTGAGCACCTCTTCGGCACCTTCACGGGACCTTCACCGGGCTGATCGGTCCCGACGCAACGGGCCCATGAAGACCGCCCAGATCACCAGCAGGGATGACGATGAGGAGACTCGTCCACCCGAGCATCATCCCCCACCCTCCCCCGCTCATGTGGCAGAAACCCCCCGGCTCACCCTCCGGAAAGCACCCGACCCAGCTCCGTACCCTCCATCCCCGGGGTCAGCGTGCCCCCCAGGATCTCCTGGGGCATCACCATCCGCCCGTAGTAGGCGGGATTCTCCTCGTCATCCCAGTTGATGTTCGAGATGGCCAGGTCCAGGCCGGCGAAGAGCCCCTCGGTGTCGGACCAGAAGACGATGTCGGCATCGCTCGCGGTCCCCTGGGTCTGCGCCGAGTAGTCGACGATGGTGAGGTCCGCCCCGGCGGTAAAGGTGAAGTTGCTCTCGGTGGCGAATTCGTTGACCGCCTCATCATTCATGAGGAGGATCGCGATCTCGCCCCCCTCGGCCCCGAGCTGGGCACCGATGCTGACTCCGCCCACATCGTAGAAGGCGGGTCCGGACCACCCTCCGTTGCTCCGGACCATCAGCACTCCCTCTCCGCCCCGGACACCGATACCGGCGGCGGCCCGACCGTACTGGGGAATGATCAGGATCCCCCGGGCGAGTCCCACCAGCGTCACGATCTCGGGATCGGTGGACATCTCCCGGACCGTCTCCGTAGCCTCGATCACGAGCTCCCGGGCATCGCTGGCCTCCTCGGCCACGTCCTCGTCCACAAACGGCTCGTCGACGACGGCGGTGTCGTCGTCCACGTACTCCATCTCGTTCTCCGGCGCGCATGCGGCCAGGGACACGGCAAGGGCAACGGTCAAGGCGACTGGCAGTTTCCTCATGGCTTCAACTCCCTGCTCTGGTGGTGCTGTGTGCCAGACCAGCACCCGACGAAAGCGACGCACCCAGGGGTGGATCCGTCGTCGTTTCAATCCAGGGTTGCATCGGCCATGCCACCCACCCCGCCGGGAGAGGGCAGATGTGGAGGGGCCCGTACCCCCCGATCCCCCGGGATCCCAGTCCTCACCTGCCGTAGAGGTCGCTCCCACACGGATCCTGGAGGGGGTGCGGTGGCGATCTCCCCCGGGTGGCGAGCCGCACCGGCGCCCGTCCCCCCCGGTGCCGCACCCCCCGGGATTTTGAAATTCCTATCCGGTCAGTGTACGACTTGACGGTTGGGCCGCGTCCGGTCGTGAAGCCGGGTCGGAAGGCGGAGGTGTGAATTCCTTGCCCCCCCGGAAAGCAGGGATCTACCTTGGCCTCCGGGGATTCGAAGCCCCTGCCCCCACCGGGAGGTCTCCTGCGGCACCTGCGTCTCACCCCCGCAACCCTGGCGGGCCGGACCACCCGGAGCGCCCGGAGCGCCCTGGCCGGCCGGACCAACCGGAGCGCCCGGACCAACCGGACCACCCTGGCCCCCCGCTCGGCCCTGGCCACCATGGCTGCCGTGGCCACCATGGTCTCCATGGGCTGCAGCAGCCCGCCCCCCCCGACCCCTCCGGCGGCGGTGGTGGGGAACGATACCCTGACGGTGGAGCGCCTGGCCTCGTGGCTGGTGCTGGGGCAGCCCCTTCCGGTGACCTCTGAGGCCGCCACGGGGCTGGCGAACCACTGGGTGGAGATGATGGTGGTGGCGGGGATGACCCCGGATCCGCTGACGGATTCCTCCCGGTTGGAGCGGCTGGCGTGGCCGTCCCTCCGGGCTGCCCGGGTGGAGCAGCACTTCGCCGGTTGGCTGCAGCTCCCCGCCCCCACTCCCGATGAGGTGGAGGAGGCCTACGACGGGGACGAACTCCGTCTCCCCGCCCACCTGCTCCGGTTGGCCGCCCCCCAGGCACACCCGGAGGAGCACGACCGTCAGCGGGAGGCGGCGGCCCGGATCCGCCTCGCCCTCACCCAGGGAACCCCCTGGGAAGAGGCGGTCCAGGAGAGCGAAGACCAGGAGAGCCGGGCACTGAACGGGCTCCTGGGGCTGGTCCGGAGGGGGGAGCTGGATCCGGCGCTGGAGCAGGTGGTGTTCACCCTCCGCCCGGGAGAGATCTCCGGGGTGGTGGCGGGCGCCCTGGGGTACCATGTGGTCTACCGCCCCCGCCTGGAGGATGTCCGCCCCATCTTCACCACTCTCCTCCAGGAGGACCGGGTGGAGGAGGCCCGGGTCCTCTACGCCCTGGAGATGACCACGGGGCGGGAGGTGCAGGTGGCGGCCGATGGGGCGGAGCGTCTGCGAAGCCTCGCCGCAGGGGGCCCCACCGGGAGCGCCTCCCCGCTGGCCACCTGGGAGGGGGGGGCGCTTCCGGACTCTGTGGCGCTCCGGTACCTGGGGACCCTGGAGCTGGAGGCCCGGGCCGGGGTGGGGGAGGGCTCCGACGCTGCGGCCCGGGGTCTCCTGGCGGAGCTGGTGCGGCAGGAACTCCTCTGGACGAGGGTGGAGTCGGAGACCTCGCCCCTCCCACTGGCGGCCCGGGATTCCATCCTTTCGGCGCTGCGGACGGAGCTGGAGGAGCTCCGGGAGGTGGTGGGGGAAGGGCCGGGGGCCGCGGAGCGGGTGGGGAGCTACATGGACGCGGTCATTGCCCGCCGCCGGGAGCCGCTGCGTCCCCCCGCCCTGCTGGTTTCGCAGGGGATGGCCGCCCTGTCCGGCGCCGGGTCCGCGGTCGGGACCGCAGCCGGGACCGCAGCCGGGACCGCCGCCGTTGGCCCTCCCGCCGTGGCCCCTCCCACCGTGGACCCCGCCGGAGTGGCCCGGGCGGTGGAGCGGGCCCGACGCCTCCTCCAGGAAGCCGGAGTGGGGGAGCCATGACCCGGAAGAGTCGATCCCCCGGGGGCCCTCACCCTGCCCGCCCCCTTCAGCCACGGGCCCTTCGTCCACGAGCCCCGCTCCTGACACGGTCCCCGCGGCTTCCCCGTGCCCCCCTCCTGGCGGTGGCCCTCCTCTGGGGGTGCAGCCCCCCTCCGCCTCAGCTCCCCCCACCCGGGGCCGGCGAACCGCTGGCGGGGCTGGACGAGGGGCAGGTGGGCCGCTTCCTCCTGGGGCGGGCGGTCTTCGAGCGGCTGGCCACCGAGGAGGAGGGGCTGGGCCCGACCTTCAACGCCCCCCGCTGCAGCGACTGCCACGAGGTCCCCGCCATCGGTGGGATCAGCCACCGGGTGGTGGTGAAAGCCACCTTCTGGGATGGAGTGGGGTGTGACCCCCTCACGGAGCAGGGTGGCGACAACTTCCAGCAGTTCGCCACCCCCCTGCTGCTGGCTCTGGGGCTGGGTCCGGAAGTGGTGCCTCCGGAGGCCACCCACGTATTCAACGTGATCGCCACCCCCCTCTTCGGGCTGGGGCTGGTGGAGGCCATCCCACAGGAGTCCATCGCCGCCCTGGCGGACCCCGACGACCGGGACGGCGACGGCATATCCGGGCGTGTGGGAAGGACGGCAGAGGGGAGCCCGGGGCGCTTCGGCCGGAAGGCGGACTTCGCCCTGCTCCATGACTTCGTGGACCATGCGCTGCGGGTGGAGCTGGGATTCTCCACCCCGGACCACCCCTGGGAGGAGCGGGTCAACGGGGTGGAGATCCCCGCCGGCGCCGACCCCATGGGGGAGCCCGAGATCGACGAACGGGGGGTGGCGCTCCTCACCGAGTACGTGCGCTATCTGGCCCCGCCCCCCCGGCGGATCCCGGCGGACCCGTCGGAGGCACAGGCCATCCGGGCCGGAGAGGAGCTCTTCCGCACCGTGGGGTGCGTGGGGTGCCACGTTTCCGAGATGCGCACCGGACCCCATCCAGTGGAGGCCCTCTCAGAGGTGACGGTGCCCCTCTATTCCGACCTGCGCCTGCACGACCTTGGGGAGGAGGTGGAGGGGGTCTGTGCGGCCGGGGCCTCCCCCGCCGAGCACCGCACCGCACCCCTCTGGGGGCTGGGAGGCCGCCCCATCTTTCTCCACGACGGGCGGGCCGGCAGCATTGCCGCTGCCATCGCCTTCCACGGAGGGGAGGCCGCCGCCGCCCGGGCCGCCTTCGCCGCCCTGAGCGACGAGGATCGCCTCCAGCTCCTGGCCTTCCTGGGCTCGCTCTGACGGGGGGTGCCCCCTACCCGTCGGTCGGAGGGGGATGACCCTGATTCCGCAGAGCATTCCCCCTCTCCGGGCAACCCCCGCTCCGGCTCAGAACTTGACGGCTCCATAGTAGCCGACCCAGGATCGGTTCCACTGCCTGCGCTTCCCCCCCGACCGTCCACCTGCCTGGAAGGGGACCCGCCACGGAAGCATCACCCCCGGGCGACCCCCCTCCAGGAGGTGTCATGAGTGTCCTGTTTCCCACGCGCGAGGAGATCCTCCGGGATCCGAAGTGGAGGAGCGCCCTCCAGTCCGAGACCTTCGGCATCGCGAACCCCGACGCCAGCAAGATCTGCGGCCGGATCGACATGATGAAGTTCATGCCCGGGCTGAGGGAGTGGTCCAAGGGCTCGCCCACGGCCCTGAAGATCATGGACTACGTGGAGCGCTCCTGGGTCAAGATCCACGTCATCGGCATGAAGGGGTGCGGCTACTCCTGCTTCGACAGCGACTGCCCCAGGGAGGGGGAGGGGACCGCCTACGTGGACATCGTCTCCCAGTACCGGGTGGGCCAGCAGAATCTCCACACGAATGTGGTGGTCCTCCACGAACTGGGGCATGCGAAGCAGTTCATCGAGAACCCGTTCTGGTTCAACCAGGTGGCGGCCAGCCGGCCACGGGTCAACCTCCAGTCGATCCAGACGGCGGCGGTGGAGCTGCAGGCCGGCCTCTACAGGCCCCACCGCTTCGGGCAGGATGCGAAGGGCGCCTGGCAGGCGTCCCAGGCCCGCCCCCAGGCGAGCATGCGGGGAGTGGGGCTGGATCAACAGGGATGGCAGCCGGTGCCGGTGCCTCCACCCCTGCCGCCCTCTCGGGGTGGCGCTGCCCCACCTCCGCTCTCCGGGCCCCCCGGGGGCATCCCACCGGCTCCGGGAGTGCCTCCGGCCCCCGGTATTCCACCCGCCCCTGGCATCCCCCCGGCTCCGGGGATCCCCGGAGCCCCGGGACTTGCCGGTACCCTGGGCTCCAGTCGCACCGAGAAGCTCCGACAGGCCCGGGAGAATTTCGACCTCGAGGGATTCGTGAACCCCCACAAGAGATGGGCGGTCATCGTGGAGCAGGACAACATGGCCCGCCACGAGTGGCCCATCTGCCGGGAGAAGGGGGAGCCGGTGCGGCCCGGGTACAGCCACATCTCCATGGTGGGGGGGACGATCTGAGCCCGGCCTCTCCACCGAAACACTCCATGAAGCGGCTTCTTCTGGCAGCACTCCTGGCGCCGGCGGGGTGTTCCCCCACTCCTGGCGATGCCGGGGGCGACGTGGTGCGCTCCATGGCCGGGGACACGCTGGTGGTCCGGACCCTGGGGGAAGGGGTGTGGCCCGCCGCCACCGCATGGAAGACGGTGATGGAGATCGGGGAGCTGGATGGACCGCCGGAGACCACCTTCGGCCAGATCGTCTCCCTGGCCGTGCTCCCCGACGGTCGGATCCTGGTCGTGGATCGTCAGGTGCCCACGATCCGGGTGTTCGGGGCGGACGGGAGCTACCTGGAGTCATGGGGGCGCCAGGGAGGCGGTCCGGGGGAGCTGGCAGGACCGGATGCCGGGCTGGCCCTTCTCTCCGATGGCCGGGTGGTGGTCCGGGACCCGGGCAACGCCCGCCTGCAACTGTACCGCACCGATGGCACCCCCGCCGAGAGCTGGCCGGTCATCACCGGACAGTACATCAATCGCCGGCCCTTGGGGGTTTCCGGCGGCACCCTCCTGAACCCGGATGTGGTGAACCCCTCCGACCCCCTCCCGCAGTGGCGGTTGGGGCTGGTCCGCATCGACGCCGGGGGTGGGGTGCTGGATACCCTTCCCATTCCCGACCTGGGACCCCAGGCGCACCGCTTCTCCGCCCGGTCGGGTGGAAACCTGGGAGAGATGCCCCTCCCGTTCGCCCCGGAAGGGCACTGGAGCTGGCATCCCGACGGCTTCATCGTCCACGGTCGAGGGGACCGGTACGCGCTGACACTGGATCGGGACCCGGACCCCCTGAGGATCGAGCGGGAGGTCGAATCCACCCCGGTCACCCGGGAGGAGCGGGACCAGGAGGAGGAGCGGGTGCTGGACGGGATGCGCTGGCTGGACCCCACCTGGCAATGGGAGGGCCCCTCCATCCCTGTCGCGAAGCCACTCTTCTCCGGGATCCTCACCGGCGCCGACGGGCGGATCTGGGTCCTCCGGGACGGGGAGGCGTATGAGGTCGACGATCCGGACCACGATCCCACCGATCCCCTGGATACCGGGATCCGGTGGCGACAGGAGCGTCTGGCCGACGCCTTCGATCCCGGGGGGACCTTCCTGGGGACGGTGACCATGCCCCGGGGGTTGGATTACAGGGTCCCCCCCATTCTCCGGGGGGACACCCTCTGGGCCGTGGTGCAGGACGAGTTGGGGGTCCAGCGGGTGCGTCGCCTGAACCTGATCTTCCCGGAGGCCAGGTAGCCTTCCCCCGGGTGGAGGGAGGATCCGACCCTCCGATCCGCCAATCCTCCGGCCCTCCCACCATGTAAAGCGGTGAATCCCACGGCTCCCTCCTTTCCACGGGGCCGTCCCTTTCCTTCCCGATACATCCCCCTGCAGGACATGCGGCGGGAGAGCTCCCTCTCCAGGCCATCCCCCGTCACCCGGGGCCCTCGCCGCAAGCCGGGATTCCAGCCGGTGGCGTCCCCCGTGGATGAGCACGGAACGTGCATCGGCGTCCTCCGGGGAGCGGAAGACCGGCACGCCTGTCATCGTCCGTTGCAGGCGTCGTTTCCGGCACCCCCGGAGGCGCCTGCTTCGCTTGACCCCCGACAGTGGCGGGGGAAGAATGCAGGACCCCCCGGGATCACCCTCAACCTGGAGGAGCCTGACATGCGTGTTCGCCTGAACAATCCAAGCATCTGCATCGACGACACAGACTTCTCCGGCGGTGCCGCCTGGGTGGTGGTGCACCGGTGTGCCCCGGGAGCGGATGGATGGGACATGGAGATCCGGCCGGCGGCTCCCGGGAATGCCCTCCACCGCACCCTCCTCCTGGGACGGAACAGCCCCGAGCCCCTCCTGATCCGGGTCTCCGATACGGTGCGCTGGTTCCAGGGACCGGTGCGGGTCTCCTCCATGGGGCCAGGGAGCCTCTCGGTGGCCTGCATGGCGATGGGGCCCCTCCGCTCCATCCTCAGCGTGGAGAGCTTCGTGGGGGCGAAGCGGCGGCACCGCGCCTGAGGGGGCTCCTACCCCTCCTCCTCTTCCGGTAGCATCAGCTCGTCCAGGAAGAAGGCCGACAGCTCCGCCCGTCCCCCCAGCCCCGACTTTGCGTAGACGGCGCTGGCGTGCTGGCGCACGGTCTGGGCGCTCCTCCCGGTGGCGTGGGCAATGGCCTTGTGGCTGTGCCCCTTCAGCAGCAGAAGCGCCACCTCCCGCTCCGCCCGGGTGAGATCCCATTCCCTCATCTGCTCCTGCACCACCACCCCCAATCCCTCCAGCGCCCCCTTCGCCCGGCTCCGCCAGGCGTCCCGCTCCGCGTTCCGGGTCAGCAGATCCTTCCGTAGCTGCCTCGCGCTCTGCTCGGCCCGCACCCACCCCAACCCCAGTGCCGTGGCCAGCACCAGCGCCGCCACGATCATCCCCAGCTCGAAGATGACGTGGAAGGAATACCAGCTCTGGGGATCGTCCAGGATGAGATCGATGGTCCCGCCCACCACGATCAGGACCAGCGCGCCGGCCACCAGGGCCCGCAGCCTCGTCAGTTGTTCCGGATCCATGGGTTGTTCCCCTCCTCCTACATGTGTTGGGGTCCCCCGGAATGTGGGGCTTTTCGAACGGATGTGGGATGGAAGGGGGGTGGGCCCTGCCCGAGGTTCGAGGTGCGACCGGGGCGGGTAGCAACGCGCACCGAGCCCGGTTCGTCTGGTAGATGAAAGGCTCAATCAAGGAGGTCCCATGTTGCCAGAGCCATTGCACCCGCTGGTGGTGCACTTCCCCATCGTCCTCACCGTCCTCCTCCCCCTGGTGGCGCTGGTCACCCTTCTGGCCATCCGTCGAGGGGGTCCGGCGCGAACGCTCTGGGCCATCCCCCTGGTCCTCGCCGCAGCCCTTACCGCCTCCGCCTGGGTGGCGGAAGAGACTGGCGGAAACGACGAGGAGGTGGTGGAGGAGGTGGTGCCCCACGACGCCATCGAGGTCCACGAGGAGCGGGCCGAGCGCTTTGTCGTCCTGAGCGGCGTGCTGTTCGTGGTGATGGGAGCGGGGCTCCTGGGTGGCACCCTGGGACAGGCCGCCCGCGTGGTCGGGACGGTGGGGGCCGTGGCCCTCCTGGTGCCCATGGCGATGGTGGGCTCCAGCGGAGGCGACCTGGTCTACGACCATGGCGCGGCCTCGGCCTGGGTGGAGCGAGCCGGGGTGGAGCAGGCCGGGGAACTGAGATGATCGCCGCCCTCCTCCTCCTGATGCTCCAGCCTCCGGACACCCTGACGGTGACGGCGGGGGAGCTCCTCCAGCGGGCCTCTGAAGCGCCGGCGATGCAGGCGGCGCTGGAACGGGTCCAGGCCTCCGAGGCCCGCGTGCGACAGGCTGGTCTTCTCCCCAATCCCACCTTCTCGGGAAATGTGGAAAACCTGGGCCGGCAGGAGGAGCTCACAGGGGTGAGCGGATGGGGAGGGTCGGAGGGGCAGTTCCTGGTGGGAACCCGGATCCGCCTGGGGGGGGACGGCACTGCTGCGCGGCAGGTGGAGGAGGCCGGGGCCGACGGCGCCCGGGCAGCGGCTCGACGCACCGAGGCGGAGCTGCGGATGCAGGCGGTGGAGGCGGTGGCCCTGTTCCAGCGGGATGAGGCACTGGTGGAGTTCGCCCGGGAGGAGGCCCGGGGAGTGGCCCGCCTGGAGGAGGCCATCCGCCTCCAGGCCGAGCTGGGGCGAGCGTCCGAGGGAGAGGCCGCCCGCCTCGCCCTGGCCCGGACCTCCGCAGAGGTGGAGGTGGCCCGCATGGAGGCGCAGTGGGCCGTCTCCCGGTCCGAGCTCCTTAGGCGGGTGGGGCTTCCGCAGGAGACCCTCCTCACCATCACCCTTCCCTCGTGCCCAACGGCGGATCCCACCGCCACCCCCGCAGCGGGCTCCCCTCCCGAACTGGAGGAGGCGGCGGCCCGGGTGAGGGGTTGGGAGGCGGGCCGCCGGGAGCTGGGAGCGCTGGCCATCCCGGACCTCCTTCCGGAGGTGGGGGTGCGCCGCATGGGGGGGGTGGAGGCCCTCTATCTGGGACTCTCGGTGGAGCTCCCCCTCTTCGATCGGAACCAGGGGGCACGGGAAGCGGCCCGCCTGGAGGCGACGGCGGCGGAGGCCGAGATGCAGGAGGTGGAACGGCGGCTGGACGCCCAGCACAGCGCCGCCCTGCAGGCGCTCCGCGCACTGGAGGTGGCGGGATCCCGCTTCGACCAGGGGTGGATCCGGGCGCTGGATCGGGCGGTGGAGGCCACGGAGGCCCGGTACACCCTGGGGGAGGGGAGCCTCACCGAGCTCCTGGACGGTCGTCGGGCCCGGCTCCAGGCCCTCGCCGACCGGGAATACTGGAGGGCCGAATGGCTGGTGTGGCGGGCCCGGGAGGCCCGGACCGCCGGGCGGCCCATCACCGAAGACATCCTGTGCACCCCGGCTTCCCAGCCCGGCGGTGCCGACGGGACCGACCGCACGGACGGCCAGGAGATCCTCCCATGACCACCGATACCGGACTTCCCATGATGCGCATCCACACATCCCGGGGCCTGGCCCTGCTGGCGCTCCTCGTTCCGGTCCTCGCCCTCCAGGCGTGCGGCAGTCCGGAGGAGGGCGCCGCGCCGCCAGCCGCTGCGGTGGGGAGCGACGGTCGGATCGAGCTGACCGATGCCCAGCGGCACTCCATCGGGATCCGGGTGGAACCGGTGCACCTGGAGCCGCTGGCGGAGACCCGTGCCGTGCCGGCCACCGTGGCCAGCCCCGACACCGCGGAGGCCGTGGTGGGCTCCATGGTGGAAGGGAGGGTGGAGCAGGTGCAGGTGCTTCCCGGCGACCGGGTGGTGCAGGGTCAGGCGCTGATGGTCATCCAGTCCCAGGCCGCCGCCGAAGCCCAGAGTGACCTGGTGGGCTCCAGCGCGCGACTGGACTACGCAAGGGCCGCCTCGGAGCGGGCGGAGGCGCTGCTGGCGGCTGGGGCCATCTCCCGGGAGGAGGCGGAGCGCCGCCGCTCCGAGACGGCGGCGGCGGAGGCGGAGTTCACCCGCAGCCGGGCACAGATGGACCGCCTCTCCCCCTCCGGCGACGGCCGGGTCACGGTCAGGGCCCCCCGGGGAGGCACGGTGTTCAGGGTGGATGCCACGCCGGGGATGGTGGTGCTCCCAGGGACCGAGCTGGTCCACCTGGGACGCACCGATCTCCTCTGGGTGACCGGGTGGATCCCGGAGCGCATCTCCCCCACCCTGGCCCCCGGCGACTCGCTGGAGGTCCTCTTCCCTGCGCTCCCCGATCTCCGGGGACGGGCGGTGGTGGTGCAGGCGGGGGGAATCATCGACGAGTCCCGGAGGGCCGTGGAGATCCGGGCGGAGTTCGTGGAGATCCCCCCCGGGGTGAGGCCGGGACTCTTCGCCACGCTGCTGGTCCCCCTGGGGCCTGTGGAGCCCCGGGCCATCCTCCCCGGTGCCGCCGTGCAGCGCACCCCGGAGGGAGAGGTGGTCTTCGTGGAGGAGGCGGACGGGTCGTACCGGGCGGTGCCGGTGCACTCCATCGTCCTCCCGGACGGGCAGGTGGCGGTGTCGGGGGTCGAGGAGGGCCAGCGGGTCGTGGTGGAGGGTGCCTACGCCGTGCGCTCCGTGCTGGAGTTGGCAGGTGCCGGAGGCGGACAATGATCGCCGCCTGGATCGACCGCATGGTGGGCGCCCGGAAGCTGGTCATCGGCCTCTCCGGGGTGCTGGTGGCCGGGGGGATCTGGGCCTGGTCCACCATCCCCTTCGAGCCCTTCCCCGACCTGACGGCCAACTCCGCCACCGTCATCGCCGACGCCCCGGGAATGCCTCCGCAGGAGGTGGAGCAACTGGTGACCTTCCCGGTGGAGCGGGCCCTCCTGGGGCTCCCCCGGACGCTGAACGTCCGCTCCACCACCAAGTTCGGTGTCTCCATGACCCAGGTGGTGTTCGAGGACGGGGTTGATCCGTACTTCGCCCGGCAACTGCTGTCCGAACGGCTGAACGGCGTCGCCGCCGACCTCCCCGACCGGGTCACCCTGGCGCTGGGGCCGGTCTCCACCGCCATGGGGGAGGTCTACCAGTACATCCTGGTGGATGAGACCGGCACCCGGGACGCCATGGAGCTGAAGACGCTCCAGGACTACACCATCGCCCCGCAGCTCCGGACGGTGCAGGGAGTGGCGGATGTGAATGGGTGGGGCGGGCTCACCGAGCAGATCCATGTGACGGTGGACCCGTCCCGGCTGGCGCTGGCAGGGCTGACCCTCATGGACCTGGAGCGGGCCCTGGCGGAGAACAACCAGAACTTCGGGGGGACCTACACCGAGAGCCGGGGAGAGCGGTTCGTCATCCGGGGGATGGGTCGGGTGGAGGGGGAGGACGAGATCGCCGATGTGCAGGTGGCCCTCCGGGACGGCACCCCCATCCGGCTGGGGGATGTGGCGGAGGTGGGCCCGGGACCCCTCCCCCGCCAGGGTGCGGTGACGTACAACGGCACCGGCGAGGTGGTGAGCGGAATGGTCATCATGCGGAAGGGGGAGAATGCCCGCCGGGTGATCGCCAACGTCCGGGCCCGGGTGGATGAGCTCCAGGGGACGCTCCCCGCCGGCGTGCGGATCGTCCCCTTCTACGAACAGGCCGACCTGGTGGACCAGACCACCCACACGGTGGAGAAGAATCTCCTCCTGGGGGGGATGCTGGTGGTGGCCCTCCTCTGGATCTTCCTCCGCAGCGTGGCGGCCAGCCTCATCGTGGCGCTGGTGATCCCCCTCTCCATGCTCTGGGCCTTCATCGCCATGCGGGTCTTCGGCTACTCGGCGAATCTCATGAGCCTGGGGGCCCTGGACTTCGGCCTCCTGGTGGACGCCTCTGTGGTGATGGTGGAGAACATCCTCCGGAAGTCCGGGGAGGAGGGGGACGACCGCTCCCGCATCGTCCGTGCGGCGGCGGAGGTGGGGCGCCCCATCATGTTCGGGATCGTGATCATCATCGCCGTCTACATCCCGGTGTTCGCCCTGGAGGGAACGGCGGGGAAGATGTTCATCCCCATGGCCTTCACGGTGATCGCGGCGCTCATCGGCTCGCTGGTGCTGGCCATGACGCTGATCCCGGCCCTGGCCCGGATCTTCCTGGCCGGCGCCCGGGAGGCGGAGACCCCCGGCTTCGACCGCTTCCGCGACCGCTACCGGGACCTCCTGGCCCGGATCATCGGCCGCCCCATCCCGGTGCTGGCCACGGCGGCAGGAATGCTCCTCCTCGTGATGGGGAGCGCCACGCAACTCGGCACCGAGTTCATGCCCCGGCTGGACGAGGGGGACGTGCTGGTCCAGGGGCTGCGGCTCCCCTCCACCTCCATCGAAGAGGGAACGGCGTACTCCGGTGCGCTGGAGCGGGCGCTGCTGGGGCTCCCCGAGGTGACCACCGTGGTGTCCAAGATGGGGCGCCCCGACCTGGCCACGGAGGCGATGGGCACCTACGAGTCGGACAGCTACGTGATCCTGGCCGACCGGAGCGGGTGGCGCCCGGGGGGGAAGGACGCCCTCATCGCGGCCATGGACAGCGCCCTCTCCACCATTCCCGGCCTGGAGTACGCCTTCACCCAGCCCATCCAGATGCGGCTGGACGAGGCGGAGTCGGGAATCACCACCGACGTGGGTGTGAAGATCTTCGGAGCGGATCCGGACTCGCTGGCCGCCGCAGCCGCCCGGGCGGAGCTGCTCCTGGCGGGACTTTCCGGCGCGGCGGATGTGAAGGTGAGCGCCGCCGCCGAGGTGAAGGAGCTCCGGGTGACGCTGGACCGGGAGGCGCTGCAGCGGCATGGACTCAGCGCCTCCATGGTGGCCCACCAGGTGGATCTGGCGCTGGGGGCCACCCCCGCCACCCAGGTGGTGGACGGACCACGGCGCATCGACGTGGTGGTGAAGGTCCCCGGGAGCGCGGCCCGGGACCCCGGGGAGTTGGGAAGCCTCCCCGTCGCCCTTTCCGGGGGGCGGATGGTGCCCCTGGACGCCGTGGCCACGCTCTCGGTGCAGCCCTCCCCGGAGGCCTTCGCCCACGAGGGGGGGAACCGCCTGGTGGTGGTGGGGGCCAACATCCGGGGGCGGGACGTGGGCGGCTTCGTGGAGGAGGCCTCGGCGCTGCTGGAGGCCCGGGCCCCCCTCCCGGACGGCTACCGGTACGAGTGGGGCGGGCAGTACCGGAACCAGCAGACGGCGCTGCAGCGGCTGGCCATCCTGGTGCCCCTCACCATCGGTGCCATCTACCTCCTGCTCTACCTGGCCTTCGGGAGCTTCACCCAGGGGGCGCTCATCATGACCAACGTCCCCTTCGCCCTGGCCGGGGGGATCGGCATCCTCTGGCTCAGGGGGATGAACCTGAGCACTTCGGCCATCATCGGCTTCATCGCGGTCTTCGGGATCGCGGTGCTGAACGGGGTGGTGCTGGTGACCTACATGAACGAGCTCCGGGCCCGGGGGGAGTCGCTGAGGGAGGCCGTGCTGGACGGCGCCGCCACCCGGCTCCGGCCGGTGCTGATGACGGCTGCGGCGGCCACGCTGGGCTTCCTCCCCATGGCCCTCTCCCAGTCCCCGGGGGCGGAGCTCCAGCGTCCGCTGGCCACGGTGGTCATCGGCGGACTCATCACCGCCACCTTACTGACCCTCCTCCTCCTCCCCACCGCCTACTTCGTGGTGGAGGGGCGGGCCGAGGCACGGCGCCGGGGCGCCATCCCCACCCCCGGGAGCTGAGGGAACCCCACCAACCGCCTCATTGTGACAGGACTTTTCCTTGCCGCGCGCCGGGATCCCGGCTAGAATTGCCGCGTCCCCCGGCGGGGTCCCGTGTGCTGCCGATCCGGCCACGGCTCTTGCGGACGGCGCCTCCGGGCGCCGTTTTCAATTTTCCGGCCGGGGGCGTCGATCCTGTTGCGACGTCCATACCGGGGCTGGAGAGGGTTCCGGCTCCGGACCAGCAAACGCCGGCGAGGGTCGGCCCCCCGAGGTCCAGGGGGAGCCCCGACCCTCCGTGACGGATACCGGAACCGCCTCATGAGTATCACCAGCAAGATCCCCTACCTGCCCCAGCGGCTGCGTGGCCTGGAGTTCATCGCCACCAACGTGACCTGGAGACTCTCCCGGGAGGCCCACGCCCTCTTCCGCGAGATCGACGACACCCTCTGGCGGATGACCCGACACAACGCCATCGAACTGCTGCAGCGGGTGGATCCCGCCCGGCTGGCGGCGTGCGCCCGGGACCCCCGCTTCCTGGCCCGCTTCGACGCCATCGAGGCACGGGTGAACCGGGCTGCCCAGGGGAACGGGACCTGGTTCTCGGAGGAGTATCCGGACCTGGTGGGGTCGCCGGTGGTCTACTTCTGCGCCGAGTTCGGGCTCCACAACTCCGTGCCCATCTACTCCGGGGGGCTGGGGATCCTGGCCGGGGACCATCTGAAGGCGGCCTCCGACCTGGGAATCCCCCTGGTGGCGGTGGGGCTCCTCTACTCCAAGGGGTACTTCGACCAGAAGGTGGATCTCCACGGGTGGCAGCAGGACTCCGACGAGGTCTTCGACCCCTCGGTGACCCCCCTGGAGCGGCTGACGGGTCCCAGGGGGGAACCCTTCCTGGCCAGCGTGCAGGCCCGGGGGCGCACCATCCACGTGGCGGCCTGGCGGATCATGGTGGGGCGGGTGCCCCTCTTCCTCCTGGACACGAACCTGGAGGAGAACGCCCCGGAGGACCGGGAGCTCACGCAGCGGCTCTACGGAGGCGGGCAGGAGCTCCGCCTCCTCCAGGAGTGGATCCTGGGGGTGGGAGGAGTGCGGGTCCTCCGGAGCATCGGGGTGTCCCCCAGCGTCTGGCACGCCAACGAGGGGCACGCCGCCTTCATGATGGTGGAGCGGGTCCGGGAGCTCCTGGCGGAGGACGTCTCCTTCGAGGAGGCGGTGGGTCGGGTGCGGAGCACCAGCATGTTCACCACCCACACCCCGGTGCCCGCCGGGCACGACATGTTCGCCCCGGAGCAGGTGGAAGGAGTGCTGGGGCCGGTGTGGGAAGAGGTGGGGGTGGACAGGGAGACCTTCATGGGCTTCGGGAGCCACCCGGTGATGAAGCCCCCGGTCTTCCACATGACGGTCACCGCCATGCGCCTCTCCTCGCAGGTGAACGGCGTATCGGAGCGCCACGGGCTGGAGACCCGGGAGATCTGGAAGGACATGTGGCCGGAGCGCCCCGTGGACCGGATCCCCATCCGACACGTCACCAACGGGGTCCACCTGGGGACCTGGATGGCCCACCCCATCCTGGAGCTCCTGGACAACCACCTGGGAGAGGGGTGGCAGGACCAGATGGAGGATCCGGACGTGTGGGATCGGGTGCTCACCCTGGATCCGGTGCGCTTCTGGTACACCCACCGGCGCCTCAAGCAGACGCTGCTGGACTTCGTCCGGGAGGAGGCCCGGCTCCGCTGGCTGGGCCACTGGAAGGAGGCGGTGCACCTGGTGGGAGCGGGAACGCTCCTCAGCGCCGCCCCCCTCACCATCGGCTTCGCCCGGCGCTTCGCGTCGTACAAGAGGGCCGACCTCCTCTTCCGGGATCCGGACCGCCTCCGGAGGATCCTCACCAATCCGTGGCGCCCGGTGCAGCTCATCTTCGCCGGAAAGGCCCACCCCGCCGACCAGCCGGGGAAGGAGGTCCTGCAGCGGGTCTACTCCCACACCCGGGATCCCCGCTTCGAGGGGCGCATCGCCTTCCTGGAGGACTACGAGATGCACGTCGCCCACCGGATGGTGCAGGGGGTGGACGTGTGGATGAACCTCCCCCGGGTCCCCCTGGAGGCCTCGGGGACCAGCGGCATGAAGGCGGCACTGAACGGGGTGCCGCAGATCAGCACCCTGGACGGGTGGTGGGCCGAGGGCTACACCGGGGAGAACGGCTGGTCCATTCCCCACACGCCTCCCGGCGAGGACATGGACACCCATGATGCCGAGCAGCTCTACACCATCCTCGAGCAGATGGTGGTCCCTCTCTTCTACGATGTGAACGAAGAGGGGATTCCCCTCCGCTGGGTGGAACGGATGAAGAACGCCATGTGGGTGGCCGGAGCCCGCTTCACCACCCGCCGGATGCTGCGCGACTACGCCAACGACTACTACGTTCCTGCCATCCGGGGAGACATCTCTCCGGATGATCCTCCCACCGTGTAGGCCCACATGCCCCTCCCGTCCCCAGGCCCGTCCACCGATCCGCCGGCACAGGCCCACCCTGGGGCTCCAGGTGGCGCTCCGCCGCCGGATGTGGTGCACCTGGTGGCCGAGTACTGGCCCTTCGTGCGGACGGGAGGGCTGGCGGAGGCGGTGAGCGGGCTGGCGGGCTACCAGCACCGGGCCGGATCCCGGGTCTCGGTGCTCCTCCCCCTGCACCGCTCGGCCCGGGAGTCGGCGGGGGACCTGGTGCCGGTGGGGGAGCCGTTCCAGGTGCAGGTGGGTCCCCGGCTGGAGGCGGCGCGGCTCCTCCGGCAGGCGGGACAGCCCGACGGCCCCACCGTGTACTTCGTGGACCACCCGGCCTTCTTCGACCGGGCCGGGGTTTACGGGGAGGGGGGGGACTACCCGGACAACCACATCCGCTTCGCCTTCTTCTGCCTGGCGGCCCTCCAGGTCCTCCCGGTGCTGGCCACCGATCGCCCCCTTGTGGTGCACGCCCACGACTGGCACACGGCGCTGGCCCCCCTGTACCTCCGGACCACCTTTGCCGGGAGCGCCCTCCACGACGCCGCCGCCAGCGTCCTCTCCGTGCACAACGCCGGGTACCAGGGGCACTTCCCCCCCCGCTCCCTGGAGGACCTCGGGATCCCGTCGTCGTTCTACGACTGGCGCTACATGGAGTGGTACGGAAGGGCCAACCTCCTGAAGGGGGGGCTGGCCTTCACCGACATGGCCACCACGGTGAGCCCCACCCACGCCTTCGAGCTCCGCACGGCGGCCGGCGGTTTTGGCCTCCACGATGTCTTCGTGGGGCTCCGGGACCGGCTGGTGGGGATCATCAACGGCATCGACCTGGAGCACTGGGACCCCGCCACCGACCCCCACATCCCCGCCAACTACTCCCGGGAGGCGCTGGAGGGGAAGGCGGCCTGCAAGGCGGCGGTTCAGCGGGACTACAACCTCCCGGTGGATTCCCGGATCCCGGTGGTGGCCATGGCCGCCCGGCTGGTGCAGCAGAAGGGGCTCGACCTGGTGCTGGCCAGCGAGGTGGTGCGCTGGGATCAGGGGGTGCAGTTCGTCTTCCTGGGTACCGGGGAGCAGCGCTACGAGGCGGGGCTGGCGGAGCTGGCCCGGGGGTCGGACCGGATCTCGGTGCAGTTCCACTTCTCCGACGAGGCGGAACACCGGCTCATCGCCGGCGCCGACGTCCTCCTGATGCCCTCGCTGTACGAGCCCTGCGGCCTCACCCAGATGCGGGCGCAGCGCTACGGCGCCATTCCGGTGGCCCGGAGGGTGGGGGGGCTGGCGGACACCATCGAGGACGGCGTCACCGGGATCCTCTTCGACGAGTATCTTCCGGATCGGCTGGACACGGCCCTCCGCCGGGCCGCCGCCCGGTTTGGCGACACCGCGTCGTGGACCGATTTCATGCGGAACGCAATGTGCACCGACTTCGGGTGGGGCCGAACCGCCGCCCGGTACTACGAGGTCTACCAGCGGGCCCTGACACGTCGCCGGGGCGGATGATCACCGGGCGCCACCGGGCGCCCTCTCAGCTCTGTCGGGAGTTCCATGGATTTCGTTCTCACATTGCACAGCCATCTCCCCTGGGTCCTGGGGCACGGCCGCTGGCCCCACGGGAGCGACTGGATCTGCGAGGCCGCAGTGGACACCTACCTCCCCCTGGTGGCCCGGCTCCGGGCGCTGGAGGAGGTGGGGAGCCGCGCCCCCGTGACGCTGGGGATCACCCCGGTGCTGGCCAACCAGCTGGCCTCTCCCCGCTTCGTGGAGGAGATGGAGGACTTCTTCGACCAGCGCTTCAAGGCGGTGGACGATGCCCCGGCCTCGCTGGAGGAGACCGGCGATCCCCACCTCATCCCCCTGGCGGACTACTGGCGGGGACACCTCACCTGGCTCCGGGGGATCTGGGACGGGATCGGGCACGACCTGGTGGGGGCCTTCCGGGAGCTGGAGGAGCGGGGGCGGATCGAGATCCTGAGCAGCGCCGCCACCCATGGCTTCCTCCCCCTCCTGGGTCGGGAGGAGAGCATCCGGCTCCAGTTGGCGGTGGGGCGGATGGAGCACCGGCGGCTCTTCGGCCGTGACCCCCGGGGGTGCTGGTTGCCGGAATGTGCATACCGCCCCGCCGGCTGGTGGAATCCGGCGCCGGCCATGCTGAAGGGGGCCCATCGCCCGGGGATCGAGACGTACCTGGAGGCGGAGGGCTTCCGCTACTTCTTCGTGGACGCCCACCTGGTGGAGGCGGGGAATCCCCTGGGGGCCTACGGGGACGTGCCACTGGGGGCGGAGCGCTTCGACCGGGAGCGCCATGACACGTCGGTGTCCCCGGATCAGTGGGCGGTGAGCCGGAGCCCCTACATCGCCTACCGGGTCACCGACGGCGAGAGCCCGGGGAATGTGGTGGCCTTCGTCCGGGACCCCCGCTCCTCCATGCAGGTGTGGAGCCGGGAGCAGGGGTACCCCGGCGACCCCTCGTACCTGGAGTTCCACAAGATCCGCTGGCCCGGCGGGCTCAAGTTCTGGCGGGTCACCGGGGCCAACGTGGACCTGGGGGGGAAGCAGCCCTACGACCCGGGTCGGGCCCGGGACACCGCCCGGGGGCACGCCTGGCACTTCGCCCGGGTGCTGGGGGACATCAACCGGGGTGCCGGGGGGATGGGGGTCATGGTGGCCCCCTTCGACACCGAGCTCTTCGGGCACTGGTGGTTCGAGGGGGTGGACTTCGTGGGGGACCTCTTCGAGGCCCTTCCGGGGATTCCGGAGATCCACCCCACCACGGCCGGGGGGTATCTGGACATCCACGGAGCCCGGGCGGCCATCCGCCTGGCACAGGGCTCCTGGGGGAAGGACGGCGACTTCTCCATGTGGCTGAACCACGAGACGGCATGGACATGGGAGCGCCTCTGGACGCTGGAGGACCGCTTCTGGGATCTGGCCCCCGCCGCCCTGGACCGGCCGGCGCTCCACGGCATCCTGGCGCAGGCCGCCCGGGAGCTGCTCCTGGCCCAGTCCTCCGACTGGCAGTTCATGATCTCCACCGGCGCCGTCACGGACTACGCCGAGAAGCGCCTCCACCAGCATGTGGAGGACACCTGGGCGCTCCTGGTGGGGCTTGCTCCCGACGCCTCCCCGGAGGATGTGGAAGGGGCCCGGCAGGCGGCGGTGGTGATGGCTGAACGCGACCACGCCTTCCCCACCGTCCTGGAGGGGGTGGCCCGGGCTCTGGGCCGGACGTGAATCCGGGTCATGCCCCCCGCTCCGTGGTGATCCACGGACACTTCTACCAGCCGCCCCGGGACGATCCGTGGCTGGAGACGGTGCGCCACGAGCCGTCGGCGGCCCCGGCCCACGACTGGAACGAGCGGATCGAGCAGGAGTGCTACCGGGCGGTGACGGCGGCCCGGACCCAGGACGCCGCCGGGCGGATCCTCTCCATCCAGAACACCCTGGAGTGGATCAGCTTCAACGTGGGCCCCACCCTCCTGGAGTGGATGGAGCGCCACGCCCCGGACACCTACCGGGCGGTGCTGGAGGCCGATGCTCGGGCCCTTCGCCGCACCGGGTACGGCACGGCGTTGGCGCAGCCCTACCATCACGCCATCCTCCCCCTGGCCTCTCCCCGGGACCGGCGCACCGAGATCCGCTGGGGGGTGGCGGACTTCCAGCGGCGCTTCGGGCGGCGGCCGCTGGGGATGTGGCTCCCGGAGACGGCGGTGGACCTGGACACGCTGGACGACCTGGCCGCCGAGGGGATCGCCTTCACCATCGTGGGGGACCACCAGGTGGAGCGGGCCCCCTCCGATGGCCGCCCCGGGCGGGTCATCACCCCCAGTGGCCGGGAGATCGCCCTCTTCTGCTACGACGGCCCCCTCTCCCACGGGGTGGCCTTCGGGAACCTCCTGAGGGACGCCGGGGCATGGGCCCGGGCCATGCTCAAGGGGGTGCCGCCGGGGGAGAGCCCCCTGCCCGGGGACGGAAGCCTCCCCGCCGGGGCAGCCCTTCCCCCCACCCCGGATCCCGGTCGCCCCCTGGTGTCGGGGGAGCGGACGGACCCTGAAGACTCCCAGTGGCGGGACGTGGTCCTCCTGGCCACCGACGGCGAGACCTTCGGGCACCACCACCCCTTCGGCGACATGGCGCTGGCCTCCCTCCTGGACCGGCTCCAGAAGCACCCCCGGGTACGGGTGGAGCCGCTGGCGGCGGTGCTGGCCCGGGTCCCTCCCCGGGAGACGCTGACCCTGCACTCCCCCAGCGCCTGGAGCTGCTCCCACGGGGTGGAGCGGTGGGCCTCTGACTGCGGCTGCCGGATGACCGGCGGGACCAGCCAGGCGTGGCGGGCTCCCCTCCGTAACGGGCTGGCCAACCTGGCCGAGGGGCTCCACCAGATCTACCAGCGGGAGGCCCGGGATCTGGGGGTGGAGGACCCGTGGGCCCTCCGGGACGACCTGGGGGACGTGGTGGGGGCCACTCCGGAGGCGTGGGTGGAGCGGGTGGACGCACGAGTCCCGCCTACGACCCCCCAGGAGGCCCGGGTACGGCTGCGCACACTCCTGGAGATGGAGCGGGATGTGCTGCGGAGCTTCACCTCGTGTGGCTGGTTCTTCGACGACATCGCCGGGATCGAGGGGCTGCAGGTGCTCCGCTACGCCGCCCGGGCGCTGGAGCTGGTGGGCTCCCCCTACCGGGAGCCGCTGGAGGCGGAGCTGTTGGCGGAGTTGGCCCGGGCGGAGCCCAACGATCCCACCCTGGGGACGGCTGCGGACCTCTACCGGAAGGAGGTCCTCCCCCACATCCCCCCGGAGGAGCGGGTGGCGGCGGGGGCGGCGGCGGTGGCGGGGCTGGTCCCCCATGTGCCCCTTACACCGGGGATGGGAACCTGGTGGGCTCAGGTGGATGCCCGTCCCCCCGGAGACGCCGGGGAGTGGCAGGTGCGGGTGACCCACCGCCGCACCGGCGCCTCGGTGCGGGTCCCCCTGGAGGTGGAGCGCCCCGCCCCCGGAAAGATCCGGGTGCACCTTGAGGCTCCAACCGGGGCGCCGCCCCTGATCCTGGACACGGCGGACCTCCCGGAGCCTCAGGGGAAGGTGGTGGCGGGGGCGCTCCGGGCGGAGTTGATCCGCCGCTGGCTCACCGCCGCCGACCGGGACCGCCTGCTGGCCGGCGAGACCACCGTGGGGCAATTGGCGCTGGACCAGCTCTGTCGGGGGCTGACCGAACTGGAGGGAGCCGGGGTACTCCTGCTCCAGGACCGACTGGGGCTCCTCATGGCGCTGGCGGAGCTGGTGCGCCTTGCCCAGGACGGCTCGCTGTTCGACGCCCAGACCCGGCTGCACCGCACCCGGGAGACGCTGGAACCGGAGGCCAGGGAGGTGCTGGATCCCCTGGCCAACCTCCTGGGTTTCGCAGGGACCGGGGCGTCCGTCCCCTCCCCTGCCGTATCCTGATCGTCACCTCCCACGCCGGTGCACCCGGATCCATCATGGAACCCATCCGCTTCCTCTTCGGCATCCACATCCACCAGCCTGTGGGAAACTTCGACCATGTGGTGCGGGACCATGTGGACCGGGTGTACCTCCCTCTCCTGAAGCGGCTGGCGGAGCGGGATCTCCTCCCGGCGTCGCTCCACATCTCCGGCCCGCTCCTGGACTGGATGACCCGGAACGACCGGGCCCTGATGGACCTCACCGGGCGCCTGGTGGCGGACGGCCGGGTGGAGCTCCTCCTCTCCGGATACGATGAGCCGGTCCTGGCGGCCCTCACCCGGGAGGACCGCCTGGAGCAGGTGGCCCGGATGCGGGACGCGCTGCGGCGGGAGTTCGGAGCGGAGGGGGAGACCCTCTGGCTCACCGAGCGGGTGTGGGAGCCCGACCTCCCGGCAGAGCTGGCCCGGGCCGGGGTGAAGAGCGTGCTGGTGGACGACCGCCACTTCCTTGTGAGCGGCTTCCGCCGGGAGGAGCTGTACGCCCCCCACCGCACCGAGGCGGATGGTCGGAGCCTGACCCTCTTCCCCATCGAGGAGCGCCTCCGCTACCTGGTCCCCTTCCGCCCCCCGGAGGAGACGGCGGAGCACCTCCGGGAGCTCCGGCGCAACGGTGCGCGGATGGCGGTGCTGGCGGACGACGGCGAGAAGTTCGGCGGCTGGCCCGGCACCTGGGAGTGGGTCTGGGAGAACGGCTGGATGGACCGGTACGTGGACACCATGACCCGGCTCCTGGAGTCCGGCGACGTGATCCTCTCCACCCCGGCGGAGGCCCGTGTGGCCATCCCTTCGGCAGGACTGGCCTACCTCCCCAGCGCCTCATACCTGGAGATGGAGGGGTGGGCCCTCCCCCCCGGGGGAGCCCGGCGTCTCCACCGGCTGGAGGTGCAGCTCGGCGAGGAGCGGATGAAGGGCCCCGATGCCCCTCTCCTCCGGGGCTCCCACTGGCGCAACTTCTTCGTGAAGTACCCCGAGTCCAACCGGATGCACAAGAAGATGATGTCCCTCTCGGCGCTGAGCCGCTTCCGGGGGGATCCCCCCGCCGCACGCCGGGCCATCGGGCGGGCCCAGTGCAACGACGCTTACTGGCACGGGGTGTTCGGGGGGCTGTACCTGAAGCATCTCCGGGATGCTGTATGGGCCAACCTGGCGGAGGCGGAGGCCATCCTCCGGGAGGGGGAACCCCTCCGGGCCCGCTGGGAGGACACGGATGGGGACGGGCACCTGGAGATCCTCATCACCTCGCCCAACTTCTCGGCGGTGGTGAGCCCCCACCGGGGAGGGGCGCTGGAGGAGTACATCCTCTTCCGCACCGGGCGGAACGAGGCCTCGGTGCTCACCCGGCGGCTGGAGGCGTACCACCTTCCCCCCCTGGAGTCCGGGGACGAGGACGACCTGGGGGCAGGCTATGCCGCCGCCATGGCCACCCGGTGGGAAGCGTCGGACCCGACCCCCGCTGCCTCCGCCTCGGCCCCGGAGACCACCACGGAAGGGGGGATGGCCAGCATCCACGACATCGAGCGGGGGATCCAGCTGGGGGAACTCCCCCCCATGGACGCCGACGACCGGGCGCTCTTCGTGGACCGGGTCCTGCCGGGGACCCTCACTCTGGAGAGCTACCGCACCGGGCGCTACGAACCCCTCCACTCCTGGGCCCGGACCTCCATGCAGGCCTCCATCGCCACCCCGGGGGGGTCGGTGGAGATCACCCTGAAGGACCCGGATGGACTCATGGAGAAGCGGTTCCGCTTCGATCCCCGGGGGGGACTCATCGTGTCGTACCGGTGGGATGTGGAGGCCTTCCCCCCGGACGCCCTCTTCGCCCCGGAGGTCTCGCTGGCGGGGAACCTGGACCTCCGGCCTGCCCCGGTGGTGGACCGGTGGGTCTACCCGGTGATGACGGTGTCCAAGTCGGAGCGGGGGCTGGACGAGACGCCCCAGGGGATGAGCGAGACGATCCTCTTCCCCATCGGGCTGGGGGGGGGAAGGATCGACGCGGGACCCGGCTGAGGCGCCGGGTCCCGCGACCCTTCTCCGGATTCAGCGCCCGTTCACCAGCGCCTGGATCTCGGGGGGAAGCTCGAACACCGAGTCGTCCGGAGCGGGGAACTCCACGTTCTCGATGACCATCACCTGCTCCTGACCCATCATCTGCTGCGTCATGCGGGTGGGCATCCGGAAACCGCCGAACTCCCGGTAGTCGTCCAGGAGGGTGGTGACCTGGATGGTCCCCATGGGGGACTCGGAGCTGGAGACGGAGCCCACCATGAGGCCGCTCTCCACGCTGTAGCAGTCGAAGCTCTCACGCCCGGACTTCCAGGTGAGCTTCACCCGCCAGCACGCCTCGCCATTCATCTCGGTCTGCTCCACCGTCTCGGCAGAGGTCACCAGCGACGTGTCCCGGATGGAGCTGGCGAAGCTGGCCTCCTCGCTGGTCTGGGCCAGCTCGGCGCCCTCCATCAGCCGGGGGCCCTGGATGGGATCCAGCGACCACCCCACCTCCCCGTTGTACCCGCTGCGGATCTGCCCCAGCCCGGGGATGTCCACCACCACCGCGTTCTTCCCCGGCTGCGCCTGCCACGCCGTGAGCTGCCCCGTGATCCCCATGGCGGGCATCTGGAAGCTCCCGGTGCTCCGGATGAAGGGGCGGGACATGGCGGCCTCCCGACCCCCGATGAGCTCCACGTAGCGGTCCACCAGCTCCCGACCGTCGGGCATCTGCTGGGACTCTACGGGGACGGCGGCGGCCAGCGGGGCACCCACCAGCAGGAGCAGCCCCAGCAGCCTGCGATTCCGTCGTGTTTCAACCTTCAGCATCACGCGTCTCCTCGATGGCGGGATCTGTGTGTTCTTCCATGATCAGACCGGAAACCCGGTGCGGCGTCCGGCGTCCTGCTCCATACGATCGTCGGGGCCGGGTTCTTTACACCCCGAGCCCCACCAAGGGTCACCGATCCCCGTTCAGGGGGTGGGAGCCTGCCCCCGGATCCAGCGGAGGGCGGTATCCAGCGCCGGATCCCCCCCCTGGAGGAGGAGCTCCCGGGTCAGGGGGACCTCTTCGTCGGGGATCACCCCCATCCCCTCGATCCGGGTCCCGTCCGGGGTGGTGAAGTCGGCAATGGCGTGCTGCAGCACGTCGCCGCTGGGGAGGCGGACCAGC
>Ga0076930_100687_pt1 | contig 27143 bp, 26 predicted proteins | sample HotLakConsoUCCRE_FD_71149 | JGI IMG/M metagenome (GOLD analysis project Ga0076930, IMG submission 71149) | Hypersaline microbial mat communities from Hot Lake, Washington, USA - Hot Lake Consortium UCC-RE (version 3) (version 3) ...
GGGGGGGGGGGGGGGGGGGGGGGGGGGGGGGGCGGGGGGGGGGGGGGGGGGAGGGAACTGCCGGGGAGCGGGAGGTCCCGGAGGCCGCCCCACCAGCCTAGCGCGCGACTCTGTTCGCGCACGTGCGGTGGAGCGGCCCCGGGAGTCCGGATTACCGCTTGAGCTGCACCACTTCCTGGAGCATCTCGTCGGAGGTGGTGATCACACGGGCATTGGACTGGAAGCCCCGCTGCGCCCGGATCATGTTGGTGAACTCCTGGGAGAGGTCCACGTTGGACATCTCCAGGGCTCCGGCGGTGATGCTGGACTGGCTCCCCTCTCCTGCGGAGCCCAGCACCGGCGAGCCGGAGTTCGCCGACACCGAGTACATGTTGTCCCCGATCCGGGTCAGCCCGCCGGGGTTGTTGAAGCTGGCCAGGGAGATCTGCCCCAGCACCAGGGTGACCCCGTTGGTGAAGGCCCCGGTGACCGTTCCGGTCTGGTCGATGGAGAACCGCTCCAGATCCCCCATGCTGTACCCGTCCTGCTCCCGGATCACCGCCGTGGAGGGAGCGGCGAACTGGGAGAGCCCCGCGATGCTGTCCTCCTCCCCGAAGTTGATGGCGATGCTCACATCCGCCGCCCCGGCCGCAGGGGTGAAGACGAAGGGATCGGTGGGGACCGGAGCCGCCAGTCGCCCCTCGTTGTCGAAGGTGAGGGTCCCGGTGTCGCCGGACACCACCGTTCCGTTGGCCATGGTGACGGTGTAGGACCACTCCGTGCCGGAGGTCTTCTCGAAGCTCACCGTCATCTCGTCCCGGACACCCATGGCGTCATAGACGGTAATGGTGGTCTCCCGGAGGTCCCCGATCTCCGCCTCCGCGTCCAGATTCCCGGCAAAGGTCACATTCTCCGATGCCCGGGCCGCGGACTTCTGGCCGAAGGGGAGGGTGATGTCCTGGATGGTGTCGGTGAGGACCCCGTCGATGGCGGCCCGTCCCTGCACGACGAATCCGTTGGTGGAGGCCACCATGCGACCGGAGGCATCCAGCTGGAAATTCCCGGAGCGGGTGAAGAAGTTCTGGGTACCGTCCGAGACTACGAAGAAGGAGTCGCCCTGGATGGCCAGGTCGGTGTTCACCCCGGTGGATTCCAGGCTCCCCTGGGTGAAGAGCAGGTCGATGGAGCCGATGTTCATTCCCAGTCCCACCTGGACGGGGTTCACACCGCCGCTGACGCTGTTGGTGGCCCCTGGAGGCCGGCTGGCGCCCTGGAGGAGCTGGGCAAAGCCCTCCTCGAAGGTGACGCGGGAGGACTTGTAGCCCACCGTGTTCACGTTGGCGATGTTGTTACCGATGACGTCCATGCTGACCTGGTGATTCCGGAGCCCGGAGACCCCGGCGAAGAGCGAGCGCATCATGATGGTGTTCTCCCAAGGTTGATCTGGCCGGTCATCCCGGCCGTGAAGTGGTCAGACGTTCCGACGCGTCAGGCCTGGTCGGGCCTGCGCACCTCCACGACCGTGGAGAGCGGAATCTCCAGTCCATCCCCTGCCAGGAGGATGGGGCCCTGCGGTCCGAAGCGAACGGCTTCGATCCTTGCATGGGTGAAGGTCTGCACCTCCACCGGTTCACCGTCCGCGCCCGGGACGGTCACTTCGTAGCGGTAGTCCCCGGGGGGAAGATCCGCGGCGATGGCGCCGGCATCGATCTCATTCCGCCCGGTGGAGAGGCGTCCCAGGGGGCCCGAGGCCACCTCACGGCCATCGGCGGAGAAGATCCGGAGTTCACCGGGTCCGGCCTGGGTGACGCCCACGGTGATGCGTACGGGCTCCCCCGCACGGATCACCAGGTCGTCTCCGGTGGCCAGGATCTCCTTCCCCACGATCTCCACGGCGGAGGCCGCGGCGGTGGACATCATGGCGGTGTTCTGCAACTCCGCCTGTCCCTCGAGCTGCCCGTTGATATCGATGAGCTGCTCCACGGTACTGAACTGGGCGAGCTGCGCCGCGAACTCCTCCCCCTTCATGGGGCTCAGGGGATCCTGGTTCTGCAACTGGGCCACCAGGAGCTGGAGGAACTCATCCTTCCCCATGGTGCCACCGGGTCCGCTGGCGGCCCCCGTGAGGTCCGTGGACCGTGTGGGGGTCGATCCGATTGCTCCGATCATGGCTGATACTCCCTGTCCGGATGATCCGGCCGGGGCCGGTGTCGAGGTTGATCATGGGCGCCCTCCCCATCCCGGGGGGTGCGCTGCTGGCCCTGGCGGGATGTATCCTCGCCGCCGCTCTGTCCGCGGTTGGGTTCCGCCACGGGCGGATTGATGAAGTCCCTGGGCGCCATCACTTCGGCGCTCCGCCCCACCTTGAGACGGCCCAACTCCAGCCCGTGCCGCTCCAGCGCCCCCTCCAGCTCCCTGGAGGCAGGTTCCAGACGTCGGGCCAGTTCGCCGTCGGGGGTGCGGATCTCGGTCTGCACCACATCTCCCTTCATCTCGATGCGGACCCGGGTCCCCTGGCCATCCGCATCCCTGAGGTCCAGGCGTCGCATGGGGCCCAGGGGGGCCGATTCCCGGAGTTCCTCCAACTCCACCACCCGGTCCATGGAAGCCACTCCGGCTCCGGGAGCCACCGGGGCCCGGACGGTGGCGAGTCCCGCCTCCGGGAGGGGTACTGCGGTCCGGATGTCACCCCGGACCTCCGTCCCCTCTCCGCCATGGGCCGCGGCGGCCTCCGTCGTTCCCTCCCCCTTCTCGGCAGCCCTGGTGATGGACTGGGCCCCCTCTGCCACCGGGTTCATCCTGCTTCCCGGCGGGGCCGACATCCCGGGGCGGGCCGGGGCTGCCACCTGCGCCACCCGGGCCACCCGGGCCACCCCCTGGGGTCCGGTCATCATGCCGGACGGGAAGGTTCCGGAAGTGGTCCCGGACGCCGGGTCCGGGGAGGTCCCCGTGGCTCCCCGACCTGCTGCACCGTCGGTGCGGGGGAGCTCCAGGTGTCCGGGATCCTTCATCCCCAGGGTCCGGAGCCCTTCCTCGGCGGCCACCTGGTGCATGATCCGGTAGCTCTCGGCTCCTCCCTCCAGCTTCAGATCGGCGGCCCGTCCCTGGGTGTGCATGGAGTTCAGGGTCCAGGTCACCACCGGCCCGGGAGCGGTGCGCCCCTGGGCGTAGAGGTGCTCCTGCCGGAGCTGGGGCCGGAAGCCCTCCAGGAAGCGGGCCTCGATGCCATGCTCCGTCTGCAGACGCTCCACCACCCGCTCCAGCCGCACCCGGAAGTCCGGGTCCAGCCGGGTCATGGACCGATCGGCCGCCGTCAGCGGAAGGGTGGGCCCGGCGGAGTCGGCCTCCGACAGCGCCGCCGAAAGGGCGTCACCCTGCAGGGCGGGGAAGTCCGCCGGGTCCAGCCCTGCGGCCGCCAGGGCCCGGGCCACGGTGCTGTCCACCGGCCGCCCCATCTCCGTGCCCAGCGCCCGGTGGGCGGTCATGGCCAGGCCGGGGTCCATGGGATCCATTCCCATCCTCTCCACTCCGGGTAGATCCAGCGCCGGCACCTCCACCCTGGGCAGGTCCACCATCGGCACGTCCAGGGCGGGGAGCGCCAGGTGGGCATGCGGGGGGAGCGGTCGGGGCGTACCGGTGGCCGCCGGGCTTCCGGAGGCCTTCCTGGGATCGGGGGTGGTCACCGCCGTCTCCGACCGGTCCCCACTCCGGAGCGTCGGGCCATCCGGATCCCCGGGCTGCAGCGGCGCCACCTTCGCCGGGTCGCCCCTGGTGGCTCCCATCACGTCCGGGCTCTTCGGCCCGGTAGTCCCGTCGGCGGTGGCCGATTCAGCGGCTGTTGCGGCCAGGGGAGAGGTGGACGCCGGCGTGGCGGCGGCCACCGTCGCTCCCGCCTCTCCGGTCAGCGACGAGGGTCCGAAGGCCGGGCTCCGGGGGGCGCGGGGGGGCTCACCCGTGCGGATCCCCGCACGGAGCAGGAGCGCCCTGGGATCCACCGGTGCACCCTCCTCTCCCGCCTCCCCGGTCCCGGACGCACCGGCACCGTTGCCACCCGTCGGGGTCCGCAGGCCATCTGCATCGACGGCCTCCCCGTCCACGGCAGGGGTACTCACCCCCTGTACGCCTGCGGCCCGGGCCACGGGCTGCGGTGGGGGGGGCACCATGACCCCCGCCAGCAGAGCGGCGAATCCCTCCGTTCCCTCGCCCCCCGTCCCGCTCCGGTCGGAGCCGCCGGGGATGGGGGTGGGTCCCATGGACCCGCTTCCCGGTGTAATGGACATCATGGGGCCCCCCTGCGGCCCAGGACGATCTGACTCAGCGCCGCGGCACGCTCCGGATCGAAGACGCTCAGGATCCCGGCCGCGGCCCGGTCTCCCATCTGCAGCATCACCCCCTGCACCTCCGTGTCGGTCATCCGCTCCAGCACCGCTGCGGCGTCCTTCGGCTTCATGGCGGTGAAGATCCTGGCCATTCGCCGGATCCCCTCGGGGTTCAGGTCCCCGTCCGGGTCCGTGCCCCCCAGTTCGGCGGCCGGCACCGACGGACCCTCTTCCCCCTCCTCGCCCCCCGCCTCAGGAAGGGTGGTGGCGGCGAACTGGGCCCCACCCTCTCCAGTGGCGGGGGGGGGCGGGTCGCCCTGCAGGGAGTCGCCTCCGGCAGCGCCGTCCCCGGGGATTCCCTCCTCCTCCTCCGACCCGGTCGGGCCGGCTTCCTCTTCCGGGACCTCCGTGGCATTCCCGTCTGCGTCTGCTGCAGCCAGCGAGTCCGCAGCCGCCGCTTCCGCCATCTGTACCGCAGCAGCGCTCTTCGCCTTCGAGATGGAGAAGAACGACGCTCCCCCCAGGGCCAGAAGGAAGACCAGGACGCCCACGATGATGCTCTTCATCGCCTCAGACCCCCCGGAGGTGGCGGGTCATGGCCACCTCGTCCAAGATGCTCTGCTCCCGGCGGCCTGCGTCGGCCCGCCAGGAACTCTCCATCCGCTCCCGGAGCTTCTCCAGCATCCGGCGCTCCATGACGGCGGCGGAGTAGTCCGTGAGGGTGCGGGAGACCTCGGTGGCGGCGGCTTCCCGGGCCTCACGGGCGCCGTTCACCTGCTCCTCCACCTGCTCCAGGATGAACTCCAGGTTCCGGAGATGACCGGCGGGGCCGCCGTTGTGGTGGGCCCCACGGAGCTTCGTCCGACCAGCGTTCTCCAGCTCGGCCAGGGCCTCCTCCTGACGCCTGGCCTGTGCCTCGGCCTCCCTGGCGCTGGCCAGCTCCGAGGCCCTGTCCTTCTCGATCTCCTTCCGGTGATCCAGGAGGGGAGCGAGGCGGAAACGGAAGTCGTGGCTCACTGTCCTGCCTCCCGAGCCAGATCCAGCATGTTCGCCCGGGCACTGTCGAAGGTGCTGGGCTCTCCCGGTGTCTGCTGCAGGAAGCGGTTGATGGGGTCGCGCATGCGTACGGCCCGGTCGATGATCGGGCTGGTCCCCTCGCGGTAGGCACCCACGGCGATGAGGTCCTCCTTCTCACGGTAGGTGGCGAGCTGTCCCTGCAGCGTGCGGGCAGCGGCCAGCTGATCCACGTCGGCAATGCGGTTCCGGACCCGGCTGGCGCTCTCCAGCACATCGATGGCGGGGAAGTGTCCCGCCGTGGCCAGCCTTCGGGAGAGGACGATGTGCCCGTCCAGCACGGAGCGGACATGGTCCGTCACCGGCTCGTTGAAGTCGTCCCCCTCCACCAGCACGGTGTACATGGCCGTGATGGCACCGTTGCGCCCCGCCCCCGCCCGCTCCAGGAGCCGGGGGAGGGCGGCAAACACCGAGGGCGGATAGCCCCGGGTCGTGGGGGGCTCACCCACCGCCAGTCCGATCTCCCGCCACGCCATGGCCACCCGGGTCACCGAATCCAGCATCAGGAGCACGTGCTTCCCCTGGTCCCGGAAGTATTCCGCAATGGAGGTGGCCACGAGGGCGCCCCGGGCCCGCATCAGCGCCGAGCGATCTCCGGTGGCCACCACCAGGACCGAGCGGGCAAGCCCCTCCGGTCCCAGTGACTCCTCGATGAAGTCCCGGACCTCCCGTCCCCGTTCCCCGAGGAGGGCGATGACGTTCACATCGGCGGAGGCGTTCCGGGCGATCATCCCCAGGAGGGTGCTCTTCCCCACGCCGGAGCCGGCGAAGATCCCCATGCGCTGCCCCCGGCCCACGCTGATCATTCCGTCGATGGCCCGGACCCCGGTGGTGATGGGCGTGTCGATGGAAGGACGGTCCAGGGGGTCCGGGGGGTCGGCGGCCAGCGGGACCCGCACCGTGTGGCCCAGGGGGCCCTTTCCGTCGATGGGGTGCCCCAGCCCGTCCAGGATCCGACCCAGCAGCCCCGGTCCCACATCCACGCCGAAGGAGCGCCCCAGCGCCTCAACCGGACTCCCGGGGCGGATCCCCTCCAGTTCACCCAGGGGCATGAGGAGCGTGGTGGGGCCGTTGAAGCCCACCACCTCCGCCAGCGTCCCCACGTCCCGCCCCAGGGGGCGGATGCGGCAGAGCTCCCCCAGCCCCACATCCAGGCCGGTGGCCTCGATCACCAGCCCCACCACACGCTGGATCCGGCCGTAGCGCGCCAGCCGATCCTGCTCCCCCACCCGGGCCACCAGTGCGCTGGTCATTCCGCGAGGCTCCAGTAGAGGCGCTCCAGCGCCGCGTCCACCCGGCCGTCCAGCACCGATTCAGGGCCCTCCACCATGCAGCCGCCCACGCCGATGTCATCGTCGGCGATCCACTCCACCTCGCGCCCCTGGGGCACCACGGCCCGGGAGCCGGGGCCCCCCACCGAGAAGGCGGAGAGGTCATCGGGGTTCACCCGGACCCGGATCCGCTGGTCCGGGGGGAAGGCAGTCAGGGCCCTCCGCACCAGCGAGGTCACCACTTCCGGATCCTGGCGCACCTCCCGCTCGATGATGTGCCGGGCCGCTGCCATGGCCAGCGAGAGGAGGTTCTCCTCCAGCGTCTTGTGCCATTCATCCAGCGAAGCCGTGCACTGTTCGGTGGCGGAGGACAGGGTGGCCAGGGCCCGCTCCAGCGCCTCGCTGGACTCCCGGGCCTGTCGCTCCCGCCCCGCCTTCTCTCCGGCGGCGAAGGCCGCGCTACGAGCGGCCTCCAGCTCGTCCTCCCGGAGGATGGCCATCTCCGCCTCGGTGGGGGCCGGTCCGCCGTTGTAGGAGCCCGGGCCCTGGAGGTTGACCGGAGCCCAGGGGAGGGCTTCGGCGCCGGCGGAACTGCGATCAGGCCACGACATCGTCATCTCCTCCCCCCACCACGATCTCTCCCGCCTCTTCCAGCGCCCGGACCAGCGCCACCACCTCGCCCTGGGCGGCCTCCACATCGCTCACACGCACCGGGCCCATGAACTCCATCTCCTGGAGGAGCGACTCCCGGGCCCGGCTGGAAAGGGCCCCCAGCAGGCGGTCCTTGAGCTCGTCGTTGGCCACCTTGAGGGCCAGGGCGAGCTGGCGGGTCTCCACATCCCGGAGGAGGCGGCTGATGGCCCGGTCGTCCAGCTTCCGGATGTCGTCGAAGACGAACATCAGGTTCTTGATGGCCTCCGACAGTTCGGGGTCCGTGCGGGCCACCTCTTCCAGGAGCTCCTTTTCCCGGGCCCCGGGGATGAGGTTCAGCACCTCCGCCACCGCGGCGGGTCCACCGGCGCTGCTCCCCTTGCCACTGAGGGAGAGGTCCGAGTCGGCCCCCACGGTGCTCTCGATGATCTTCAGCACGTCCGGGAGCACCTTCTCCATCCGGGCCAGCCGGAGGATCACGTCGGAGCCCTCCACGGGGTCCATCTCCTTCAGCATGGCGGCGGTCTGGGCCGGATCCAGGTAGGCCAGAACCAGCGCCATGGTCTGGGGATGCTCACCCCGCATCACAGCCGAGAGCTGCTGCGGGTCCGCGCTGCGGAGGTGGTTGAAGGAGATGTGGTCCTTCAACTGGCTCTCGATGCGCCGGAGGATGATGGCGGCCTTCTGCGGCCCCAGCGCCTTCTCCAGCACCTTCCGGGCATAGTCCACACCGCCGGAGGCCAGGGAAAGGGCCGCCACCTCGGTGTGCTGCCACTCATTCAGGACGGCCTCCACCGTGGCGGCGTCCACCCGGTCCATCCGGGCGATCTCGAAGGAGATGGCCTCCACCTCATCCGGGTTCAGGTGCTTCGTCACCTCAGACGACGCCTCCTCTCCCAGCGCCATCAGGAGGATCGCCACCTTCTGGCGCCCGGTGAGTTCCGCCACCCCACCGGGGGCGGAGCCCTTCCGCTGGACCACTGCCGTCGCTGCCATGGCGTCAGGTCTCGCTCATCCACGCCCGGACGAGGCGCGCGGTCAGTTGGGGGTCGGGGAGGGACACCGGGGGGGCCTGGCCCGCCATGGCCATGGACCTCTCCCCGGAGGGCATCTCTCCGGCGTTCTCGGCCCGGGCGGCCGCCAGCGCCATCTGGTTGGCGGCGGCTGCGGACTGCCGGATGTTCTTCATGAGCTTGAGTCCCAGGACCAGCGTCACCAGGAGGGCCACCAGCGCCACCAGGGGGCGGGCGCCGGTCTGCACCAGCCCCACCAGGTCCATGCCGCCGCCGACGTCCGCATCGGCCATGGGGAGCGCCGGGGGCTCCATGGGGAGGCTCACCACCGAGATGGCATCCCCCCGCTCCTCGGCCACACCCACGGCGTTGCGGATCAGCGCCTCCAGCCGGGTGAGCTCCTGGGGCGTACGGGGCTCCCAGGTCACCACCCCCGCCTCATCCTCGGTGCGCCGGTCCGCCACCAGGACCGCCACGCTCAGCCGGTCGATCCGGACCCCGTCCCGGGTCACCGTCTCGATGCTCCGGCTGTTCTCGTAGGCAATGTTGGTGGTGACGGAGCTGGCCCCCTGCTCCGGGGTGCCGGGAGTGATCTCCGCCCGGTCCTCCCGGGCCATCACCTGCTGCTCCGGGTCGAAGGCCTCCACAGTGCGCCCCACCTGGTCGAAGTTCAGGTCGGCGGCCACCCGCACTGAGGCGTTCCCCGGGCCCATGACCCGGTTGAGCAGCTCCTCGGCCTTCCCCTCCAGGTAGCCCTCCACCTCCTGCCGGAGCGTCATCTGGTTTCCTGACAGGGCGCCGCCACCGGGACCGGCATCGGGGGTGGAGAGGAGGCGGCCGGCGTCGTCCAGGATCCGGACCGACTCGTTGCTCAACCCCTCGACGCCGCTGGCCACCAGGAAGGCGATCCCCTCCACCGTGCCCCGGTCGGGCTGCATCCCCCCCCGGAGCCGGAGGACCACCGAGGCCTCGGGAGGCGGAGCATCGCGGCGGAAGATGGCCCGCTCCGGGAGGGTGATGTGGACCTGGGCGGCCTCGATTCCCCGCATGTTGGAGATGGTCCGCTCCAGCTCGCCCTCCAGGGCACGGCGATAGTTCACCCGCTGGGTGAAGTCGGTCATCCCCCAGGCGGGCTGGTCGAAGAGTTCGAAGCCGGGGCGTCCTGTGGCAGGGAGGCCCTGCTGGGCCAGCGCGATACGGGCGGCGGCCAGATCCGCCTCCCTCACCTGGATCCCGGTGCCGCCACCGGTGAGCTGGTACCGCACCCCCTGTTCGTCCAGGATGGTGGTGACCTGGCCGGCGGTCTCCAGGGGGACCCGGTCGAAGAGGGGGATCCAGGAGGGAGCCGTGCCCCAGCGCACCAGGAGGATCACCACCACGAGGGCGGCGCCTCCCACCAGGGCCAGGGGGATCCGATCGGCGCCACGGCTCCGATCCATCAGGCGGGTGAGTGCTTCGGTCATGGTCTGATCAGCTCTGCATGCCGATGACGGTACGATACGCCTCGGCCATCTTGTTGCGGATCTCGATGAGCATCTCCAGGGCGATGCCCGCCTCCTCGGCGGATGCCATCACCTGGTGGAGCTCCACCTCCTCACCCCGGAGGAAGCCTCCGATGGCGTCCTCTGCCCGGCCCTGGGAGTCCGAGACCTCTCCCACGAACCGCTTGAGCGTGTCGGCGAACGACGGTCCGTCCACAGGGTCCCGCAGCGCCGCTGCGGCACCGGGCATCATTCGCCCGGCACCCGCCGCTCCTGCGATCCCTCCGATGCCTCCGATGGGGTCGGACATGATCACACCTTCAGGTCGATGCGGCCGCCGGGGACCATGCCCGCGGCGGGGGGTGAGGAGCTATTGGGCCCGTACGTCAGGGGCCCCATGGAGCTGGCCCGGGCGAAGAAGCGGCGCTCCTCGCCGGTGAGGATCGTCCAGAGCGCCGGGTCCGTGCCCGGAGGAGGATCCGCCGGAACGGAGCCGTCCAGCTCCTTCGGGGCCGCCGTCTCCGGGGCCGTCGGGGGAGCGACCGGGCTCTGGATCTGCCTGGTGCGCGAGGCGTCGCCATCCGTCCCCACCGTCCGTCCCTCGAAGGGGTTGGGGGTGATCCGGGGGAGCCCGCCAATGCCGTAGATGGAACTCATGATCCGATCCCTCAGAGCTGGGCGGAGCGGCGGAGGATCGCCTTCACAGCCTGGAAGACCGAGGCGTTCGCCTCGAACAGTCTCCGGCTGGACAGGAGGTCGATCATCTCCTCGCTCGTGTTCACGTTGGGGAGCTGCACATAACCGTCTGCGTCGGCGTCGGGGTGGCCCGGGTCATAGACCAGGGGCCCCTCCCCCACCGCTTCCTCCACGCCGGTGACCCGGACCCCGTTGCCGTCCATGACGGTGTCGAAGGTGGGGTCCCCCACCCGGGGCACCTGGGCCACCCGGGCGGGTCCTCCGGCTGCGTAGTTCTGGGCCCCGATGGTCCACGGGGTACCGGGGATCCCCTCCTCCAGGGTGACGACGCGCCTCCGGTACGGTCCGCCCTCCGCGGTCCGGGTGGTGTCGGCGTTCGCCAGGTTGGTGGCGATGACGTCGATCCGGGCCCGCTGGGCCCCCAGGCCGCTGGCGGCGATCCCCAGGGAGCGGAAGAGGGGGCGGGGGCCTCCGAGGGTGGGATCACGAAGCATGGTCAGCGCTCCCGGATGGCGGAGCGGAACTGCTGGTGGACCTTCTGCAGCAGGTTGGCCGTGGAGTCGAAGCGAAGCTGCTCGTCCGCCAGCCGCACCATGGTCTCCTCCAGCGCCGCCTCACTGAACGCCCCCTCGGGAAGCTCCTCGGTGTTGCCCTCCTGCACACCCACCTGGGCCACCACCGCTCCGGGAAGCCCCCCGGGGGTGGAGGCGTTGGCCAACTGGTGGGCCAGCGACTGCACGGAGCGGGTGCTCTCGGAGAGCCCCGTCCGCAGTCCTGCCATCAGTGAACCCGCTCCCATCATCCGGATCAGCATTGCACCTCCAAACCACTCGGGATCCGCCTGGCCCATGGTCCGGGCCGCCTGGCGATCTCCTGGGCAAGGGGTGTTCCACACCGTGCCACGGGTGCTCGTTGGCAAGCGTAAGTGCTTTTTTATCAAGGATTTAGGATTGTACAGGCCGGATCTGCGGGTTCCCCGGGGGGAGGTGGGGCGGGGGTTGGGAGGGGGTGGACCGGCAGGAGCTGCCGGATGGAGCGGAGGATCCTGCCGGACCCCGTCGGGCTCCGGTTGCCTGACCCGGTTCCCGGCTCGGGTGGCCGGCTCGGGTGACCGGACCCGGCAACCGTGAGGCGGGGGGTCAGTCCGGCTGGTTCAGGCGGGTCCGGAGGGTCCGCACGCTGATCCCCAGGAGTTCGGCGGCCCGGGTGCGGTTCTGGCCGGTGGCCTCCAGCGCCCGCTCGATGAGGACCTCCTCGGCCCGGGCGATGTTCAGGTCGGTAAGGACCACGCGGATCCCGTCACCTTCCTCCTCCTCGCCCCCCCCTCCCGACCCCCCCTGCGCCTCCTTGAAGATGGAGGACGGACTGGGGGTCAGCCCGAAGGCCGCCCGGTGGAACGCCTCCGGGGGAAGGTCCTCCCCGGGGGAGAGGAGCACCGCCCGCTCCACGGCGTGGGAGAGTTCCCGGATGTTTCCGGGCCAGGGGTAGCGGACCAGCGCCTCCACGGTCTCCGAGGGGATCCGGGGGGGGGTCCGACCCAGCTCCCGGGCGGCCAGCCGGGCGAAGTGGTGCACCAGGATCGGGATGTCCTCGGGGCGGTCCCGGAGGGGCGGGATGAGGATGGGCACCACGCTCAACCGGAAGTACAGGTCCTCCCGGAAGGCCCCCTCCGAGACCTCGGTGGCCAGATTCCGGTTGGTGGTGGCCACGATCCTCACGTCCACCCGGATGGGGGCGGTGCCTCCCACCCGTTCGAACTCCTGCTCCTGCAAGACACGGAGGAGTTTGGACTGGAGATCCACCCGCATCTCGGAGATCTCGTCCAGGAGGAGCGTGCCCCGGTGGGCCCGCTCGAACGCCCCCTTCACCTGCTTCACCGCCCCGGTGAAGGCCCCCTTTTCGTGGCCGAACAGGGTGCTCTCCACCAGCGAATCCGGAAGGGCCGCGCAGTTGATGGAGACGAAGGGGCCCTCCCGGCCGCTCATGGCGTGGATGGCCCGGGCCACCAGCTCCTTCCCGGTCCCCGATTCTCCCTGCAGGAGTATGGCGGCCCTGGCCGGGGCCACCATCCGCACGGTCTCCATGACCCGGGCCAGCGACGCACTCTCCCCCACGATCTCCCGCTCCTGCCGCAGGGCGTTCACCTCCTGCTTCAGGCGGGCGTTCTCACTCCGGAGCCGGGAGAGCTCCAGCGCCTGCTCCACGGCGAAGGTGAGCTGGGGGCCGTGGACCGGCTTCGTGATGTAGTCGATGGCCCCGGCCTTGATGGCCGCCACGGCATGTTCGATGGAGGCGTGCCCGGTGACCATGATCAGGGGGATTTCCAGCTCTTCCTTCTCCATGGTGGCCAGGAGTTCCAGCCCCGTCCCCTCGGGCATGCGGTAGTCCGCCACCACCAGGTCCACTCCCCCCCGGCGCAGCACGGTGAGGGCGGCCTGGATATTGCGGACTCCGATGAATCGGTGCCCCGCTCCTTCGATGGTGTGTTCGAGGAGGCTCAGTGCCATCGCCTCGTCATCCACACAGAGAACCGTCGACATGGGGCAGGCTGCCGGAGAGGGGGTGGGGCGGGGAGGGCTAAAGTCGGTGCAGGAAGCGACCGACACTGTCCAGGGGGCTCCCACGGGCCCCTGGCAAAGACCGTGGCGGAGACCCCGTTGCGAGGACGATAGGGCGACGAGGTCTTTCCTGCAACGGAAAGCAGAGGCAATCCCGGAGGGGATGGTGGTATGAGGATCACGAACTCGATTCTGCATCGGACGGCCCTGGGGGGTGTGACCCGGGGACTGTCGAACCTGGAGGAGGCCACCCGGAAGGTGACGAGTGGCCTCCGGGTGGAGCGTCCATCCGACGACCCGGTGGCCACCTCGGGGATCATGCGATCCTCCAGCGGCCTCCGGGCCATCGACCAGTACCTGAGGAACCTCTCCACCGCCGAGTCCAGACTGGCCGTGGAGGACGACGTCCTGAACCAGTTGGGGAACGTCCTCTCACGGGCCCGGGAGCTGGGGGTGGGGCAGGGGACGGACACCGCCACCGCGGAGACCCGACTCTCCGCACGGGTGGAGGTGAACGGCCTCATCGAGACCGTCCGGGCCCTGGGGAACTCCCGTCTGGGCGAGGCCTGGGTCTTCGGAGGGGACGAGGCGAATCGCCCCCCCTTCTCGGAGGATCCCCTTGTCCCCCTTCCCGCAGGGGAGGGAGCAGTGGAGATTGCAGCGGGGCAGACGGTGCAGACGGCACACTCCGCCCAGACGATCTTCGCCGACACCGGTGCGCTGGATGCCCTGGCCCGCCTGGCCGGCGCCCTGGAGCAGGACAGCCGCCCCGCTATTGCCGAGGCGCTGGTGGATCTGGAGTCGGCCTTCGGTTCGGTGCAGCAGTTGGTGGGAGAGGTGGGCGGTCGCCTGAACCGGGTGGATGTGGCCCGGGAGAACCTGACGGCGCTGGACACGAGCCTCCGGACGCACCGGTCGGACCTCCAGGACATCGAGTTGGAAGAGGCCATGTCGGACCTGGTGAGGCAGCAGGTGGCGTATCAGACGGCGCTGGCCTCCAACGCCCGGATCCTCAGCCTCAACCTCACGGACTATCTGCGATGAGTGCTGCTCCCTTGACCGATCCGTCGGAAGCCGTTGTGGAGGTACAGTCGGATCTGTTCGGCTCCATCGCGGTGCCGGGGAAGAGGATCTTCGACTTCTCATCTGGGCTGGTGGGCTTTCCCGACTGTCGACGGTTCGCCCTCCTCCCCGGGAAGCCCGGGGTGTACTGGCTCCAGTCGCTGGAGCACCCGGCCCTCACCTTCCTCCTGGCGGATCCCTTCATCTGGGTGGACGGGTTCGAGCTGGACCTGGACATCCCGCCGGTGGGAGATCGCCCCACCATCGAGAGCGAGGTGGCCGTGCTCTGCATCGTGACCCTCCCCAGGTCCGGGGAGGCCCCCGCCACCATCAACCTCCAGGGCCCCCTGGTGCTGTATTTCGCAGACCGTGCCGGACGCCAGTTGGTCCTTCCCCAGAGCTCCTGGGGGGTGCGCCACCCGGTGGATCTCTCCCGGGCCAGGGGCTGACGGCAGGAAGCCCGCGCCTCTGGGAGCCCCGGGCGGGGATCCGAGCGGATGGGCGGAATCACACGAGGATCCGGCACCCTTCAGGTGCCGGATCCTCTTTGCGTTCCGGAAGGTGTCGGAGGTCCTGCACGGACCGGGGGGAGGGGGCGGTCCCGGGGGTGGGGAGGTGGTGGCTCAGGGAACGGTTAGGGGGGCTGGAGGCGCCAGTAGGGAGCCCACCAGGGGCCCAGGCATCCTTCCCATCCGGCAGGATCTGCCGGGTGGAGGGGGGACGCCCATCGCCCCCGGGGGGGCGTCAGGGCAGCCGGTAGAGGGCCGGCTGCACGTACTCGAAGGGCTGCTTCAGCCCGGTGAGACTCTCGGCGTGACCGATGAAGAGATGGCCACCTGGCGCCAGAAGTGAGGCAAACCGGTTCACCAGGCGCTCCTGGGTGGGCCGATCGAAGTAGATCATCACGTTCCGGCAGAAGATGGCGTGGAAGGGCCCCCGCATGGGCCAGGCGTCCATGAGGTTCAGTCGTGCAAAACGCACCATCGCTCGCAGATCGTCACGGATGCTCCACTTGTCTCCCTCCACCCGGGTCAGCGCGGTGCGCCGGAGCTCCGCAGGGATCTCCTGTACCCGGGCGGCGGGATAGATCCCCGCCCGGGCCTGCTCCAGCACCCGATCGGAGATGTCGGTGGCCAGGATCCTTCCCGGGCGATCCCGGAGGCCCTGGCGCAGCAGCATGGCCAGCGTGTAGGGCTCTTCTCCGGTGGAGCATCCGGCACTCCAGATCCGGAGTTCCCCCTGCTGGCCGCTCCACACCGGCAGGAGGGTCTCCGAGAGGAAGTCGAAGTGCCCCGATTCCCGGAAGAAGCTGGTCTTGTTGGTGGTGAGGATGTCCACCATCCGCGGGATCTCGTCTCGACCCGGGGCGGACTTCACAAGGGAGACGTAGGACTGGAAGTCCGCCATTCCCAGATCCCGGAGCCGCCGCATGAGGCGGGTCCGCACCAACCCCAACTTCCCTTCATGGAGGTGGATCCCGGCCACATCGTAGACCATCAAGCGGATGCTCTCGAACTCCGCCGTTCCCAGCTCCGGTTCCTGCCTTTCCAGAAGCGCCATGTCCTTCTCCACCCCCATGTCCAGCGCCAGACCCGTCCGGACCACCGCAAGTGCATCTGCGGTCCGGATGCCCCTCAGGAAATGGTATCGGCTCCCCCCCCCGGTTTGTTGAGGTGTCCCTCCTGCGATTCAAGTTCCTCCGCTCGCGATTCGATACTCGCAACCATGGAGGGATGAGAACCTCCGGGGGCGGGCAGAGGCTCGCTTCCTTGCATCCCGTACCCGCAGCCCCGAGTCGACCCATGAGCCATCCCGAGAGTCAGGGAGGAAAGTTCCTCACCTTCTTCCTGGACGAGGAGGAGTACGGACTGGAGATCCTCCGGGTCCGGGAGATCATCGGATTGCTGCCCATCACGGCCGTACCCCGGACCCCTGGTTTCGTCCGGGGCATCGTCAACCTCCGGGGGAAGGTGATCCCGGTGATGAGCCTGCGGCGGAAGTTCGAGATGCCGGACGTGGATGACACGGACCACACCTGCATCATCGTGGTCCAGAGTGGCGAGAGCAGCCTGGGGATGATCGTGGATCGGGTCTCGGAGGTTCTGGACATCGCGCCCACAGACATCGTCGATGCCCCCACCCTGGGCGCCGGACTCCGCACCGAGTACCTCCTGGGGATCGGACGGGCCCAGGGCAAGATCCGGCTCCTCCTGGATATCGACCGGGTCCTCTCGGAAGGGGAGCAGGTGGAACTGCAGGCCCTCCAGTCCTCCTCCGCAGCCTGACCGGAGCGCCGATGTACGCCATTGATCGCGAGGTGGGTTCCCCTCGGATGTCCGGGGGAACCGTGGTCGGAATTGCGGAATTCAGGGTGTCCGACGATCCGGAAGAGGTCCTGGTGACCCACGCCCTGGGGAGCTGCCTCGGGATCGTGGTGTGGGATCCGGTGGCCCGGGTGGGTGGACTCCTGCACGTGATGCTTCCAACCAGCGAAAACGACCCGGCCCGGGCCCAGACGGACCCCGCCCGCTTCGTGGACAGCGGGGTCCCGGCCCTCTTCCGTGCATGCTACGCCCTGGGCGCCCGGAAGGAGCGGATGATCACCCGGGTGGCCGGGGGCGCCGCCATGGCGACGGAGGGTCGTCCCGACCGGTTCCAGATCGGGAAGCGGAACTACCTCCAGTTGCGGAGCGTGCTGTGGAAGGCCGGCGTGCTCCTGGCAAACCAGGACGTGGGGGGAAGTGTCTCCCGGACGGTCTGGTTCAACGTGGGCTCCGGAGAGATGACCATCCGCTCCGGCCGGTCCGAATCCATTCTCCCCCTTCGCACGAGTTCGTGAGCCATGTCCCTGAATGTCCTGATCATCGATGACAGCGCCGTCATGAGGAGCATCGTGCGGCGCGCCCTGGCCATGAGCGGGGTCCCCGTGACCGAGATCCGGGAGGCCGCCAACGGGGCCGAGGGGCTGGTTGTGCTGGACGAGTTCGTGGCGGACCTGGCCTTCGTGGATATCAACATGCCGGTGATGAATGGAGAGGAGTTCATCGACCGTGTGAGGTCCCAGCCCCAGCGGGATGGATTGGCCCTGGTGGTGGTCTCCACCGAGAGCAGTGAGACCCGCATCGAGGCGCTGCAGGCCAGGGGGGTGCACTTCCTCCACAAGCCCTTCTCCCCCGAGCGGCTGCGAGACGCCGTCACCCTGATCACTGGAGTGGACGCAGCATGAATCCGGCCGTGCAGCAGGACCTGGAGACGTGTATCCTGGAGGCCATCGTCAACACGCTGGAGGAGCTTGGATTCCTCTTCGCCATGGAGGCCGAGCCGGGAGAGGAGAAGGGAACGGACGGAATCGCGGTTCAGGTGGGCTTCCATGGTCCCTTTACCGGTGCGGTCCGCCTGGAGATGAGCGCCGCCGTTCTCCCCATGCTGGCGGCCAACATGCTGGCCATGGACGGGGAGCCGGGCCGGGTCCTCCAGATGGATGCGCTGGGTGAGCTGGCCAACATCGTCTGCGGAAACGTGCTCCCGGCCCTGGCGGGGCCACGGGCGGTCTTCAACCTGGACCATCCGTGCGTCGTCACCGGTCCGCTGGAGGGGGAGCCGGTGGCCGGTAGCCTGGTCATGATGGACGGGGGGTGGGCCGAGGCCCGTCTGGTGGTCTACGCGGCACCTCCCCAACCATGATCAGGGTCCTGGTGGTGGACGACTCCGCCGTGGTGCGGAGAATCCTGGAGGACGAGCTCTCGCGGCTCCCGGACATCCAGGTGGTGGCCACCGCCGCCGATCCCTTCGAGGCACGGGACCTCATCGCCATCCACGGACCCGATGTCATCACCCTGGACATCGAGATGCCGAAGATGGACGGGCTCTCGTTCCTGGAGCGCATCATGCGCTCCCACCCCATGCCGGTGGTGGTGGTGAGCTCCCTCACCCAGGGGAACAACGCCGCGGCGCTCCGGGCGCTGGCCCTGGGGGCGGTGGAGGTGGTGCCCAAGCCCGGGGCCTCCTGGTCGGTGCCCGATGTGGCCCAGCGTCTGGCCCGGGCCATCCGGGCGGCGTCGGTGGCCAGCCTCGAACGGCTGGAGGCACGCCCCCCGTCCCCCCCGGTCCCCGGGGTTGCAGAGGGAATGGCCGCCCTGCTGAACCGGGGGAATGGAGGGACACCCTCCACCCGGATGATCGTGATCGGCGCCTCCACCGGCGGCACCCGGGCGGTGGAGACCCTCCTGGCCGGTCTTCCGGCGGACTCGCCGGGGATGGTGGTGGTGCTCCACATGCCGGCGGGCTTCACGAAGTCCTACGCCGACCGCCTGGATTCCATCCTCCCCCTCCACGTGGTGGAGGCGGAGGACGGGGCGCTGGTGACTCCTGGAACGGTGCTGGTGGCCCCGGGGGGATACCACCTCGTCATGCGGAAGGCGGGGGGGCGGTGCACGGTGCATCTCCGGGCGGGCCCCCCGGTGCACCACCAGCGTCCGGCGGTGGATGTGTTCTTCCGTTCGGTGGCCCGGAGTGTGGGAGGCGATGCGGTGGGGGTCCTCCTCACCGGAATGGGCGCCGACGGTGCGAAGGGAATGCTGGAGATGCGAGAGGCGGGCTCGTACACCGTCGCCGAGCATGAGTCCACCTGCGTCGTCTACGGGATGCCGCGGGTGGCTGTGGAACTGGGAGCGGCAGTGGATGTGCTCCCGCTGGGAGAGATCGGAGAGGCGGTCCTGAAGGCCGCCCGCTCCGGCACGGATGGGGTTGCCCGCACCCGAACGGCTGCGACGCGCCCGTCCCCGAGTCGACCCCCACACCGGGGCGGAAACAGGGAAGGAGTGGCTCCATGACATCCGATCTAGAGGTGATGCGGTACCTGATGGCGCTGAAGGAGGCCATCGCCGCCCAGGATCCCGAGGTGATCTCCAACCAGGCCCGGGAACTGGCGGCGCTGGTGAGGATCCACGGCACCCCGGTGGCTCGCCTGGCCGCGGCGCTGGCCGATCCGCTCTTCCGGGATGCGGTGGGCGCCTCCGCCGTGGCGGCCGCCCTCGAGCTGGGGGAGCGCATCGCCTTCGATCCTTCCGACGCCGAGGCGGTGGCCGGGCTGGAGGGGTGGCTGGATCCCACGGACGCCCTGAACGAGGCCGCCATGCTTCTGGTGGAGGGGGAGGGGGAGGACCGCTCCTCCGTCCTGGAAGCGGCCCGGCAGATCTCCGGACGGGTGGATGCCGCCGGTCCCCTGGGGAAGGCGGTGGCCGCGGTGCTGGGGGCGGAGGAGGCTCCCGCCGGAGAGTGGAATACCCTGGCCGCCGCGCTGGCCGAGGCGCTGGAGGGGGCGGAAGCCGCTGCCCCGGGGCCACACCCCACGGTGGACATGACCCCGGAGGCGGCGGCTCCGGAGGTTCCCGAGGCCGCTCCATTCTCCCTCCTCCCCACGGATGTGGACCGGACCCTCCTCGAGGAGTTCCTGGAGGAGGCGGCGGACCACCTGGGGGGGGCGGAGGAGTCGCTCCTGGCCCTTGAGGCCGATCCGGACGACAAGGAAGCGGTGAACGTGGTCTTCCGGGCCTTCCACACCATCAAGGGGGTGGCGGGTTTCCTGGATCTGGGCCCGGTGGTGGAGGTGGCGCACCACGCCGAGACGCTGCTGGCCCGGGTCCGGGATGGGGAGGTGCGCTTCGAGGCCCACGTCACCGACCTGACGCTGCAGGCTGCCGATCTCCTGAAGGCCCTCTTCGCCGGGATTCGCATGGCGCTGGAAGGGCGGGGGGTGGACAGCCTTCCCCCCCGGTATGGCGAGGTGATGGGGGCGCTGAAGGACCCCCTCCGGCATGGAGTGGGTGCCGCCGCCGGAGGGGCGCCGGCGGCGCAGCCCCCGTCCCCCCCCAGCGGGGATGGAGATTCTCCCGCGGTGGAGGTGGCGGCTCCGACCCCGGCCCCGGCAGTGGCCTCGGCCCAGCCCTTCGTGGGGGTGGACCGGAGAACCGGTGGGGGAGACCGGAGGGGCTCCGGGGATTCGGCGGATGCCGGGCCGAAGGGTGGCGCCGCCGCGTCGCAGGATGCCTCCGTGCGGGTGCGCACCGAGCGGCTGGACCGCCTGGTGGACCTGGTGGGGGAGCTGGTCATCGCCCAGTCCATGGTGGTGCAGGATCCCACCGTCCTGGATACGGGTGGGGAGCTGGGGACCAAGGTGGCCCGGGCCTCCAAGATCCTCCGGGACCTGCAGGACCTGAGCACCTCCATGCGCATGGTTCCGTTGAAGCCCGCCTTCCTCAAGGTGTCCCGGGTGGTGCGGGACGTGAGTCGCCGGAGCGGGAAGCAGGTGGAGTTCGTGCAGTTGGGGGAGGACACCGAGATCGACCGGAGCATGGTGGACATCCTGGCGGATCCCCTGATCCACATGGTCCGGAACTCGGTGGACCACGGCATCGAGTCCGCCGCCGAGCGCCGGGCCGCCGGAAAGCCCGAGAGCGGCACGGTGCAGCTGAAGGCCTTCCAGGCCTCCGGTCGGGTGGTGGTGGAGATCTCCGATGACGGGAAGGGGCTGGACCGGGAGCGGATCCTGGCCAAGGCCAGGGACCGGCGCCTGGTGGACGGGGACCGCAATCTCTCCGACGCCGAGGTCTTCGCCCTCATCTTCGAGCCCGGCTTCTCCACGGCGGAGCAGGTGACGGACATCTCCGGGCGGGGTGTGGGGATGGACGTGGTGCGGCGGAGTGTGGACAGCCTCCGGGGGAGGATCGAGGTCACCTCGGAGCCGGGGCAGGGAACCACCTTCTCCATCCAGCTCCCCCTGACGCTGGCCATCACCGACGGGATGCTGGTGCGGGTGGGGGCACAGCGGTACATCCTCCCCACCACCCGGATCCAGACCTGCTTCCGCCCGGCCCCCGAGGACATCACCCGGGTGCTGGGGCGGGGGGAGATGGTGCGTCTCCACGAGGATCTCTTCCCCCTGGTCCGGCTCCACCGCATCAACGATGTGGAGGGGGCGGAGGAGGATCCCACCAAGGCGCTGGTGGTGGTGGCGGGGGAGGCATCCCGGCGGGTGGCACTGCTGGTGGACGAGCTGGTGGGTCAGCAGCAGTTCGTGGTGAAGGCGCTGACGGGGCTGGCCTCCAGGGTTCCCGGAGTCTCCGGCGGATCGGTGCTGGGGGACGGGACGGTGGGGCTCATCCTGGATCCGGACGAGCTCTCCGCGCTGGCCCGGAACGGGTCCGACAGTACACGGGGGGGGAATGGAGGGGCGGTGGTCCCCGCCGCCTGACCAAGGGGGGGGCTCGCCCCTGGGGTCAGGGTTCCATCCCGGGTGGGGGGAAGTGCTGGGTATCCTTCCCCTGCACCCCGGCCCCCTCGTGCTGCAGGCGCTTCTCCCCCAGGAGCGGATTGGGGGGGGCGGCGGCGCGCCAGAGCAGCTCCGGATGCCCCCGGGTGGCCTCCCGGATATGGGCCACCGCCTCCTCCGGTGAGTCGGTGACAAAGAGGGCCGAGGCATCTTCAGGGGAGATGGTCCGCTCCCGGACCAGGGTCTCCCGGATGAACTCCAGGAGGGGTTCCCAGTACTCCCGCCCCATGAGCACCAGGGGGAAGTCGTGGATCTTTCCGGTCTGGACCAGAGTCATGGTTTCGAAGAGTTCATCCAGGGTGCCGAACCCCCCCGGAAGGATGATGAAGGCGTAGGAGTACTTCACCAGCATGACCTTCCGTACGAAGAAGTACCTGAACTCCACGAACCGATCGAGATAGGGGTTCGGCTCCTGCTCGTGGGGGAGCTGGATGTTGCACCCCACCGAGGGGCCTCCCATATCCCGGGCCCCCCGATTGGCCGCCTCCATGATCCCGGGCCCCCCGCCGGTCATGACGGTGAAGCTGGCCCGGGCCAGCTCCGCCCCCACCTCCCGACCCAGTTGGTAGTAGCGATGCTCCTCCGTGAAGCGGGCGGAGCCGAACACCGTCACACAGGGTCCGATGAAGTGGAGGGAGCGGAATCCATGGATGAACTCCCGTCCGATCCGCAACACCCTGGTGAACTCCGCCCAGCGGCTCCGGGGCCCCGCCAGGAAGATCCGCTCCTCCGGGCTGGGGGTGGCCTTCCCCCACTCCGGAGCGGAGGGGGGAGCGGAGGAGCCCTCCGTGTTCGACGGAAGATCGTGGGACATGGCAGCCCGGGAGAGGAGGCATCGATTTGGGTTTCACGGGGGGGTGAGACCCCAGGGAACCGGTGGATCGCAACAGAAGCTGCCGGACCACCCCCTCGGGGGCAACGGGAGCCCCCCCGGCTATTGACGCTCCCTCCCTCCCGCGCCACCCTTCCCGCATCCCGACGGCGGACCCTCTGCGTTCCGTGCACCCGGCCCGGTCGTCCCTCCTGTGAGATGCAATGGATCCCCTGAAGGAGATGGCGTGGGCCCTCCCGGACGCGGTGGCCGTGGAGGCGCCCGATGGCCGCTGGACCCACGCGGCCTTCGATACGGAGGTGGACCTCCTTGCCCGGCGGCTCGCTTCCGTGGGAGCGGGCCCCCGGGTGCGGGTGGCCCCCCTCCTTCCGCTGCGGCCCGAACTCATCTCCCTGATCCATGCCGTCCCCCGCACGGGTGCGGTGCTCTCCCCTCTCAATCCCCGTTGGACCGGCCCGGAGATCCGTCGCACCCTGGAGGCGCTGGAGCCGGTCATCCTGGTCTGTGACGCCTCCACGGAAGCGCTGGCACTGGAGGCGCTGGGGGGGCGTCATGTGGGAGAGGGTCCCATCGGGTTCGGCTCCCCGGGGGGGACCGGGCGCTACCGGCTGGTGACGCTGGGGGCAGCGTCCCAGGTGCGGACTCCCATCGAGGAGGGCTTCGACGAAGGAATGGTGGGGCTGCCCCCCTCCGGGGCCCGGCTCCTGTCCAGCCTGGAGGTGTCGGACAGGGAGCTCCCCGGCCGTCGGAACGAGGATGTCATGGCGGTGCTCTGGACCTCGGGGTCCTCCGGGATCCCCCGGGGGGTGGAGATCACCCTGGACAACCTCCGGGTCTCGGCCCGGGCCTCCCGGAAGGCGCTGGGGCTCCGGCCTTCGGATGCCTGGCTGGCCTCCCTCTCCCCGGCCCATGTGGGGGGACTGGCACTGGTCCTCCGGGCTCCCGTGGTGGGGTGCCGGCTGGTGGTCCGGGGGGACTTCCAGGCGGAATCGTTCAACACCGCCGTGGACACGGGGCAGATCACCCATGCTTCCCTGGTGCCCACCATGCTCCACATGGCGCTGGATGAGAGGGGGGCGACTCCTCCTCCGGAGTCCTTCCGGTGCGTCCTGCTGGGAGGTGCCAGGGCGCCCCTGCCCCTCCTGGAGCGGGCCCGGAGCGTGGGCTTCCCGGTGGCGCTGACCTACGGGATGACCGAGACCTCCTCGCAGGTGAGCACCGCTCTCCCGGAGCTGGTGAGGCGGAAGCCGGGGACGGTTGGATCCCCGATCCCCGGGGTGCAGGTACGGGTGCCCAGGGAAGGGGGGGAGATCCTGGTGCGGGGCCCGGTGGTGGCGCTCCGCTACCTGGGGAGCGCCAGTCCGCTGGCGGACTCCGAGGGGTGGCTCCGCACCGGTGACATGGGGCGGGTGGACGAGGAGGGGCATCTCTGGATCACCGGCCGGATCTCCGACCGCATCATCTCCGGAGGGGTGAACGTCGACCCCGTCGAGGTGGAGAAGGTGCTGGCGGCCCATCCGGATGTGTCCGATGCCGTGGTGGTGGGGATCCCGGACCACCTCTGGGGAGAGCGGGTGGTGGCGGTGATCGTCCCGGGACCCCTGGCCGCCGGGGCCGACGGCTGGGAGCGGCTCCTCCGGGATGTGGATCTCCTGGCCCGCCGGGAGCTGGCGCCGGGAAAGCGTCCCCGGGGCTACATCCGCCTGGAATCCCTCCCCGTGGGGGCGAACGGGAAGGTGGACCGGGCGGCACTGGCCCTCCGGGCGGACGAGCTGGCCCGACAGGCCCGGGGAGAGGGGACGGGAGATCGGATCCCTGGGAGTCCCGCAGGGTAACGATCCAATTGGCCCTTGCGAGGGCCCCGAGTGGCCCCGGGAGGGGCTCCAGCGTTCTTCCCCGAACTCCATCGGTTGCACCGAATGACCTCACCCGCGGATCGCCTCGTCCTGGTGGTGGACGACGAGGCCGCAGTCCGGGAAGTCCTGGCCATGAGGCTGGGTGCCTGGGGATACGACGTCTGCACGGCGGCCGACGGCGAGGAGGCCCTGCGTCTCGCTGGCTCCCGGCACCCCCGCATCGTCCTCTCCGATGTGGTCCTCCCGGATACCTCCGGGGTGGACCTCCTGGCCGGATACAGGGCCTCCTCCACCCCCCCTCCCGCCGTGGTCATGATGACCGCCTACGGGAGCATCGACGTGGCGGTGGAGGCCATGAAGAACGGCGCCCGGGACTTCCTGACGAAGCCGCTGGACTACGGAAAGCTCCGCTCCGTCCTGGACCGGGTGGAGGGGGACGAGCCCCCGGAAGAGGTGACCCGGATCGTCCCGGGAGAGGAGACGGCCAACGGCTCCAGGGACCGTTCCATGACCGCGGCGGCGGCGGGACTGAGTTCCCGGAGTCCCCGCATGCGGGAGCTCCTGGAGCTGGTGGAGAAGCTGGCCTCCAGCGATGCCTCCGCCCTCATCACGGGGGAGAGCGGTGCGGGAAAGGAGGTCTTCGCCCGGACGATCCACCGCCTGAGCCGCCGCCGTGCCGGCCCCTTCGTGGCGGTGAACACGGCGGCCCTCCCTGAAGGACTGGTGGAGAGCGAGCTCTTCGGTCACGAGCGGGGGGCCTTCACCGGTGCGGCGGGGGTTCGCCGGGGGTGTTTCGAGCTGGCCCACGGCGGGACCCTCTTCCTGGATGAGATCTCCGAGATGCCCATCTCCCTCCAGCCCAAGCTCCTCCGGGTCCTGGAGGAGGGGACGCTCCGGCGTCTGGGGGGTGCCCGGGAGATCCCCTTCGACGTCCGGGTGCTGGCCGCCACCAACCGGGCCCCGGAGGATGCGGTGCAGGAGGGACGTCTCCGGGAGGACCTGTTCTACCGCCTGAACGTGTTCCACCTGAGCATTCCCCCGCTCCGGGCCCGGAGCGAGGATGTGGAGCTCCTCACGGAGTCCTTCGTGGAGCAGGCCAACGCCCGCCACGGACTGGCGGTGGAGGGGGTGGAGCCGGAGGCGCTGGCCATCCTGGAGCGCTACGGATGGCCCGGCAATGTCCGGGAGCTCCGGAATGTGACGGAGCGGGCCTGCATCCTGGCAGGGAAGGGGGCCATTGCGCCGGAGCACCTACCCCCCCATCTGGAGGAGGGAAGCAGCCGCCCCATGGAGATCTCCTCGGAGCGGGTGGTGCTCCCGGTGGGGATCACGGCGGCGGATGCGGAGAAGCAGCTCATCCTGGCTACTCTGGAGCGGACGGGACATAACAAGGCAGAGGCCGCCAGGCTGTTGGGCTTGAATGTGAAGACCATCCGCAACAAGCTGAAGCAGTACGGGCTGGATTCGGACGACGACTAGGGCATTGCCCGGTCCGGGGAGGGAGACCCTCGTGTGGGGCAGGAGGCTGGAATGCGTGTAGCGGCCAAGTTCGCCACCGGGTATGGGATCCTCTTCCTCATCCTCGTGGGCCTGCTGGTATACCACATGACGGTGATCCAGCAGGCGGTGTCGTCCAGCCGCCGCCTCTCGGTGGCGGCCGCAGGGCTCACCGCCGGGTCCATCGTGCAGTTCCAGCAGCTCGACCGCATCGAGGACGGGATCTCCAAGTTCCAGGTGACCCGGGATGCGGAGTACCTGGCAGGGGCCCTCAGCGCCTCGGCGGCCTTCGGCCACACCCTCACCGACCTCCAGGAGCTGCCGCTGGCGGAGCTGGAGCGGGAGGAGCTGGAGGTCCTGGCCGCCCTCTGGAGCCGTGCCGATGAAGCGCTGGAGGAGGCAGAGGCGGCGGCACTGGCCATGGCGGATACGACCGCAGACCCGTTGGACGCCGGCAGCGGGGGGGGCATCCCCTCCACCTCCCCTTCCCTGCTCCCGGCGCCGGCCACCATTGTGCTCCTCCCCGGGATGGCCGGGGGGGGGATCGGGCTCCCGGCGGATGTGGCGGCCGCCGGCCGGGCGCTGGTCCTCCTCCCCCGCCTCAACGAGCAGACCAGGGTGCTCAGCGATGTGGCGCAGGCGGGGATCACCCGGGAGCTGCAGCAGGCGGTGGAAGGGGCTCGTCGGGCGGAGCGGATCTCCATCGTGGTCCTCCCCCTCCTCCTCCTGGTGAGCCTGGGGGTGGGGTGGCTCTTCGTGGGGTCCATCTCCCGCTCCATCACCCGTCTCACCCACGGCACCCGTGCGGTGGCCCGGGGGGACTTCACCCACCGCCTGGAGAGGGTGGGGGGGGACGAGTTCGAGGAGTTGGCCATGGACTTCAACCGGATGACCGAGCGGCTGGGAGAGCTGGACCAGGCCAAGCAGGACTTCCTCTCCCATGTGTCCCACGAGCTCCGGACCCCCCTCTCCTCCATGCAGGAGGTGAATCGTCTCCTGCTGGAGGGGCTCCCGGGGGAGCTGAACGAGCGGCAGACACGGCTCCTCCGGATGAACCTGGACAGCGAGAACCGCCTCTCCGCCATGATCTCCCGCCTCCTCTCCCTCTCCCGCTTCGATGCGGGGAGGCTGGAGTATGAGTTCCGCCCCCATGACCTGGGAACGCTGGCCGGCCGGGCCATCCAGCAGTTCCGGTCCAGGGCGGAGCGGGACCAGCGGCACCTGGAACTCACCGTGGCGGACATTCCCGTGCGGCTGGATTGCGACGGGGAACTCCTGGTGACGGTGATGGAGAACCTCCTGGACAACGCCCTCAAGTGGTCCCCCCAGGGAGGGTGGATCCACCTTGTGGTGGCCCACTCCACCGCGGTGCCGGCCTGGGTCCCCGGGGAGCACGCCCGGCGGGTGGCGGGGATGGTGGGAGACCGGGGGGTGGCGCTCCTGGCGGTGAGTGACGAGGGCCCCGGGGTTCCGGAGGGAGAGAAGCCCAAGATCTTCGACCGCTTCTACCAGGCCCGCCCGGGG
>Ga0076930_100688_pt1 | contig 27133 bp, 22 predicted proteins | sample HotLakConsoUCCRE_FD_71149 | JGI IMG/M metagenome (GOLD analysis project Ga0076930, IMG submission 71149) | Hypersaline microbial mat communities from Hot Lake, Washington, USA - Hot Lake Consortium UCC-RE (version 3) (version 3) ...
GCCACGATAGGCCCGGTCTTCAGCCCCCCGATCACCGCCACCGTGTCCACCAGCCCCCCCCGGCTGGTGTTGATGAGCATCACCCCCTGCCGCATCCGACGGATGGCCTCCCCATTGATCAGGTGATGGGTATCGGGGGTCAGCGGCAGGTGGAGTGCCACGATATCCGATTCCCCGAAGAGCGTCTCCAGCGGGACGTATTCCACCCCGGCGTCCCGGGCCTCCTGGTTGGGTTCCAGGTCGTAGGCCAGGACCCGGCACCCGAAGCCACACATGATCCTGCAGAACTCCAGCCCGATCCTTCCGGTCCCCACCGCTCCCACCGTCCGCCCGTGCAGGTCGAACCCCAGCAGCCCGTCCAGGGAGAAGTTCCCCTCCCGCACCCGGTTGTAGGCTCGGTGGAACTTGCGGTTCAGGGTCAGGATCAGCCCCACTGCATGTTCCGCCACCGCGTGGGGGGAATAGGCCGGAACCCGGGCCACCGTGAGCCCATGCTCCGCAGCCGCCCTCAGATCCACATGGTTGAACCCCGCCGAGCGGAGGGTGAGGAGGCGCACACCCGCAGAGGCCAGGGTGGCGATGACCGGCTCTGAGAGTTCGTCGTTCACGAAGGGACAGACGGCGTCGAAGCCCTGCACCAGGGCCACGGTGTCCTCCGTCAGCCGCGTCTCGAAGTAGGTCAACTCATGGCCGTGCCCCGGGTTGGCCTTCTCCAGTGCTTCCCTGTCGTAGGGCTTCGTACTGAACACGGCAATCTTCAACGGATCCTCCTGAAGTCGGATGAAGCCGGATGGCGGAGTCCGGCGGCAGCGATGGACGGCCACCGCCGGCCCCCTGGCTCTCCGGCCGCAAGCGCCCCGGAGCCCGGGGGGATGCTACGAAGGACAGATCACAGCAGCGCCAGCGCAACCGGCACCCGCAATCCCCATGCAACAGTGCGGATCCAGTTCGTGCGCACCAACCTGGTGTGGAGCAGGGGATCGAAGCCCGTCGCCAGGCGCCCGTGGAGGGGTACCTGCAGGGTGGCGGTGGAGAGCCAGATCACCGCAAGGAGGATCAGCCCCGCCAGGGCCATCGCCTGATCCGCCGTGCCCAGCCGGATGATGGCGAGGCCCACCCCGGCAGCCAGTTCCAGCGCCATGGCCGGGAGGACCACCCAGCCGGTCCGGAGCATGTGGGCCTGCTGATACCTCCGGTAGCCCTCCGGTCCTACCCCGGCCATGAGCGGATAGTGCACCACCTGCACGAAGACGATGACCCCGGTCATGAAGAGGGTCGCCGCCAGATGGAGGGGCGGGAGGATGGCATCGAAGGGAGGGAAGATCATGGCGAAGCGGGCTACTCCCCGGTGCGGGTGGCGTTCCCGGAGGGAGCGTGCTTCCTTCCCGGGAGACCATCCCGCAGGAGGGTCCACCCCTGAGTCGCCCCCCGGGGAGGGGGAACCGGGGGTCGGACCAGGACCTGCCCGCCCCGGAGGACCGAGATGATCCAGGCGCTGTTGTGGGACGTGGACGGTACGCTGGCAGAGACGGAGCGGGACGGGCACCGGGTGGCCTTCAACCGGGCGTTCCAGGCGCTGGGGATGCCCTGGCAGTGGAGCGAGTCCCACTACGGTGCCCTCCTCCCCATCGCCGGTGGACTCGAACGCATCCTCTTCGATCTGGCGAGCCGGGTGGAGCTACCGGAGGTCCCGGTAGCCCCGGCGGAGCGGGAATCGCTGGCCCGGAGCATCCACCGGCAGAAGCACGCCGTCTACGCGGAGCTGGTCTCATCCGGGGCGGTGTCCCTCCGGAAGGGTGTGCTGGAGCTGATGGACGAAGCGGCGGCAAGGGGGCTCCGGCAGGGGATCGTCACCACCTCCGGTCGGCGCAGCGTAGACGCGCTCCTGCACCGGTACCTCGCGGGACCGGGGGGCACCCGTGGCTTCGATGTGGTGGTCTGCGGCGACGATGTGACGAGGAAGAAGCCCCACCCGGAGGCCTACCTCCATGCGTTGCAGGCACTGGGAGTGGAGCCCCGCGGGGCGCTGGCGCTGGAGGACTCCCCTCCGGGGGTGGAGGCCGCCGCGGCTGCCGGTATTCCCGTGATCATGACCCGTAGCTTCTACTTTGCCGATGCCCCGGGAGAGGGGGCGCTGGCCAGGGGGCCGGGGCTGCACGTCCGGGAGGGGTGGGAGCCCTCCCCGGGTGGCGGGGAGACCGGGCAGCGAATCACCCTGGACGACCTGCTGGCCTGGAGAAGACTGATTCCCCCGCCCCCCCCAGCAGTGCCTCCGCCACCCCCCGCTGCAGCGGCCCCACGTCCGGATAGAGCCCCCTGGGATCGACACCCCCGTTCTGCCGGTTCGTGAGGAGGACCACGGCCAGCCCCCGGGAGGGTACCCCCAGCACCCAGGTTCCGGTGAATCCCGTGTGGGCAAAGCTCCCGGGAGGTGCCCAGGAGGGAAGCTGCCACCCCAGCGCCTGCCCCGGCACCACCGGCTGCAGGAAGGCGTCGACGGTCTCCGGACGGAGGTACCGATCCTCCTTGCGCACTCCCCGGTCCAGGAGGAGTTGCAGGAGGACCGAGAGCTCCCGGGCCGTGGAGAAGAGCCCTGCATGCCCCGCCACCCCGTCCCAGGCGTGCCAGGCATTCCCGTCGTTCACCTCCCCCACAAGGGTGTTGCGCCGCCACCCGTTCCAGGCATGGGGGTCGCCGGGGATCCGGTAGCCGAAGGTGGGGTCGTGCACCATCCGGTGCTCGTAGGGGTTGCCGTGGGAGGTGGCGGCCAGGGGAGCATCCAGGGGCGCCCCCTGCCGCCGGAAGCCGGTATCCCCCAGCCCCAGGGGGGTATAGAACTCCTCCCGGAGGAAGAGGTCCAGCGGCTTCCCTGCCACCTGCTCCACCAGCCGCCCCAGCACCATGAAGCCCAGGTCGGAGTAGCGCCTCCCCTCTCCCGGCGGCCACCCCGGGGGGAGGTCCCGAACGTGGGCCCACGCCTCGTCGGGGTTGGAGGCATGGTACTGGACGGGAACCCACGGCTGCAGCCCCGCCGTGTGGGAAAGGAGCTGCCGGGGCGTGATGACTTCCCTTCCCTCACCCCGGAAGTCGGGGAGGAGGCTGGAGACGGGGGCGTCCAGCTCCAGCTCCCCCCGGTCCGACAGGAGCATCACGGCCAGGGTCGTGGCCAGGACCTTCGTCACCGAGGCCAGGTCGAAGACGGTGGAGATGGTCATGGGGACCGGGGTCGGAAGGGGCACCAGGGCGCCGGGGCGGGATACGCCGGCCCGGGCAGCCCCGTACTCCCCCTCCCCGTACTCCATCGCCTGGGCATGACCGTACGCCCTCTCCAGGACCCGCTCCCCGTTCCGCAGCACCAGGAGCACGGCCCCGGGGATCCGGCCGGAGGAGACCCAGTCCGCCACCAGGGAGTCGGCGGAGTGGAGGGCTGGGTCGGGTTGTGGCCCGGCCCTGGACCATCCCTCCGGATGTGGAGCCCCCACGGGAACGGTGAGGAGGACCGCAAGAAGGCCGGGAGGTCCGAGGAGCGCCAACCTCATCGAGATGGGTTGCCCCCCGGAACCCGCTGGAACCGGATGTCCCGCACGCGCCCGGCGTGGTAGGCGAATCCCTGGACGGCTCCCCCGACCCCACGGGTGACCACCAGGGTCCGGCCCCCGCCGGTGAAGGCGTCCGCAAAGGCAGGCTCCAGCTCCACCCGTACCGCCGGGGCGTGGCGGAGAACCAGCCCACCGTCCTCCACCGCCAGGCGCACCGAGGACCCGATTTCGGCATTGTGGTACTCCCCCGCCATCGCCTGGAGGTCGGCCGACGAGGGGGTAACAGGAGTGCGGGCCACGAGAGTGCGCCCCCCGTCTTCGGTGGTGGAGAAGGCGGCGGGCTCATCCCCCCGGGGAGGAGTCCATGTGAGGACGTTGCCGCTCCCCGCCTGGATCCAGCGATCCCCGCCGATGGGGAGCAGGGTGAGTCCCCCTCCCACCAACCGCCCGTCCCGGGGGGCCAGGCGCACCACCTGGTGGGAGATCGGGTCGTAGTAGAGACCACTCCTCCGCTGGAGTTCGCCATCGGCCACCGCCACCGGAGCGGGGAGCGTCGGGGCAGGCTCCAGCGCATCCCCCAGGAAGAGCTCGGCCACGGAGGCGGCCAGCCCCCCGGCGTCCGCAGAGGCGGCATTGCACTGGATCCCCACCGTGAGGCCGAAGTCGGGGTAGTGGGACAGGAAAGCGCGGTAGCCTGCCGTGGACCCACCGTGACTCACCTCCCGCACCCCCCGGAAGTCCGCCACCCGGATCCCCAGGGCGTAATCCAGTTCCCGCCCATCATTGAGCCGGGCCGTGCGGGTCATCTCCGCCAGGAACCCGGGCTTCCCCACCTGGTCGGCGTGGAGGGCCTCCGTCCACCGGATGAGGTCGTCCGCCGTGGTGAGGAGCCCGCCACTTCCATGGAGGGTGCTGAAGGGCATCTGCTCCGACCACCCTCCCCGGTCATCCGGCTGGTACGCCGCCGCCCGCCCCCGCACCACCCGCGTGTAATCGTTCCGCCACTGGGTGTTCGTCATCCCCAGGGGACGGAAGATCCGCTCCGTGGTGAACTCCGCGAAGGTCTGTCCGCTGAGGCGCTCCACCAGGGTGTTGAGGTAGGTGAAGCCGGTGTTGCTGTAGAGGTAGTCGGTGTTGGGGGGGAAGTTGAGGGTCCGCTGACGGAGCCCCAGCTCCACCACCTCCTCCACGCTGGTGACCACCCCCCCGTTGGGGCGACCTGCCAGCTCCAGCAGGCCGAACTGATCGCGCCACCCGCTGGTGTGGTTCAGGAGCTGCCGGATGGTGACGGGGGCGCCGAAGTCGGGGAAGCGGGGATCGTGCTTCCGGACCTCATCGTCCAGGGAGAGGAACCCATCCTGGGCCAGGAGCACCAGTGCGGCCGCGGTGAACTGCTTCGACACCGATCCGATCTCGGAGATCGTGAAAGGGGTCATGGGGACATCGTGCTCCAGGTTCGCCATCCCGAAGCCGTTCCGGTAGGCAATCCCGCCCCTCTCCCCCACCCCGACGATACACCCCGGCGAATCGGGGCGGTCGTACTGAGCAAAGATGGCGGCCAGCGCCATGCTCCGGGCCCCCGGGTCGCTGTCGTTCTGCTGACCGGCCAGCGGCGTGGCCAGCACTCCCAGAAGGAGGAGGACCAGGCGGGGGTCCAGAGGGAAGCCGGAAGGACGCTGCCAGCGCAGGACTCTCCTGCCAGGGAACCGGGCCGGACCAGATCTCTGGATGCTGGGGGGGTGGGCCATGGTGCGCTTCCCGGGAGGAGGAATACGAAGACTCTGCCATCGGATACCATCCGGGGCGGTCCCGCGCAACCATTCGGTGGGGGACGACCCCGCAGACCCCGCCGCCTCGCACCCCGCCCTTTCGTCGCCCATCTTGTCCCCCCGGCAACAGGAGCCCCTCTCGCGCTGGAGGCGACGATATGCGGAAGGCCACCGGTTCCGCGCTGCTGATCCTCACCCTGCTCCTGCACGGCTGCCTCTCCCCGGGGGGAGAGGAGGAGACGGGCGCCTCGGGGGGCGAGGCCCCATCGGAACTCCCCCCTGCCCTCTTCGACCACCACGTCCACATCCTGGACCCGGGACTGGTGGAGGACTGGTCCTCGCTGGGGGTGCCCTTCTCCCGCCCCGACTCCGCGTACACATCGGTGAGCGCAGCCCTCCGGGAGGGGGAGGCCAGCCACGCCTTCCTGATCTCCATGGCCCACATCTATGGCTCGGGGGAGTTCCGGGAGGCGCTGGGGCTCACTCCGGAGGATGAGGCGGAACGCGTCCGTCGGGCCAACGACCACGTGGCCCGGGAGGTGGCCCGGGATCCGGCGCGCCTCGTGGGGTTCTGCGCATTCAATCCGCTTCGTCCCTACGCCACAGCGGAGATGCTCCGCTGCCGACAGGATCCCGGTCTGCGGGGGATCAAGCTGCACCTGCCCAACGGGGGAGTGCAGTTGGGGAACCCGCTGCACCGGGAGCGCCTGGCCGCCATCGTGGCCCACGCCGAATCCGGGGGCCGACCCGTCCTGCTCCACGTGGTGGGATGGGGGCACGAGCCATCGGAGGCGGACTGGGAGGCGTTCTGGCAGGAGGTGGTGGCCCCGTATCCGGAGGTGGAACTCTACCTGGCCCACGGCGGGGGTGGAGGAGGCTACCGGGGGGCCTCCCGGCTGGGGATCCGCACCGGCGCCCGGTTCCTGTCCACCCTGGACCGACGCCCCCGGGTCTTCATCGAGCTGTCCGGCACCGTCCTGGCCGAGGAGACCGACGGAGTGCCTGCCTCCCGACCGGACGAGCTGCAGGAGCTGGCCGGCGATCTCCGGAGCTTCGGACTGGAGTGGGTGGTCTTCGGAAGCGACTATCCCGTGTTCTCACCGAAGGACTTCGCCGGCGCCCTCAAGCGCCTTCTCCCCCTCGCCCCGGAGGAGCTCCGGCAGATCCTCTCGAACCGGGGACCGGCCATGGGCGGGGAGGAATGACACGAAGGCCCCCGGCGAGGACGCTGCTCGCCGGGGGCCTTCGCTCCCATGGATCAGGAGGCGCCCGTGCCTACCGCCCCCGCTCCCCCCTCACCCGGTGGATGGCCGCCGCCGTCACATCCGCCCGGAACTGGATGAGCTTCTTCCCCACCGCCAGCGCCTCGTCCAGAACCAGGGGGAGGCTGTTGATGTGGTCCAGGCTCACCTTCACCCGCTCCTCGTAGCGCACGTGGCGGGGGTCGTCGTTCATGATGATGGACGAGATGTAGTAGTCGTCGTGGTAGCCGTCGAGGTCCTTGTCCTCCTCGATGCGGCCATCCGCCGTCATGCTCGGCAGCAGCAGCTCGTTCTGGTACCGGAGCACATCGCCGTAGTTGTAGTACTCCCGGATGTGGGCCACCAGCACGTCCTCCCCGGCCCATTCCTCCGCCAACTCCGACGCCACCGACGCCAGCAGGCGCTGATTGCTCCCGCTGTCCCCGATGAAGAAGATCTCCTTGAACCCCTGCGCCTTCAGGCTGGTGGCCATGTCCCGGAAGACCGACTGCAGCGTCTCGGGGGAGAGGACCAGCCGCCCCGGGGTGTCGGTGGCGAAAGGGTCGCCGCCGTCCAGCATGACGATGGGGGCCACCAGCGTGTGCCCCAGCGTCCGGGCGATGGCCTCGCCGGTGACCTTCAGCACATGGTTGTGCTTCCCCGTGGTGAGGTACGGACCGTTGGCCTCCATGGTGCCGTTCATGACCAGCGCCGTGGTGTAGCCGTAGCTCCGGACCAGATCCCGCATCTCCAGGATGGTGAGCTCGCTCATCCACACGTTGTCCGCCATGGCGATGGGCCGAGCCATCTCGTCGCTGTAGGGGGCGGGTACCCGCTGGTCCGCCGGCCGGACCACCTGGGGCCGGGGTGCCGACTGCCCCCCGCCCCCCGCCTGTGCGGCGAGGGGTGCCGCAGCCGCGCCGAGGAGAAGGGCGAGAACCGAGGTGCGGAGGGTGGTGAGCCGTCTGCTCATGGTGTGCTTCCCGGGGCCTGGGGCTGGAGGTCGGGCGTGGCGTCGCGCCGGGGGGGGCAGCGCGGTGTCGTCGCTCGGGGCGGCCTGGGAGACCTCCCGGGGGGAAGTATATCGAGCCTTCCCCGTTGAGGCGACCTCGGACCGTGGCCATTCAGGTGCGAAACGATTCCCATTAGATTGGCCGACCTTTTGGCCGTTCTCCGATTCCCGTCATCAGGGTCCAGACATGCGAAAGACCGCCCTCCTCTTTGCCTGCCTGCTGCTCCTCCTCCCTTCCACGGTCCTGGCCCAGAACACCAGCAGTGTGTTCAGCCCCGGAGTCGACGAGGGGGAACAGGGGTGGGAATACCGGGCCTCCTTCGATGCCGACTCCGATGGACTGAATCAGCGGCTCCACTACCAGCGGGCCATCAATGGAGCCCTGCGCTGGCGCCTCATCGGGCAGCTCCGGAAGACCGACGACTCCACCTTCGACCCCGACTATCTGAGGGGAGAGCTGGTCTGGCAGGTCACCCCCGACGAGCAGCCCTACCAGAGCGGCTTCCGCTTCGAGTTCCGGCACCGGTTCGAGGAGCGGCCGAAGGACATCACCGTGCACTGGATCAATCAGTGGCGGGGCTTCGAGGGGTGGACACTGCGGGCGATCTTCGGCGCCTCCCGGGAGTTCGGCGACAACAACGCGGAGGGGATCCTGGTGGAGAGCCGGCTGAGTGCCTACACCTCCCTTCCGGTGGGCCCGGGGCTGGGGGTGGAAGCCTACAGCGACTACGGATCCACCACGGACTGGCTCCCCACCGACCAGCAGTCGCATCAGATCGGTCCCTTCGCCAACTGGTCGCTGGGGGAGGGGTGGACCCTGTTCACGGGGGCGCTGTTCGGCCTTACGGAGGGCACCCCCGATCAGCAGTTCCGGGTTCACCTGGTGTGGGAGTACTAGGGGCTCACCCCACGGCCACGATCCGGTCCCGGCCCCCGTACTTCGCGGCGTACAGCCGTCGATCCGCCTGGGCCAGAAGGGCCTCCGGGGACAGCACCTCGCCGGCACCGGCCACCCCGAAACTGGCGGTGACCCTGAGGGTTGGAGCCAGGGCGCCCCAGGGCTCGGCAGCCAGCGCTTCCCGCACCCGCTCGGCCAGCGTCGCAGCCTGGGGCAGGCCGGTATCCCCCAGCGCCAGGAGGAACTCCTCCCCGCCGTAGCGCACCGCCAGGTCGGTCCCCCGGGTATGCTGTTGCAGCACCCTGGCCACGGTCTTGAGCACCTCGTCCCCCAGGGCGTGACCGAACTGGTCATTGATCTGCTTGAAGTGGTCCAGGTCCACCAGAACCACCGCCAGCGCATGGCCCTGTTCCACCCGGGGCCAATGCTCCGCCAGCCAGCGCTCGAAGGCCCGGCGGTTGGCCAGTCCGGTGAGGGAGTCCTGCGTGGCCTGGCGGGCCCACTGGCTGGTGAGCCGCGCCAGCTCGATCCTCAGCTCCCGCTGCAGGAGCGCCTGGCGGGCGGCGTCGTCCCGGCGGCGGGCTTCCAGCGACCGGAGCGCCTTCAGGGCGGCCAGCGCGGCGGCGGAGTCGCCCAGAGCTTCCTCGCACCGGGCCAGCCCGTCCAGACACTGGAGCAGGTCATCGGGGGCCGAGGTGGCGTCCAGCAGCGACCGGGCCTGCAGGTAGTGGTCCCGGGCCGCCGCCACATCGGCCAGCGCCTCCAGGGCGATCCCCGCCTCCACGTGGGCCAGCGCCTCATTGGGCTGCATCCCGCACTCCCGGTAGCGGGGCACCAGATCCCGGAGGGCCACCACCGCCTCCGCCGGCCGACCGGAGACATGCAACTGGATGGCGTGATTCCCCCAGCACATGAGGGCCACCCTGGTCTGCCCTCCCGCCTGGGCCTCCTCCGCCAGCGCCAACCAGTCCTCCATGTGGGACTGCATCGCCGGCTGCGAGCGCTCCGCCGGATCCTGGCTCATCAGGTAACGGCTGAAGACGTTCAGCGCGGATTGGCGCACGGCCCGCCGTTCGTCCGGGGGGGCATGGTGCTCCAGCAGCGCCGAGGCCTCCTCCAGACAGGCGTGGGCGTGCTGGTGCCGCCCCAGCAGCGAGGAGACCACCCCGATCTGGCGCATGACGCGACCCAGGCGCAGCTCGTCCCCGATCTCCCGGGCCAGCCCCTCCGCCTCCTCCAGCGTCGTGAGGGCACTGGCGTAGTCGCCGGCGGCCCGGAGGGTCGATGCCGACATGACGAGGGCATCGCAAACCCCCGGGCGATCGCTAGCAGAGCGGAAGAGCTCGCCGGCCTCCACGGCGGCACCCAACGCCTCCAGGAACTGCCCCCGGTGGATCCCCAGTTGCGCCTGCGCCAGCATCAGCGTGGCCCGGGGGGAGCCCCGCACCCGCTTCAGCGCCGAAGTGAGGAGAGCCTGGGCCTGGTCCGGCTCACCCCGTTCGGCAAGCTGCCGGGCCAGGGTCGCGGTCTCGTCGGCTTCGGCCTGCTGCCGTTCATCTCTCGGGTCCGGCCCAGGGGCCGGTACGGGGGTCGCGTCCATCCGGGAATCAACTCAAACGCGCCGGGACGCCAGGGTTTGAGCACCCATGGGGCATCACGCCGCTGCGGAAAGGTAGGCAGGGAAGGCCTGCTCGGCTCCGCCGACGATGATAGGGGCCGGGGTCTCGGGGCGGAAGGCGATGCCGGGGGGACACCGCCGGCTGCTGCGAAGGTGGCGGCGGCAGCGGGAGGAGCGACGCTGGAGCGGTGGATCGGGGGCCTCGCGATCCACTGGACGCACAGCGCGTCCTCGCGGTGGCGTCCGGACAGCCCTGTCGGCAGTTTGCGGGCTTGGCGCTTCCCCCTTCGTCGCGGATGCCAGTGAATTCGGCTCCAAGGAAGGGTCCGGCCGCAGGCCCCCCCACACGCGTGAGCGCCGGAACTCCGTGCGAACCCTTCTTCTCCGGATCGTCCTCTTCGCCCTGCCGGGCCTCCTGGCGGCGTCGCCTGCCCCACTGACCGCACAGGGGGCTTCTCCCAGGGAGGCGCCGGGCGGTGCACAGGGAGCCTCACCCACGGAGCGGGATTGGCGCGCGCCGGGTGTGGTGCTTGTGGAGGCGCTCCGGGCACGGGATGCGGGGCGGGCTGATTCACTGGAGAGTGCGTGGCATGGGGCGCTGGGCCGGGACCCCGGGGACCGTGTGGTGCTTCTGGGGCTCGCGGGGCTGGCCCGGGTCACGGCCCGCTACGCCGAGGCCGATTCGATCCTGGATGCCCTGGGGGCCCGGGGGCTCGAGCCGGCCGGAGAGTCCCCGGGGGCTCTCCCGGACCCGGTCACTCTGTGGGCCGCCGCCGAACTGGCGGAGGGACTCCGGATGCGGGGGCGCTTCCGGGACTCCTTCCCCCTGTTCGAGGCGGCGGACAGTTGGGCCAGGGAGCTTCAGATCCCCTCCCTGGAGGGTCGGACGGCGCTGGGTCTGGCCGCCTGGTACGCCCGATCCGAGGGGGGTTCGGCGGCAGCCCCCCACCTGGACCGGCTGGACGCCCTGGGGGAGAGGGCCGACCCCTGGATCCGGGCCATCATGACCTGCCAGGTGGCCCGGGCGCTCCCCGGGCGCGCTGAAGAGGTCCGCCGGGAGGTGGAGGCGGCGGCGGCGGCGGCCGAGGGGGAGGGGTTCCCGCATCTGGCCGCCGACTGCCAGAGTGTGCTGCACCGGAAGTTCCTGCAGGAGGGGAACGCCGACTCGGCGCTGGCGGTGATGGGCCGGATGGAGGGGCTGTCCCGCCGGGCGGGGGATCCCATCACCCTCTCCACCGTCCTGGAGCGCCAGGCCTCGGCCCGGATGAACGTCGGGGCGCTGGGGATGGCCACCCTGGCCGCAGTGGAGGCGGTGGAGTTGGGGCGCAGCGGCGGAAATCTCTCCGCTGCGGCCTGGGCACTCCTCCACCTGGCGAATATCAGCCGGGCCACCGGTGCGCTGGATGACGCCCTGGGGCACCTGGCGGAGGCGGGGGCGCTCTTCCGGGAGCAGGGAGATGAGACGGGGGCGCTGGTGGCGGAGCGCCGGCGAGCCCAGGTGGATGGTGCGGCTGGACGACACGCCGCGGCCGCCCGGCGCCTGGAAGAGCTCCGTCCGAGGATCGCCCAGGTCATGGGCCCCGGGGACGACGCCTTCGTGCTGCTGGATCTCCTGGATCTGGCGGTGGCCGGAGGGGAGATGAACCGGGCCGATTCCCTCCTCCCCGTGGTGCGGGAAGCGCTGTCGGCCACGGGAAACGGTGGATGGCTCCCCGGGCTGGCCTGGCGGGAGTTCTCGGTGGCCATGGCCCTGGACGATCTCCCCCGGGCCCGTGACGCCGCCGAGAGCGGCCTGGCGTTGGCTGCCTCTCCCCCCGGCCGCTACCACGCCCTGGGCGATCTGGCCCGCCTCCGGCTGCGGGAGGAGGACGTGGACGGCGCCGCCCGGGCGCTGGAGGAGGGGCTGGACATCCTGGTGGAGTGGCGGGCCTCGGTTCCGGCAGAGCGGCTCCGCTCCTCGGCCTTCGCCCTGGCCCGGGGGTTCGATTCCAACCCGTCCGGGCCCACCGCCCCGGTTGTGGCTGCGCTGGTGGACCGGGGGGAGCTGGCGCGGGCCTTCACCCTGGTGGAGCGTCAGCGCGCCCGGAGCCTCCTGGAGCGGGTGCTGCAATCCGAGGCCTTTTCCCGGGGTGCCCCTGCCACCCCCCTCCTGGCTCCGACAGCCACCCCCCGCAGCGCCGCCGAGGTGCGGAACGCCCTTCCCCCGGGCACGGCGACCCTCCTCACCGTCACCGGTGCCCCCCACGAGCCCTCCACCGCCTTCCTCCTCACCACAGACACCCTGCTGGCTTTCCCCCTTCCGACCGCGGGGGTGATGGGCCCACCCCTCGAGCGCTTCGCCTCGGCCCTCCGGTCGGGGGTGTGGCTGGACACCCCGGCCCAGGAGCTGGCCGACATGGTGGCCGGACCCCTGGTGGAGGCCCTCCCCCGGGGGATCACCACCCTGGTCTGGGTCCCGGACGGTCCGCTGCACGCCCTCACCCTGGACGCCCTCCCCCACAGGGATGGCGGTCGCCTCCTGGACCATCTCGCGGTGGCCCGGGCTCCCTCCCTCTCGGTGCTGGTGGCGCTCCTGGAGCGGGACCCGGTGGAGGGGGGGCGGGTGGTGGCGCTGGCCGACCCCGACGCAGATCTCCTCCCCCCCCTCCCGGGCTCCGGGCGGGAGGCCACGCGGGTGGCCCGCTTCGGGAATCCCGGGTTCGTCCTGCGAGGGGAGGAGGCCAGCGAGACCGCTCTCCGGGAGATGGGGACGAGTGGAGGCGTGGGGGTCCTCCACCTGGCCACCCACGCCCTGGTGGACCCGGATTCCCCCGGACGGACCGCCCTGGTCCTGGCCCCCGGGGGCGGAGAGGACGGCCTGATGACACCTGTTGAACTGGGCACCCTGGCCCTCCAGGCCAACCTGGTGGTGCTCTCCGCATGCACCACCGCCGGGGGCCTCAACCTGCGGGGGGAGGGGATCCAGGGGCTGGTGGCCCCCCTTCTGGGAGGAGGGGCACGGGTGGTGGTGGCCACCGGCTGGGAGATCCCCGACGCGATGCCGGTGCCCCTCATGGAGGGGTTCTACCGGAAGCTGGCGGAGGGACACCCGGTGGCGGAGGCGCTCCGGCAGGCCAAGCGGGACGCCATCGCAGCGGGGGCGTCCCCCGGGGTGTGGGCCGCCTTCCAGGTCCATGGCGATCCCGGGGTGCTCCCGGTGCTGAGGGCCCGCTCCGCCCTGGCCTTCCCTGGAGCCGGCGGACTGGGGCTGGGGCTGGCGGCCCTCCTGATCCTGACGTTGGCGGGCCTCCGGAGGCGGTCAGGGGCCCCGGCCGCCTGAACCTCCGATCAGCGGAGCCGCAACGCCTGGAGCCGGGAGGCCGAAGGGGTCCCGGTGGGGAGGATCCCCCGGACCCACCACTGCACCGAGGCCGGGGTAGCCACTCCCTCCAGCACCCAGGTGGTGTCCGACGCCGGGAGGGTCGCCTCCGCCAGCACCCCCCCCGACCGATCCAGCACCTCCACCCGGTATTCCACCGCCCCGGGGAGGGAACTCCAGACCAGGGTGGCAGGGAGGGTCACCTGTCCGTCCGCCTGGGGCAGCAGGAGCACCGGCCCCCCTCCCCCGGAGCGCACCACCCCTGCATCGCCGGGCCCACCCTGGCGCAGTGTGGTGACCAGGGCCAGGACCAGAATGGCGGCCACCGCCAGGGGAGCCCAGCGGCGGAGAGGGGGAGCGAAGAATGTGGACTCCTGGGCGGACAGCCGTTCCCCGGCCTCCCCTTCCCCGCTGTCCCGGAGCACCCGCAGCAGCTCCAACTCCCCGTGCCCCGTCGCGGAAGAGAGGGCCCGATCCAGGGCGCGGAGCCGCACCTCTTCCGACCCCTCCCCCTCCAGGGCCGCCAGGAGCTCCTCCGGATCGGGGGGCGCGACGTCTCCCCCCTCCGGCTCCTCCAGAAGGCGGGCATACAGGGCCCGCAGCTCTTCCTCCGTCATCCGGTGCTCCGTCCCTCTCCAGGGGGGGTGACGCCTCGGTGGAGCAGCTCCTTCCTCAGATCAGCCAGGCCCCGGTAGAGGAGGTTCCGGACGGTGGGCTCCGTCCACCCCAGCACCCGCGCCATCTCCTCCGTCCCGTAGCCCAGGAGATGCATGCGCACCGGCACCCGCCGACGCTCGGGGAGGGCGTCCAGCGCCCCGGCCAGGGCACCCTGAAGCCGCTTCCCCTCCAGCAGCGCATCGGGACCTGGCACGGACCCGCCTCCCCCCGGCCCCCCGGGGACCCGGTCCAGGCCAGGCCGCCCGTCCCCATCCTCCAGCGGCTGCTCCCTGCCCCGCCTTCCCCGGATCAGGTCCAGCGCAGCCGAGAGGGCGGTCCGATGGATGTACGAGCCCCGCACCTCCTCCACCCGCTCCCTCTGGCCCAGCGCCTTCCAGAGGCAGATCCGGACCTCCTGCAGGACCTCGTCGATCTCATGGTCCATCAGCCCCCGCTCCCGGGCCAACCGGCGAACGGTGGACCCGTACCGGTCCAGGACGGACTCGAGGGCAGAGGAGAGGGTGGGTTCCCGGGGCGGCATGCCCGGGAAGGTAGGCGCCCCGCCCTCTCCAGCCCACCCCGTGGGCCCGGGGGATCATCCCACTCCTCCGCCCACCCCCTCTGCCCAACCCCTCAGCCCGGGGGGATGATCACCATCCGGAAGGTCTGCGTGGGAATCGTCACCGAGTTCAGCGCCGGGGGGGTGGAGTCCGCCAGAGCGTCGATGAAGAAGAGGATGCGCAACTGGCCCGGACGGATGTCGTAGGTCCAGTTCCAGTAGTAGCGCCCCAGGACCATGTAGTTCCGGTACGGGAGAGGAGCCCACTGCACATTTGTGGACAGGATCTGTTCGGGAACCTGCATGAACATGAGGATCGCCCCGGCTTCGATGACCTGCTGGGTGATCCGTGCATCCGTCACCGTCACGACCCTGGCCGGACGCTGCGCCTGCCCCGTGCTTGTGAGGACCGTGGAGTAGCCCGGGACATAGCTGGCGTTGTTGATGGTCAGGGTCCGGGAAATCAGGGAGGTGCCGCCGCCCTGGCCCTGGGCTCCAGGGGGGCCTGCGGGCCCCGCGGGTCCTTCCGGGCCCTGGGGTCCCTCCGGACCGGTGAGGCTGTCCAGGTCGCAGGCTGCGGTGGACAGCGCCAGGAGGAGGGCCATGGCCATCCGGGAGGCGCGGGGGAGGTGGCGGCCGGGCATGGGGCAACTCCTGAAGCAGGTGGACGCGGAGCCGTGCAGCGGTCAGGAGAGGAACGCTCCCGAGCCGGTTTTCCTCTCACGGAGGGGCGGCTGCGTCCCCAGCGGCTACCACTAGTATTCTCCGCAGGTCAGGATTTCCTCCGCATCGAAGTCCGCCTCGAACAGGAGTTGGGTTCCACGGAGTTCCAGGGGAACACGCAGCGAACCCGCAAGATGGCGCTCCGTGAAGACCGTCAGGTCGAACTCCCCGGAATCCCTGGGGCGCATGGTGCCCGTGTAGAAGCGGGTGTTCATGATCGCGGTGCTGTTCCAGGCCCGCCGGGGATTGTGGTAGGGGTTGTCCCGGACGATGATGACGTAGCCGCCCTCCGTCGCGGGCACCTGACCCAGGGTCCCCACCGGGGCGGCCGGTCGGATCTCCTCCAGGAGGAAGCTCCGAACATCCGGGGAGCCGGGGCTCACCGGGCGGTCGCTCTCCGTCTCGATCCGGAACGTGAGTGAACCATCCCCGGAATAGGCGTGACCGTAGTACTCCCCCAGCGCGGCCAGAGACCGTTCCCTGGGGGCGGGGATGCGAATCTCGCTGATGCGTCCCACGAAGCTGCAGGATCCCAACAGGAGCAGGTCCTCGTACAGCCACCGGGTGATCCCGCCCCCTGGAATCTCCGCGCGGACGTCCAGGTCCACCCGCTCGCCGGGGCGGGTATCGCGACCCAGGGAGATCGTCCCCTCGAAGGCCTGCGCCTCGTCATCCACGACACGGTTCAGGGCGTGGGTGGTGCCCAGCGGTTGCCCATCCAACCGGAACCCCACCCGGAACTCGTCCAGCCGCTGCTCGTCCGCCAGGCCATGGACTTCCACGTTCACCCGGATGGAGTCGGGGCGTCCGTCACCAGCCACTCCCACCAGGTCCAGCCGGGCCCCATCCCGCATCTCCTCGCCGTCTTCGGGATCCAGGAGATAGACCAGCTCCTTCGGACGCTTGTCCACATAGGAGGACGAGTCGGGGGCCGCCATACGCAGGATGGAGCGCGGCTGCGCCGTGCTGTCGGGGGGCAACGGACGGTAGTGCCTGCGCACCGCGTCCGCCCAGGCCACCACGGCCCGGGCCCCCCCGCCCCGGTCCGCCGCCTCGTCGCCCCCCGCAAAGGTCCCCGGGAAGAGGCGGGCATAGAAGTGTTCCATGACCCGCAAACCCACCGCCCCATCGACGGGCACCTTCCATCCGAAGATCGTGGTGCTTCCCCCGGCCGCCAGGTGGCGCACCAGGTTGGGGCTCCTGAACGACTCACATGCGTTGAGCACGATGAGTTTGTCCCGGAGCCCGGAGGGGTAGACCGCGTGGAAGAAGTCGTCGGTGACCACCTCCCAGAGCATGCCCCGACAGAGGAGGTCGTAGGCCCTGCTGGTCGGGTCCGTCACCCAGTGGTCGAAGGGATCGCTCCCCCCCGCCCTCCGCTGGTCTTCCCGACTTCCGGCTTCGGGAGCATCCCGGCAGACCGAAGACGGACCTGTCCGGAAGTACTCGACCCCCGGCCTCTGGATCCCCGTGTAGGAGCGGACGAGGTCGAATCCCTCGGCGGCAGAGAGCATTCGCCCTGTGGCCAGGGCGGTCACGCAGGTCCCGTTGGGGCGGCACTCCTGCCATCCATGACTTCCCATGTGGATGAGGTCGAAGTCCTCCCAGCCCAGGAAGTCCCGCCAACTCGTCTGCTGGATGGGAAGGCACTGACCGTCCGACTCCGGGGTGCAGCGCATCCCATCCCTGGGAAAGTCGTTGTACCGGACCTCCACACACCCCTCGCACCGGAACTCCCGACCGATGCCGATCCGGCCGCTGACCAGGGAGGTCTCCCGGGGGGAGAACTCCCAGTCGAAGAGACCCAGGACCAGGGCCCGCTTCATCGGCTTGACCGAGAAGTCCGAGTTGTCCGAGACAACCTGGTCGGGGACCACCTGTCGAGCAGGGCGCCGCACCCCGCCACCGGACGCCCCATCGTCGTCCCGGGGATCGAAGGCGGCGAACCCCACGTCCACTCTGTCCCACGCGTCCCCGTCCCCTCCGTCCTCCAGGTCGTGGAAGGGGGCAGGGGCGAAGGAGCGGGGCGGGGTAGCCCGGGTCCGGCCGAGCCGCCGAACTGAAGGAGGGGAGGCGGATCCCTGTTCGTCCCCGGGGACAACCGCGCCTCCCTCCGGGAGACGGAGACGCTCCTGGGAGATGAGCCCCAACGGCAGGGCACCGTGGGCCTGGAAGCGGAGAACCCCTTCGAAGGACTCCGCCCAGGCCACGTCCGGTTGGGCCTCCAGCCAGACCGCCACCTCGTCCAGAGAGGCTCCCTCGACCTGCCAGCGGGCCCAGGCGTCGTCCAGCAGAACCAGGGCCCGTTCCACCGCCTGAGAGTCCGCCAGGGCCCCGGTGCAGGGGTACCCCCGCACCTCGCACTCCAGCTCCGGCGTGTCAGGGTGGCGGACCCAGGGCCCCACCTCCACGGGCTGCGCCCTGGCACCCCCCAGGGTGCCTCCCGACCCCCGGGGCCCGGAGCCGTCCCCCGGGGAGGGGAGGCCCCCGGTGCAGGAGAGGAGCACAATCGTCCCAAGGGGCGCGAGAAGCCTCCATGGGGTCCGGTCCCTTCGGTCGACAGACTGCATTGCGGGGCCTCCAGGGAGGACATGCAGGTGGGGTGCAGAGGGGGCATGGGGAAGAACGCCGGACCCGGGCGATTCCTCTCGCGGGGCAGCGGGGACACAGGCTGAGGGCCCACGGTGCCAGTTCATCTCATCAGGCCACCGGCCTCTCCCCTACCGCACCCGCCCCCATCCCACGGACGCCGTGACCAGCCCCCGGTCCAGGGCTCGCCAGGGCGCCGCCACCCCTCCCTGCACCACTCCCCGCAACACCGTCACGAGCTGGACCCCGGCGCCGGATCGCCAGCGCCTTCGGGCAGCGGTCCCGGTGCGGGTCGACCGGTCCGATACCGTTCTGTCACACTTGCAGATTTTTTTGCTTGTCTTCCACAGGTCTCCTGTCCTACTGTGGCACAGGCGTTATTCGGCGATGGTCCTCCATTGCTTCTCTTCCTGCGGCCTCCACCATTCCCTCCGCTCCCCGTCGCCCCTGTCCTGGCTGCATGCCCGCACCCGGACCACCCCGCCGCTCCGATCTACCCCCCGCCCGGTCGCCGCCATGCACATGACCACGCTTCGTCCCCATCCGGCCCTTCAGCCGTACGTCGTCCGCTATCTCAGTGCGAAGGCGGCCTATTCCATCCCCTCGGTGCAGATGACGGGCCCGGCGGGAGGTCCGGCACTGATCGTTCTGATGGAGGGTGCCCAGCGGGTCGGCGCTCGTGGGGGCGCCCTTCAGCCCACCCCGACGGCCTACTTCGCAGGCCACCTGGACCGGGCCCTTCCCGCTCTCCTTTCCGGGCGAATCCGTGTCTTCATGGTGCACCTGACCGCCACCGGCGCCTATACGCTGTTACGGCAGAGCATCGGCGACCTCACCAACGATGCCGTCGACCTGGCCCTGCTTCCCGGGGCAGACCTGCAGGATTGGGCGGATGCCCTGGCAGACGCGCCGGATGACGCCACCCGCGCCGCCGCCACGGACCAGCTTCTCCTCGCTCGCGCGTCTACCTGGCTGCTCCGGCCACACGCCTGCCGCGTACTCCGGACGGCATCGGCCGCCTGCGAGCTGCTGGCCCGGTCCAACGGTCACATCCCGGTAGAGGCGCTGGCCCAGCAGCTCTATACCACGCCACGCACCCTCCGGAGGCACTTCGAGGAGGTCGTCGGCCTGCCGGTGCGGACCCACAGGCAGATCATCCGGTTCCTCGCCGTACGTGCCCATCTCGACCGCCATCCCGACACATCCTGGCGGGATGTGGTGTCCCGGTTCGGCTATGCCGATCAGAGCCACCTCATCCGGGACTTCCATCGCTTCTATGGCGAATCGCCGTCCGTCTTTCGCGCGCGGCGGGACGAAGCGCGCCTGATCACATTGACCGCCCGGGGAGCGGACGATGCCCCGGGGGAGCCCGTCCCTTGAGTTCGTCGCCGCCTTCGGGACCCCCACCCCGCCGCAGCGACGATTGTCCGATTCGTCCAATCCAGGGCACGGTCCGGGATGTATCGTTCAGGGGAGGGGGCCGACCCCCGGTTCCTTCACCCGCCCCTTCGTGAGCCCTCGCCCGGGCCGCTTCCACACCCTGCCTCCCTCCGAATTCCCTGCCCAGCACCCCCCGCCCCCCGCCGGAACCCGCCACTGGAGCCTCCCATGCGCGTGACCTTCCTGCTTCCGCATCCAGCCCTCCGCCCACACGTCGCCCGCTACATCGCCCTGGACGCCCACTGTCCTTCTCCTCTGGAGCAGAGGGTCGCCCCGTCCGGTGGTCCGGTGCTTGTGGTGCTGCTGGAAGGAAGGCAGCAGGCAGGCTGCCTTCATGGCCCCCTCAGCCCGATGCCGCCGGCCTACCTCCTGGGGCATCTGGATCGGGCCGCCCTGAACGTGCTTGCAGGCCGCATCCGGTCGTTCATGATCCAGTTCACGCCGACCGGGGTGTACTCCCTCCTGCGGCTCAGCGTACGGGAGTTGACCGACAAGTGCGCGGGGCTGGGGACTGTGGCGGGCCCGGACCTCCAGGAGTGGGCCGCGACGCTTGCCGAAGCCCCGGATGACGCAGCCCGGGCCGTGGCTGCCGACGGTGTGCTGCTGCGCCGGCTCCTGGCCACGCCCCGCCGCGCCCCGGGCCGCCGTGCTCTGGCAGCCGCCACGGCTGCGTGTGGATTGATCGCCGAGGCGGAGGGTTGCATCCGCGTGGAAGCCCTCGCCGCGCAACTGTACACAACCCCCCGGACCCTTCTGCGCCACTTCGAGGAGGCCGTGGGGATCCCGGTGCGGTCGGCCACAAGGATCTCCCGCTTCCTCGCCACGCGGCGCTACCTGGAACGTCACCCCAGAGCCCCCTGGAGCGAGGTGGTGTTTCGATTCGGGTATTCCGACCAGAGCCACCTCATCCGCGACTTCCAACGCTACTGCGGGGAGCCGCCGTCGGTGTTCCGGGCGCGGCAGGACGAAGCACGCCTCCTCACCCTGGTGGGACGCGAGGCCCTTCCGGAACCGGGATCCTACAGGGGCGAACCGGAGGCCTAGGGAATGAACATGGGGCCCAAGGGGCCACCCCGGGCGTCTCCGCTTCCGCCACCCGGTCCCCCTGTCCTCCCGCACCATACATCCGAACCCGGCCCACGAAGCTACGGCCTGTGCCGTATTCGACTGTCCGATTCATCCAATCGAACCATGGCTACCAGGATCTATTGTACGGAGGATGATTCAATCCTTCCATTGAGCATGGATGGCCAGGGATGCGCAGCCAGACCGGATTCGGCCTCCTCTTCGCCCTCATGGCGGCGACGCTGTTCGCGGTCGTCGGAGTCGCTGTCCTGCCTCAGTCGCTGGCCGCCCAGAGCGGTGGCAGTGGGATCGTCCGTGAGCCGGTGTCGCTTCCGGATACGACTCCGGACCAGAATGGACCGGTAGCGCAGGAGGCGTCGAGGTTCCCGGGAGGTTTGGTTGGCGGGTTCGTGGGAGCGATCCTCGGCGGTTCTGTCGGATTCGTCTTCTATGAGGTGGCCATGGAAGAGTGCGCCCCCCGTCCAACCGTAACAGGAGATTCTTTCCCCTTCTACTTCCGGTGCGAGACCCCCACGCAGGCCAGGTTCACGGCCTACTCCGCGCTGGTCGGCGGCGTGATCGGAGCACTGGTAGGGTCGCTGCGGTCAGGCCATGGCCGCTCGTCCCAGTGGAGCGTCCTCCCCTCCGGCGAGGGGGGTGTGATGCTCCGGTTGCAGTTCCCTGCGGGCCCCCGGAGGCCGTGGTGAGGCCTCGATACCCCTTCACCCATCCGGGAAGCCGATGAAACGAGTCCTCTTCCTCCTCCTCGCCCTGGCGGCGGGGCCGCTAGAGGCGCAGGCCCCGGGGCCGCCAACCGTCGGGGCCAGTCCTTCCAGCCCCCTCTCCTTCGGGGGCACCCTGGGTTTCAGCGTTGGCACGGGAGAGCTCCCACTGGGGCCCGGCGCCAGCCTGAGCGCACGGCGCAACAACCGGTCGCTTCGCCTCAGCCTGAACGGCGCGGGGAACGTCAAGGAAACGGCGACCATGAACGCTCTGGCCCTGACCCTCGGTGCCCACAACCGGGCCGGTCAGCCCCATGTGAGCGCCTTCGCGGGACCGTCCGTGATCTGGGGCCGGGACGATCGTGACCGGGACCAGCCGCCTGACTCCGGATCCTACGTGACGGCGGGACTGGCTGCCGAGGTGACCGCCCTCTTCGGCTCCACGGTGCAATTCGGATTGGGACTCTGGGGGAATGTGAATCCTCGATTCAGCACCGTCGGAGTCGGTCCCAGGCTTCACATCCGACTCAACTGATCCCTATCCACCCTGCGTTCCGGTCATCCGGCGCGCCTCTCCTCCTTCCTCCCACAGGAACCGCCCATGATCGACCATATCGAAGACCTCCACGCAGTCCGCGCCATCATCCAGCTCTACATCGACGGTGCGAACGGCGATGCCTCGAAGCTGGAGGAAGCGTTCCACCCCGATGCTCGCATGATGGGCCACATCGGTCCCATGGAGACCTACATCCCCATCTCCGGCTTCATCGACATGGTGCGGGCGCAGCCGGGGCTGGCCGGGCCGAACTACCAGGCGGTGCTTCGCTCCATGGACGTCAGCGGAGATGCAGGAATGGCCGTGCTGGTGGAGACGGACTACCTGGGGTGCGACTTCGTGAACTACTTCTCCGTCGCACGCATCGATGGCCGCTGGATGATCACGAACAAGACGTACGCCCATACCGGGGGCGCCCCGCCTGCACCGCGACCCTGAATGGTCCGGCCCTCCCTTGCCTCCTGGGGCGAAGAAGCGGACGTCGTCTGCCGCGCACCTGGACATCCATCATTCCCAACCCGGGGACCTGGTGGAAGCAGACCCCACCGCCTGGAGCACTTCAATGAGCAGAGTGGTCTTTGTCACCGGCTGCAGTTCCGGATTCGGCCGCGACCTGTCGGAACAGTTGGCCCGGCAGGGCGACCGCGTGTACGCCACGATGCGTGGAACGGAAGGAAAGAACGCGGAGGCCGCTCGGGCCCTGCGGGCCCTCGCTGCCGACGAGCGCCTCGACCTCCGCGTCCTGGAGGTGGATGTGACCTCGACGAGTTCCGTGGACTCGGCAGCCGCGAGGGTCCTGGCGGAGTCCGGGGCCCCGGACGTCGTCGTCAACAATGCCGGGCAGATGTTCGTGGGATTCACGGAAGCCTTCACGGCCGATGAGTTCTCCCGGCAGCTCGACACCAACGTGGTGGGGGTCCACCGGGTGAACCGGGCCTTCCTGCCTGCCATGCGGGAGCGGCGCAGCGGCCTCATCGTCCAGATGAGCTCCATTGCCGGCCGCTTCGGCGGCCCCTTCTTCGGCGTGTACCACGCCAGCAAGTGGGCGCTGGAAGGCTACTCCATGGCGCTCCGGGGGGAGTTGGCGTCGTCCGGTGTCGATGTGGTGGTCGTGGAGCCCGGGCCCTTCACCACCGCACTCTTTCCCAGCAGCCCCCGCCCCGAGGACGTCGACGGACGGGTTGGCACCTATCCCCCCATCGCCCACCAGACCTTCCAGGGGATGGGGGCGGCATTCGAGGGGATCTTCCAGGACCCGGACATGCCCACCAATCCGCAGTGGGTCGTGGACCGCATCGTAGCCCTGGCCTGGATGGACCCCGGTACCCGTCCGTTTCGCAGCGTCGTGGGGATCGACTTCGGGGTTCGAGAGCGGAACGCGGCCGTGGAACCCTTCGATGCCGCCGTCCTGGAAGCCTTTGGTATGACGTCGTTTGCGACCCTCGCGCCCGACGATCGCGACGGATGATCGCGGAGTCTACGCACGCTCGCTGAACAGGGAGACAGGCCTTCCCGGGCCCGCCTCAGGGCACCACACCCCTCCCCGTCAGCTCCCGCACCAGCGCAGCGGCCGCCTCACCCAGGTTGGTGGCTCCGCTCCCGTAGTTCCGGAGCAGGATCACCGACACCCGGGCTTCCGGGTCGAAGGCCAGATGGGCCGTGTAGCCCGACACCGAGCCCCCGTGGGAGACGATGCGGCGGCCGTCGTCGTCCACCCGTACGGTGAAACCGATCCCGTAGCCCCGGTGGGGATCCTCCGGGGTCTGCACCCGGAGCATCTCCTCCCGGGCCGGCTCGGAGAGGATCCGGAGCCCCGGGGTGCCGCTCATGGCCCCGGCGAAGCGGCCCAGGTCGGCCACGGTGGAATAGACCCCGCCGTTGGGGACCTTGTAGCCCCGCCCGGCGTGTTCGGCGGCGGGGACTCCCCCGTCGATACTGCCGTCCCGGCCATTCTGGTACCCTGCGGCCAGGCGGGGGAGGAGCTCATCCCCCACCACGAAGGTGGAGCCCGTCATCCCCAGGGGGCGGAAGATCTCCTCCTCCACCATCTCCATGAAGGGCCGACCGGCGGCCCTCTCCAGCGCCAGCCCCAGGATGCCGAAGCCGATGTTGGAGTAGAGGTACGCCTCCCCGGGAGGGTGGGCGAACCCCGTGGACGGAATCGAGGCCAGCACCTTCTCCTCCCATTGATCGATGGCCCCGGAGGCGGCCCCCGGAAGCAACGGCTCCCGGATGAGGCCGGAGGTGTGGCTGGCCAGCCCCCGGAGGGTCACCGCCCCGGTCCCGCTGGGTGGATCCACCAGCCCCCGGATCTCCGGGAGGTAGCGCTCCACGGGGTCGTCCAGGGAGACCACCCCCTGGTCCACCAGCCGCATGAGGAGGACCGCGGTCACCGACTTGGAAATCGAGCCGGTGCGGGAGATGGCGGATGTCCCGATGGGTGTCCGACGATCCCGGTCGGCCCACCCGAATCCCCGGGCCCAGACCAGGTCGCCATCCACCGCCACCCCCACCGCGATCCCCCCCACCCCGTCCGCTTCCACATCCCGGGCCACCTGGTCGGCGAAGCGCTGGAGGGGGGAATCCCACTCCGCCGTTCCGACGGCCTGGGCGGCGGCACCTGCCGGAGTGGAGAGGAGGAGGGCCAGGAAGAGGCAGATCCATCCCACGAGGGAACTCGCAGGAGTCTGAGAGGCCCGGGGAGCGGAGATCCCGGAGGCGCGCGGCGCGGAGCGGATGGGCACGGAGGGCCTCCCTGAGGGGTGGGGGTGTGACCGGGTGGTTCGGCTGGAGTGTGCAGGGAGGGGCCAGCGGGGGTCAAGCGGCCCCGGCCTCAGCAGCCGGGTACTGGATTGGACGGCATCCTGCGGGCGCGTCCATCTGATCCACGTCCCACCAAGCCGAGGGGGCGTCCATCATGGCGGAGGCCGGCCATGCGCACCCCCCAGGGCGAGAGGGGGAGGGGGCCGAGTCGGCCCCCTCCCCCTTGTTGGTGACTCCTTCCCCCCTCGGCTCCGGGGCGACCTCACCCCCCCCAGAGGTTCATCTGGCGGTTGTACTTGATGATGAAGGAGCGGGCCAGGGGGCCCTCCAGGGTGCTGAAGCCCTGGGCCGTGTTCAGCACCACGAACAGACCGGTCCCGGCGGTGTCCAGCCAGCCGAAGCGGACGTTGGCGGACCAGGTGTCCACCTGGTCGGAGTACTGCACCAGCGACTGGAGATAGATCCGGGGGGTGAAGAAGTACCCCGCACGGAGGGATGCCAGGTTCACCGTGAAATCTCCTTCCGGCAGCTCCACCTGGTTGTGGTCCACCCGGAGCCCCAGGGTGGCGGAGGAGCCGTACCGGTAGCTCACCGTTCCGAAGCCACCCTTCCGGGTCCCGGAGAGGAAGTCCCCCCAGTCGATCCCGCCGTCGAAGGAGAAGGGGGCGCTCTGGTCGGTGTTGAACCGCCACGCAGCGGTCCACCCGTCGTAGGTGCCGGGGGCCACCTCCACCCCGTCGGCGATGGTGAACGGGTTGATCAACCCCTCCCGGACCCAGTCGAAGGCCGGGCTGAAGAACGCGCCGTTCTCCATCTCCACATGTACGTCCACATGGACCCGGGCCGACTGCTCGAAGCCGGTGTCCAGGTTGCGGAAGGTGTTGTACGAGACGTGGGGCCGCAGTTCCCGGAGCCAGGCGATGGCCTCGGGGCGGTGGTAGGTCATGACGAAGCCGGACCAGGTGCGGTAGTCCCTCCGGTTCACGAATCCCACCTCGGGGTTGAAGTCCTCCCCCATCTCCCGGTATGAGGCCATGAGCCGGAGCTCCCGGCTCTCGTACACGCTCCCCAGGTGGAAGGCGTGGTCCCTCCCGTCCCGGTCCGGGGTGTCGGTGGTGGCCAGGAAGGAGGAGACGGTGAGGCCGTTCCCGATCCCCACCTGTCCGTCCACCGCATAGGTCCGGTTCCAGTCGCCGTCGAGTCCCCTCCCCCTCCGGTCCGCGAAGAACGCGCCCACCAGCGAACGGTTGGGAAGCTCACGGGCCACCCGCACTACCGAGAAGGCGTCGCCATCCCTCTCGTCCGGCCCCAGCAGCCCCGAGGCGCCGGTCTGGATGTGGAGGAGCCCGACGTTCATGCCGGCGGCCCGACCGGAAAGCCGTCCCCCCCCCCGGATGGGGACCTGGGCCCCCTGGTCGATCCCGATGCGGCGGCTGAAGAAGAGCTCCGACCCACCGGTTCCCACCTGGAAGTAGCCTGCGTTCTCCAGGAAGAAGGGCCGCTTCTCCGGGAAGAAGAGGGAGAAGCGGGTGAGGTTGAGCTGCTGGTCGTCCACCTCCACCTGGGCGAAGTCGGTGTTCAGGGTCAGGTCCAGGGTGAGCCCCTGGGTGACCTGCACCTTGGCGTCGCCTCCGATCTCCCCGGGGTAGCCGTACTCGGTCTCCCCCAGGGCATGGTTCCGCTGGGCGGACTGGAGGGCATACGGAATGAGGGTGGCCTGGCGGCGGAGCGGCACCTCCAGCCCCAGGAGATCCCCCGCAGCGCTCACCCGGTAGATGTTGAACTGCCGGTCGATGGGAGCCCAGTAGCTCTCCTCGTTGAAGCGGCGGATCCGGCGCATGGCGTTGAAGCCCCAGACCGCCTCCTCCATGTTGCCGTACCGGAGGGTTGCGAAGGGGATGCGGAACTCTGCATACCACCCCCTGCCGTCCCGAGAGGTACTCACCTCCCAGCTTCCGTCCCAGTTCAGGTTGAAGCCTCCGCCTGCGCCCCCCTGGGCCCGACCTCCCATTCCCATGCCACCGCCCCCCCGCCCCTCGTCGGTGACCTGTCCGTCGTACTCGATCCCCGACGGGTTTGTCCCGAAGACGAAGCCGTTCTGCCGGTCCCGGAAGGTGTCGAAGACCAGGAGCACCGCGTCGGAATCGTCCAGGCCGGAGTCCCGGATGGCAGGTCCCTCAACGATGGCCGCAGGATTCGAGTCCAGGAGCCAGACCCCCACGTAGAGGGCCTGCTCATCGAAGAGGATCCGGACCTCGGTGGGCTCCGAGCCGGGGGAGCCCTCGTTGGGCAGCCGCTGGAGGAAGTCCCCCAGGGGCTCCGCCTGCTGCCACGCCGCCTCGTCCAGCCGGCCGTCGATGACCGGGGGCGTGTCCACCCGCACCGCCCGGGCGTCCCGCTGCTCCTCCTGGAGGGCCAGCGTGTCCGCGGTCAGGGCCCCGGGACCGTCGATTCGCAGCCCGGCGGCCGGTGCCGATGCGGGGGAAGGGGGGGACGCCAGGGTAGCGGCCAGAAGGAGGGGGATGAAGCCTGGACCCACGAGCCGTTCTCCGGTGTCAGGGAGATGATGCGAAGGGACGCCGACCCCCGCTCACAGGGGCACGATCCTGCGGTAGGGGCGCAGG
>Ga0076930_100690_pt1 | contig 27092 bp, 20 predicted proteins | sample HotLakConsoUCCRE_FD_71149 | JGI IMG/M metagenome (GOLD analysis project Ga0076930, IMG submission 71149) | Hypersaline microbial mat communities from Hot Lake, Washington, USA - Hot Lake Consortium UCC-RE (version 3) (version 3) ...
GGACATAAAGGAGATTATATTCGAAAGCGGTGGCAAAGGTCCCTATCGCATGAGGTTGATCACAGAGGATTATCAAACAAAAATTTACGCTGCCAGCACCCTAAAAACCAAGACCTGGTTGAACCTAAAAAAAGCATTGGAGCAAATGGAGGTTCAGGTGAGAAACGAGGCATTTCCAGAAGGTTAAATCCTCAAGGATTTTCTATTGGTCTTTCTGAAATTACAGCGTTAGTCTATCCGAGAATAAAATACCTTGAAGTTGGATTTTACTCTGATTTCAAAAAACATAGGAGAACCATCCTTTTTTGTATATTTAATGAAGCAATTGCTAAATTTTGAATGACAAATATGGCGAATAGATCCAAATTACCTATTTACTACATTGATGAAGAGAAGGATATGGAAATGCTCGTTGAGCAGGCAGTCAATTCTACTCTTGATGAGAACATTACACGCTACTTCCAGGTTCTGGCATTTAATTACTCGCTGGCGGGGATTGATATTTACGATCATTCCATGGAAAAGACCATTAATTACATAGCCGATGAATCAAAATAACCGCTTCCCGGAGGATTTTAGATCCTTCATAGAATCCCTGAACAAACATGGTGTGGAATACCTCTTGATCGGAGGTTTTGCAATGGGAGCATATGGTTATATCAGGAGTACGGGAGATTTGGATATTTTTATTCATGCCACAGAGGAAAATGCCCAAAGGGCGTTAAAAGCCTGTATCGATTTTGGTATAGATGAAGCCGATCTCAAAATAGAAATGTTTCTGGTGGAAAAAATGATTGGAATCGGGATGCCTCCTTTAAGAATCGAAATCCTTAAAAAGCTTGACACAATAGATTTTAAATATGCCTATCAAAGGGCAGAGACGAAAAGCCCTGATGGATTGGAGATCAAAATTGTTGCATTGGATGATCTCATTTTGCTCAAAGAAGCTGCCGTGAAGGGAAGAAACAAGGAGCGTGATCGGGAGGACCTGGCGTTTCTAAAACAATACAAAAATAAATTAAATCCTGGAAAATAAGAAAGTCCAGCTAACCCTTCAAGGGAGATCTTCAACTATTCAAGCTACTTCTTCAAAACATCTATTAACCGCTCCACCGTCTTTTTTCCTAGACCCGGTACCTTCCGGAGTTCTGTGTCCTCTGCGGTAAACACCCTCTGGAGGTTGCCGAATTCCAACAACAAACTTTTTGCCTTATATGGCCCGATGGCGGGAAGGTTTTCCAGCAGTTGGATTTTTTGCGATTGCAGCGGAGTATGTTTCTTTTTCAGCGAAGGAGGCCGGCGATAAAATTTCACGTCTTCCGGCCGGTCTTTGGTAAGTTGTTTAAAGCATTGCAACATGACCCTCACTGTTTCTCCGGGGTTTTTTGTCCTCACTATTGGGATCCTGAATCCCAGGGAAATGGATAGCAAAAGCCCCTGAATGGCCTGTTGGGAAAAATCCGTTGTTCTAAAATGCCGGCTTTTTCCTTCCAGAATCAGGCAGGCAGGTACGGAACTGTTGCTTAGTTTTTTCGCCTGTTGAAACAATCGGCCATCCTTTATGGATTGGCAAAAGTCTGGAATCGTCTTCCGCTCTACCAGTAAGTCTCCATCCAAAAGATAGTCTCCTGCCAACAGCCGTTGGCGGCGTATGATCATGTTTCCTATTTTTCGAAATTCCTCGCCCATCAGGGCTGGTTCGCGGTCATCGATGGTAACCTGAAACGGAAAGTAGAAAGAAGACTTTAGCAACCTGGGCATAGACAAATCAGTGATTCCCTTCCTGAATGTACAAATTTTAGAGGTGGGGTGCAGTATTAAGAGTGTTTTTTGTAGTTGAATTATTCACTTCTCAAGGCATTTGCCGGATTGGCAATAGCTGCTCTTATGGTTTGGACGCTTACTGTCAGCAGGCCAATCCCCATCGACACAAGTCCAGCCAGCGCAAACATCCACCAATTCATATCAATCTTGTAGGCAAAGTTTCCCAGCCAATGGTTCATTACAAACCAGGCTATGGGTGAGGCTATCGCAAAAGCAAGCAGGATCAATTTCACAAGATCTTTGCTCAGGATTCCTACGATAACCGGAACATTCGCCCCCATCACTTTGCGGATGCCTATTTCCTTGGTGCGCTGCTGGACGGACACAGTAATCATTCCAAGCAGACCTAAGCTGGAGAGTAAAATACTTAACCCACCAAATGCCACACTCATGGTCAAAGCCCTGCGGTCATCTTTGTACAACCTCTCAAATTCCTCATCCAAAAAGGTGTATTCAAAAGGGTGCTCAGGAGTTAATTCATTCCATACTTTTTTGGCCTGGTCCAGTGCCTGAGGCGTATTTCCTGGATTCACTTTGACCAAATAAGATGAAGCCCCATAGGGGTCAAGCGAAAATACGATTGGATCGATTTTTTCGTGTAAGCTTTTGTGGTGATAATCCTGGACTACTCCGATGATCGTTCCGCTTTCCTGTGATCCTGTCCGATAGGACATGGTGGAGAAGGAGGTTCCCACCACGGGCTCCTGAAGGCCGAAAACTTTTACCGCTGTTTCATTGAGGATTAAATTGTTGAAGTCCGACGTATTTTCGTTTTCAAACCAACGGCCAGATGCCAGGGTCAGGTTGGCCAGTTTGGCGTAGTTTTCATCCGCCCAAATCTGGACTACCTCAAAAGGTTCCCGGGCTTCCGGATAGCCCGACCAGGCAATACTGACCGGTTGCTTTCTTTTGTCATCCAGGATTGAGGTGCCGTTGACCTGCGAAACAGACTGTATGGCGTTACTTGCGAGCAAACTGGTTTTAATACTGCTAACCCGAGACCTATGGCGTTTTTTCGCCTCTTCATCACCAAATCCAAAACCTGTTGGCAAAGGTACATGTAACCTGAATACCTGCTCCTTCTGGTAACTATCCGTTTGCTGCTGAATAAAAGCAAATTGATTATGGATGGTAATGATTCCCACCAGCAGCACCACTGAAAAAATAACTTGGCCTGTAACCAGGGCCTTACGGAAACCCTGTTTACTAAGGCTTGCCAACACCTGGTTTTTAAGCAAGCCTACCGGCTTCAAAGTAGCCAGAACCAAAGCAGGATAGAGACCGGTTAATAGGAGTACCAGAGTTACTATTCCCAGAATCAGCCATAAAATCTGAGGATTCAGCAGGTCCATTACCAGGTTTCTTTCTACAAAGGCATTGAAATCCGGAAGCAGCAAAAAGGCCAGCAACAAGGTGAAGCCAGTGGCTATGGTGATGGAAAGGAAGGTTTCTACCATTACCTGGACAAACAAATGATTTTTTGAAGCACCCACGATTTTGCGAATCCCAATTTCCTTCAATCGGGTACCGATTCGGGCAATGTATAAGTTGACAAAATTAACACTGGCTAATCCAAGAAGTAAAACCGCAAGAATCGAAAAGACCCATAAGTTGAGGGTATTCCCGTGCGGAATGATTTGATCAAGTAATCCGTTTTCAAAATGTAAATCCCTTAGTGCAACCAATTTGGATCGCCTGGCTGACTCCGCCATCCATGATGGGCGGTTTCTGGCAATGATTTCAGCTATTTTTTGCTCTGCTTCCACGATTGACGCATCAGGATACAACTTTATAAACAAAAGTTGAGAGAAGATGCCCCAGGACTGGGTGTTACCCAAATCCTCCTTGCTTTCCTGATAAATGGAATTTGAAACCAGGATATCCTGTTGGAAGGAAGAGTTGGCTGGAATATCCTCGATGACTGCCGCTACGGCATAAGGGACTGAGTCAATATAAATTGCCTGTTCTAAGGGGGGCAGGTCTCCAAAATACCTGGCCGCTTTGGAGCGGGTCAGGATTACTGAACGGGGATTATTGAAAAAATAGTCCAGACTTCCCTGCTGAACCTTGTAGGTGAACATGTCTATCCAGTCCCTGCCCACAATCAGGCCATTGGTTTCTTTGAAGGGCTGACCATTGATTTCCAAAACCTTTCTGCCCAGGCCGGTTCCGGCCATGGCCATTTGTTCTATTTCGGGGACCTTTTCCTGAATGGCCTCGTAAGTCGGATAGGAGGAATACCCGCTAAAGGTGTATGCTGACTTAATCGTGTCATAATCCGCTCGTAAATATATCCGATCTGCGTCCGGATGAAAGTTGTCAAAACGCAGCTCATTCTGACCCCAAAGAAGAATAAGAATAGCCGCTGTCATGGCTACGGATAGCCCCCCTATGTGGATGGTAGCACTTATTTTGTTTTGCCGGAGATAGCGAAAAGCGATTTTAAAGTAATTTTTTATCATGATAATTCAGTTATAACCTATTCACCTGATTTCAAACTAATTGATGTAAGAAACCGTCAACTTCGTTCCTGCAAATCTTTTTATTCAGGCGGATGGTAGACAAAACTTGTGTCATTTTCCCTTTGGTGAAGAATCCCACGGTTTCTTTCTGCTCCAACCATTTCCCTACCTACCTATCCCTTTCAGTCCCAATTTTTTGCAACAGCCTGTCACTATTTTATTCCTTCTCTCGTGACCTTACGTGGCCCATCATTTTTACCTTTTTTAGGGACATACTTTTCAAAAAAATTGGAATTGAAGTAAACTTTTTTTTTTAAGAAATTGCAGCCAATAGATTGGATGAATTTCTTTCCTCCCCTGATAAGTAATAAAATTTGTACTACTTCCATGCCATGGAGATTCGTCTTTTAAAGGTCTAATAAGCCTTAATCCGGGAAATGATGCTTACCCAGACGGACAAAAATGTTCGCTACCGGACGAAGGATTTAAAAATAAAAAAATCCTGATTCAATCCACTGGAATCATGGTTGGGTTCTTTGAAGATCAGTCAAAAAAGTAAAAGTGAACAATAAGCCCTGGTGTAAGCGCCATGAACTTATTAACATGCTTAAAATTAGGGATGTACTGTTTACCAATGCCAGAAGATTAATAGAAACCAAAGAAAAGGCAGCTTATAATCACGGTAAATAGGACAATTTCCAGAATCAAGCCTCCTGATAGAACAAGGGAGGCATTTATTGTGCAAGTTCGTTATACAGCCTGGTTCCTTTTTCAGTCATATAGGGCATCAGCAGCTGCCAGATATGCGCAGACATGCTACTGTTTTCTTTTTTTGCCTTACCATCAGAAAGCAATTCCTCCTGAGAGAGCCAAAAAGTAATGATGATCCGGATGGACAAAAGGAGCTGCACGATATTTTCTTCCGTCTTTTGAATAAAAAAGCCATCGGCAATGGCTTGATTAAGCATATCGGCCATTTGTTGTTTCCGGATCCTAAAGGTGTTTTTCAGCAGCCGGTTGATTTTTGGGTAGGAACGGGATATTTCCAAAACATCCAGGTTAAAAAATCGAAATTTATACTGAAAGGATTCTAAGTGCAATAATAGCCGGTGAATCTGCTCAAAACTGCCGGTAGTCGGGTCCGCTGAAGTGTAAGAATCGGACATCTCGTCCCGCATTTGCTTGTAAATGGCCAGCAGGAGTGCTTCTTTATTCTTATAATGATAGTCTAAGTTGCCGTAGCTTATCCCCATCTCCGTAGCAATATGCCGACTGGTGATATTTTGTATCCCGTTTTTATTAAACAGGTCTATCGCAGTATCGATTATCCGCTGCTTGGTATTGGTTTTCCTTTTTTTCTTCATCTTTACTGCTTAACAGGCTGTTTGGCCAAATAACCGTTCATCCCGACAAAAGTAAAAAAACTCAGGTACTAACACTAAATTTACAGTCCGTTACTTTACCAAGCTATCGTTAATTTTTCTGTTTTTAGAATCCAAGAATAATCAGTTGACAAAGAAATACCTTATTCGGCACACGTTACCTCTACTTTGTGGGTTTTTTTCTCCTGCTATTCGAATATGCAAGACATGTTCACTCTCTACCAATCCTGCCGCCAGCGTATAATACCAGGGAAGATGCAAATTAACGCTCCAACGGGTGAAAAGGTCCTGCGTCTGCCAGTCATTGTTATCGATTTTGTATTCGATAATGCCTGCATCAGGTCCCGCAGCGACAGCTATGCCAACCGCATTTCCGTAAAAAGTAAATTCTAGGATGTCACCGACATTTTGGCCTATAAGCATGGGCACATCCACATAATTGGCCCGTGTTCCCTTTCCATCGTCCGGTTTCCAGTTTTCAACCATCTTCCAGCCAATAAGAATTTCGGCTTCTTGTAATTCAATTAGTGCTCCGTTGTCATAATTTGCCGAGTCCATCGGTTCGGGCAAAACGTAGCGCATAATGGTGTCATCTTCCGAAACTGTGCCGGCCCAGGCTTTCTCAAGAAAAGTTTTTATCGAACTGAAATAAACCCCCTGCCCAAAGGGTGAGGGATGGAGATCTTTAAAATCTTCTTCCCAGGAAAATTCTCCTGCATCGATGCGTTCTGTTACTTCTTTTGCCAGGTTAATGCTTGGGACATGGTAGTGAGCGGCCACTTTTTCATGATTTTGAATGACTTCCGGCACCTGTCCTAAGCGGTAATCCTCCATTTTTTGGGGATCCACAAAATGCATGATAGCAATATCTGTTGCGGAATTATTCCGGCGAACATGCCGGACAATTCCTTCCATTGCCCTGACCTGTTCCTGACCGCTTCTGCCGTTCGATGGATCGTTTACTGCCGCTTCCATGAACAGCAAATCTACCGAACCACCGGCAAGCACATCACGTTCAAGCCTAAAAGCAGCCGGAGTGGATCCCATGGAAGGAATGCCTGCCGCAATAAATTCGAATTCAGTATCAGGAAAACGTATTTGTAGGTAGTTCGAAACACTGTCGCGCCAGCCACCATTATACGTAATGGATCCACCCAGGAAAGCCACCCGTCCTTTTTTCTCTTGTTGAAATTTCAAAAGGCTGTTCCGGATACCCTGGCGTTGTTGGTGGTAGTTTTTAGAATAGAGTAAGGGTTGGGGTAATTCCGAATGGTATTCCGATTTTTCTCCCGGAAAGGTCGTGATTTGTGATTTTTCGTTTTCGGGAAGGAGCGATAGATACGCGTCAAAAATTCGTTTTCCATGCGCTACCAACCCTTCCGGAGTGAGGTGAGTTGCGTCGGCCTTCGAAAGGCCTTTCATACTGGTAAATGCAATCGTCGAATCTTCTGCGGCTAATCTTTTTTGGGCTTCTACCACCACCGGACGTTCTTTCACAAAGGGATGCTGTTCATCCACTCCAAGAATGATTTTCAGATGGGGCTCATTTATTACGTTCCGGCGCAGATCATGAATCATTTCCCTCAGGTTAGCTTGATATTCCCTGGCCGTATTTTCCTTGCCAGCATCGGTTTCACCCTGAATCCAGATAAACCCTCGCACGTTGACCTTAAAATTCTCTTCTTCCAGTAGTTTTATAGCTGACTTCAGATCTTCGGTCATCCGATCATAGATACCTCCTTCTCCGGGAGATTTCCAGTCGCGAGCAAGTCCGGTAGCCCCTTTGGTATACTTGAATATGGCCGGATTATAACCTGCTTTTTTGAGTTCACGGCCAAAACTTACCTCTGGCCCGAAATGGCCTTTTGGAAATCTACCCGACTGGGTTTGCATCGAAACCCACTCCCCACCAGAACTTTCGTTATCCACAAAAGTCCAATTCAAGAGTACCGATTCATCCAGTTCTTTTCCTTCTTCCGGGTAACTCGAAGCATCTCCCATCCATCCCTGCGCATTTGACTGGCCAGCCCAGATAAAAAGATCCAACTCTTTCTGCGCATTTGCATTGGAAGATGGCAGTAGGAGGAAATAAACGAACTGACAGACGATTGCTGTGAAACACTTCATGCTAATGCGCCTCATTTTAGTGGTTAAAAACTACTTTCTCTCCTTCAGCTAACGTAAGTGTTATATTCAGACCATCCTTTATATATTCTTTATCAGATGAAATTTGATCTTTACCAAACGGATTTTCAAAAATTATTTCTCCCCCCTTTTCAGAGATAATCTCCACTTTTTCCACTTTTCCATTCTCTCTAGTTGCAGAAACAAGGAATGCACCTTGGGTCCGCAGGGTTTTAAAAGAAACATCCTGCCAGTCCGCAGGAATGGCTGGAAACAGCTTTACCACGCCGGTATGACTCTGAATCAACATCTCTTGTATGCCTGCCGCAAAGGCAAAATTACCTTCCAGGGTAAAGGGGCGATAGGTAAAGCTTGACTTACCCGTTCCCGATTGGTCTCCATTGACGTGGAAACTGTTGGGCAATACAAAGGAGGATGCAAAATCTCTTAATGCCGCAGCAGCACCCTTTCCATCAAGCGCCCTCGCTTTTAAATTGCCCAGCCAGGCAAAGGAATAGCCAGTCCAGTTGGCTGATCCCAGCGTATCTAAATGGGCAATGGTATTTTCTATGATTTCCCGGTCTTTTTCTCCATTGGAGGGATCTATCAGGCTTAGGGGATGAATGGCCATGATATGGGAAAAATGCCGGTGGGAATCTTCTAGCGGATTGTCAGGTGCTACCATTAGCCCTGTTTCATCGGCGGCATAATCGGGCCATTCGGCCAGCATGGTATTCCAACCTGCTGCTTCATCAGAATATCCCAGTTCCAGGGCCAGTTCGACAGCGGTGGTAAAAGTCCAACGTACCAGGGCCAGGTCATAATTGGTCATCTGATCAAACCATGCCTGGGCTTCATTATTATGAATTTCGGGGCTGGAAGACAAGGGAAGTTTCCTTTTTCCGTCTTTCCCCTGTACAGAAAGCTCCCTTAAAAAAATGGCGACTTCTCTGATCCATGGATAGGCCTCGTTTTTTAGAAATTCCCGGTCCATGGAGTACCGCCAATGCAGGTAATAATGATGACCTAGCCAGGCACTTACGGTGGGGCCAAACGCATATTGTATCCAGCCGCCCATGGGATCTCCCTCCAGGGTGGTTACCCCGGGTACATTCAGTCCATTGCTGCCATAAAATTCCCGGGTGTATTTTTCAAAGGTGGGTTTGTGTTGATTGAGCCAGTCCAAAAATCCTTTTTCAAGGCCCAGGTGGTTGCCTTTATAGGTAGGCCAATAGCTTAATTGGGTATTCAGATCATGGTGGAAATCCCCTTTCCAGGGGGGTAATTTACCATTGTCCGCGGTCCAGACGCTTTGCAGGGAAATGGGAGGCGCTCCCTGTCTGGCAGCAGCACCCAGTTTATACATATCCATGTAATACTGCTGCTGCAAAAGGGTATCGGGAAGCGTTATTGAGGACTGCTGCCAAAAAGCATCCCACCAGGCCACATGACTCTTCTGGTAATCCTCCATGCCCTTGTTAAAAGCCTTTTCGGTAACCTTTTCGGCCAAATTGGATATCTCCTGACCTTTCTTTCCGGAGCTAATACTCCAGCTTCCCTCCAGTTGGTTTCCATTTTCTTTCCATCTCGTATTCACCTGAAAACGGAATCCATCCCATCCTTCCTGTTCATAGGTAATGGTGTTTTCTTCTTCTGAAAGCGTTCCAGGGGGATAGCCCAACCTTCGCAGGTCTTGTCCACTGACCGGGTCCAGGGCTTCTGATGGTCCAGCTCCTACGTAGGGAGGGGGCACCATTTCTGGTAACAGGTCAACTTTGAGGTTTTCAAAACGATACCAACCAACCGGTTCGGTGGCATGTACAAAGGTCCTTAATAGGGTGCCGTTTTCCCATCGGATTTCACTGCTCGCTTTTTGAAGATCCAGTTTGACGGATGCTATTTCGCCCAATTCGGAAATATCAAATTCAAGTGCCGCTCCAGGGATTTTTGAAGGTCCGGCAAGGGTGTCATAGGGCAAATCGAATTGTTGTTGAACAGCTCTATACTGATTATTTTCCCATTGTTGCTTCACCCAATTGAAATCATGGTTTTCAAAGTCCAGGTTTTTCATTTCTCTCAGGTCCCAAAGATCTGCCCTGTCAAGTGAAAACCGCAGTTTGCCTTCCTTTTGCCAGACCAATGCGCCCAGCATGGCATTGCCAAGGGGTATGCCTTCGTCCCAGGTCTTTGCCAGATTGGCGGAATTTAACTCCATGTAATAGGGTAATGCTTGTTTTTTTTCCTTGCCGGTACAAGAAGCGGTTGCAAACAAACAAATGAGGGTAAATGCCAGGATATTGCCAGATATTTGTATTATTTTCATTATTTTTCAAGTTGATAGGATGGATTGGGATAGGGCAATTGTACAGCCATTTCACTCAGCCAGTTTTGCAATTTTTTGTTTAATCGAGCTCTTTTCTTCGGGAGTTTCTCAGCCAGGTCAGCACTTTCCTCCCTATCCCTTTTTACATGATACAATTCGCTGCGATCGCCCTCAAAGAGATAGATTAATTTATTATCCCCCTCCCGGATGGCTGCGGCAGGTTTTCCACCCAAGCCGCCACTGTAATGGGGATAGTACCAAAACAGGGGCCTGTCAGCCATCTTTTTTCCTTGCAAAAGGGGTTTCAGGCTAAGCCCATCGCTATGTTGTTCAGGTAAAAGTGTTAGCCCTGCCATCTCCAGTAGGGTGGGATAGAGATCGGTTCCGGTTACAGGTTCCTTGCTCTTGCTATCGGGTTTAATGTTGCCTGGCCATCGGAAAATCAGGGGAACACGAAGGCCTCCTTCATGTAGATAGCCCTTTCCTGTCCTTAAAGGCGCATTGGAAGTGGGTATTTGGTCCATGATATTGCTGGTGGCCATTCCTCCGTTATCGGAAGTAAAGATGACCAGGGTATTGCGGTCAAGCCCGGTTTGGGAAAGGGCCTGCATCAGCCTTCCGATATTTTCATCCAGGCTTTCCACCATGGCAGCATATTCAGGATTGTCCTGATGGTTTTTAATATAGGTTTGGCCTTGTTGATGGAATCCTTCTCCCTCAAAGGGCATCTCACTGCGCTTATCCCGGTATTTTTTCACCTTTTCCGCTTTTCCCTGCAGGGGCAAATGAACCGTGTAATAAGACAGGAAGGCAAAAAACGGTTGCTCCCTTTTTTGCGTAATAAACGTTATCGTTTCATCCGTTAGCCGATCCGTCAGGTACTCTCCTTCCGGCCCATCGGGTAATTGGGGGTTATTATAGGGTGAAAAATAACCACCAGCAGGGTGCCCGGTATGGTTGCCGCCCTTATTGGTATCAAAACCATGATTCTCCGGATAATGCATCTCATTTTCACCCAAATGCCATTTTCCGGCAAAAAAGGTGGCATATCCATTTGATTTAAAGGCTTCCGCCAGGGTTGTTTCTTTGGGATCGAGAAATAGCTTGAAGGGATGGGATGCCAGTTTTTGGTCCGGATGGGGGCCGTAGTGCCGGTTGCCGGGAATGTAGTCTGTCAGGTTTAACCTGGCAGGGTACTTTCCGGTCATGATGGCCGCCCTGGAGGGAGAGCAAATGGGGCTAGCGGCATAGGAATGGGTGAATATCATTCCCTCTGAGGCTAGCTTGTCAATATTGGGGGTTTCATAAAATTTACTTCCTGTATAACCCAGGTCATGGTTACCCAGATCATCCACCAGGATAAAAAGAATGTTTGGCGGCTTATTTCCTGCAGTTGCAGCCTGCGACTGGCCTACCGTTGGGAGCAGCATCAATAGAAAGGTGAATCGGAGCAATTGTGCAATCATATTACTGTGGAGGATCAATTTTGTAGACTGACATGGATTTCAGCTGGGGCTCACCGACAGATGTTCTGGCCACAAAACGAATTTTATCGGTATTTACCGGATCTATGGTTACGATGTGCTTATGGCCAATGGAAGAGCCCCTATAAACCTCAGTCCATTTCCCATTTATTTCGGCTTCCAGCATAAATTCACGTACCCGTTCTCCTTTCGATATATCCTCTTGTAAAACGATGTGATCAATGGTCTGCATCTCATCGAGCATCAGGGAAATCTTGTTTCCGCTACCTGAAATCCGGGCCAGGGGATTGGAAAACCTTCTGGCAATTTCATCTCCAAATTCTTTCAACCGTTTTACATCTGGCTCCGGCATTAGCCCTTCGGGATTGGGGGTCACCCCCAGAATTAAAGTAGAATTATGTCCCACGGATTCGTAATACATTTCCACCAGGTTTTCAAGCGGATAAATAATATGTTCACGATTGGGTTCCCAAAACCAGTCGTGTCCGCCATTTCCGCGAAGCGGTGCATCGCTCATGGCTGGCATATAATAGGCACCGTTGGGATCTCCGGTTTTTAAGAGCTGAAAATTATTGGCTCCAATTTCCTTTTTGGCACTTTCACCGGCACCAATTGCCGGGTAGGGGAAAGTCCCCCAGCTAGGATAGGGTACTGTTCCGGTTTCACTTCCACCCCAGCGAATATCCGCCCGCTGGAGGTTGTGGTAAAAAATACTGTTTGGCTGGTGTTTTTCAAAAATGGAGAGTACATCTGGCCCTCCTTGTTCGGGCCCGTGTGCGCCCCCGTCAAACCAAACCATTGCCCAGTCGCCATAATTGGTGAAGATTTCTTCCACGATTTTTTCGATCATTCGGTTGTAGTGCTCTTGTCGGTTGCGGGCAAATTCATTTTCGCCCTGAACTTTAAAATCATACACACCATAAAAGGCATTCCAGCGCGTGCCTATATAGACGGCCGGGAGCATATCGTATTTTTCACAAGCTGCTTTGAAATCCCGAAGGATGTCTCCTTGTCCGTCCTGCCATTTCAAGGCCTTCATGGAATAGGGGGTCGCCTTGCTTTGGTGAAAGAAGAAGCCGGTCTCGTGGCTGACGGTAAAAATGGCAATTTTGAATCCACCGTCTTTTAGCGACTTGATCCACTGATCCATATCGTACTTTAGGGGATTAAATGCGTTGTAATCTTCAACTGGGGTAATCCTTGCTTTAGGCTGAACATAAAATTCACCATCAAATACATGCATGTCCCAGCAAACCAATGCTGCGAGTTCAGCCTGTTGCCATTGCAGTTGGGCGGGTGTAGGGATGGGGACATTTTGCTGTGCATGACTATTTAAAGACAACACGTAAAGCAGACCCAAGGAAAGGAAAAAGCTTTTTTTCATTTGATTGATGTTTTTGCGATCATGTAGACCATTGTGTTTTTCTTGATTTAATGGGATATGCGCTGCCAAATTAATGAAGCAATAGCGCTGTAACCCTCCTTATTAGGGTGAACCCCGTCGCTTACGGTAAACAGTTCCGGCCGATGGTCCAATGGTTCATTGAGGTCAATGTAATGTACGTTTTTCTCAGTGGCCACCCTTTTTACCACGGAAATAAGTTCCTGAAGTCTTGGTTTTCGGACTTTCAGCCCGGCTATCCGTTCAGCATCCAGGCCAGGGGTTTCCAACACCATGGGCGAGGGTGCGCATAGAAAGATTTGCGGATCAGATGGGAGTTGGGAAAGTTCATCGATGAGGTCCCGGTAATCATTTTCGAATTCATCCTTGTACTCCCAGCACTTACGGTCTCCACAGGTACCATAACCGCAGGTATCGTTGGTGCCAAGGCTGATGACGATAATGTCCGGATTTGCCGCCTTTATTTTGGGCAACTCATCCCAAACGGTAGGAATGCCCTTTCGGATAAGGGTGCATCCTCCCACACCAAAATTTTCCACGGTATAGCCTTCCCCAAGGAGCTTTTGCAATTGGGCGGGATAGGAATCCCTGTCCGGGTCATCCAGACGTGCCCCGTAGGTAATGCTATCCCCGACACTGGCTACTTTTATTTTTTCCTTGGTGCTAAAACCTGTAAAAATAGAAAGCACAATCATTAACATGGTGCAAAAAATAATGGGAGGGATAGGGATGTATTTTTCTATTCGCTTCATAGGTCTAATCTTTTATGTTTTGTTCTTTAAAACTAATAATTGCTCGCTTTCCTTTTGATTTGTCAATGGCCTTTACTTATGGGTCGGTCGGATGCTCTTGTACTGGAACAAAAACAATATAAGCGTCATCTCCCTTTTTTACTGCCATACTTAAGACCATGGGCTCACCCTCTTCCTGGTACAGAAAGGGACGCTCCATGCGGTCGGGCACCAGCTCCGAACCGTTAGTCATAGGGATCCGCTTGTTTTGAATCACATATTCTGTGGCTTTCCTCCAGTTGATCCCATCCGGTGAATTTATCATACCGATAAAGCTGTGGGCGTGGAAGACACCGTAGAACCTGTCGCGCCTGTCATCGTACCAGACCGACATGTCTTCCGTGTCCATGTCGTCGATTACCGCCTGGGGTTGCATTTTAAAAGGCCCAGTGGGAGAATCGGATATGGCGACAGCCTGGTTGCGGTTAAATCCGATATCTTTGGGCTTATCTCCTTTCACGATCAGGTAGTATTTCCCATCTTTCCCCTGTACAACGGCTGGGTTTACCGTCAACGTTGTAATAGGCCCAGAGGGCTCAATGAGCGGTCTTTCCATTCGCTTCCACGGTCCATCAATCGACTCAGCCACCGCCACGCCGGTTCGCTGATTCGGTCGCAGGTATTCTTGCCAGTTGGAATGACGGTATCCTACCCGAGCGATTTCAATTAGCTCTTCTTCAGTATAACCATTATCTCCCAGATTTGTAGAAATATAATAGAGGTAGTATTTATCCCCGAATTTTTTGATTTTGGGATTGTGCACCGTAATCGCATCCCAGTGGCCTGGTCCCCGGCTTTCCAATACCGTTTCTTTGTATTCCCAGGGTCCGGAAGGATTGTCGGCTATTGCGTGCGCAACTTCGGAATGAGTCAACCAACTTAAAAAAGTGTATTTTTTCGGCCATCGCGAATAAAACAAGTGATACTTTCCGTCCTCTCCTTTTATGATTGATGAGCACCAGTTAAAGTAGTCATCCGATTTAAAAATGTTTTTTTCAGTCAGTGGCTGCAGCCGATCTTTGAAAATCAATGGATTTTTTTGGCTTTGGGCCGAAACATGCATTCCCATCAATATGCCTACTATAACATTGAAAATAAACAGCTTCTTATTCACGATTCTCAAATTTATAATTCTATTTCATCAGGCCAGGGTACCGGTTGCCCTGTCTCAATAAACGAGGGCCGCTGGGCAGCTACATTTCTCAGGTATTCTCCCAGTTTCACAGTCAGTTCATTCACTTTTTCAGGATTTCTTTCAGCCAGATTATTTTGCTCGCCGATATCTTCCGGAATATTGAAAAGTTCGAAATGCTGATTGTGGTAATAATAAATCAGTTTCCAGTCGCCGCTGCGGATGGTGCTGGTAGCGCCGATTCCTGGGCCGGTAGGGCCCCAGTTATTGGGAAAATGCCAGACCAAATCCCGGGCTTTGGTTTCTTTTTCAGGGTTTAAAAGCAAAGAGACAAAACTTTTGCCGTCAATGGTTTGAACTGTTTCATACTCTTTTACTCCGGCAATTTCAAGAATCGTTGGAAAGAAGTCCTCGATAATTAACATTTTATCACTTTTTGAGCCGGGTTTCACTGTTTCAGGCCATTTCACAATCATAGGTACACGAATTCCTCCTTCGTAAACCGAGCCTTTGCCGCTATTCAACGGTTGATTGTGCATGTGTGGCTTGCCTGCTCTGTGAGAAGCGCTCAAACCTCCATTGTCTGACATGAATATAATAATGGTATTATCAGTCAACTCCTTTTCATCAAGGTAATTCATTAAATCTCCCAGGCTTTTGTCCATCCCTTCCAGCATCGATGCGTATTTGGCTTCCGATTCGGGTAATCCCTTATCTATGTATTTCTGGTAAAAACGCGGGTCGGAATTCAAAGGAATATGAACTGCATAGTGCGACATGTACAGATAAAATGGCTTGTTTGCAGCCAATGCTTTATCCATCGCTTTCGTAGCATCTATCGTAAGGGCCTCTGTTAAAAATATCGAGTCCCCGTGGTATTTTTCCATCCCCGGTACTCCCCAGGGTAGGGTATGACCGCCTTTTTCCTTATTACCAAAGTTTTCAGTTCCGAGATAATTACCCAAACCTCCTGCCGCATGCCCGGCAATGTTCACATCGAAGCCGCAGTTTTCGGGATTAGCTGCCGGGGTATTCATTGCTCCGAAATGGGCCTTGCCGGTGTGAATCGTGAAATAGCCATTATCTTTCAAAATCTGAGGTAATAGGCTGGCATGAACCGAACGCTCAATGCTATCGACCGGCTGAACGCCATTTACATTCCATTCAGGATAGCTAAGTATATCGTGTGGGGCATCAACGGCGGCATTTCGGCGCAATGTCCAGTTAGTAACTCGGTGACGTGCTGCGTTCATACCACTCATCAGGCTGACGCGGGTGGGTGAACAAACCGGAGTGGCATAGGCCTGTGTGAACATCATCCCATCGGCTGCCAGTTGCTCCATTCCGGGCGTATGGTACCGTTGATTGAACGGGGTTTCTTCTTTCCAAAAAGGAACCGAAGTATCCTGCCAACCCATGTCATCGACCAGAAATAGGATAATGTTGGGCTGTTTCTCCTTTTCATCGTTTGTAATCCCTGTACAGGATGTCAGAATAAAAAACAGCAAGAAGGATCGTATTTTCATTTACGTGATGATTTTTGCTGAATATTATAAACGTTAAAGGCTTTGATTTGAGGTTCTCCTTTTGATTCAACAATTTTAAGCCTTACTGCATCTACCTCCATTTCGTCAAATTTATGGATAAACTTGTGGCCGATAGCGGAACCTTCAAAAATAGGTTGCCAGCCCTTTTTGGTTTTACCTTCCAGTACAAATTTCCTAACCCTTTCGCCCTGGGCGATCTCTTCCTGCAAAACGATGTGGTTGATAGGGGTCCATTTTTTTAATTTAAGCCTGTGCTTTTTGCCTTTTCCCGAAGTTTCTGCCAAAGGATTGCTAAACCGTCGTTTTATTTCGGCTCCCCATTCCTTCAGACGCCTTACATCGGCCTGGGGCAGCAAGCCATCTGCATTAGGTGTCAGCCCCATAATCAGGGTGGTATTGTGCCCGACACTTTTGTAATACATGTCCATAAGGTTTTCCAGTGGATAGATATGTTTTTCATCATCCGGCTCCCAAAACCACTCGTGTGCTCCATTGTATCCACGCAATGGTGCATCGCTCATAGCAGGCATGTAATGCTTCCCGTCTGGGTCCCCTTCCTTAAGTAGTTGAAAATTATTTTTAAGAACGACTTCCTGATTGGCAGCATGCGAGAAAGGAAAGGGAAATGTACCCCAACTCGGGTAGGGGACCGTTCCACTTTCACTTCCTCCCCAGCGGATATCTGCGCGTTGGGTATTGTGGTAGAAAATGCCGTTCGGTTGGTTCTTTTCAAAAATGGATAGCACGTCCGGTCCTCCTTTTTCGGGGCCATGTGCTCCTCCATCAAACCAAATAATGGCCAGTTTACCATATTGGGAGGTCAACTCTTCGACCATTCCCTCACACATGTTATTGTAATAGGCCTGTCTGTTTTTTGCAAATTCGTTTTCCCCATTCACTTTGAAATCATGCACGCCAAAAAATGAATTCCAGCGGATACCGATGTAAATGCCTGGAGCAATGCCGTATTTGCGGCAGGAATTTACAAAGTCCCGGACGATATCTCCTTTGCCTTCTCTCCACTCTACTGCTTTCAATGAATACGGATTGACATTACTTTGGTAGAGCGCAAAACCGGTCTCATGAGTGGCCGTTAAGATGGCAATCTTAAACCCCGCATCTTTGGCGGCTTTGACCCATTGATCCGTATCCAGGTTCGAAGGGTTAAAGATGTTGTAGTCAGGGATAGGGGTGATCCTGTTTTTTGCCTGGTTGTAGGGTTTCCCATCAAAGACATGCAAATCGTAATGGAATACGGCAGCCAATTCTGCATGTTGCCAGTCTAATTGGGCCTGAGTAGGTGTAGGGATGGTTACTTCATTTTGAGATTTGGCATCACCTAGAATCCCAACTACTAATAAAAACGTTAATTGTAATATTCTGCACATTTACTTTTTACTTTTTATTTTTTTATTCTTCTATTTCCGGCCTGTATAGTGGCATTACGATGCCAGGTTTTTATTTCGCAATTAATTCGAAACGGACCAGGTAACATTCGTGTTTGTTGTGGATCATGGATATGCCCCATTTTAATCCTTCGCCAACCACCACAGGATCGGTTATATCAGGCCTAAACCCTCCCGGGGCCACCGCACGTTCCTTTACCTTTGCATTAAGTTTGTTTGACATAAAATCAATTCCATCAGGGGCATATTCAAATGTTTCCGATAGGGAAGCAAAGGCACCCACACCGGTACCCTGAGGCCAGATAAATACCTCATGGCTTTTTTCAAGGATTTCTTTCCCAAACTTTGTGTATGGCCCTTCAGGGTGTTTGGCATAGGCAACACCCATACAGGTGTGTGCCGGTCCGCCCTGTCCGCCAATTATGGATCGGCCTTTGTAATACATCCAATACAATCCATTTCGGTAAAGCAATGAAGCATCGTCCACCCGGTAACTATCAAATTTTTCCGGTTCTACACTTACTTTAAGAATGGGTTCCTGGTTTATTCGTTTAAAGGGTCCGGTTGGCGAACCGGACACGGCCACACCAATCGATGTGATGTCACTGATATTATTGTTCTCAAACTCGCCATTGGCGTTTCCTGGTGTTGGCTTTACCCCGGTATAATACAGGTAGTACTTGCCGTCGGCAAAAAATATGTTTGGGGTAAAAACTGCCTGTGAATCCCATTTTCCATCTTGCCCTACGTCCAGCATCTGACCAACTTCTGTCCATGAAAAACCCTCGTCTTCCGATTTGGCACACCAGACACTGGCTCCCCAATACCCTGCACCCCAATATTTTGGATGGGCATCGGGGATTTTAGTGTAATACACGTAATAGGTTTCTCCGACTTTGATAACATCGCTGGGATCCCTGCGGGTGACACCCGATTCATAACCAATGCCTGACACCTCGGTGAATTTAAATTCACCACCTGAAAAAGGGGTATTGTCTTCCTGGGCAATGATCGAATGGGTGGATAGGAAAAAGAGGAGGAGCAGACTTCTATAATAATTTTCTTTCATTTTATAAACGGCTTAAATTAAGCTAATTAAGTATACGTTTTTCATAGGCTAAATCAGTACTTCAAAAAGTAACGATTGGAAATAGTAAATCTATTTGTATCTGAAAATATAACTGGCAGGTGCTTCTCCTCCAAACCAATAACAATCCCAATGTACTCCCACCTATCGGCAAAGGTTTGTTCATTTGAACTAAAAAGTTCAACGGTTTCCTGGGCGGCAAGCCAGGAGGGAAGCATTAAAAAAAACAGTGCTATTTTAAGGGTGTTCATAGGTTATGTTTAGGGCAATTGAATTTGTGATTTTTGTGAAGTTGTATACTTTTCTTTTAGGCAATTATTTGAATGGTAAGCAAAATTCAAGCAGTCAAGATACACTTGACTGCTTGAATTGCTTTTTTTTTGAAAACTTATTTTAAATTTCAGGACTTATTGTTCTTCTACAATCCTGATTACCCAATCGTGTGTCGTTCCATCGGCTGAAACAAGCTTGTAAATAAATTCTCTATCGGATAAATCTGTAATAATACCAGCAACCGGAGAAAGACCAACAGGTTCTACCCGCATGCTTTGGTGATTAATGATGATACCGGCCCTGGTAAGGTCTGCAGATGCTGGTACTGTAACTGTAGCAGTGAAGTTTTCATCTTCAATCACCGCATTTCCTGAGGATATAATGAGCCTTCTTCGCGCCGGTGTCAACTCCTCACTCTCGTAAAATTCCTGAAGCTCATGCTCATCCGCCTGTAAGGTAAAGATATTTACATTGGTGATAAAGGCAGTGTCTCCCCATTGTCCTTCATCAAAGTCAATCCTGGGTTCGCAGGCAGATAGCACCCCTGCAATTACCAGGATATATAGTATTAAAATATTCTTTTTCATATCATTCATTTTTTGAAAGTCAATTAATTTAGAACCATCCGGGATTTTGTGTCAATTCATATCCTGCATCGCTATATACTTCAATTTCATTTCTTGGTATGGGTGCCAGGTATACACGGCCTGGTTCAATGAAGAAACCCTCTCCAGAAGACCTGAAATCCGGGTTTCGGAAAAATGGATTTATGTGCCCATCACTGAAGATGTCAAAGTCTTCACCCATTGTCAAGGCCCAAATACCCGTATTGCCAGAATTAACACCATCTGCCTCTAATTTTGACGGATCATTGTAATAATCAACAAACTCCTGGTAATGGGCACCTTTTGGTTTCCAATCATTGATCACCTGATGAAAGACGGCCCATCTTTTCAAGTCATTTTGCCGGTGTCCTTCAAAAGCAAGTTCTACCAATCGTTCTCTCCTGATCTCATTCACAATATTTGATTCGGAAGGCTCAAAGCCATTTTCTACCGAGTAAGAAACAGGCCATGAATTTACCTCCGCCAATGAAATTGGTGCCATACCTACCCTTTCACGAAGTAGGTTAACTGTTTTGTCTAAATCACTTTGATTGATCGTACCCAATATGGCTTTTGCTTCTGCCAGCGCCAATAATCCTTCTGCATACCGTATCAATACCTCATCGGTTGAGCCATTTCGCCATTCATTGTTATCCAAAATAGCTCCTTTCCATCTGCGAAGTCCTGTTGAGGTATAGTTTGCCGAGAAAACATTGTTGAGCTGCGGATACCTTAAGGGTAGCGGGGTGGGTGTAGTCCCGTAACCTTGTATTTGCTGGTGAGGTCCTCTGTCAGGAGTCCAGACTGACTGTCTGAAGCGCGGATCGAGGTTCTCACCCAGATTATTCAAACTTGCATAGTCTATGGGCAAGGAGGATAGTTCTTGAGGCATTCCTTCTTTATCCAGGTAACTGCCAACCAATTTCCAGGTTAGTGCCTGTGCATTATCTACTACCAAATCGTAGAAATTATGTCCCACTATTTCATTCACATCGTAGATGCGGTATAGAAACACGCCCGCAGATGATGAGGCATCCTGCTGGGAAAACAGTTGATTATAGGCCTCATTAAAGGGACCTCCGTTGGTAAATAAATTGCTGCCCTGATGGTCAATCAATTGTTGTATGGTCGGTTCGACCATTTGTAAAAATTCACTACCATCCTGCCCTTCGACGGCAAAGGGAGTGTTCTTGGCTCCGTGGTAACGCTCCCAGGTTCCTTCAAATAAAGCGGCACGCGCCTTCATCACGAGTGCAGCTTCTTTTGTAACCCTTCCCGGTGCTGCGAAAGTGGAATTTTTCCAACCCAGGTTAACAATAGCGGAGTCCAGGTCCTGAATGATAAATTTCGCTACCTCGTGTCTGGAATCCCTTTCCTTATATAACCTTTCACTATCTGTATCTAACACTTCTGTGTAAATGGGTGCGTCTCCATATCGCTCCAACATGCGCAGATAGACCCAGGCCCTGAAGAAATAGGCTTCTCCTGTATATTGATTGGCTTCAACACTTACATCAACGCGCCTTGCGTTATTTATCAAATAATTAATTTGTCTAATCCAGTTGAAATTCCCGTTCCAGCTACCATCTGTTGCCGGGGCCTGCCCGGAAGCGCCTCTTTGGAACAAAAAGCCGGAAGGACCGGTCCCCACCTGAATGTCGGTATTGGCATCCAAGAAATTATTTTGGGGGCCATTTCCCTGACTTTGAAAATGATATCTTGGGAATAGCCTGTAGAAGCCATTTGCCATTACCTTTAAATCATTTGGGGAGGTAAAGTAAGTGGCATCGGTCATTGCATCTAAGGGATATCTTTCCAGAAAATCCTCTACGCAACTATAAAATGACATTGTAAATACGATGAGCAATGTCCTTATATGTTTCAGATTAAATTTCATCATTAAGATTTTTAAATTAAATACCTACGTTTACACCAAAAGAGATTTGCCGCTGTGGAGGATACCCGTTTCCGCCATATCTGGACAGTATTTCAGGTTCGTATCTGAAGTTTGACTTATAATAAATCATCCCCAGGTTTTCAGCACTCGTGTAGATGTACACTTTGCTCAATTTTGCCTTGTCCAGTAGAGATTTAGGTAGGTTGTATCCCAGGCGTAAATTCTGAATCCTTAAATGGGCCAGGTTTTCCACGTATTGGTCGTTTGCTCCATAAGTTTTAAAGGAATGTCTGGGGAAATAATTATCCGGTGTTTCCGGTGTCCAGGTACCTAGTTCCTGGTGGCTGGTAAACCATTTTGAATTCCAGATATTTACTCCGGCTGGAATGACGTGGAAATTATTGGTATAGGTAATCCATTTGGGTACGCCTGTAAAGGTTACTGAAAGGTCAATGCCATTCCAGTTGGCCTGCAAATTCATCCCATACCGATACCGCCCATAGTTGTACCCGGCCATGACCTGGTCACCCCTGGCATACCAGCGGCCTCCTTCTCCAGCATTGATCTGCCCATCCCCATTTAAATCTTTCATCATCAGATCTCCAGGGTAGTACCAACCGCCTCCCTGAGGGACGTTTGCTTCCACATCGGCTACATTCTGTGCGACGCCATTGGACTCATACATCCATATCTGGCCAAATACTTCTCCGGGAGTCCAGGTGCCATTTCGTTGTCCATTGACGTTTTCATCGTATTCTACCACATAACCGATGTAATCGGCAATATTAAATCTTGCAGAATAATTAATTGGCCTACCTGCCAATCGTCCTGTATTTCTCCACTTCATCGAAAACTCCCAGCCTCTGGTCTCACTAACGGCGTTATTGATACTTGGCAAACCGGTTCCAATGGTTTGGGGTAAAATTTTAGCAGGGCCAGGTTGATTATAAATGGTACGCTGGTACCAATCATAGGTCAACTCGAGCCTGTTTTCGATGGCCACTACATCAAGACCAAAGCCAAGCGTTTGCGGGGAAGACCAGGTCAAATCAGAACTGACCAATGGTGGCATAAAGACCATGTTTGGCTTTACTCCTCCCAGCAATACATCCCCATTTCCTATACCGGTACCCATGGTGGGAAGGTACAGGTAATTACCAGATCCAGGATCGCCGGAAGAAGTATAAGCGGCTCTTATTTTGAAGGCATCTACTTTGTTGACAGACCAGAAATTTTCTTCTGCTATATTCCAGGCTCCCGAAATGGAAGGGAAAAAGGACCACCTGATGGCTGCCGGAAATTTAGAGTGCGCATCGTAACGCCCGTTAAATTCGATAAAATATTTCTCCGCATAATTGTATGCCATCCTGCCAAAAACACCCTGTGTCGCCCAATGGGTTAACATGTCATTCACAGTTGGGTTGGGATTATAGGTGGTACTGATACTGGGTACCGAATTGGTATACAAATCCCTACCTGTCCCGGATAAACGAGAAAAATTATTATACTCTTCCTGATAACCCACCAGTGCATTTATAGAATGCTTTCCAATTTGTTTATTGTAATCAGCAACGATGTCTGCGGTGTGATAATTCGTGAAATTCATTTGCCGGATCACACTACTCTGCTGTGCAGATCTGGCGGAATTTCGGATGCTTCCATCGGCCTCTTCCACGAAAATCACAAACGTATTGCGTTCAAGATGAGAGGTAAGGTTTCTCCAGGTATAATTCCCCCGGATGTCAAGCCCTTCAAATGGCTTTAATGTAAACCCCCCGGTCAAGGTCGTTTCGTTTCTTTGATTGGTTTGGGTTCCGCCTTCCCCGCGCAATGAGGGTCCACTACTTAAAAAAGAAGGACTCCCATTTGGATTTAAATCATTCCAATTGGGAAGTGATGCGGATGCATTCTGCCAAATGTCGCCGTAATTAGGTCCTCCTCCCCGGTAATTGGGCGCTTGTTCATCTGTTCGTACATAGTTCATGCTCATCCGGAGGCTGAGCCAATCCGTAACATCTGAATTTACTTTTAAAAGGGCATTGTACCGGTTCAGTCTGTCATCGGAACCTTTAATTAGCCCCATTGATTCATTGTAACCAAGACCCACATAATAACCCGTATTGTTGCTTCCTCCTGAGACGCTGGCATTGTGTTGTTGACTTGGTACCACACTTTTATACATGATATCAAACCAGTCACTGTTGCCGTTCATGTCCCAGTGAGCGCCATAGGTGCCATTTTCGGTTACGATGTTATTGGGGATTAATCCGGCACCATGGTCCCTCATTCGTTGAATGGCCTCTTCTGTATAAATAGGCGCTTGCAATGAGTTTCTGTATTGCTCATTTATTTTTTCGGCATATTCCCAGGAATTGGACCATTGGGGCATTCCTATGGGTGAACCTATACTGTAATTACCGCTGTAATTAACTTGTATTTTTTCACCTTTTGAGCCTGATTTAGTGGTAATTAGAATTACTCCGGAAGGAGCTCTTGATCCATATATGGCGGAAGCAGCAGCATCCTTCAACACCGTCACCGATTCTACATCATTTGGATTGACATCGCTCATGGTACGCTCGATTCCGTCCACTAAAACAAGAGGACCGCCTTTCTGGCCAAATCCCGTATACCCGCGAATGTTGAAATTTGACTCCTGCGCAGGTCCACCATTTACCGGGGTCACATACAAACCGGCAACAGCCCCCTGAAGTGCTTCGGATAACCTGTTAATAGGCCTGTTTTCGATCAAATCGCTACCTATTTGCTCCACGGCTGCAGTAAGGTGCGATTTCTTTTGGGTACCAAAACCTACCACTACCACCTCATCCATTTGTTCAATGTCTTCAACGAGCGTAATTTCAAAATCAGTCTGGTTTCCCACTTCGATTTCCTGTGTGATAAATCCCAAAAAGGAAACCACAATAATTGCTTCTTCATCTACCTCAAGTGAAAAGTTTCCATCGATATCGGTCGAGGTACCCGAAGTGGTGCCTTTTACAAGGATAGCTGCTCCCGGGATAGGATTCCCTTCCTCATCCACTACTTTTCCTTCCACCAAAACAGCTGCAACTAGATTACCAGTAGTTGCCGTTTGAATTGCATCGCTTTTGTCTTTTTCGTTGACCCCGAACGCTACTACCTCCTGGAATAGTAGCAACTGGATTGCCAGGCCATAAATGAAATACCGGGCCAGCATTGAGCCCTTTTTTTGTAATTTTACTAGCATAATTTTGTCTGTTAGGTTTATAATAATTGAATGCAGGGTCTTGTTAATAAGGTATTTTATGTGACTGATATCAGGAATTTTCACCCTGCAACCATCCGGGTTTCCCATCGGATTCTTATGAGGTGTTTGGGGTTTCTACTGCCATCGCTTAAGATTTATGTGTGATTCGAATGTATTTATCGGCTATTCAACTCGTTGACCCTGGATTCTCCAGATTAGTTTCCTTGGAATTTAGATTTTCAAAGAGGGGGTCGGGATAACTGAGGTCTTTCTTTTTCATTCTAAATGGGTCGCACCTGGCGCTGGCTTTATAGATGAATGCTCATCCAATCAATTGACAAAAGATACCCTAAAAAACACATAAACAGGCGATTGCAATTTATATAACTTAGGGCATCTGCCCCAATATTAGGAATATTAGGTCAAACGACCTAATAATTAATAAAATTTAAATCACAAAATTTTGCAGATCTGACTATTATTGGAAAAATCAACCGGAGAGGACCGTTATTTCCTGTACAAAATCCTTGAAATCGGAACTTAAGCCCGGTTCCTGAGGTGTTGTATACTTTCCTCCCACCACCTGAGCAGGAAATTTAAAGTAGTTCTTTAAATGAGGAATGTATTCCAGCAAAATTGCCGGATGGCCAAGCGAAATATGATTAAAAAGCACCAGGTGCTGGTGAATCTGTCCCATATCCCCTACATGAGGCACTACAGGAATGGAATATTTCCTCGACAGTAGGCTGATCAGGAGAAATTCAGATACTCCGCCTACTCTAACGGCATCCACCTGATTAAAAGACATGCAGCCAGACTGTATAAAATTTTTGAACATTATTTTGTTGGGTACATGTTCTCCCAGAGCGATTGGAATCGGTACCTCCTTTGAGAGGGCAATGTGGGCCTGAATATCATCGGGATGAGTAGGCTCTTCTATCCAGTAGGGGTCAATTCCCATTAGCTTTTTACAGGTAGAAATAGCTTTTGGAAGGTTCCATTGCTGATTGGCATCCAGCATTATGGTCGCTTTTGCCCCTGCCGCCTTGCGAACCAGTTCTGCCCTGCGAATATCCCGGTCCTCCTCTATGGAGCCGACTTTCAATTTTATGGCTGTAAAGCCCTGATCAATCGATTTTTTAATATTGGTAGTTAACTGTTCATCGGAATAATTGAACCAGCCGATGGAAGTGTCATACCCCGGATAGCCGGTTTTAAGGATGCCCATCCGGCTACTTTTTCCAGCCGCCTGGTTTTTCATTAGCTGTATGGCTTCCTTCTTTGACAGGATGTCTTCGTAATAGGAAAAATCCAGCGTATTGGCCAGTTCCTCCGGAGAAAGTTCTATCAGCAATTGCCAAAGGGGCTGGCACCTGGATTTAGCCCAAAGGTCAAAACAGGCATTTACCACCGAGGCCAGTGCGAGGTGAATCACTCCCTTGTGTGGCCCCAGCCACCGGAGGTTGGGGTCGTCGGCCATCTTTTTGTAGGTGGCTCCAAAATCAGCCATAAGCTCATTGATTTCCCTACCTTCAACATGCCGTAGCAGATAATCGATGGCACTACATACCAGCTTGTTTCCCGCACCCAGGGTCAACGTCAGCCCGACTCCCTCCAGCCGGGTATCGGTTTGTAATTTGCAAACGGCATAGGCATAAATGGGCGTGGAATGAACCGCATCCGAGCCGGCACCATTTTCCAAAGCAAACTGGACATCCTGAGATCTTCCGGTTTTAATATATATTGATTTCTTCATTCATTTTGCATGTTAAGGTTACTGCATGGTGTTGGGTACTTAGCTAATAGCCCTGCAGCGAGTATATTCTTTTCAATTTCAATGTTATTCGAAAGTCAATCCAGCCTGTGCATTTGATTCATACAGTTTTTCAACCAAACGCATGGTTTGGAAGGCATCTTCCACCGCAGTGGGAAGTGCTGCCGAAGGAGTTTTAAAGTGCTGCTGCAAGGTGGCCATGGGGCCAATAAATGCCTGTGGAAACCAGTCTCCAGTCAACGGAACGTCCTGCCAGCCCTTCTCTTTGGCTTTTTTGCTGTAATATTCAAATGTGGAAGGTCTGCCGTTGGGATAATCAAAGGATACCCCTATTTGTACCTTGATGGCAC
>Ga0076930_100691_pt1 | contig 27076 bp, 26 predicted proteins | sample HotLakConsoUCCRE_FD_71149 | JGI IMG/M metagenome (GOLD analysis project Ga0076930, IMG submission 71149) | Hypersaline microbial mat communities from Hot Lake, Washington, USA - Hot Lake Consortium UCC-RE (version 3) (version 3) ...
CGGTGGCGACGCGCAGATCGATGGAGAAGCGGCAATGCTGCGGCACGGTGTTCATCGCCGTGCCGCCATTGATCAGCCCCACCGTGGTGGTGACGCCGCGCTCGTAATCGGTCATTGCCTCGATCACTGAGATCTGGCGCGCAGCCTCGTGGATGGCGTTGCGGCCTTCCGCGTGTTTCGAGCCCGAATGCGCGGGACGGCCCTCGATATGCACGTCGAAACGGCCGACACCCTTGCGCGAGGTGACGATCTTGCCGCCCTCGCGGGCCGGCTCGGTGACGAGCACCGCCTCGGCATGACGGCCGAGCTCCTCGATCAGCCCGCGCGTGGTCAGCGAGCCGATTTCCTCGTCAGGGGTGAAGAGGAAGGTCAGCGGGCGCTTCGCCGTGCCGCGCCGGGCCACTTCCATGAAGGCTTCGAGCGCGAGACAGGCGCCGCCCTTCATGTCGTAGACGCCAGGTCCGTAGAGCCGGTCGCCCTCGCGGCGTACGGGATTGTCCTTCTCCGCCGTGCCGATCGGATGCACCGTGTCGAGATGCGACAGCACAAGGATCGGCTTCTCGTTGGTCTGCGGCCCCGCGCGCAGGATGACGCTGTCGCCGAGCCCGTCGCGACCCGGCACCCGCTCGACCGTGGCGATGCTCTCGTCGATGCCCGAGACCAGCACATCCATCATTGCATTGACGGCATTGGCATTGCGCGTCGGGCTCTCGACCCGCACCCATTCGCTGAGTCGCTCCACCATGCGGGCGATACGGGCCTCATCGTCGAAGGCGTTGACGGCGGATTTGGGATCGATGGACATGAGAGACCTTCCGGGCTTCGGTAGAGCGTGAAACATCTGCCGTCGTGAATAAGCGATCGCGCCGCCGCTGCGAAGGGGCCGATCCGCGCACGCCCTTGCGGTTTTCGCGCACGGGGCGGAAAGGGCGCGGGAGGGCCGTGAGGGGACAGGAGGGTTCAGCCGAGCCGGTCGATCTGCCCCAGTGCCCGCGCCACCGGCTCTTCCAGCAACGGGATATGCGCGGCTGCTGCCGCGATGGCCGGCTCGGGGGAGAAGGCGGGGGCGAGGGCAGCGCTGTCGCGGCCCGTCTCGGCGCTCAGCGCATTAATCAGATCGATCTGTTCGGCGCGCACGCGATCTGCGGCGCGGGTCACCGCCGCCTTGGCCTCCGCTGTGCCCATGTCGCGGGCCAGCAGCGCGCTCGCGGCGTCGGCAAAGAGCAGGCCGCGTGTCGCGTCCAGGTTGGCGCGCATGCGCGTGACGTCGATCTCCATCCCCTGCGCCAGCACCCGCGCCTCGCGCAGGGCCCCGGAGGCGAGACCGAGGAGCGCGGGCAGCACGTGCCACTCCCCGTGCCAGGCGCCCGCCGGGCGCTCGTGACCGCCGATCGGCGCCTCGTCGAAGGCGTCAGCAAGGCCCCGTGCTTGATGCGAAGCGGCGAGGATCACCGTGCAGGAGACCGGGTTTCGCTTATGCGGCATGGCGGAGGAGCCGCCGCGGCCCGGCTGATGCGGCTCGGCGATCTCACCCACCTCCGTCGAAGCCAGATGCGCGAGATCCCCCGCCATATGCGCCAGCGCGGTGAGCAGCTGCCGCAGCGCATCGGCCAGCCGCGCAAGCCCGCCCCGGCGTGCATGCCAGGGCAGCGGCGTGTCAGTGAGGCCGAGGCTCTCCGCCATGCGCGCGCGAATCGCAAAAGCCTGATCGGGCTCCCCCATCCCCGCCAGCGTGCCGACCGGGCCGGCCAGCGACAGCCGCAGCGCCTGCGGACGGGCAGCGTCGAGCGCATCGAGGGCATCGCAGATGCCGGCCAGCCAGATCGCCAGCTTGAAGCCGAAGGTCACCGGCGCCGCATGCTGGCCGTAAGTCCGCCCGGCGCAAAGGCTGTGCGCATGTTCCTGCGCGCGCAGATGCAGCGCCTCGACAAGCGCCTTGAGATCCGGCGCGAGTGCTTTGAGGGCATCGCGAATCTGGATGACGAGGGCGGTGTCGAGCACATCCTGCGTGGTCGCACCCTTGTGCAGATCACTTGCGAGCGGCGGCGGGAGCATCCCGCGCAATTGTCTGACGAAGGGGATCACCGGCACACCGGCGAGCGCGGATTCCGCGCCGAGCGCCGCCATGTCGAAATCGGCCGGCGTGATCGCGGCCAGTGCATCCGGCAGGGCCGGATCCGCCATCCCTGCCTCGGCCTGCGCATGCGCCAGCGCCGTCTCGAAGGCAAGCATCGCAGCAAGCCGCGCCTCGTCGCCGAACACCGCGCGCATGGCGGGAGTGACGAAGAGCGGGCCGGTCAGGGCGCTGTCGAGGGGCGAGAAGCTCATGCGCCGATCATGGCCCATCTCCCCAATCCATGGGAAGGCCAACATAATTCTCCGCCAGCGTCGTCGCGGCGGCGCGGGAACTGACCACGTAATCGAGCTCGGCCAGCTGGCGGCGGCGGTCGAAGGCGGTCTCGTCGTCGAAGCGATGCAGCATCTGCGTCATCCACCAGGAGAAACGCTGCACCCGCCAGATCCGGCGCAAACAGGCCGGGCCATAGGCCGCGATCGCCTCTTCATCGCCACGGGCAAAATAGCGCTCCAGCGCACGGGCCATGACCCGGACATCGCCGACGGCGAGATTCATGCCCTTGGCCCCGGTCGGCGGCACGATATGGGCGGCATCGCCGGCCAGCAGCAGGCGACCAAAGCGCATCGGCTCGCAGACGAGGCTGCGCATGGCGGTGACGCTCTTTTGCAGGATCGGGCCGGGGGTGAGCCGGAATCCATCGGCGCGGGCAAGCCGGGCATCGAGCGCCTCCCAGATCCGTTCATCGGGCCAATCTGCCGCATCCGCATCCGGGGGGCATTGCAGATAGAGCCGGCTGATCTGTGGCGAGCGCATGGAGAGCAGCGCGAATCCGTCATCGTGGCCGGCATAGATCAGTTCTTGCGAAGCCGGCGGTATCCGCGCGAGCACACCGAGCCAGCCGAACGGATAGACCCGCTCGTAGAGCGTCAGCGCCTCGGGCGGGATCGATGCGCGGCAGATGCCGTGAAAACCGTCACATCCGGCGATGAAATCGCAGGTAATCTCATGCATGGCGCCGTCGCGGCTGTAATGGATCGCGGGGTGATCCGTGTCGATGTCGCGCACGGCGACATCCGAGCATTCAAACCGAATCACCTCGCCGTCTTCAAGCCGCGCGGCCATCAGATCCTTCACCACTTCATGCTGGCCATAGACCATCACATTCTTGCCGGTGAGCGCCTTCAGATCGATGCGGTGCGCCGCGCCCGCGAATTGCAGGAACAATCCGTCATGCGCGAGCCCCTCGGCATCCATACGGGCGCCGAGCCCGGTCTCGCGCAGGACGGCGGCGGTCTCGTGTTCGAGTACACCGGCACGAATCCGCTGCTCCAGATGGGCGCGTGATTTCGCCTCGACGATGATCGATTCGATTCCCGCCAACGCCAGCAGATGCGAGAGCAGCAGCCCTGCCGGGCCGGCTCCCACGATTCCCACCTGCACGCGCTCGCGATGCGGCTGTGCGGCCATCATCCCCTCCCGCCACACCCTTTGTAGTGCGGCCATTCTTCAACCATTTATTGTTTTTCTGGCGTTATCAGCGAGGAGCATCCGCCGCACGGGCTGTGCTGTCAATCACGGCGCGGCTTTCGCGCATGCAGCATCGGAAGGCGCGCCGCGTCGATTGACGCCGTGATCAGGGCTGCTTACCTCTAAAGACCCAGACCCGGCGCGACGGTCCGTCGCGCGCAAGAACAGGGGGAGACGATGACGCTTCGTATTTCCGGCAAGAACATGGATATCGGCGATGCTCTGCGCACGCATGTCGAGGACCGTGTCCAGGCGGCTTTGGCCAAGTATTTCGACGGCGCCGTGACCGGCCACGTCACCATCGAACCGGAAGGAAGCGGCTACCGAACCGATTGCGTGCTGCATCTCGCCACGGGTGTCACCCTCGAATCGACGGGCAGCGCCATGGATGCCCATGCCGCCTTCGATCAGACGGCCCAGCGCATCGAAAAGCGCCTGCGCCGCCACAAGCGCCGCCTGCGCGACTACTCGCAGAACGGCAAGGCCGCCGAGATGATGAAGGCGAGCTATTCGGTGATCGAGGCGCCCTTCGACGAGACGGATGAGGATATCGAGGCGGAGGGAGAATTCCATCCCGTCGTCATCCACGAGGAAACCAAATCGTTGAAAAAACAGTCGGTGAGCGAGGCTGTGATCGAACTTGATTTGACAGGAGCCCCCTGTTTGGTGTTTCAGCATGCGGGAAGCGGGCGGATCAATATCGTCTACCGCCGCATGGACGGAGCGATCGGCTGGATCGATCCACCGTCCCAGCCATAATCATGAGGCCCGTATTGGTCTCGCCGCAACATCCGGGGGCGACACATGGCAATCAGCGTGTTTGCACGCAGTCCTGCGCTCGCCCCCTTCGTGATCGAGCCTGATGACCGTCATGCTTCTTGATATCCTGTCTTCCGAAGCCGTCCTTCCCGCGGTGAAAGCCAACGGGAAGAAGCAGGCACTCCAGGAAATCAGCGCCCACGCGGCCCGCCTCACGGGCCTCGATGCGCATGAAATCTTCGAGACGCTGTTGCAGCGTGAGCGCCTCGGTTCGACCGGAATTGGCGAAGGCATCGCCATTCCGCACGGCAAGCTGGCCACGGTGGAGAAGCTGTTCGGCCTCGTCGCCCGGCTGGAGAAGCCGATCGATTTCGAGGCGATCGACGGCATGCCGGTCGATTTCATGTTCCTGCTGCTGGCGCCGGAAGCCGCCGGCGCGGATCATCTCAAGGCGCTCGCACGGATCGCGCGCGTGCTGCGCCAACCCGGCGTGCTGGAGCGCCTGCGCGCTGCCAATGACGCCGATGCGATCTATGCGGTACTTCTGGAGAATTCCGCACCCCAGGCGGCCTGACCCGGCAGGCCTCGGACCGCCTTGCTCTCAATCCGTGTCGTCCCGCGTGGCCTCGCCTGCCGCGTCCTCGGCCTCTGTGCGGGCATCCTCCAGCATGCCGAGGCGATCGATTGCCCCTTGCAGGATATAGCTGGCCGCGAGCTTGTCGACGAGTTGGCCGCGCCGCACGCGCGAGGCATCCGCTTCGAGCAGCGTGCGTGTCACCGCCATGGTTGAGAGCCGCTCGTCCCAGCCCACGATCGGGCAGTCGATCACGCCTTCGAGATTGCGCATGAAGCTCTGCGTCGATTGCGCGCGCGGCCCGGCGCTGCCATCCATGTTGAGCGGCAGGCCGACCACGATGGCCGACGCTTCGAAACGCTTCACCATTTTCGCGATTTCCGCCGCATCCTTCATGAACTTGCCGCGTTTGAGCGTCTCCAGCGGCGAGGCGATACGGCGCTCGACATCCGAGAGGGCGAGGCCGATCGTCCTGGTGCCCAGATCGATGCCGATCAGACGCCCGTAACGCGGCAGCTTGCCGACGAGCCCTTCGAGAGCCACTGTCATGAGCCGCGCTCCGCCCTGACCGAATCAGGAATTCTGCGACCGGATGAAACACAAGCCTTGCTGTGGCGTTGCGCAGGATGGGGCGGTGACGGGCAGGTACGGGCAGGCATCATGTTCGGTCCGTAAGAAGAAAAGGCGTGGCGCCGTTTCTTTAAGTCAAACAAGGAGGATAAGCGAGCCATGAAGATCACCTGGTACGGCCATTCGGCCTTTCGCCTGGAATTCGGCGAGAACAACGTCCTGATCGACCCCTTCTTCACCGGCAATCCCGCTTTCGAGGGCGATGTCGAGAAGGCGGGCGACGGCGCCTCCCACATCCTGATCACCCATGGCCATGGCGACCATGTCGGCGATGCCCCGAGCATTGCGCAGCGCACGGGGGCGAAGATCGTCACCAGTTTCGAATTGTGCATGTATCTGGCCAAACAGGGTATCGAGAACTTCGATCCGATGAATCTCGGCGGCGCCACCGATCAGGGCGGCTTCAGCGTCACCATGGTGCGCGCCGATCATTCCGCCGGCATGGTGGAGACGGATGTGAACTTCCCCCTCGGCCCGTCGGCGGGCATCATCGTCAAGGCGCCGGGCGAGCCGACCGTCTATCACATGGGTGATACGGATATTTTCGGCGACATGGCCCTGATCGCCGAGCTGCACCAGCCGGACGTGGTCATCGTCCCGATCGGCGACCGCTTCACCATGGATGCGACGACGGCGGCACTGGCGATGAAGCGGTATTTTCCGCGAGCCAAGGCGGCGATCCCCTGCCATTACGGCTCGTTCCCGATCATCGCGCAGGATGCCGACGGCTTCGTCGCGGCCATGGAGGACAGCGGCATCCAGGTTGTCATTCCCCAGAAAAACATGCCGGTCCGGATAGACAATTAACAGCCATTAACCATAATCGGCGATCACGGCTGGCGTGGAGACGGCGATCCACGCATAGTCGCGTTAACCCGCGATTAACCATAAGGGTGACGTAGCGTGATCGCCAACAACAACGGGCACCCGGCAAACCCGCCCGGTCTCGTCATCGACGAAACCCGTATCTCGGCAAGGCGCTGGATGCGGATCGATCTCGATGATCTCCGGCGGCAGACGGGGATGGAGCCGGACGAGCAGCAAGCCATGCCGCTCGATCACGACCAGATGCAAGCGGCGCAAGCGATCCGACGCGCCGACCACGCCGCGCGACGCGCCCCGCGCGCCGCACGGATCGGGACAAGGCCCGCAGACGGCGCCGCCTCGTCAGAAGGGTGGAGTGTAACCCGGCTGGATGACGAGAAGCGCCAACGCGCGCTCGCCCGTGCGCAGTGCATCATCCCGAAGAGGGCTCGAAAGCCCGCACCGGCAGGGCTGATTCCGCCGCGCCACATCATCGCAGTCGGCGGTGTCGATCTGCGCACGCCGGAATCCCCCTTCCCTGCCGAAGACTCGCTGGCCAACGACAACCGTATCCGGGCTGCCTTGCTGACCGCCCTCCTCATCGGCATGGTGGGCGGCTACGCGTTGACGGCACGATCCGGCATGGAAAGCGATATCATCGAGGTCGTGCCACCGCTCGCACCTGGCGTCTTGCTGTCTGATGCCGGCATGGCCCCGGCTTCCTCGAGCCGAGCGAAACGCACTCCGGAGACCGACATGGACGATCTGCTTCTGTGAGGCGCGCGCTGTGATCGCGCACAACGTGAAAATCCGCAAGCATTCGTGATCCGGTCGGGGAGCGTTCGCGTAAGCACGATGAAGCCTGAAAGTGGCTTCTCTTCCCCAAGACGGCGATTTCCTCCCCCGATATCGCCGACGATCAGAGGCCACCTCCCCCCCCGAGGTGGCCTCTTTTATCGCGGCAATCGCTGTTCGAGGCGCGCGATCAGGGGGTTATGCGCGCGAAACACGTAGTCGAGGCTGCGTACGCTGATATCACGCGCGCCTGCTGCGGCCAGTTCATCGGCGATATCGAAGACGTGATCGATCGCGCAATGCAAGACCAACTCTTGCGCGTCCGGCATCGACAGCAGATGCGCGTCGAAGCCGTTGGCGATGGCGGCGACACGGTCATGATTCTCGTGGGCGACTTGGGCGCGGACCTCCCGCACGCGGCGTGCCTCTTCCTCGGCGGCAATGCGGGTGAGAATTGCGCGGGCGGCGCTGCGGGCCTGCGGCGACCAATCCGCCTGAAGCGAGGCCGCGAGATTGGCCTGCGAGCGCAGGATCACGCCGTCATCGAGCACCTTCAGCGCATTCGCCGCAAGGGTTGCGCCGGTGGTGGTGATATCGACGATGATCTCGGCGGCACCGGAGGCTGGTGTGCCCTCCGTCGCCCCCAGTGATTCGACGATCCGGTAATCGGCAATGCCATGGCGGGCGAGAAAGGCGCGGGTCAGATTCACGTATTTCGTCGCGACGCGCATCTTGCGGCCCCTGCGCGTGCGCAGATCGACGGCGACATCATCAAGATCCGCCATGCAGGACACGTCGATCCAGGCCTGCGGCGCGGCGACGATGACATTGGCATGACCGAAGCCGAGGGGTGTCACCAGGCTGATGGCTGTATCTGCATCGGCGGCCTGCTCACGGATCAGATCCTCACCCGTGACACCGAAATGGGCACTGCCCTGGACGAGATGCGTCACGATTTCGGACGCGGAGAGAAACGCGATCTCGACCCCCGGCATCCCCTTGATGATCCCGCGGTAACCGCGCGACCCGGCCGCCTTGGCGAATTCGAGGCCGGCACGGGCGAAGAATGCGGTGGCGTTCTCCTGCAAACGCCCCTTGGAGGGCACGGCGATGATCAGCGGTGCGGCACTCATGAATCGTCTCCCGGGGCTTTGTCCGGCGCGGCAGCGAGGCAGGCGGCAATCCGGTCGAGCCAGAACGAGCATCCGATAGCGGGCAGATCCGCCTGCGGATCGAGATGCCGGGCAAGCCGGTCGTACCGCCCGCCGCCGACGAGCGGGCGCGCCGCAGGATCAGCTGTCGCGGCAATGTCGAAGATGAAACCGGTATAGTAGTCGAGCGTGCGGGCGAAATCCGCGCGGAACTGAAGCGCCGAAAGATCGACACCGCGCGCGGCCAGAAATCCGGCGCGCTCCTCGAACAGATCGAGCGCGGGACCGATTGCGAGCCGCGCCTCTTCGGCGAGCGCACGCAGGGCGGAAGCAGCCGCGTCCGGATCCCCCGCGACCGCGAGATACCGACGCAGCACCGCTCGGGCCTCGTCGGGAATGCCGCCGGCTCCCTGGGCGGCACGCGCGAGGAATCGTTCGGCGATGTCACCGGCACTCCGCCCGCCGACCGAGGTGATCCCCGCAATGGCGAGAACATCCTCGACGAAAGCGCGCGCGGCCCTGGGATCCTGGCCTTCGAGGGCAGCGAGCAAGCCCGCATGGGCGACTTCGCGGTCGACCTCTTCCGGTGCGTCAAGCACGGACCGGGCCTCCCCCGCCACGATGGCCCGCATCAGCCTGCCCCGCGCCGCAGCAGGAATCGCAAGGGCGTCGATCACGGCTTCGAGCAGGCCTACGTCACCGAGCGTCACGCGAGCGGCAGGAATCTGAAGGGCTTTCAACCCGTCGAGCGCCAGAGCGAGGATTTCGGCATCGGTGGCAGCAATGTCCGTGCCGCCTATGGATTCCACTCCCGCCTGCTGGAATTCGCCGGTCTCACCGGCGCGCAGTCGAAAGACGGGTCCACGGTAACAATAACGCGCGGCGCCCATCCCGCCGACTGCGGAATCGGCGCCGACTCCAGGACCGCGGCGCGCAAGATGGGTGCGGCAGACGGGAATGGTATATTCCGGTCGCAGGCACAGTTCCGCGCCGTTCGCGTCGAGTGTGACGAACATGCGCCGGCGCATCTCCTCGCCTGAAAGATCGAGGAAGAGTTCCGCCGGCTGCAGCACCGGTGGTTCGATCATGCCGTAACCTGCGCGCTGAAACAGCGCCAGCAGAGCTTCACCGGCAAGGGCCTGGTCGGACATCACAAATCTCGTTTTCTAACCCGTTTCGGATGCAGTGCGTCGGATCATCCATCCGCGCTCCACGCCCGGAGCGCGTGAGCCTATAGCACGAAACCGTGAACGCTTCGCAATCATGCTGTCTGAAGTGTGCAAAGAGCGCGCAGACATGTCTCATGGCCCACCCTCCCGAGAGCCTGCCCGCTCCCGTTTGAATCTCATCGATTCATGCTTTTTTTGCAACAATTTGGAGACACTTTCCGATGCTATGCACAAGCACCGCGCGCCTTCATGATCATGGCCGCAATGTGACACCCCGGTGAAGAAAATCGAATTCGGGGGTTGCGGGAAAGATGAGGATCGTGAAGGATAAGGCCAAGAAACGCGCAGTCCTGTCTTCGACTGACCGGGCAACAGAGGGAGCGTGTCCACAGTGCTGAAATCTGCTGACGGGGTGACCGAACAAGGTCACGTCTGCTTTGACAACGTGCAGAAAAGCTATGATGGCGAGACGCTCGTCGTCAAAAATCTTAATCTCGACATTGCGCGCGGAGAGTTTCTCACGATGCTCGGCCCGTCGGGATCGGGCAAGACGACCTGCCTCATGATGCTCGCGGGTTTCGAATCCGCGACATTCGGCGAAATCCGCCTTGACGGCCAACGTATTGACAACGTCGCCCCGCACAAGCGCGGGATCGGCATGGTCTTTCAGAATTACGCGCTATTCCCGCACATGACGGTGGCGGAAAACCTCGCCTTCCCTCTGCGGGTTCGCAAGATGGGCAAGGCGGATGTCGAGACACGGGTACAACGTGCCCTCGACATGGTCGAGCTCTCGGATTTCGGCGCGCGCATGCCGGCCCAGCTCTCCGGCGGCCAGCAGCAGCGCGTCGCGGTGGCCCGGGCGCTGGTCTTCGAGCCGCAGCTCGTCCTGATGGACGAACCACTCGGTGCGCTGGACAAGAATCTGCGTGAGCAGATGCAGTACGAGATCAAGCACATTCACGAGCAACTCGGTGTGACCGTGGTCTATGTGACCCACGACCAGACCGAGGCATTGACCATGTCGAACCGCATTGCGGTCTTCAATGACGGCAAGGTGCAGCAGCTCGCGGCGCCCCCGGATCTCTACGAGCGCCCGGAAAACGCTTTCGTCGCCGCCTTCATCGGCGAAAACAACAAGCTCATGGGCAAGGTCGAGGCGATCGACGGGGATACCTGCAAGGTCGTGCTCGACAATGGCGACAAGGTTACCGCGCTCAAGGTCAATGTCGGCGCAGCGGGGGATCGCACGACGCTGTCGCTGCGCCCCGAGCGCGTGGTGATCGCGCCGGAGGGCAGCGCCGATCTCGACAACGTCTTCGAGGCCGAGGTGCGTGAGCTGATCTATCTCGGCGACCACATCCGCACACGGGTGAAGGTCTGCGGCAATGACGAATTCATCGTCAAGGTGCCGAATTCCTCGCACAGCCCCGATCTGGCGCGCGGTGCGAAGGTGCGTATCGGCTGGATCACACAGGATTGCCGCGCGCTGGATGCTTGATGCGCGCGCGGCGGATCAGGCGGGCCCGTCGGGTCCGCTCGGCAGGCGGCCCGCGTCTTCGCGTGGCCCCGCAAGGAAGGCCGGATGGCGGATGACTGCCGTTCCGGCGCGGAGTGCTCCTGAAGCGCTCCCCAACACAGGACTGGGAGAAACTGTATGTCCATGAAGAAACTTTCGATTCTTGCCGGCGGCGTCGCTGCGGCGGCGATCTCGGCGGGCGCTTATGCGCAGGAGCAGGTCGACCTGACCATCGTGTCCTGGGGCGGCGCCTACACGGAGAGCCAGGTTCGCGCCTATCACGAGCCCTATATGGAAGAAAATCCGAACGTCGAGATCATCAATGATGACGGTTCGGCCAATGCATTGGCGGGGCTTCGGGCCCAGTCCCAGGCTGGGAACGTGACCTGGGATCTCGTCGACATGCTGCCCTCCGACGCGCAGCTCGCCTGCGACGAAGGCATCATCCTGCCGATCGACCATGACGAAATGCTCGCCCCGGCGCCGGATGGCACTCCGGCGAGCGAGGATTTCCTCCCGGGCTCGCTGGGTGAGTGCTTCATCCCGCAGATCGTGTATTCGACCATCCTCGCCTACAACACCGACCTGTTCCCTGAAGACGAGCAGCCCGATGCGATCGAGGCGCTGTTCGATGTCGAGAACTATCCGGGCCGCCGTGCGCTGCAGGACCGTCCGGGCACGAATCTCGAATGGGCGCTCTATGCCGACGGCGTCGCGCCGGAGGACATCTACGACGTGCTCGCGACGCCGGAAGGTCAGGACCGCGCCTTTGCCAAGCTCGACACCATCAAGGAACACATCGTCTTCTGGACCGAGGGTGCCCAGGCTCCCCAGCTCCTCGCTGACGAGGAAGTCGTGATGGCGACCGGCTATAACGGGCGTATCTTCAACGCCGCGGAGGTCGAGGGTCAGCCCTTCGACATCATCTGGGACGGCCAGATCGTCGAGTGGGACGGCTGGGTGGTTCCGGCTGACGGCGAGAACATTGATGCCGTGATGGACTATCTCTATTACGCCACGGATACGCAGCGTCTGGCGGATCAGGCCAAATTCATCTCCTACGGCCCGGCGCGTGCGTCTTCGGCGCCTCTCGTGGGCGAACATGCCGATCTCGGGATCGACATGAACGAGCACATGCCGACCAATCCGGACAACTACTATTCGCCGATCGTTCTTGATAACGATTTCTGGACCGATTACGGCGATGAGCTGCGCGAGCGTTTCGCCAACTGGATGCTCCAGTAAGGCTTGTCGCCCGATCCGACCTTCAGGTGGGGGCGTTCGCGCGCCCCCACCCATCAAGAACAAGCGTGATCGCACGCATGAATGCGACCGGTGGAGACGAGATGCATGGCACAGGCTGATGCAGGAAATGCCGATCTGACGCAGGATGCTTCCGGCCAGATGGTCACGGCGGATGGCGTCCCTCTCAAGCTGAGCCTGAAACGGGCCGAGCGCCAGCGCAAGCTGATGGCCCTCGCTCTGGTCTTGCCGCTGCTGCTTTTCCTTCTCGTCGTCTTCATCTTCCCCATTGGTCAGATGATGTGGCGCAGCGTCGACAACCCGCAGGTCGTCAACGCGCTACCGCAGACGCTCGAGGCGCTTCAGGGGTGGGATGGCGAAGAACTTCCCGGCGAAGAGGTCTATGCCGCCCTCGCCGCCGATTTTCGCCGTGACATGGAACGACCGCGCCGCGATCAGTTTTCCGGGCCGCTCGGCGTGCGCCTGAATTATGAATTGTCCGCTGCCCGCGGCGCTGTCGCACGCACTGTGCGCAAGGTCCCCGATTTCGAACCGCCCTACAAGGAAGCCTTCCTCGATTCGCACCGGCTTTGGGGCGACGTCGCGCTCTGGCGCGTGATCGAGCGCGAGGGTCGACCGCTGACGAGCGCCTATTACGTTGCAGCACTCGACCGCCAGTTCGACGAGGACGGCGAAATCGTGCTGCGCGACGAAAACCGGCGGATCTACACCGATCTCTATATTCGCACGCTGGGTCTGTCGATCACGATCACGGTGCTGACGATTCTGCTCGGCTTTCCGATCGCCTATTACATGTCGATCCTGCCGATGCGCTATTCGAACCTCTTGATGATCTTCGTCCTGTTGCCGTTCTGGACCTCACTGCTGGTGCGCACCACGGCCTGGATCGTGCTCCTGCAGCAGCAGGGAGTGATCAACGAATCGCTGATTGCCGTCGGCATCATTGGTGAGGACGGGCGATTCTCCCTGATGTACAACATGTTCGGCACCATCATCGCGATGACGCATATCCTGCTGCCGTTCATGGTGCTGCCGCTCTATTCGGTGATGCGCACGATCCCGCCCTCCTACATGCGCGCGGCCAAGAGCCTCGGGGCCACGCCATTCACGGCGTTCCGCAAGGTCTATCTGCCCCAGACGCTGCCGGGAATCGGTGCCGGCGCGGTGCTCGTCTTCATCATCTCGATCGGCTACTACATCACCCCCGCCCTCGTCGGCGGCCAGTCGGGCCGGATGATCTCGAACGAGATTGCGCGACACATGCAGCAATCACTGAACTGGGGCCTCGCGGCCGCACTCGGGACGATTCTGCTGCTCGGCGTTCTGGTGCTCTACTGGGCCTATAACCGCCTTGTCGGCGCCGACAACCTGAAACTCGGCTGAGGGGAGACGAAGCCATGGCACTGCCCTCCTACGCCACGCGCGGCGAGCGAATCTGGTACTACACGTTCCGGGTCATCTGCGGTCTGATCTTCTTCTTCCTGATCGCGCCGATCATCATCATGGTCCCGCTGAGTTTCAATTCGCAGCCCTATTTCACGTTCTCGCGCGAGATGCTGACCTTCGACCCGGCGGGCTATTCCCTGCGCTGGTACGAGGATCTGTTCACCTCGGAGAGCTGGATGCGCTCGATCCAGAACTCCTTCCTCATCGGCATCGCCTCCACCATTCTGGCGACGACGCTCGGCACCCTCGCCGCGCTGGGGCTCAGCCGTCCGCACATGCCCTACAAGGGGCTGATCATGGGGATCCTGATTTCCCCGATGATCGTGCCGCTGATCATTTCGGCTGCGGGGATGTTCTTCTTCTTCTCCTCGATCGGTCTGGCCCAGACCTTCCCCGGCGTGATCCTCGCCCATACAGCGCTGGGCACGCCCTTCGTGGTGATCACGGTGACGGCAACGCTGGTCGGTTTCGACAATTCCCTCACGCGGGCGGCTTCGAATCTCGGCGCCTCGCCGAGTTACACCTTCTTCAAGATCACCATGCCGCTGATCCTGCCAGGTGTGATCTCGGGCGCGCTGTTTGCCTTCATCACCTCTTTCGACGAGATCGTGATCGTGCTCTTCGTCGCCGGCGTCGAGCAGCGCACCATCCCGCGTGAGATGTGGTCGGGTATCCGCGAGCAGATCAGTCCGACGATCCTCGCCGTGGCGACGATCCTCGTGGCGCTGTCGATCGCACTGCTCACCACGATCGAGCTGCTGCGCCGCCGCTCGGAGCGCATTCGCGGGATGACGGCGCAATAGGGAGCGATGCGCTCTTGCTGACGCAGAGACGCGGTCGAGCAGTTTTGTCTCTGCCAATCCGTTTCTGCAATACCGCTCTCACGCTTTGCCACGAGGCACCCGCAACCATGCGAGCGCCACTGTGTCCGGCGATGACATGACCGATCCGTCGGATACAGTCGAAGATTGATTTTGCATGATCTGATTAAACGATTCATAGTTGCTTGAAAGATATTGATGCGCCATAAAATTGCTTTCACGGGAGCATCGCATGGCGCATTCCATCGAATCCGGGGCGCTCGAAGGCGTCGTCGCCGACTTCGTTGATCACCAGCAATCTGACCTCATCGCGCGCTGGCGTGGACACCATGCCTGGTGGGAAAGCCGCAGCCGCAGTGGTGTCGATCCCTATTCCAAATTCACTGCGAGCCGGATCACCACACGCTGCGAGGCCGGCGCCCGGAACGGAGAGAGCTATGCCGGCGTCAACTTTGCCTCGCAGGATTACCTGAACCTGGCAGCCCATCCGGCAGTACACCAGGCGGCCAAGGACGCCATCGACAGGTTCGGCGTCCACAGCGCGGGCTCTGCGGCACTGATGGGCAATACCGTTCTGTCACGACGCCTGGAAGAACGTCTTGCGGATTTTCTCGGCTACGCCGACTGCACCGTCTTCCCCACCGGCTGGGGTGCCGGATACGGGGTGATCAAGGCGCTGGTGCGCCCACATGATCACATCGTCATCGACGTCCTGGCCCATGCCTGCCTGCAGGAAGGCGCGCGGGCCGCCACGGAGAACGTCCATACCTTTCCCCATCTCTCCAACGCGGCCGTGAAGCGCCGGCTGGAACGCATCCGCCGGGAGCACCCGCAAGCCGGCATTCTCGTCGTGACAGAGACCGTCTTCTCGATGGATAGCGACGTGCCGGACCTCCCGGAATTGCGGGAAATTTGCACGCGCCATGGCGCCAACCTTCTGGTCGATGCCGCACATGATCTTGGCGCCATGGGGCCGACGGGGCGCGGTTGTCTCGAAGCGTGCGGGATGGTCGGCCAGCCGGATATCCTGATGGGCTCTTTCTCGAAGACCTTCGCCTCGAATGGCGGCTTCGTCGCCTGCCAGGACCCTGCATTGAAGCTGGCGCTGCGCTATAATTGCGGCCCCCTCACCTTCACCAATGCGCTCTCACCGGTGCAATGCGCCATCGTGCTGCAATGCATCGACATCATCGAGAGCGAAGAAGGAGCCGAGCTGCGCAGGCGGTTGATGGAGAACACACACCTCCTGCGCGACGGCCTCGAAGCGCGGGGATTTTCCGTGATGGGGCAACCCAGCGCGATCGTGCCCGTCGTCACCGGCGACTCCGCCCTTTCGCGGCTGATGACCCGGCACGCTCTGCAGAACGGCGCAATCGTCAATCTGGTGGAATATCCCGCCGTGTCGCGCAACAGCTGCCGCTGGCGGCTTCAGGTGATGGCCGGGCATCAGCTAGACGAGATAGACCAGATGGTGGAAACCGCCGTTGCCGCCCGCAGTCATGCCCGTGAGCTCGCAGGCGCGTTGGGGCTCAAGACCGCTGGCGGCATTGCGGTGGAGTGACGGCCCGGAGCCTAATCCAGGATCGGCTGCGCAGCATCGTCGCTGCCGCGGTGGACGAGCAGGCGGTCGATCACGAACTGCGCCTCCTCGATCTCGCCCGAATCCGGGATCGCCCGCCCGCCCGAATTGAGGAAGGCCCCGGCCTGGGCGATCAGGCCGCGCAAGGCAGGTGACGTGACTTCGGCAACGAGCGCCGCGTCATCGGGATCACAGGGCGGGCGCAAGGCCCGGATCGCCGTCAGGGCGAGGCGGTCCATGGCATGGACGAGTTCTTCGAAGGCGGCACGATTTTCCTGCGTCAGGGAATCATAGGCTGCCCTCGCCTGCGGTGCGCGCCGCAATTGCGAGCTGGCGAAATAATCCGGATAGGAGATCGGTCGCCAATCCTTCAGATCCTCGACGATCTCGGGTGCATCAGCGGCGATTTCGACGAGCATCAGCACTTCGTTGAAATGGTTGAGATAATCATTCGACAGCCCGTCCGCCGCCCGCCGACCGGCAGCCGGGGCGTCGTCGAGGGCGCCGCCGGGCGGCGCATGCGCGGTATCGCTCAGGGTCGATGACGACATCGGGACTCGCTGGTTTCTCACATGGTTACTCTGGCCGTGAAAAACTGACAAAGCGTTGACACGGCGCATGGTGAGCGCAGCCGATCGCCATGTGATTGTATCGGGATGCCCCTGCGGCATTGACGATCGCGCCCGGCGCGGTTTTTCTCTGCCGACAGAATGCGCTATCGCGCGACCCCGGAGTCCACCATGTGCGGACGTTTCGCCGTCACCCTGCCACCGGAGACATTTCGCGAAGCCTATGGCTATGCGGAGACGCCAAACTTTCCACCACGCTACAATATCGCTCCGACCCAGCCTGTCGGCGTGGTCTTGCAGGAGGGGGAAGAACGTCATTTCCGGCTGATGCGCTGGGGCTTCCTGCCCGGCTGGGTGAAGGATGCGCAAGATTTTCCTCTCGTCATCAATGCCCGCCGGGAAAGCATCACGCAGAAACCCGCCTTCCGAGCGGCAATCCGCCGGCGCCGCTGCGTTTTCGTCGCCGATGCCTTCTACGAATGGCGCCGGGAGGGCAAGCAGAAGACACCCTTCGCAGCGCGCATGCAGAGCCTCGGGCCGATGCCGATGGCGGGGGTCTGGGAGACCTGGAGTGACCCGCAAGGCGGGGAGATCGATACGGCGGCGATCGTGACGACCGATGCCAACGGCCTGCTCGCCGCAATCCATCATCGCATGCCCGTGATCCTCGGTCGCGCCGGCCTCAAAGCCTGGCTCGACCCGCAGACGCCTCTCGACAAGGTCCAGGCCCTGACCGATCCCTGCCCCGATGACTGGCTGCGCCTCGACGAGGTCTCCCCGCGCGTCAACAAGGTCGCCAATGACGATGCCGCATTGCTGGAGCCGGTTGCGGGGGCCAGTGCCACAGCGGGCCCGCAGCCATCAGAAAACACGGTTGCGGATCAGGATGACGAGAAGAGCGACCCACCGCAAAGCTCGTTGTTCTGATCACCCACCTTGTACATGCGCCAGCGTGTCGATCAGGACCGGGATCAGCGGTTCGTCGGCGGGGGGCATGGGGTAGTCCCGCAGGCGGGTGGCGCGCACCCATTTCAGATCCTGATGCTCATGCGCCTGCACCACGCCCTGCCAGCGCCGGCAGATATAGAGCGGCATCAGCAGGTGGAAATCGGGATAGGCATGGCTGGCGAAGGTGAGCGGCGCGAGGCAGGCTTCCTGCGTCTCGATGCCAAGTTCCTCGCGCAATTCCCGGATCAGCGTCTCCTCGGGCCGCTCCCCCGCCTCGACCTTGCCGCCGGGAAACTCCCACAGGCCCGCCATCTGCTTGCCTTGCGGGCGCTGCGCGATGAGAACCCGCCCGTCCGCATCGACGAGCGCCACGGCGACGACGAGGAGGATCTTCATGAGGCGGCACTCCCGCGCGCAAGCTTGCGCGTCAGCGTATGCAGCGTGACGGCGGCGGCGTTGGAGACGTTGAGGCTCTTGATCACGCCGGGCATTTCGAGCCGCGCGACCACATCGCAGCAGGCGCGCGTGCGCTGGCGCAGGCCCTTGCCCTCGGCGCCAAGCACCAGGGCCAGCGGCATGCGGGGTGTGAGCGCATCGAAATCCTCCGCACCCTCCGAATCGAGGCCGATGCGGTAGAAACCGTGCTCGCCCAGCCGCTCCAGCGCATCGCCGAGATTGCGTACGGTGATGAAGGGAACGTGTTCGAGCCCGCCCGAGGCCGATTTCGCCAGCACACCTGTCGCGGCGGGGGAGTGGCGGGCGGTGGTGACGATGGCGGTGACGCCAAACGCAGCTGCGCTGCGCAGGATCGCGCCGACATTATGCGGATCGGTGATCTGGTCGAGCACCAGCACCAGCGCGTCCGCGCCCAGCCCGTCGATACCGCCGGGATGATCGAGCGGATCGGCTTCGATATAGATGCCCTGATGCACCGCATCAGGGGTCAGAAGCCTGTCAATCTCGCGCGGGGCGACGAGTTCGGGGGTGACCGGAAGCGTTCCGAGCTCCGCCGTCAGTCGGTTCACCGCGTTTTCGGTGGCCAGAAGCTTGCGTATCTTGCGCTGCGGATTGCGCAGGGCCTCGCAGCCCGGATGCCAGCCGTATATCACCGCGACGCCGTCCTCCGGCGCGTTGCGTGGATCGCGGCGCGGGGCGGGACCACGCCCACCGGGGCGATAGCCGGGCTTCTTGCCATAGCCAGGCCTGCCAAAGGAAGGCTTGCCGGAACCCGGTTTTCCGGGGCCTTTGCGCCAGGCCGCCTTCGGCTTCACGCCGTCGGCCCCGCCGCCACCCTGCTCGTCATCACCCGCCACTTTGCGCACTCCGCCGCAATCGTCGAAAAATATCAGCGATGCACGCCGATCATGGCGGTGAGCCCGCCATCAATCGGCAATACGGCGCCGGTGATATAGCCTGCCGGCTCGCTCATGAGGAAGGCGGTGAGCCCTGCAACTTCCCCGGGACGCGCGAAGCGCCCTGCCGGGATCTGCTTTTCCATGTTCTCGCGATAGGCCTCGTAGCTCGCCATCATGTCGGTATCGATGAAACCAGGCGCGATCACGTTGACGCTGACGCCGCGTTTGGCTGTCTCGATGGCGAGCGTGCGGGCATAGGAGATCAGCGCGCCCTTGGATGCAGCATAGGCGGCATTGCCGGCGGTGGCCTGGAGCGCGGCGACGGAACCGATGGCGACGATCCGCCCCTCCCGCGCACGCAGCATGGCGCGCATCAGCGCCTTGGCGAGGCGGGTGAAGGCCCAGAAATTCACCTGCATCGCCGCTTCGGCCTTGTCCTGCGCCATCATCGCGGTGAGCGCGTCATAGGGTTGGCCGGCATTATGCACGAAGCCGTAATAGCCCTCGCCTTCGATGCGCGCGCAAAACGCTTCGATCGCATCCTTGTCCGACAGATCGAGCGCGAAACCGTTCACCGAGATGCCTGGATGCGCATCGACGAGTTCCTGCGCCAGCGCCTGCGCGGCATCTGCCGAGGCGCGATAGGTGAAATCGACGCCGTAACCGGCCTGCGCGAGGCTGCGCACGATGGCCGCGCCGACGCCCTTGCCGCCGCCCGTTACGAGAATCCGCCTGCTCATGGTGAGAAGCCTCCCGGCACTATCGAGGACATGCCCGTTCAGACCGGCTCTGCGGCGAGGACGAGGCAGGTATTCTGGCCGCCGAAACCGAAGGAATTCGACAGGACCACGCGCACATCCGCATCGCGCGCTTCATTGGGTACGACATCGAGCGGGATGGCGGGATCAGGGACGTGATAATTGATCGTCGGCGGGATGCGCCCCTCGGCTATGGTCATCAGCGAGATCACCGCTTCCACCGCACCGGCGGCCGTGAGCGTGTGGCCGATCATCGACTTGTTGGAGGAAATCGGCACGTTCTGCATGCGCTCGCCGAGCACCTGCATCAGCCCGAGTGATTCCATCTTGTCATTCTCCGGCGTGCCGGTGCCATGGGCGTTGACATAGTCGATGGCATCCGGAGACAGGCCCGCATCATCGATCGCGCCCTGGATGGCGGCGATGATCGGCGCGCCGTCGGGGCTGGAGCGGGTGCGGTGGAAGCCGTCGCCCTTCTCGCCGCAGCCGAGCACATAGCCGAGGATGGTCGCGCCGCGCGCATGCGCGTGTTCGGCATCCTCGAGAACGAGCGCTGCGCCGCCCTCGCCCATGACGAAACCGTCGCGATTTTTCGAGAACGGCTTGGCCGCCGCTTCCGGGGGGTCGTTCTGGGTGGAGAGCGCCGAGAGCAGCGAGAAACGGATCAGCGCCTCGGCATGGACCGAGCCGTCGGTGCCGATGCATAAAGCCGCCGGCGCTTCGCCGCGCCGGATTGCCTCGACGCCGAGCTGGATCGCCGTGGCGCCAGAGGAGCAGGCGGTGGAGAGCGAGATCGGCGAGCCGCGCGTGCCGAAGCGCTCCTGAAGCCGCTCGGCGACGGTGCCGAAGAGGAACAGATCATGCCAGGCGCGGTAATCGCCGTTACCGGCGGCTTTCAGGATATCCGCATAGGTCACGTCGCCGGTCTGCCCGGAGGCCTTGGCGAGGGCGATGCGCTGCGGCCATTCGATCTCGACGGGAGGAACCGCGATGAAGAGCGAGCCGGGAAATTCCGCGCCGATCCCCGCCTGTGCGATCGCCTCCTGCGCCGCGCGGCTGGCGAATTCCTGCGAGAGCAGCGGCGCGCAGAACGGATCGACATCAATGAAATCGACGGTGCCGGCAATGGTGGTGCGCAGGTTCTCGGTGGAGAAACGGCGGATGCGGTGGATGCCGGAATGCCCGGCGGTCAGCGCGCTCCAGTTATCGGCCTTGCCCTCGCCGAGCGACGTGACGAGGCCCATCCCGGTGACGGCGACGAGGGGGCGACCGAGGCGATCACGATAGGCGGACATGCTCAACCCTCCTGACCGGCACGCGCCGGTGCATCCGCCCGCGACAGGCGGATCACGCCCTCGCCACGCTGGTGGCCGACGCTGGTGACGACGGCTTCCGGAGCATCGCCACGCGCGATCGCAGCGGCGGCGAGCGCCACACCGACGGGCGCCTGCGCTTCCATCAGATGGCCAAACGCGTCCTGGACAGCGAGAACCCGGGCGCCGGGTGCGAGGCGATCGAGCGCGGCGCGCTCTTCCTCGGTGCGCCCCTTCACGCCCGTCGCGCCGGAAATCACCATGGCATCGGGGCCGGGAGCGACCTCCGCCCAGAGTTTTTCGAGCATCTTCGCCGTGGCGCCGGGCTGGCGACGGGCGAGATCTGCGCCGACATCATCGATCCGCGCAACGATCCCGGCCCCGCGCCTTTGAGCGTGCGCGCGCGATTCCAGCACGAGGAAGCCGCCGCCCGAGCCGAGAATGAAGCCACCGCCGCGTTCGGGCCGCGAGAAGACCGGAGCAAACGTCTGCTTCCACAACACACCGCCCATCTCGTAGAGCATCAGGCTGTCGGGACGCTCGCCATTGAACGAGCCGCCGACGAGGACGATCTCCGCCTGGCCGGCACGGATGCGGGCATGGGCGATGCGGATCGCGTCGATCCCGGCCTGCTCCTCACCCATGAAGGTGCGCGAGGCCCCCGTCACGCCGTGGACGATGGCGATGTTGCCGGCGAGCAGATTGGACAATTGCGCAAGGAACAGCGTCGGGCGGACATCACTCATCAGCCGCTCGTTGAGGAAGGCGCCCTGATCGGCCTGGTGCGGGATCTGCGTCAGGATCTGGCCATCGACCTCGTAGTCCCGCTCGCCACCGCCGGCACAGACGATCAGGCTCATATCGGCCTTGAGCGCCGCGTCGTCCTTCGCCCCGGCATTGTCGAGAGCAAGCCCGGCACAGTAGACGCCGAGTTTCTGCCAGGGCTCCATCTGGCGCAGATCCGATTTCTTGGCGATCTGTTGTGCGTAGTCGATCTCGCCGGCAGGGTGCACCGGGAAAGGAGGGAAGCGGGTGGTATCGACAAGCGGCGGCACCTCGCCGCACAGGGCGTCGAGATTGGGTGCGATGCCGATCCCGGCACTGGTGAGAATGCCGGAGCCGGTGATCACGACGTCGCGATCCGGTGATGGCATCCGGGAAGGAGCCTGTGCGCCCGTCATGCGTCCATCGCCTCCATCAGACCGATCCGTCGCGCCTGTGCACGCATCTGCTCATCGAGCCCCTCCGGGAACGGCATGGTGCGAAACCGCAGCTGCGCGTCGCAGATCCGCTTGCCTTCAGCCTCGATGCGCGCCCTGGTCGCGGCGTAGCCCGATCCTTCGTGCTCCAGTACGGCGGTGATTTCAAGGGGGGTACGCGGCCCGACGAAATCACGAAAGCGCGCCTTGTCGACGGCCATCAGGAACGGCATGTGCGTGAAATCCATCAGCCCGAGCACGAGATAACCCGAGGCCTGCGCCATGGTCTCCGTCAGGAGCACGCCCGGCACCAGAGGGTGGCCGGGGAAATGGCCCTCAAAGACCGGGCTTTGCGACGGCACGACCGAGCGCACGCCGATCGCGCGGGCCTCGCGATCGAACGCCGTCACCTGGTCGATCATTTCGAAATATTCGAGTCGCATGGCCGCCAAATCGCCTCTTCAAACGCCGCAGCGCAATCGCTTTTGCGGGATGCGATCAACCTGAACGGCGGGGCGCATCGATCACGCCCCCCGTCTCGTGCGATGCGCCGCGACAGCGCCCGAACCGGCTCAGCCGGCTTTCGCAGCTACCAGTTCGTCGATACGCGCGACGAGGTTCTTCATCACGAAATACTCTTCGGCCGGCGCCTTGCCCTCGTTGACTTCCTGCGTCCATTGCTCGAGCGGCAGCTTGATGCCGAACGCCTTGTCGATCGCGAAGGCGATGTCGAGGAAGGCCAGCGAATCGATGCCGAGATCATCGATCGCATGGCTTTCCGGCGTAATTTCCTCACGCGGAATATCGGCGGTGTCCGCAATGATGTCGGCAACGGTATCAAAAGTGGAGGACATCGCGCCTCGTGCTCCGATTTTCTGGCTGCGGGCCCGCTTCAGCCCGGACCGGCCGGCTTCACGGGAAACCGCGTTTGACGGTTTTCGAACGGTTCCCTTACACGAGCGATCCCCGCCGGGCAACCGCATGGACCGGCGATACACAAGCCGTCTGGCGCATTCGCGGATTTTCCCGCACGTTGCGGCATGGCAGCACCATGGCCCCGCAGAAATCGGCAGCAGGAGAAGCGCCATGAGCGTGAGACTCGGGATCATCGGTTACGGCATCATGGGCGAACGGCTGCTGCGTGCGGCGATGGCGCACGACCCGGCGCGCATCAGCGTCGCCGCGGTTTTCGATCCCTCGCCGGCGGCGCAGCAGCGTCTCGCCTCGGATTTCCCCGCCATCACCATCGCCGACAGTGCCGAGGTGCTGATCGCGGCGAGCGATTGCGTCTATATCGCCTCGCCTCCCGCCAGCCATCTGAAGCTGGCGCGCGCCGCAATCGCAGCCGGCAAGGCGGTTTTCTGCGAGAAGCCGCTTGCGACCGATCTCGAGGACGCCCGCGCCTTCGCGCGCGAGGCTGCGGATGCGCGTTTTGCGGTGAACTTCCCCTTCGCCTCCTCATTCGCGGTGGCGCAATTGCGCGACTGGGTCGATCAGGGTGTGGTGGGCACGCCGCAGCGCGTCGATGTCGAGATCGGCTTCGCTCAATGGCCACGCCCCTGGCAGCATGACGCCATCTCGTGGCTCGACGGGCCAGAGGAAGGCGGCTTCACCCGCGAGGTCGTTTCGCATTTCCTCTTCCTCACCCTGCGCATGCTGGGTGATCTGCATCTCGCGGATGCCCGGGCCTCTTTCCCCGAACCCGGACGCTCGGAACGTGCGATCAGCGCCGATCTCTCCCTGCCGGGTCTGCCGGTGGCGCTCGAAGGCGGGGTCGGCATCACCGGCAAGGCTGATCACAACACCTGGACGCTCAGCGGCGACAAGGGCACGATCCGCCTGCGCGACTGGTCCTTCGCCGAGCGGCTGGATCCCGCGAGCGGCGATTTCGTCGAGGCGCCGGATGCCATTCCCAACGAACAGGCCCGCCCCCTCGTCCTCGCCCGCCAGCTCGACAAGGTGGCCGCGCTGACGCGGGGCGCGGCGCAGGATCTCGCTACACTCGATGAGGCGCTGAGGGTGCAGGAGCAGGTCGAGGCGATCCTCGCCAGGGGCGCGGTCTGAAACCGGAGCCTGATGGAACGGCTTCACTTTTTCCGCGTTGGTTTCGCACGTCTGCGGTCGGGATCCGACCGCGCAAGTCGAAATCGGAATCGACGAAGGGAAAGTCAGTATGCAGCCCGAAATCAATGAAAAAGAAGCCAGACAGGGGCGTGAGGGCAAGCCGGTCCTGAAAGTGCTCATCGCCGGTCTGATTCTCGCCCTGGTCGCCATGGGCGGCTATCTGATGTGGGTGGGTGAGGAAACCCCGACGGAGGAGACCACGATCGGCGATGAAATGCCGCTCACGGATCCCAGGACCGAGCAAAGCCCCGCCGAAGTTGCGCCGGAGCCGGGCACACGCGACGTGGATTGAGCCAGTCGGGACGATATGCGTTTGCAGGAAGGGGGGCTCTCGGGCTGCCCTTTTTGCTTGGCGGCGGGCGGGGCCTGGATCATGGACTTTACCCGCGCGCATCTGGGCAGGCCGCGCGGTTGCCATCCCGGCGCGAACCCCGTAATTGACAGGTCATTCATGCCCCGATCACGCGATGATGGAGCGCAATGACCAGCCCGCAACGCCCCGAGCACAGCGAAGGCACCGGTGAAATCGGCGCGCCCGTCTCCGGGAAGCAGCCGGGCCTGCTGCGGCTCGTCACGACACCCGTCGGCTGGCTGTTCGGGCAGGCCTATCTTCTGCTCGCCCTCACCATGCTGATGTGGGGCGGCAACGCGGTGGCCAGCCGACTCGCCGTGGGCGAGATTTCACCGATGGCGCTGACCTGCCTGCGCTGGACCGTGGTCATCATCATTTCCGTCGTGATCGCGCACAAGGAGCTCGTACGGGAGTGGCCGGTCCTGCGTACGAAGCTGCCCATGATCCTCACCATGGGCGCCTTCGGCTTCACGGGCTTCAACGCGCTGTTCTATCTCGGCGCGCATTATACGACCGCCGTCAATCTCACCATCATCCAGGGAGCGATCCCGATCATCGTGCTGATCGGCGCGCTGGTTGCCTATGGCACGCGCATCACACCCTTGCAGGTGGCCGGGACCTTCGTCACGCTGACCGGTGTGGCGCTGGTGGCGACGCGCGGCGAAGTCTCGAGGCTCCTCAACCTGTCCTTCAACCCCGGCGATCTCCTGATGCTCTCGGCCTGCGTGCTCTATGCCGGCTATACCCTCGGGTTGCGCAATCGTCCGAAGGTCTCGGGGCTCGCCTTCTTCGCCATCCTCGCCAGCATCGCCTTCGTGACCTCCCTTCCCCTGCTCGGCATCGAGATCGCCATGGGACAGGTGCAATGGCCAACGCTCAATGGCTGGCTGATCATCCTGTATGTCTCGCTCTTCCCCTCGCTGATCGCGCAGCTCTGCTTCATGCGCGCCGTCGAGCTGATCGGGCCGGGGCGCTCGGGCCTGTTCGTCAATCTCGTCCCGATTTTCGGCGCCGGTCTCGCGGTGATGATCCTCGCCGAACCCTTCCACCTCTACCACGCCGCCGCCCTCGCCTTCGTCCTCGGTGGCATCGCGCTGGCGGAGCGGCATAAGGGGCAGTGACGGGGGCTCCCACGCCCCTCACATCACCACTTCGATCAGAAACGGTCCCTCATGCGCGAGCCCCTCGCGGAAGGCGGCGGCGAATTCGGGGACGGTTTCGACGCGGCGTGCCGTGACGCCGAGGCCTTCCGCGACGCTCACCCAGTCGATGGCCGGGTGGTCGAGGGAAAGCATGTCGCGGGCCTTGGGGCCGGGATTCTCCGCGCCGACATTGGCGAGTTCGCCGTTGAGGATGGCGTAGGAGCGGTTCGACCAGATGCAGTTGAGAATGTTGAGCTTCTCGCGCGCCTGCGTCCACAGCCCCTGCACCGTATACATGCCCGAGCCATCCGCCTCGAGCGCGATCACCTGCCGGTCCGGGCAGGCGATGGCCGCGCCGGTGGCGAGCGGAATGCCCACGCCGATGGCGCCGCCCGTGAGTTGCAGCCAGTCATGCGGCGGGGCACCGGCAGTGGCGGGGAAGAAGTTGCGGCCCGTCGTCACCGATTCGTCGGTGATGATGGCGTTTTCCGGGATCAGCGCGCCGAGTACCTGCGCAATCGAGGCCGGATCGAGCGGACCGCCCGCGGGAATCTCCGGTCGATGCGCAGGGGTGAGATCGGGGGTGGCATCGCCGGCAACCTTGTCAGCCAGACGCGCCAGCGCATCAGCCTGATCCTGGGCGATATCGGCCAGAAGATGGATCTCGCAGCCTTCGGGAGACAGTCGGGAGGGCTTGCCGGGATAGCCGAAGAAACCGACCGGATCCTTCGCGCCGACCAGGACGATATGCTTGAAATCTTTCAGCTTCTCAACAGCCTGATCGACCGGATAGGGGATGCGGTCCACCGCGACCCGCCCTGCCCCGCGTTCCATGCGCGCATTCGAGGTCTGCGCCATCACGTGCTGGCCGGTGCCGCGCGCGATCCGCGAGGCGTCTTCGAGGGGCCTCGCCCGCACAGCCTTGTCGCCAAGCAGCAGCAGCGTCTTCTCGCCGGAGGTGAGGATCGCGGCAATGGCGTCGATCACCGCCTCATCGACCGTCTCGCGTTCCGGGATCGCCGGCACGGCCGCGACCGGCCCGCCCTCGCTCCAGGCGGTATCGGCGGGCAGGATCAGCGTGGCGATCTGCCCCGGTGCGGTCTGCGCGGCGGCGATCGCCTCGGCGCCGTCGGCGGCGACTTCCCTGGCGGAGCGCGAGGTCTTCATCCAGGGCGAATATTGCCGCGCCAGCATCTCGATAT
>Ga0076930_100693_pt1 | contig 27051 bp, 20 predicted proteins | sample HotLakConsoUCCRE_FD_71149 | JGI IMG/M metagenome (GOLD analysis project Ga0076930, IMG submission 71149) | Hypersaline microbial mat communities from Hot Lake, Washington, USA - Hot Lake Consortium UCC-RE (version 3) (version 3) ...
GGGGGGCGGGGGATCTCCTCTCCAGGATAGCGCCCCTCCATCTCCTGGACCCGTCCCTCCAGCGTCGCCCGGTCCACCAGGGGGCGGCTCTGCTCCGAGGCCCACGCCCCCAGGCGGCTCCCCCGGGGCCGGGAGGCGTAGTAGGCGTCGGCCTCCTCATCCGTCACCCGCTCCACACCCCCCTGGACCCGGACCTGCCGGGCCAGGCGGTCCCAGTGGAAGGTGAGGGCCGCCACCGGGTGGGCAGCCAGGGCACGTCCCTTCGCCGACTCCAGGTTCGTGTAGAACGCGAAGCCCCGGGGGTCCACCCCCTTCAGCAGAACGATCCTCCCCTCGGGCACCCCCTCCGGGGAGAGGGTGGAGAGGCACATGGCGTTGGGATCGTTCAGGCCGCTTCGTTCCACCGCATCCTGGAACCAGTGGGTGAACTGGTCCATGGGGTCCGGGTGGAGCATCTCCAGGGTGAGTTCAGTGTCGGGTGCTGCGGACATCCGTATGGCTCCACTGGCTGGGATCCAAAGGGTACCGGGGACGCCCCCGGAGAATGGGAACCTCAACGACGGACCGGGACCTCCACCACCATCCCGTCCCCCACCACGAAGATGCGTTCCCGGGGGCGGGGCGTCACCAGCGCCATCCCGGTGAATACGCCGAAGGCCGGGAGGACGGCCTGCCGGGGGGCCACATGGAAGCAGGGGAGGCGCATCCGTTCCCGCCCCTCTCCCCTGAGCCGGACCCCCGGGTGGAGGTGTCCCGCCAGGGCATACCCCCGGGAGTCCGGTTCCCCCTCCCCGGCGGGCTCGTGGCGGAAGACCAGCCCCTCCTCCTCCACGGGTCCGGTGCGGCATTCGATCCCCAGCTCCGGAGGTGGATCCCCCGCTCCCAGGTCGTGGTTCCCCCGGACCAGCAGGACCTCCACCCCGGGATGACCCTCCCTCCACTCCAGCATGGCCTGGTGGAGCTCGGGGGAGCGACCGTCCCGGGCGTGGAAGAGGTCCCCCAGGATCACCAGCCTCCGTGCGGCGGTGGCCACCAGGAGGGAGGAAAGGCGCTCCAGGTCGGCACGGGAATCGCCGGAGGGGAGGGCGATCCCCCGGCTCCGGAAGGTGGCCCCCTTCCCCAGGTGGAGGTCCGTCACCACGAGCATCCGGCGGTCCGGGAGCAGGACCCCCCGCTCCGGGAGGAGCAGGAGCTCGAGTCCCCCCACCCGCACCGGGAGCGATCCGGGAGGAGGGGCGGGATCCGGCGCCGGGGCGCACTCCCGCTGCTCCGGATGTGTCATGGCCCCACCCCGGCGGGAGAGGGTCCGTCCCGACGCCCCGTCCTCTCCCGCTTCCCTCCGCCCCGGACCGCCTCCCGCTCCAGCGTCACCGCCATCCGCTGCACCCGATCGATCCACCGCTCTGTGGACACCTCCGCCTGCATCCGCTCCGCCCAGATGGGGAAGGCGAAGGGGGTCAGCCGGGGGGTCTCCATGACGTGGACCGGCTCAGCGGAGAGGCGCTCCATTGCCTCCCGGAGGCGCTGGACCTCCAGGATGCCGTCCAGCACCTCCCGCCGGGCCTGGTCCAGGAGGAGGTTGTCCGGATCGTAGCGCTGGAGGACGTCGAAGATCAGCTCCCCGGAGGCCTGCAACTGCCGCGCTCCCTTCCCCCGGCCGGGATAGCCGGGAAAGATCAGCCCCGCGACACGGGCGATGTCCCGGAACCTCCGTCGGGCCAGTTCGGCGGCATTCATGCACTCCAGGAGATCCTCCACCAGGGTCCCGGGGGCCAGGAGGGGGGTCCACGCCCCCGCCTCCAGGGGAATCTCCTCCGGACAGATCAGCTCCAACCCGTAGTCGTTGGCGGAGACCCGGATGGAGAGGGGGGCCTCCCGGGAGAGACGCCACGCCAGCAGCGCCGCCAGCCCCTCGTTCACCAGACGCCCCTCGAAAGGATAGAGGAAGATGTGGTGCCCCTCGCGGCTCCGGGTCCGCTCCACCACCAGAGCGCCCCCCCGGGGGATCCGGGACCACCGGGCCTGGAGCGCAAGGAGGGGTTCCAGGGCCACGAGCTCAGGGGGGATGGGTCCACTTCCGGCGTCCTGGTCCCCACCCCCGACCCCCTCCCCCTCCCGCCGGGCCAGGAGCCGGAGCACCGCCTCCGCCAGCTCCGACGACAGGGGGAGACGCCCCCCGGCCCAGCGGGGGATCACCCCGACGGAGCGGGGGGCTTTCCGGACCCACGCAGTCATCTCCCGGGTGCGGACCAGCTCCAGCGACCGACCGGCAAAGAGGAATCCATCCCCGGGGCGGAGGCGGGAGATGAAGGACTCCTCCACCGACCCCAGGCGGCCCCCCCGGAGGTAGCGGACCTCCATGGCGGTGTCGGAGGTGATGGTCCCCACCGAGGCCCGGTGCATCCGGGTCACCTCGGCGGACTCCACCCGGTGGACTCCGTCGGCCCCGGGGACCACCCGGCTGTACCGGGGATACGCCCGGAGCGCCTCCCCCCCCCGGACCACGAAGTCCATGACCCACCGCCACTGGGCGTCCGACAGGGTCCGGAAGGCCCGGGTGGTGCGGACCTCCGCCAGGAGGTCCGCCTCCTGGAAGCCGTCCCCCAGCGCCACGGTGACCAGGTGCTGGGCCAGGACGTCCAGGGGGTTCTCCAGGGGACGGCGGGCCTCCAGCCGCCCCACCTGGATGGCCTCCCGTGCGGCTCCGAACTCCGCCAGTTCCAGGGCGTGGGTGGGGACGCAGAGGATCCGGCTCCGCACCCCTGGGCGGTGACCACTCCGACCGGCCCGCTGGAGGAGCCGGGCCACCCCCCGGGGGCTCCCCACCTGGATCACCCCGTCCACCGGAGCGAAGTCCACCCCCAGGTCCAGGGTGGAGGTACATACCACCGCCCGGAGCGTCCCGGTGCGGAGCCCCTCCTCTGCGGCCTCCCGGACCTCCCGGTCCAGCGACCCATGATGCAGCGCCACCTGATCCGACCACTCCGGCCTGGCCTCCAGGATGGAGCGGAACCACTGCTCCGCCTGATACCGGGTGTTGGTGAAGATCAGGTGGGTGCCTCCGTGGTCCAGGTACTCCAGCACGTCGGGGAGGAGGGTGATCCCCAGGTGCCCGGCCCAGGGAAAGCGGGTGGGGTCCGGGGGGATGAGGCTGTCCACCGCGGGAGGGTCTCCTGCAGGCCCCTCCACCACCCGGAGAGGGCCATCCTCCCCAAGGAGCACCTGAGCGGCCTCCAGCGGATTCCCCAGGGTGGCGGAGAGCCCCCATGTCCGGAGGCCCGGGACCCACCCCCGGAGCCGGGCCAGTGCCAGCTCGGCCTGGACCCCCCGCTTCCCTCCCAGGAGCTCGTGCCACTCGTCCACCACCACGCAGCGGAGCCCCCCGAAGCGCCTGGCCCCGTCGGGGTGGGTGAGCAACAGCGACAGGCTCTCCGGGGTGGTGACCAGGACCGTGGGGAGGGCATGGCGCTGCCGGGCCCGGACACCGGATGTGGTGTCGCCGGTCCGGAGCTCCACCCGCCACTCCTGCCCCGCCCCCTGCACCACCTCCTGGATGGCGGCGGTGGTATCCCGGGCCAGCGCCCTGAGAGGGGTGATCCAGAGGATTTCCAGGGGAGGCGCCTTCCGGGATCCTGCCGCCAGCATCTCCATCAGGGGGCCTCCCAGGACGGCCAGCGTCTTCCCCGCCCCGGTGGCGGCGTGCCCCAGCCCGCTGCCGCCCCCGGCGAAGGCCCTCCAGACCTCCTCCTGGAAGGGGAAGGGGCGCCACCCCCGGCCCTCCATCCAGGCACGGACCGGGGAGCCCGGCCACGCGGAGGACACCGTCACTCCCCCTCCCCCCCGGCGGCCAGCCTGCGGAGCGTGTCCAGGTGGTCGGCCTCCGCCGCAGGCTTGTCTTCCCTCCAGCGGGACATCCGGGGAAAGCGAAGCGCCACCCCTGCCCGGTGGCGGGGGGAGGGTCGGGCGGCCTCGAAGGCCAGTTCGAACACCAGCACCGGCTCCACCGCCCGGACGGGGCCGAAGGTGTCGGTGGTGTGGGCCTTGATCCAGCGGTCTACCCGGCGGATCTCCTTGTCGGTGAGGCCGGAGTAGGCCTTGGCCACCGGCACCAGCTCCCCCTCCTCCCACACCCCGAAGGTGTAGTCGGTGTAGAGCCCAGCCCGGCGGCCGTGCCCCCGCTGGGCGTAGAGGAGGACGGCATCCACCGTATGGGGGTCCACCTTCCACTTCCACCAGTCCCCCCGGGGGCGTCCCACCCCGTAGGGGCTCTCCAGTCGCTTCACCATCACCCCCTCCACCCCCCGCTCCCGGGACGTGGTTCGGGCCCCGACCACCTCCTCCCATACATCTCCTTCCAGGAGGGGGGAGAGAGTCAGGACATCCTCCCCCCTCGGATCGGGCTCAGGGGGAAGGAGGCTGGTCTGCACGGGTTCCACCGGGGTGGGCTCCAGCCCCTCCAGGAGTGCCTCCAACAGCCTCCGCCGGGCCCTGAGGGAGCGGGAGCGGATATCCTCCCCCTCCCACTCCAGGAGGTCGTAGGCCAGGAAGCGGACCGGGACCTGAGCCCGGAGTCGCGCCCCCACCGTCTTCCGGTTCAAGCGCTTCTGAAGATGGTTGAATGAGAGTATTCCATATTCATTCCATGCAACGATTTCACCGTCCAGCACCGTGCCGTCCGGAACTCCGGCAGCCCCCTCCGTGATCTCAGGGAAGCGGTGGGTCATGAGCTCCTCTCCACGGGACCAGAGGAGCACCTCCCCTCCCCGCTTCAGGAGCTGCGCCCGGATCCCGTCCCACTTCCACTCCACCTGCCAATCGGTCCGGGGCCCCAGGGTCTCCGGTGCCTCCTCCAGGGGATTGGCCAGGAAGAACGGATAGGGTCCCCCGGGACCCTCCCCCTCCGGACCCCGGGGGCTCTTCAGCGCCTCCCAGGCTTCCGCGGAGGGGACCCACTCCCCCGCCAATCGGTGGGCCAGCACCGCCGGGGGAAGATCCAGGGCCTGGGCCACACCACGGACCACCAGGGTCCGGGCCACCCCCACCCGGAACGCCCCGGTGATCAGCTTGAGGAAGACCAGCCGCTGTGGCTGGTCCATCTGCCGCCAACTCTCCACGACGGTCTCCCGCTTCAGCGACTCCGGGAGGGTGGGGAGCGGAAGCACCCGGTGCTCCATGACCCGGTGGAGGGGCTCGTCCAGACTCCCCATTCCCTCCGGCAGGAGGAGGGAGAGGGTTTCCGCCAGGTCGCCCACCGCGTCATAGGATTCCTCCACCAGCCAGAGGGGGAGATCCGACTCCTCGGCAGCCCAGCTCCGGAGGAGCCGGGTGTTCACCGCACGCTTCACCCGCCCCCCGGTGAGGACGTGGAGGGCCCAGGCGGCGTCCGACGGCTCAGCGGTGGAGAAGTAGGAAACCAGCGCCTCCACCTTCTCGTTGGTCCGGGTGGTGCGGTCCAGGGCACCGAAGAGCGTGGTGAAGGCCTTCACGGTTCCGTCCCCGGCGTCGGTGGCTCCAGGGAAGCCCCACCCCCTGCTCCGGTGGAGCGCCCCTCCTCCACCGGATCAACCCCGGTCGCGGGCTCCGATCCCTCCAGGGAAGCCACCTCGTCCCGGGATTCCGCCTCATCCGGCGACTCCGCTCCCCCCTCCCCCTGGAACGGGGTGGCGAGAGCCCGGGCATCCAGACCCCGCTCCCGGAGATAACGGGTCATGGCGGTGGTGGTCCCGTGGGTGAGATCCACCCGGGACGCCCCGGTGGCCTCGACGGCCTGGAGGAGGCCGTCCCAGTCGGCATGGTCCGAGAGCACGAACCCCCGGTCCGCCCCCCGCCGGCGCCGGGTCCCCCGGATCCGCATCCATCCGGAGGCGAAGGCGGTGGAGGTGGCCCCCAGGCTCCGGAGCCAGCTTCCCCCGGCCGCCGAGGGAGGGGCCAGGACCAGCGCACCCCCTTCCGCGCCCTGGACCGTCTGGCGGTTCGCCTCCCCCAGCAGAGGGAGGTCCACCCCTTCCTGACGGTACAGGTCGGTCATCCGGCGGATGGCCCCGTGGGCCAGGATGGGCCCCACCCCCGGGTCCAAAAGGGAGAGGGCCCGCTGGGCCTTCCCCAGGGAGTAGGCGAAGAGGACGCTGGTCCGCCCCCGGGCCCGGTTCTCTGTCCACCACCCCATCATCTCCTCCGCCACCTGCGCAGGATCCGGCCACCGGTAGACCGGAAGGCCGAAGGTGCATTCGCTGATGAAGGTGTGGCACGACACCGGTTCGAAGGACTCGGCGGTGGCGTCGGGCTGGAGCTTGTAGTCCCCCGAGACCACCCAGACCTCTCCCCGGTACTCCACCCTCACCTGGGCGCTCCCCCGGATGTGGCCGGCGGGGTGGAGGGAGACGGAGACTCCCTCCATCCGCCTTTCCTCACCCCAACCCACCGTTTCCAGGGGGAGATCCTCTCCCAGCCGCCCCCGGAGGAAGGGGGCTCCGGAATGGGCGGCCAGGTAGGCCCGGGAACCCCCCCGGGCATGGTCCGAGTGGGCGTGGGTGATGACGGCCCGCTCCACCGGTCGCCAGGGATCGATGTGGAAGCGGCCTGGAGGACAGAAGAGCCCTTCGGGAGTGACCTCAAGGAGTTGGGACATGTCAGGGGATCGACCCCTGGGACGGCTCCCAGGTTCCCCGGGGGGGGCGCCAGGAGCCCCGAGGGGGCGGGCGGCATGGGGGGGCCGGAACTCAGGAGTCGGAACCGGGTGAACAGAGTCACGTGTCCAACAACGGTGCAGGCATACCTTGGACAAGAGCTTGACACGGAACGACGATCCGTTCGATATTCCCGGAACGAACGGTTCCCATCAGGTTCCCGTCCGGGCCCCCCTTCCGGAAGCGAAGCATGGAACATTTCAGCACAGGGCTCCTTCTGACTTCGTCCCAGGTGGCCGATCTCCTGGGCGTTCACGTCTCTTCGGTGAAGCGATGGACCAACGACGGCGACCTCCTTGCCACCACCACCTCCGGAGGCCACCGCAGGATCCATCTCCATGACGCCCTGACGGCGGCGAAATCCCGTGGGATCATCACCTATCTGGATCCCTTCACCCCCTTCGAGGGTCATGTGTGGCGGGCGGTGAAGGATGCGGAGGAGCTGGGGGACTTCCGCCGGGTCCTGAGCCTTGCCATGGGCTGGCTTCTGAGGGAGTATCCCCAGCGGGTGGGTGACCTCTTCGTTGAGCTGGGGAATCGGGGCGTCGTCCCCTTCGATATCTTCCTGGACCGGGGCGTGCGCCCCTTCCTGGGGAAGGTGTCCGACGCGGTGGAAGAGGGTCGCCTCAGACCGGCGGGTGAGCGGCTTGTGAGCCAGATCCTCCTGGACGCCCTCTTCCGGATCCGGCTGGGGGTCCCCCTCAGGACCGGCTCGGCCCCCACGCGGGGGGCCCCGGTGGCGGTGGTGGGAGGGTTGGAGGGGGACCTCCACGACCTTGGCCTTGTAGGACTGCGTGTGCTCCTGGAGCGGGAGGGGTACGTGGTGCACTCGCTGGGATCCGATGTGCCTGCCGCCGACTTCCCCGCGGCCCAGAGATCCCACGGAGCCATCCTGGTCTGTATCGCGTGCGGCACCCGCTCGGCAGGGTCCAATGTTCAGGAGGCCATCCAGCAGTTGGCTGCGGACTACGACCCCCGGTCCCCCTTTGCCCTCTTCATCGCCGTGGCGGAGGGGTTCCAGGACGTCCAGGGGGCAGGTGGGCCCTTCACGTCACTGGCGATCTCCGACTCCTGGGAGCACCTTGGCGATGGCGTGCGGGCGTTGAACCACGGATCTCAACAGGGACGCAAGGCTTCAGCATGAGGGATTCCATGGGGACGGAGTTGACGACCAGCCTCCGGAGCACGCCGGAGGGAAAGGCTCTCATCGGGCTGTACGGATTCACCGTGGTGGCCATACTGGGATATGGCGTCTTCGCCCTCAATCCAGGGCGGATCCCCGACTTCCCGGCTCTCTTCGCATTCTATTCCATCTCGTTCAACTTCTTCGCCCAGACCCACATCTGGTTGTGTCTCCTGGTGCTGGCCATCGCCCTGGTGCGGCATATCGGCTGGAGCTGGCTTCCGGCACTGGCCGTCGTCTACGTGCTGAGCTTCACCAGCGAGCATGTGGGAACCGGCTACGGCATCCCCTTCGGCGGGTACTCCTACACCGAGTTGCTGGGCCCCAGGGTGGGCCCCAGGGTTCCGCTGGTGATCCCGCTGAGCTGGTTCCTGATGGCGCTCCCGTCCTACCTGCTGGCGTCGGCGACCTTCCCGGCTCCCGGACGGAGGCTGCTGCGCATCATCTTCGCCTCGACCCTGCTGGTGATGTGGGACCTGGCCCTGGATCCGGCCATGAGTTACCTGACCCCCTACTGGCGCTGGGACGACACCGGCCCCTACTACGGGATGCCGTGGCTGAACCTGGCGGGGTGGTTCGTCACGGGGCTGGTCATCACCACGGCCATCGACCGGATGGGGGGGATTGGCTGGGCTCCCCGTCTGTCGGTGCGCTGGATGCTCTTCTACTACCTGGCCGTCGTTCTCATGCCCCTGGGGATGATGATGATGGCGGGGCTCTGGCTGGGGGTGGGGGTGACGCTTGCGGCGCTGGCGCTGGCGTGGGGACTCCATGTGCTGATCCAGGGGAACCCCCGGGCCGCTGCCGGAAAACTCGCCCGGGCCGGGGAGGGGGCGTGACGGATCTGGACTCGCTTTCGGTGCCCCCCGAGGTAGAGGAGCTCCGCGAGCAGGTCCGGGTCGGGCTGGAAGGAGCTCGATCCAGGCTCTACGGCTCACGCTTTCCACTTCCCGCACCGCAGGGGAAGCTTCTCCGCCCCGTCATGGCCCTGGCCCTGATCCCCCCGGATCGTCGGGAGGGGCTGGGGGAGGACTTCTGGGCAGGGGCGCTGGCCATCCAGATGATCCACGAGGCCTCGCTCCTCCACGACGATGTGGTGGATGGAGGTGAGGAGCGCCGGGGGGTCCCTTCCCGGGTGCAGGCCGCCGGCCTCGCTGCCGCCTTGGTGGAGGGGGACCACCTCCTCACCGGAGCCTACCGGGTCATGGCGGAGCATGGCCCCCCGGGGCTCCTGCGCACCTTCTGCCGGGCCGTCGAGGGTACGGTGGCGGGGGAACGGGAGCAGGGGGCGCGCTGCGGAGGGGTTGTGTCCGAGAGCTGCTACCGCCGGATCATCCGGGGAAAATCCGGGGAGCTCTTCGGTGCGGCGCTGGCGCTGGCGGCGGAGGCTCTGGACGGAGATACCGAGGAGGCCTTCGAGTTGGGGTGCCAGGTGGGCTCCCTGTACCAGATGGTGGACGACCTCCTGGACCTGTGCCCCGGCGCGGCGCTGGGAAAGCCCCCCTTCCAGGACTATCTCCAGCAGCGGTGGACCTTTCCCCTGGGACTGGCAGGGGTCTCGGACTTCCAGGATCCTCCCCCGGTGCTGCTTGAGCGACTCTTCGGGAGGCCAGGGGGATCCCCCTCTCCCATGGAACGGGCCGTGGAGACGCTGGCGAGGGAGGAGGCGCTGGCGGCCGGCGCAGTCAGCACCGCATTCCCCGACGGGAACGATGCCCTCTCCATCCTGAAGAGCTGGCTGGATCGGGCTGGGGAGGTGGTGCGGAGGGAGCAGGACTCCCGCCCTGCGCCCCCCCCCTTGGTGGAACCCCGTCGGTCGCCGAACGAGATCTCCCCCCGGGAGATGGTGATCCAGGAGGCTTCCCGCCTCTCCTCCGCTCCGGAGTGGCTGGCCTACTTCGCCCGACACGGGACCTCCTTTCGCTTCGCCTCCAGGCTCTTCCCCCCGGACGCCAGGGACGTGGTGTCGGGGGTGTACGCCTTCTGCCGCTTCACCGACGACCTGGTTGACCACCGGGAGGAGCTCCCCCCGGCCGAGAGGGAGGAGCTCCTGGATGCATGGCTGGAGCTGGCCCGGGAGGCGTACGAAACCGGCCGGTCAGGGGTGCCTCTCCTGGACCAGGTCATGGGGGATGCCGCCCGGGCAGGGGTCCCCTTCCGCTATCCCACCGAGCTGGTGGAGGGCGTCCGCATGGACCTCTCCCCGGTGGAGTATGTCGACGCCGCCTCCCTGCGGGTGTACTCCTATCACGTGGCCTCGGTGGTGGGACTCTGGCTGACGGAGCGTTTCGGGATCCATGACCCCTGGGTCCTGGAACGGGCTGCGGCCATGGGGCACGCCATGCAGCTCACCAACATCCTCCGGGATGTGGGGGAGGACCTGCACCGGGGGCGGCTCTATCTCCCCCTGGATCGGCTGGCGGCCCACGGGGTGGATCGGGACGAACTGGAGCATGCGGCCCGGACGGGGGCCCCCCTTCCGGGAGGTTATCCGGGGCTTGTGGAAGAGCTCCTCCGCTACGCCGAGCACGACTACCAGGAAGCCTTCCCCGCCATCGCCGCCCTTCCGGACTTCTTCCAGCGCCCCGTGGCGGTGGCCGCCCATGTGTACCGGGGGATCCATACCGTCATCCGGAAGAACGGGTACGACAACCTGGGGCGTCGGGCCTTCACCTCCCTCCCCCGGAAGGGGGTCCTGGCGGGAGGGGCGCTGCTGGCCCTCCGGAAGGTTCGGCGGGACCATCGGCCCGGAGCACCCCTGGCCACTCCGAGGCCGTGGCTCGCCCGGGAAGGTCGGGGAGAGACCGCCTGATGCGGTGGGCGACCCTGATCATGGCCTTCCTTCTCCTCCTCCCCTCCTTTTCCCTTGCCCAGACCGGCGGCGGGGGGCATGGGGAGTGGGTTCCCCCCCGGAGCCATGGCGAGGCACAGGAACGGGCCCGGAGGGACCTGGCCCTTCTGGCGGAGTTGGGTGGAGGGGGGCCGCTGGCGGGCTGGTACGACCTGCAGCGGCTCAGGATCGTCTACTTCCTGGGACTGGAGGAGGAGGTCTATGTGGACCGCCTGGACCGGGAAACCGACCGCTTCCGGGCGCTCCACCCGGACCGGGGGGAGACGGTGGAGGCCACCCTCCAGGCCTACGAGGCGGCGGCAGAGGTGCTCAGGGCCAAGCATGCCTTCTGGCCAGGCTCCAAGACCGGACATCTCCGGACGGGTCTGGCCGCCCTGGACGGGCTGGTGGAGGCCAACCCTGGGCACCCGGAGGTGCGCTACCTGCGACTGGTGAGCACGGCCTACCTCCCCTTCTTCTTCGGGCGGGGGGATGGGGCCCGGGAGGATGCACGGGTCCTGGCCCGCCTCCTCCCCGCCGCCCGCACCTCCTTCCCGGGACCCACCCTTGTGGCCATGACCGACGTCCTCCTGGAGTCGGACCGTCTGGAGGGGGGATCCAGGGAAGAGGTCCAGGACCTCCGGGGGGAGACGCTGGCCATGACTCCGGCGGACCCGCTGCGGGCACTCTCGCCCCTGGAGCCCGAGGGGGACGCCAACCCCGGCCCCTCGGCACAGAGACTGGAAGACCCGGATCCCGGGAGGTGATGTCCTTGTCCTACTCCCCTGCGGCCTGGCGTATCTTCGAACTGGGCTCCCGCATGTGGAGGCCGGGACGGCTGGATGGAGTCCACCTGGCGGGGCTCCCCCTCTCGCTGGACCGGGGCAGCCCCCTCCTTGTGGTGGCCAACCACACCAGTTGGTGGGATGGTTTCCTGGTGAGGGAGATCCACAGGGCGCTGCGCCCGGCGGACCCGTTCCATACCGTCATGCTGGAGGAGGAGCTCCAGCGTCACCCCTTCCTCCGGCGGCTGGGGGGGATCGGCCTCACCAGGGGCTCTACCTCCTCGCTCCGGGGCCTGCTCCGGACCCTGGCCCGGCTCCGGGAGGAGTCCCCCGGGGCGCTGGTCCTGTTCTTCCCACAGGGGCGTCTCTGGCCGGGACACCGGCGACCCCTGGGCTTCCTGCCGGGGGTCCGGGCCATCCGACGATCGCTGGGGGACGCCACGGTGCTCCCCCTGGGAATCCACCTGTCTCCGGGTGCCACCTCGGGACAGCAGGCCTGGCTCTCCGCCGGACCGCCCGTGGAAGCCGGGGACCCGGCAGGCTTCGACGTCGAACAGCTGGAGGGGCTCGTCCAGGGGGAACTGGACTCGATCCTGGCCTTCCTGGCCCTCCACGGGGAAGAGGCGGCCCGTCACTGGCCCGGCCCCGGAGAACCGTTGCCCCGCCCCGAACCCGGGTGCGGATTCCACCCTGAACCCCTGGGGATCCAGGGGCACGACGCCCCCACCCTCCCCTTTCCGGACCAATGATGGATACTGCACAGACCAGCACCGATCAGAAGAGGGCCGTGGTCATTGGCGGAGGCTTTGGCGGACTGGCCATGGCCATCCGCCTCCAGGCCGCCGGGGTCCAGACCACCCTTCTTGAGAAGCGTGAGAAGGTGGGAGGGCGCGCCTACCAGTTGAAGGACCGGGGCTACACCTTCGACATGGGCCCGAGCCTCATCACTGCCCCGGCCATCCTCAACGGCGTCTTCCAGGCCGCCGGCCGGGATCTCAGGGACTACGTGGACCTGATTCCCCTGGATCCCTTCTACCGGGTCTATTTCCACGACGGGTCGTACATCGACTACAACGGGAACCCCGAGGAGATGAAGCAGCGGATGCGGGCTTTCCACCCCGGAGATGCCGACCGCTACGACGACTTCATGCGGGCGGTGGAACCCATCTACGACGCGGTGATCGGGGACCGGCTGGGGTCGAAGCCCTTCGACCGGTTGGGGGGGTTCGCATCATTCCTCCCCACCCTGCTGAAGCTGAACGCCTGGATGCCCGCCGCCTGGTTCGTGAATCGGTACTTCAAGGACCCACGGCACCGGTTCCTCTTCTCGTTCCACCCGCTCTTCCTGGGGGGAAATCCCTTCACGGCGCCCTCCATCTACCTGATGATCCCCTACCTGGAGCGGGTGGGAGGGGTGTGGTTCACCACCGGGGGGATGTACCGGGTGGTGGAGGCGCTGGCCACCGTCTTCCAGGAGATCGGGGGGGTCATCGAGACGGATTGCGAGGTGACCCGTGTCGTTGTGGAGGGGGGACGGGCCACCCGGGTGGAGGCGGGAGAGCGCTCCTTCTCCACAGACCTGGTGGTGAGCAACACGGACATCGCCCACCTCTATGGCACCCTGCTGAAGGAGACCCCGCGGAAGCGGTGGACGGAGAAGAAGCTGGCGAAGCTGGACCACACCATGAGCTGCTTCCTCCTCTACCTCGGGACCCGGAAGCAGTACCCCCAGTTGGAGCACCACACCCTGATCCTGGCCGAGCGCTACCGGGAACTACTGGTGGATATCTTCGACAAGAAGATCCTCCCGCCGGACTTCTCCATGTATCTCCACGTCCCCACACGGACCGACCCCTCGATGGCGCCGGAGGGGTGTGAGAGCATGTACGTCCTGGTCCCGGTGGCCAACAATGCCTCGGGAATCGACTGGAGCACCGAGAAGGAGCCCTTCGCCAAGCGGGTGCTGGACTTCCTGGAGGCGTGGGGGATGGAGGGGCTCCAGGAGTCGCTGGAGGTCATGCACATCATGACCCCGGACGACTTCGCGTCGGAGTTGAACGCCCACCTGGGGAACGCCTTCGCCGTAGAGCCGAAGGTGAGCCAGACCGCCTGGTTCAGGCCCCACAACCGGAGCGAGGAGGTCCCCAACGTCTACCTGGCGGGGGCGGGGACCCACCCGGGGGCGGGGGTGCCGGGGGTGCTCCTGTCCGCCGAGGCCACCTACGGGTGCGTGGCCCGGGACCTGGGGCTTCCAGACCAGTGGGACTGGAGCCGGAAGGGGGAGGTGGTCCTGGGGGGGCGCCCCCGGGTGGCCTCGGACTGAAGCCGGGCCGGGGGGGGGGAGTGGAGGGGGGGCTCCCCCCCCTGCCCCCGGCCCCGTCTTGCTGCATCAGCCCCCCCTTCCCCGCTCCCCCTCCTCCATCAGCCCCCCTCCCCACCTCCGTCTTCGGGCTTTCCCAACTGGTGCCGAAGGGAGTCCTCCAGGTCGGGGAAGAGGAAGGAGTAGCCGGAGGCGATGGCCTTGCGGGGAACGATCCTGGCTCCCTCCACCAGGAGGCTCTGTCCCATCTCACCGAAGAGGGTCCGCACCGCCAGCCCCGGGAGGGGGATCAGGGTGGGGCGCCCCACCACCCGCCCCAGGACGTCGGTGAACGCCGCATTGGGGAGGGGTTCCGGCGAGACGGCGTTCATCGGCCCCGCCAGCCCCGGGGTGGCCAGGGCGTGGAGGATCAGCCCCACCTCGTCGTCCAGGTCGATCCAGGACCAGTACTGCCGGCCGCTGGCGATCCGTCCCCCCACCCCCAGCTTGAAGGGGAGGAGCATCTGCCCCAGCGCTCCCCCCTTGGGCGAAAGCACCATCCCGCTCCGGAGGAGGACGGTGCGGATCCCCGCCCTCCGGGCCGGCTCGGTGGCCCCCTCCCACGCCCGGCACACCTCCGCCAGGAACCCGGTGCCCGAAGGGGCATCCTCCGTCACCACCTCATTCCCCCGCGCGCCGTAGTAGTCCGCCCCGGAGGCCGACACCAGGACCGCCGGCCGGGGAGACATCCGGGCCAGGGCCTCGGAGAGGAGGAGGGTCCCCTTCGCCCGGCTGTCCATGATCCTCCGCTTCTTCTCCGGGGTCCAGCGGAGCCCCGCAATGGACTCCCCCGCCAGGTGCACCACTGCGTCCACGCCGGCCAGCGCCCCCTCGTCGATGGTCCCATCCGTGGGGTCCCAGGCGATCCCATCGCCGCCCCCCCCGGAAGACCCCCGGCGGACCAGGGGACGCACCCGGTGCCCCCCGGTGGAGAGGAGGGCCGTGAGGGCCGTCCCCACCAGCCCGCTGGCCCCGCTCACCGCCACGGTCATCCCGGGGGTGAGGGGGTACCGCCGCAGGAGTTCCAGGTCGTTGGCCAGGCGCCTGTGGCGGAAGGCGAAGAGCCGCCTGAGCTCGGAGGCGATGAAGCCCGCTCCGAAGGTGTTCCCCAGGGCCCCCAGGGGGGCCTCCCACTCCACCTCGTCGTGCATCAGGGTGCGCCCTCCCCCCAGGTCCGAGAACCGGTGGGAGTGCACCCACTTCCCGAAGGGACCCGACACCTGCTCGTCCCGGAAGAGGACGTTCTCCTCGAAGGCGGTGTGCTTCACCACCCACTTGAGCTGAGCGGGGCCCTTCCGGAGCCCCAGGACCACCTTCCCCCCATCCCACATCTCCCCCGTCCGCTCCAGGACCTCCACGCTCTCCCAGGGGGGCGTCAGCCGGTCGAAGGCCCCGGGGCGGGTGTGCCAGGCGAAGACCTCCTCGATGGGATGGTCCAGTTCGCTGCGCTGATGGTGCACGGGCATGGAAGACTCCGGTACGGCGAGGGAGTGGTGGGTCGTATGGGATCGCGTGCTGCTGCCAGCTGGTGTCGATCGGTTCCTGTTCAGGGAGGAGGAAGATCCTCCGGGCGCACCGGGAGCCCCGCCTGCAGCCGGCGGGAGGCGATCCCGAAGACGGTCCGGTCCCGCTCCTGAAGCGTCTCCTTCCGCTTCGCCGCCGAGGCCAGGGGAAGGGACATCCTCTGGTTCCCCTCCCGGCGGCTCCGATGGCGCTGGAGGAAGGCCCAGTACATCGGGGTGACGGGGCAGTTCCCCTTCGGATCGAAGGCGCAGTCCCCGCAGTAGTCCCCCATCCGGTCCAGGTAGGCGGCACCGGAGACGTAGGGCTTGGTGGTCATGAGATCCCCCGCCGCGAAGGTGCCCATTCCCAGGACGTTGGGTTCCACCACCCAGTCGTAGGCGTCGGTGTAGGCCACCCAGAACCAGTCGGTGAGCGCCCGGGGGTCCACGTCCAGGAGGAGGGCCAGGTTCGACAGGACCATCAGGCGGGTGATGTGGTGGCTGTACCCCTCCCGCCAGACATCCGATACCACCCGGTCCAGGCAATGGAGCCCGGACGGGGTGCCCCACCAGGCGTCCGGAAGGGGCTCGCCGGTGGCGAGGGGCCCTCCGGGAAGCTCCCGGAATCCGTCGGTGGCCCGGTGCACATGCCGCACGAACTCCCGCCATCCCAGGAGCTGCCGGACGAAGCCCTCCTGGCTGGACAGGGGGAGCTCCAGCGCCAGCACATCGGAGAGGACCTCCCGGGGGAGGAGCCTGTGCAGGTTCACCAGCGACGAGATCCGGGAGTGGAAGAGGGTGGTGGAGGCCATCGACATGGCGTCCTCGAAGGGGCCGAAGTGGGGGAGACAGCTCTCCCGGGCCCAGCGCCAGAGCTCCGCCGCATCCTCCTTCCTGGCCGGGAGGTGGTCCGGCCGCAACTCACCCGGGTGGTGGGCAAACCGCCGCTCCACAAACTCCAGCACCTCCTGCTTCACCGGGTCCATGGGGAAGGTCGGCTCCACCGCCGCCGGGGGCTCCCCCTTCCAGGGCTCCCGGTTCTCTCCGTCGAAGGAGAAGCGCCCCCCCACGGGGCTCCCCCCGTCCATGAGGATTCCGGTCTCCCGACGGACCCACCTGTAGAATCGGTCCATGCGCCAGGGGGGGCCGGCCTGGCTCCGCTCCAGGGCGTCGGGGGGAGTCAGCCATCCCTCGTGGGGAAGGAGCTCGATCCCCCCGGTTCGCACCAGCGGCTCCAGCTCCACCCGGAGCTCCCGCTCCGCCGGCTCCATCACACGGAGGGGGCCCACCTGGGCGATGACCGGCTCCAGGAGGTCCCGGTATCCGGCGGACCCGGCCACGTGGCGCACCGCCACCCCCCGGGCGGCCTGCTCCAGGGCGAAGTGCCGCAGATTGGCCAGGACCAACGCCAGCTTCTGACGGTGATAGGGACGGCGACTCCCTTTGGCGGTGGTCTCCACCAGGACGATCCCCAGGGTGGAGGGATCCTCCCGGGAGAGGGGGCCCATCGCGCCGGAGAGCTGATCGTAGGGGACGAAGAGCCACCGACGTCCTGCGGGGTCCGGATTCCGGGCCGAAAGCTCCTTCCCGAACGCCCCCACCGTCACCCCTTCCACCGCTCCAGGTATCCCTCCACCGAGACCTTCCGACGGGTGGAGGCGCTGGTCATGGAGCGCACGGTCCCGTAGACTGGCCGCTCCGGCCAGCCCCGGTCGTAGCGACCCAGCACCCAGAAGATGCCGCTGGTGGAGTTGGGGTCCCGGCCGTCCAGGGCATAGCGGTTGTTCAGCTCCAGCATCACCTCGAGGGCCTCCCGGGGAGATCGGGTCCACTCCAGGATCTTCTTCCCCCAGAGCATCCGCAGGTAGTTGTGGATCCTCCCCTCCCCCACGAGCTGGCGCTGGGCGGCGTTCCAGAGGGGATCGTGGGTCTCCGCGTCCCGGAACTCCTCATACGTGTACACATGGGGCCGGGGGTCGGCGGAGTGCTCCTCCAGGGTGGCCCGGGACCAACCGGGCAGGCTCTCATACCGCTCGTGCCCCTCCACCCTGTGGGCGGTCACGTGGCCGATCTCCCTCCACGTCACCAATTCGTCCAGGAAGGCCTCCGCCGCCTCTCCCATCCCCCACCACCCCTCCCGGCGGCCGTGGGTCTCCGGGGAGAGTCGACCGGGATTCCACTCCTCCAGCTCCGCCACCCGGTGGACGATCTGGTGGGGGGAGATATGCCCCCAGTGGAGCCATGGGGAGAGCCCGCTGGCCACCGGGTCCCCGGGGTCGTTCCTGGCCTGGTGGTAGCGGGAGAAGCCATCCCCAAGCCACTCCTCCAGTCGCCGGGAGGCCGCCCCCGCCCCGCCCCGTTCAGCCACCACACCCACCGTCTGGTCCACCGGGAGCCGGGCCAGTCGGCTCCCCCTCCCCTCGAGGAGTTCCGGGGCCGCAGCCGGCCACCGTTCCCCCACCCCTGCAGGAAGGCCGGGGAAGGGCCGGAGCCCGGCTCCTGCCAGTGGATCCGCCAGGGGGGGCTCTTCCAGGTGGTCCGGGAGGGCCTTCTGGAGGAACCGTCGGAAGGAGTAGGCGGTGGTGAAGTCCCGGCCGGCGGCAGAGAGGGGGAGGAGGCCCACCGAGTCCACAGCCTCCATCCGCACCGGCAGCCTCTCCGCGGCGGCGGCCAGCATCCGGGGGAGGAAGAAGACCGGCGTGTCGTCCGTCACCACGACGCACGCGTCGGCGGCCAGCCTCTCCAACAGCCCGGAGCCCGCCCCGGCCCGGTCCTCCACATATGGGTGGTAGCCCACTCCGGTCCCCTCCAGGGCGGCCCGGTTGTCCGCCATCCCATCCAGGGCGAAACGGTGGTGGCGGAGGCTGGCCCATCGATACCCGGCACGGAGGGCCTCCAGCACCAGCAGGGGTCGACCCAGCTCCTGCCCCCACTCCACCGCCCGCTGGAGACCATGGTTCCACCCGGTCCGGCGGGCCGAGATCATCCAGTAGAGGACGTAGCTCCCCTCGGCCTGCACCGGAGCGGAGGCGGCGACGCGGATCCGGGAGGAGGGGACCCGCGGGCGTGTGGAGGGCATGACGAGAACCACCGGGGAGGAAGACGGCAACGTCGCAGGGAGGCTTCCCCCTGCTCTCTCCCCAGCCTACCCGAGGGAGGGTCCAGCGTTTCCCCCTCCCCCGTCCCCTGGGGTCAGCCAGGCTCCCCCGCCAGGACGCCAGGCACCCGGGAGGGACCGCCCCGCCCCAACCGGGCCCGGATCACCGGAATCATCGTCCCGGGGATATCCCCATCCTTCCAGACCACCACCGCTCCCATCTCCCTCAGGGACCGGAACAGCTCCCCCTCCGGGGACCGACCGGTGAGGACCACCACCGGAATCGTCTCGAAGCGTCGGTCGTCCCGGAGCCTCCGGAGGAACTCGTGCCCATCCATCACAGGCATCATCAGGTCCAGGATGATCAGCGCCGGCCTGGCATGGCCCAGGACATCCAGCCCCTCCTGGCCGTTCCGGGCCTCCCAGACCTCCACCCGTTCCCGCCAGAGGAGGGCCCGGAGGACGGTGCGGGACGCGGGATCATCCTCCACCACCAGGATCCTGGGGTGGGGCTCCCGGATGGCCTCTGCCACCCGCTGGACGAAGTGGTCCCGGTCCACCGGCTTCTCCAGCAGGTCCACCGCCCCCCTCAGCCGCCCCCTCCCCTCCCCCGCCACCACACTCACCACCATGACCGGGGTGTCCGAGAGGAGGGGATCCTCCTTCACCGCCCGGAGGATCTCCCATCCGCTCACCTCCGGCATGATCAGGTCGAGACAGATCAGGTCCGGCGCTTCCCTCCGGGCGAGTTCCAGCCCCGAGGCGCCGTCGCCGGCCTGGATCACCCGGCAGCCCACCGACTCCAGATGCGACTTGAGGAGTTCCCTCATCTCCTCCTGGTCGTCGATGACCAGGACCGTCTTCCCGGTGATCCCCAGGTCGTCCCGGGGAGCCGGGGGCTCCGGAGGGTCCGCCCGCCGGGCCCCAATCCTGAAGTCCACCGAGAACACGGAACCCTTCTCCACCTCACTCCGCACCGAGAGGTCGTATCCCAGGAGCTGGCACATGGAGCGGGAGATGGTGAGCCCCAGCCCAGTGCCCCCGAACCGACGGCTGGTGCTTCCGTCTGCCTGCTGGAAGGCCTCGAAGATGGCCTGGAGCCGGTCCTCGGGGATCCCCAGCCCCGTATCCACCACATCCAGCCGCACCGGGTTCCCCCCCCCATCCACCTCCACACGGAGTTCCACCCTTCCCCTCTCGGTGAACTTCAGGGCGTTCCCCGCCAGGTTGATGAGCACCTGCTTGAGCTTCCCCGCGTCGGTACGCAGCGTGCGGGTTCCCGGTGGAACCGTGGACACCAGCTCCACCGGCCGACCCCGGACCTGGGCCTCCAGCCCCCCCAGGATGTCGGCGATGAGGGCCGTGAGCTCCACATCCCCCGCCTCCACCTCCATCTTCCCCGCCTCGATCTTGGAGAGATCCAGGACCTCGTTGATGAGGGAGAGGAGGTGCTTCCCATTGGCCAGGATCCGCTCCAGATACCCCTTCTCCTGGGTCTCCAGGTGCCCCCATCGGTCCTTCAGGAGGATGTTGGCAAACCCGATCACCGAGTTCAGCGGGGTCCGGAGTTCATGGCTCATGTTCGCCAGGAACTGGCTCTTGGCCATGTTGGCGGACTCCGCCCCCTCCTTGGCCTCCCGCAGGGCTTCCTCGGCCCGGATCCGACGGGTGATATCCTTGGAGAACACCACGACCCCCCCGGTCCCCAGCGTGCTCTGGATAGGGTTGAAGAAGAGGTCGAAGACCCGCTCCTCCCCCCCCAGGACCAGGGTCCGCACCTCCGAGAACCGGGCTCCCTCCAGGGCCCGCCCGCAGCACTCCCGGAACCACTCCCCGTCGCCGGCCCACCCGGTGAGTTCCGGGGGATCGCCGGCCCGGGGCTCCCGCCCGGTCACCACCTCCACCAGGAGCTCGTAGGCGGTGTTGAAGGTGATGAGCTTTCCGTCCCGATCCACCGACCAGATGGCGTCCCCGGTGCTCTCCACCAGGGAGGTGAGGTTCGCCCTGGAGGTGGCCAACTCCAGCTCGGCGTCCCGGCGGACGGTCACCTCCCGGGCCAGCGCCTCGTTGGCCCACCGGGCCCAGCCATGGGCGGCGGTCTCCCGCTGGAAGGTGGTATAGACGCTGTCCAGGAGCCCCACCAGGACCGCCAGGTAGCTCACGACCTTCAGGAGGTGGCCGGCATCCGAGTAGGCGTCGTAGAGGCCCCGGGAGAAAGGGATGTACGCCAGGTGCAGGAGGGTGCTGAGGATCAGGGAGATGACCAGCCAGTGTTCGAAGCTGTTCCGCCTCCACTGCCCCTTGGTCAGGTACCCCGCCAGTGCAAGCCCGAAGAAGAGGGCGGGGACCAACTCTCCCGGCCGGGAGATGATCAGTTCGGGGTAGTGGGCCCGGACCACCGGGATCACGGCAAAGAAGCAGAAGATCAGCGCCGCCAGCATCCCCGCCGTGGCAAAGACCGAGCGCTCGTCCGGGGCATCGGCTCCCCGCCGCTCCTCCTGCCGCCAGCTCAGCCAACTGACGAAGAGGAAGAGGGAGAGGAAGACCCGGGACGCGATCCAGCTCCACGCCTCCAGGTCCAGGAGCTCGGTGGGATAGCGGGCCCCCAGGAAGGGGGAGGTGGCCAGGAGGTGGTAGCCGTCCAGCAGGGCGGTGCCCAGGAACCCCACCCCGATGAAGAGGAAGGTGCTGGACTTCCGGCTGTAGAAGCGGACCAGGGCCAGCGCACCCACCACCGCCGCCAGGGTGGTGGCGGCCATCTCCACCATGGCGTGGAGGGTGGGGGCTCCGGTCCAGGGAGACCCCTTGAGGAGGAAAGCGCCCCCCACCAGGACGCCCACCAGGACGAAGTAGACGACCTCCCGTCCGGACCGGGGCTCGTCGGGCTCGCCGACGGGGAGATCCAGCCCCTCCGGGCCGGTCAACCGCTCTGGTTCAGCCACCGTTCGATTGCGCCGATGAGCAGATCCTCGTCGACGATGGGCTTCGTGACGTAGTCGTCGAATCCTGCGGAGAGATACCGCTCCCGGTCACCGCTCATGGCATGGGCGGTGAGGGCGATGATCGGAAGGCGGTCGAAGCCCTCCTTCCGCAGGCGGGCCAGGACCTCGGTCCCATCCATCTCCGGGAGCGAGATGTCCAGGAGGACCAGGTCCGGGGGGTTCCCGGAAATCCCCACCAGCGCCTCCGCCCCGGTCTCGTACTCGTCGATGTCGTAGCGTTCTTCGAGGATGGCGTGGACCAGCAGCCGGTTGTCCGGGTTGTCCTCCACCAGCGCGATGCGGTGTTTCATGAAACATCTCCTCCCATGGTCCCCAGGGCCTCGCACGCCTTGCGATGCTCCTCCACCAGGGGCGCCAGGAGCAGCTCCGCCCCCCGGAGGTCCCCCCGGTGGGCCAGGTCCTCCACCTCGGCGGAGAGTTCCCGGAGACGTTCGGCACCCAGGTTGGCGGCGCTGGATTTGAGGGAGTGGGAGCCGCGCTCCACGAGTTCGATCTCACCCCGTTCCAGCCCCTCCTCGATCTGACGGACCCGCTCGGGGGTCGACTCCACGAAGAGGCGGATCATCTGGACGAGGAGCCGCTCACCCCCCCACTCCCGGAGACGAGCCAGCGCCTCGGGGTCGATCGTCGGTTCTGTCACGTCCGCTCCCCAGGGGAAGGATCCCGGCGGTCCGGGAGGTTGTCCGGACCGGTGTCAGCACGTTCAAGATGTAGATCCTACGCTCCGCCCTCCGACCGGGGCAAACCCCGGGCCAGTGCGCCCCTGAGCGCCTCGATTCCTCCAGGGACCCCTCCGGGGTGCCGGAAGACGGCAGAGCCTGCCACCAGCACATCGGCTCCGGCGTAAACGACGGCTGGAGCCGTTGTTGGGTCCACCCCTCCATCCACCTGGATCCGCACCCCATCCCGCCCGGCCCGGGAGAGCATGGCCCGGGCCCTCCGCACCTTGTCGGTGCTGCCGGGGATGTAGGCCTGCCCGCCGAATCCTGGATTCACCGACATGATCACCAGCAGATCCAGGGAATCCAGCACGTCTCCCACCAGTTCCACCGGCGTGGAGGGGTTCAGCGCCACCCCCGCACCCACCCCCAGCTCGTGGATCTGCTGGAGGGTCCGGTGGAGGTGGGGACAGGTCTCCTGGTGCACGGTGATGCGGTCCGCACCGGCCTTCACGAAGGCCTCCAGATAGGCCTCCGGCCTCTCGATCATCAGGTGGACGTCCACCGGGAGGGAGGTGGCCCGGCGCACGGCCTCCACCACCACGGGACCCATGGTGATGTTGGGGACGAAGTGGCCGTCCATGACATCCACATGGATCCAGTGGGCCCCCGCCGCCTCGCAGGATGCCACACCCTCTGCCAGACGCCCGAAGTCCGCGGAGAGGATCGATGGGGCCAGGATGACCGGATTCACGACTCCGCCTCCAGCACCCGCACCCCCTCCGGGGCCGCCACCACCACGGACGAGGTCATCCCCAGGAAGAGACCGGTCTCCACCACCCCGGCACGACCCCGGATGGCCTGCTCCAGTTCCCGTGGATCGCCGATCCCCTGGGGGAAGGCCACATCCAGGATGAGGTTTCCATTGTCGGTCCGGTAGGGATCACCTCCGGGGGTGGTCCTGAGGATCGGGGAGCCTCCCAGCGCCTCAAGGGCCTTGAGGTGGACTGTCCAGGCGAAGGGGACCACCTCCACCGGGAGCGGGGCCCGGGTCCCCAGTCGGTTCACCAGCTTCGCCTCATCCACCATCACCACGAAGCGATGGCTGGCGGCCGCCACCATCTTCTCCCGGAGGAGTGCTCCTCCCAGCCCCTTCACCAGGTCCAGGCGGGGGTCCACCTCGTCGGCGCCGTCCACGCAGAGATCCAGCACCGGGGTCTCGTCCAGGGTGCTCAGAGGGATCCCCAGTTCACGACTGCGGGAGGCCGTCCACTCGGAGGTGGGGACTCCCACCAACTCCCGGAGGACCCCCTCCCGGAGGGCATCCCCCAGGAGATCCAGGAAGTGGGCCACCGTACTGCCGGTTCCCAGCCCCAGTCGCATCCCGCTCTCCACCTCCCCCAGGGCCCGGACGGCGGCGGCGTACTTGAGTTCTTCGACTCCGGGGCTGTGTGTGCGTTCGGTCATTGGGGCGACGTCGGGAGGATAGGGCCGGAGCCCCGGGTCTGGAGTCCGGAAGATACCCCCCGCCCTACCGGGAGAACAGTGTCCACAGGGACTTCCCGGGGGCTACCAGGCCAGGCCGTACGCCTCCCGACGGGGGTCCGAGGCCACGATACGGACCCCGCTGGTGGGGTGGATGCGGATCACCTGCACCCCCCCGAAGGTGGCGGTCCACCCCGGGGTGACCTCCGGGACGTATCCCATCTCCGCCAGACTCGCCCGGACCGGGCCCGGGATCCGATCCTCCAGAAGGAGTTCCTCCTCCACCCGGTAGCGGGGGGCTTCCACCGCCGCCTGGGGGGACATGCCGAAGAGCTCCATGTTGTGCATGACCTGCAGGAGGGTCTGGGTCTGACTGTCGCCTCCCGGGGAGCCGAAGGTGAAGGCCAGATCGTCTCCCTGGAGCACCATGTGGGGGGTGAGGGTGTGGAACGGCCTCTTCCCCGGAGCCACCACCTGGGGGTGCCCCTCGTCCAGCACGTAGGAGGAGCCGCGATTGTGGAGGACGATCCCGGTCTCCGGCTCCAGCAGTCCGGAGCCGAAGCTGGCGTAGAGGCTCTGGATCCAGCTCACGGCATTCCCCTCCCCGTCCACCACGGTGAGGTAGACGGTGTCTCCTCCGTCCCGCTCACCCGGCTCCCCCGCCTCGGCTGCGGTCCGTGTGGGCTCCCCCCCCTCCAGGGCGATCCCCGACTCCAGGTCGGAGAGGGCCCGCCCCTGGATCAACTGGACCCGCTCCGCCGCATAGGCTGGATCCAGGAGTCGCTCCAGCGGGGCCGGAGCGAAGGCGAAATCCGCCACCCAGCGATCCCGATCGGCGAAGGCCAGCTCCTTGATGGCGGCCATCCGGTGCAGGTACTCCGCCGAGTTGTGCTCCAGCCCCGCCATTCCCCCAAGGGCATCGGCGAAGCGCATCTGCTGCAGGAGGGTGATCCCCTGGGTGGGCGGCTGCATGGCCAGCACCCGGTACCCCAGGTACTCCACCTCCAGGGGCTCCTCCCAGTCGATGCGGTGATCCTGGAAGTCCACAGGGGTGAGATGGCCCCCACCCTCTGCCACGAAGGCCGCCAGCCGCCGGCCCAGATCGCCGCCGTACATGGCCCGGGCCCCCTGGACCCCGATGAGGCGGAGCGAGGCCCCCAGCGCAGGGTTCTTGAGGAGGGTCCCCACCGGCGGAGGCGCCCCCCCGGGGAGGTAGAGGGCGGTGGCTGCGTCATTCAGCCCCCTGGAGGCCCCGGCGATGTCGTCGTGGAGCCGTTGGGACATGGGGAAACCCTCCTCCGCCAGACGGATGGCGGGAGCCAGCGCCTGGGCAAGCGAGATCGTACCCCACCGCTCCAGTGCAGCCTCCCACGCACCCACCGCCCCGGGGACGGTGACGGTGCGGAACCCCCGGGAGGGGACCGTGCTGTCCCCTGCCGCCCGGAAGAAGTCCGGGGTGGCCAGGGCGCCGGCCCGTCCGCTCCCGTTCAGCGCCTGGACCTCTCCGGTGGTCCCCTCGCGGACCAGCGCGAAGGCATCCCCCCCCACTCCATTCATGTGGGGCCGTACCACCGCCAGCACCCCCGCCATGGTGACGGCCGCATCGATGGCATTCCCGCCGTTCCGGAGGATCTCCATCCCTGCGGCACTGGCCAGGGGATGATCAGAGCTCACCGCCATCTCCAGCCCCATCACATCCGGCCGGTTGGTGGCGGGAAAGAGGGGTGCTCCGCTCTCCACCTCATCCTGGGAGACGGCGCTGTCGGCGGTTCCTCCGCAGCCTGGGAGGGCCAGGATGGGAAGGAGCAGGACGAGGGCGGCAGACCAGGTCCAACGGGGGGAGCGAGGGGCTGACAGCGGCATGGATCGTGTCCTCCGGGAGGGGTGGACCTCCAGTCTGCAAGAACCGGAGCCGCCGCGAAAGGTGCCACCTGCCCCTTGACAGTCCCACCTCCCACCGCGGATCTTCCCGGACATGACGAACGCCGCCCACTATCAGGTCTGGTATCGGTACTTTGGCCCCTGCCGGGGCTGGAGGCCTGCGCGTCCGTCATAACGCTTCGTTCGACGGTTCCACAGATTCGCCTCCGGCCCCCGAGTTGCTCGGGGGCTTTTTTGTTTTCCCCGACGATACGCCGCGGGTCCGCAACCACAGGAGAGCACCATGATCATCGTGACACGACCCGGCGTCAGTGAAGACGAGTTGGACCACATCCGGGAACGGGTGGAAGCGCTGGGGCTCAGGACCCACCTCTCCCGGGGGGAGGTGCGGACCATCATCGGCTGCATCGGTGACGAGGAGATCCTCCGGCACGTCCCCCTCCTCTCCATTCCCGGAGTGGAGTCGGTCCATGCCGTCCTGAAGCCCTTCAAGCTGGCCTCCCGGGAGTTCACCGCCCGGGAGACCCGGATCCCCCTGGGAGACGTGGAGCTGGGGGGCAGAGAATTGGTGGTGGTGGCCGGACCCTGTTCGGTGGAGGGGGAGGCCATGCTCCGTCAGACGGCAGCGGCTGTGAAGGCGGCGGGGGGTCGTGGGATCCGGGGAGGGGCATTCAAGCCCCGGTCATCTCCCTACTCGTTCCAGGGGAAGGGGCAGGAAGGGCTGGAGCTGCTGGCAGCGGTGCGCTCCGAGACCGGGCTCCCCGTGGTCACCGAGGTGATGGACACCCGGCAGGTGGAGCTGGTGGCGGGATATGCGGACGTCCTGCAGATCGGAGCCAGGAACATGCAGAACTACTCCTTGCTCTCGGAGGTGGGTCGGGTCCATCGCCCGGTCCTCCTGAAGCGGGGAATGGCGGCCACCATCAAGGATCTCCTCCTGGCCGCAGAGTACATCATGAAGCAGGGGAACATGCAGGTGATCCTGTGCGAGCGGGGAATCCGCACCTTCGAGACCGCCACCCGGAATACCTTCGACGTGGCGGCGATCCCGGTGCTCAAGAAGGAGACCCACCTCCCTGTGGTGGCGGACCCCAGCCATGGCGGCGGGCGGCGGGACCTGGTCTCGGCCCTCTCCTTCGCCGCGGTGGCGGCGGGGGCGGACGGGCTGCTGGTGGAGATCCACCCGGACCCGGAGAACGCCCTCTCGGACGGAGACCAGTCGCTCTCGCTGGAGGAGTTCGGCACCTTCATGGAGTCGCTGCGCCCCTTCGCGGAAGCCGCCGGCAGGAGCATGTCCGGCCGGGCCGAGCCCGTGATGGCGGACTGAGGAGGAGAGGAGAGGTGGGGGGCTCACGCCCCCCACCCCCTTCCCTACCCCTCCAGCGCCGAGGCGGCGGCGGCCATCTGGGCGTCCACCGCACTCCGGGCGGTCCCTCCGGGAAGGCTCCGGGCATCCACCGAGCGGATCCAGTCGAACACACCCCCCACATCGGATCCGAAGGCCTCATGCGCCCCCTGGAACACATCGTCCGGGAGCTCGGCCAGGGGGACCCCCCGCTCCTCCGAGATCCGGACCAGCGCC
>Ga0076930_100695_pt1 | contig 27045 bp, 20 predicted proteins | sample HotLakConsoUCCRE_FD_71149 | JGI IMG/M metagenome (GOLD analysis project Ga0076930, IMG submission 71149) | Hypersaline microbial mat communities from Hot Lake, Washington, USA - Hot Lake Consortium UCC-RE (version 3) (version 3) ...
GGCGTCGATGGCGACGGAATTGGCAGAGCGCGGCGTCTGGACGGTCTGGAAGGGGGTACGGACCCGTGGCCTGGAGGATGCTCGGGCGGCCATCTCCGCCTATGCCGGTGCGGTGGACGGTCTTCTTCTGGATGGTTGGGCTCCCGGCGCCCTGGGCGGCACCGGGGTCTCCTTCGACTGGGAGGAGGTGGCCGTGGCCCGGGGAGCGATCCCGTCGTCGTGCCTCTTCATTGCCGCAGGCGGACTGAACCCCGAGAATGTCAGGCGGGTAGTGGCGCTCCTGGCGCCGGACGTGGTGGATGTGAGTTCGGGGGTGGAGGAGAGCCCCGGCCGCAAGGATCCAGCCCGGGTCCAGGACTTCGTGAGACGCGCCCGCTCGGTTCTTCCCAAGGATTTGCACACATGACAACCTCCGTGATCGACCGCGACATCCAGACCCCTGCCGTGCCGGGACGCTTCGGGGCCTTCGGGGGTCGATACGTCCCCGAGACCCTCATCGCGGCGCTGGACGAACTGGAGGTGGCCTACGCAGAAGCGATGGCCGACCCCGGGTTCCAGGTGGAGTTGGCTTCACTCCTGAAGGACTTCGTGGGCCGGGAGACCCCCCTGTACCGGGCCCGGCGCCTGGAGGCGGAGGTGGGAGCGGGACCCATCTACCTGAAGCGGGAGGACCTCAACCACACCGGCGCCCACAAGATCAACAACACCATCGGGCAGGGATTGCTGGCCCGGCGGATGGGGAAGCGGCGGATCATCGCCGAGACCGGGGCGGGGCAGCATGGCGTGGCCACCGCCACCGCCTGCGCCCTCTTCGATCTCGAGTGCATCGTCTACATGGGCGAGGAGGACGTGGACCGCCAGGCCCTGAACGTCTTCCGGATGGAACTCCTGGGGGCGGAGGTCCGACCGGTGTCCTCCGGGACCCGGACGCTGAAGGACGCCACCAACGAGGCCATCCGGGACTGGGTCACCAATGTGGCCGACACCCACTACATCATCGGGTCGGTGGTGGGCCCGGCGCCCTTCCCCCGGATCGTGAGGGACTTCCAGTCCGTCATCGGGCGGGAGACCCGGGAGCAGATCCTGGCGGAGGAGGGAAGGCTTCCCGGCACGGTGGTGGCCTGTGTGGGCGGCGGGTCCAACGCCATGGGGATGTTCCACCCCTTCGTGGGGGACGAGGGGGTCCACCTGGTGGGTGTGGAGGCCGCCGGGGAGGGGCTGGACTCGGGGCGCCACTCGGCGACCCTGACGGCAGGAAGCCCCGGAGTCCTGCACGGGGCCCTCTCCTACCTCCTCCAGGACGAGGACGGCCAGGTGGCCCCGGCCCACTCGGTCTCCGCCGGCCTGGACTATCCCGGCGTGGGTCCGGAGCACTCCTTCCTGAAGGATTCCGGAAGGGCCCGCTACGAGGCCGTCACCGACGGAGAGGCGCTCTGCGCCCTCCACCAACTCTCCACCCTGGAGGGGATCATCCCGGCGCTGGAGACGGCACACGCCATTGCCTGGGTGCTCAGGGAGGGAAGGGAAGCCGCCGCCAGGGGCCCCATCGTCCTCTGCCTCAGCGGCCGGGGTGACAAGGACGTGGCCCACGTGGCCCGCGTGGAAGGACGCGGCCGCCTCCTCTGAGGGCGGCCCCCGGTCGAGTCGATCCAGTGAGCCCATCGTGAGCGAGCATCTCCCGGCATCCCCCCAGAGCTCCCGGCCTGCCCCGGCCGGTTCCTGGGTCGATCCTGAAGGTCTGCCCCTCGCGGACGTCAAGAACCTGCTGGTGACCCTCACCAAGGCCCTCCGGGCGGTGCAGCTCTACGACGAGCGCAACCCGGTCTACCAGAGGTTCGTGTCGGGGTTGGCCAGCGCCTTCCGGGATCTCTGGGACACCATGGATCGCCTCTCCCTGGCGGTGGAGGAGGACGCCCTCCTGGTCCATGGCGAGGAGGTCTACCGCAACGACTCCCGCAGCGAATCGCTGGCCTTCCTCCTCCACAAGGACGGGATCCGGGAGATCACCTTCCTCCCGGGGCTGGAGGACGCGGAGCTGGAGGCCTTCCTCCGGGTGCTGCAGCGGGCCAGGAGTGCCGGGCCCCAGGGTGACGACCTGGTGACCATCCTCTGGGATGCCGACCTCCAGTATGTGCGCTACGCCTACGTGGACCTCCTGGCGGAAGGGGTGGACCTCCCCGGTCGGGACCCGGATCTGAGCATCAGCCTCGCTCCCATCCTGGAGGGGGAACTCCAGGCGCCCGCCGAACCTGAGGTGGAGGAGGGGGAGGATCAGGCGGGAGGAGAGGCGGGTCCCCCCCTCCAGTCCTCCATCAGCCGGGACGACTTCAACCCCACCCTGTACGCCCTGGACCGGGCGGAACAGGAGGAGTTGCAGCGGGAGCTGGAGCGGGAGATGAGCCGCCCCCTCCGGGAGGACGTGCTGGCGGCCCTCTTCGATCGGCTGGAGGAGCCGGAGCACCCCTCCCGGCAGTCGGAGATCCTCAGCATCCTCTCCACCCTGCTGCCCAACCTCCTGAGCCAGGGGCTCCTCCGTCGCGCCGGAGAGGTGCTGCAGGAACTCCAGGTGGTCCGGAGTCGTCCCGAGGTCTTCGACGGGGTCCGGGAGGCGGAGGCGGATCGGATCCTGGAGGAGCTCAGCACCCCGGAGGCGCTGGGGGAGCTGGTGCGGGCGCTGGAGGAGAAGGCCATCACCCCCACGGCGCTGGAGTTGGGGAGCTTCCTGAGGCATCTGAAGTCCGGTGCGCTGGGCCCCCTGCTGCATGCCGCCGACGTGATGGAGGATCGGACCCTGAAGCCGGTGCTCATGGACGCCGTCCGGGGGATTGCGGAGTCCAATCCTGCGCTGGTGGTGGAGTTCCTGTCGGATGAACGCCCCACCGTGAACCGTGGGGCTGCCCGGATGGCCGGCCGCCTTCGCCTGGCGGAGGCCGCTCCCGGACTGGGGCGCCTCCTCCGGCATCCGGATCCCACGGTCCGCCTGGCGGCCCTCGAGGGTGCCGTGAACCTCCGGTCTTCAGCGGTCACGGGGATGTTGCAGGAGGCGCTGGAGGACGACGACCGGGAGGTGCGGATGGGTGCCGCCCGGGGCCTCGCGGAGCTCCGCTTCAAGCCCTCCGCCACCGCCCTCCGGGACATCCTGAAGGGGAAGGCCCTCCGTTCAGCGGACCTTTCCGAGAAGATCGCCTTCTTCGAGAGCTACGGCGTGCTGGAGGACCCCGGTGCCGTGCCTCTCTTGAGTGGGATGCTGAACGGTCGGAACCTGCTGGGGCGCCGGGAACACCCGGAGATCCGGGCGTGTGCCGCCCTGGCGCTGGGGAAGGTGGGAACCCGGGAGGCGCTGGCGGCCATGGAACGGGCCCGGGATGACGGGGACCCGGTGGTGCGCAGCGCAGTGAGTCGTGCCATGCGCAGGGAGGAACAGTGATGTCGGACTCCACGCCCCCCCCGAACCTGTCGGGAAGCGCTCCCCTCCAGGAGGAGGGGCGCCGGATCCTCTCCGGGTTCTACGCGGCGCTCCGGGCGCTGAAGTTCTATCCCCTGGAGAACGTGACGGTCCAGCAGGCGCTGGATGAGCTCCACGCCCTGGTGATGCGCCTGGTGGCCCGGGAGGGGGACGCGGAGATCCGGGTCGTGGGGGACTTCTTCTTCCTCAACGAGATCCGCCTCCGGCTGGATCTGACCAACTACGCCACCTTCGGGTTCTTTGCCCGGGCCCTCTCCGATCAGGGGATCGGAGCCGTGGCGGTGACCAACCGGGTGGAGCGGAGCGAGTGGGCCCCCTTCCTCTCCCTCCTTCTCCGGCCTCCGGGGGATGACCCGTACGAGGTCTTCCTGGAGCGGCTGGCCGCCACCCCCGTGCGCTCCGTGACGGTGCGCCCCATCTCGGAGGCCCCGGACCCGGAGGTGGCGGAGGAGGCGGCGCTGGAGGCGGCCCGCCGTACCTACGCCCAGTCCGTGCGGGCGGCGCAGGGCGCCCTCACCGACCTTCGGTTGGGGCGGGCCGTGAACGTCCGGAAGGTGAAGCGGGCAGTGCAGGGGATCATCGACCAGGTGCTCTCCAACGAGCCCTCCATCGTGGCCATGACCACCCTCCGGGACTTCGACGAGTACACCTTCACCCACTCGGTGAACGTGTGCATCTTCAGCGTGGTCATCGGGCAGCGGCTGGGACTGGACAAGCACCAGCTCTACGAACTCGGGCTGGGGGCCCTCTTCCACGACGTGGGGAAGGTCCGGGTCCCCACGGACATCATCAACAAGCCCACCGGACTCTCCGACGAGGAGTGGGCCATCCTGAAGGAGCACCCCGCCGAGGGGCTCCTGATCCTCTTCCACCTCCACGGCTTCGCGGAGGTGCCGTACCGGCAGATGCTCATGGCCTACGAGCATCACATCAAGATCGACGGCACCGGATACCCCCAGAGCCGGAGGGCCCGGAAGCCGGGGCTCTTCTCCCGGATCGTGGGGGTGGCCGACGGCTTCGACGCCGGGACCTCCATCCGGAGCTACCAGTACAAGCCCTGGGCACCGGACCAGGTCCTACGGGAGATGCGGGACAACCCCCGGCGGGGCTTCGACCCCCTCCTGGTGAAGGCGCTGATCAACGCCACGGGAGTCTATCCGGTGGGGACGCTCTGCATCCTGGACAGCTATGAACTGGCGGTGGTGGCCCAGGCCAACCCCGACGTTTCCCGGCTGCACCAGCCCCGGGTGAAGATCATCGCCGACTCCATGGGGGTCCCCCTGTCGGAACCGCTGGCCGTGGATCTGTCCGAACTCGACCCCGCCACCGGCGAACCCTTCCGCTCCATCATCAAGACCGTGAATCCGGAGAAGTACGCCGTCCGGGTGAGCGACTACGTAGCCTGAGGCCATGACCGATTCTGCACCCAGCGCCATCACCCGCCGGATCCTCCTCCGACGGGCCGAGGGGCGCGCCGTCCTGATCCCCTACGTCACTGCCGGATACCCGTCCCCCGAGGTCACTCCCGGGCTCCTGGACGCCATGGTGGAGGCGGGTACCGACATCCTGGAGCTGGGGATCCCCTTCAGCGATCCCCTGGCGGACGGCCCCACCATCCAGCGCTCCTCGTTCGTGGCCCTGGAGAAGGGGATGTCGGTGGTGCGGGCCCTGGAGATGGTCCGGGATTTCCGCACGCGACACGACACCCCGGTGGTGCTCTTCACCTACCTGAATCCCATCCTCCACCACGGGATCGACCGGTTCGCCCGGGAGGCCCGGGAGGCGGGGGCGGACGGCGTCCTCATCACCGACCTCCCCACCGGGGCGGATCCGGACATCGAGGCCCGCCTCACCGCCACGGGGCTGGACCTCATCCGGCTCCTGGCCCCCACCACCGCTCCGGAGCGCGTTCCGGAGGTGGTGAAGGGAGGAGGGGGCTTCGTGTACTACATCAGCCGCACGGGGGTCACCGGAGCCCGACAGGAGCTGAGGGAGGAGCTGGGCCGGGAGGTGGAGCGCCTCCGGGGGTTGATCCCCCTCCCCCTGGCGGTGGGCTTCGGGATCTCCAGCCCCGAACAGGCTGCGGCGGTGGCGGCGGTGGCCGACGGGGTGGTGGTGGGGAGCGCCCTGATCCAGCACCTGGACGAGGGGGGGGTGCAGGGTGCGGCGGACTTCCTCCGCTCCCTGAGGACGGCCATGGATGCGGTGGCCGGTCCGGCGACGGTGCAGGAGGGCTGAGGAGAGCCCGGGAGCTAGCCGCTCCCGTCCACTGACAGCCTTCCCGGCAGCTCGGGGTCGGGCTCCACGAAGATGGTCCGGGCCCGTTCCACCCGGACCCGTCCTGGAGGGGCCTTCCGGGGCTTCCGCACATACTTCCGGAAGGTCCAGTCCACCGGGGCGCTCCCGGCGGAGCGGGCCTTCGAGTTCAGGGCGGCCAGCCCTGCGGCTTCCGCCAGGTCCCGGGCGGGAGGATTCCCCGGCCCCGGCCAGCGGAGGATCACGTGGGCTCCCGCCGACTCCCGGGCATGGAGCCACACATCCCCCGGGGCACTGTGGCGGAAGGTGAGGTCGTCGTTCTTCGAGGAGCCCCGACCCACCCGGATCTCCAGCCCCCCTGAACTCCGGTAGCTCCGGTAGGGGAGGGAGGGAGCCGCCTGGCCGGGAGCATCCTCCCGCTTCCCCACCCGGGCGGTGGCGGGAAGCCCGGCCAGCACCGCCTCCCCATCTACCTTCCCCGCCAGGAATTCCTCCCGGAGGTGGTTCAGCTCCGCCAGTCGCTCCTCCGAGCGGCGGATGCGCTCCGGAAGCAGGGCCCGGGCCCGCTCCATCCGGGCGGCCTCGTCGTAGAGGCGGGCCGCATTCCGGTGCGGGGGGAGCGCCGGATCCAGGTCGATCTCCACCTCCAAGCCCTCGAAGTCCTGCAGCGTGACGCTGGAGGCCCCCCGGGGGATCTCCCGGAAGCGGGCCAGGAGGAGGTCCCCCCGGCCCCGGACCACCTGCGGATCCGGAGCCCGCTCCAGCTCCCGCCGGAGCCCCCGGAGCCGCCCCTCCACCCCTGCGATCTGCCGATCCAGGGGGGAGAGCACCGCCGGATCCACCGGGGAGAGCCCCGGGTCCGCCTGCTCGGGGTCGTTCCGCCGGGCCGCCAGATGGAAGGCCTCCAGGAGATCCCCCTCCACCCTCTCCGCCCCGGGAACGGGAAGGGGATAGGGGGTCCAGGAGCCCCGGACCTCCACCACCACCGGCTCCATCTCCCCTCCCTCCAGAGCCACCCCCCGGAGCCGGAGCCAGCGGGCCCGGGCCTCCTCCTCCGGGAGATCCGCGAGGGTGGGGAGGTTCAGGGGGGAGGTCCACGCCAGGGTGCGGAGGAGGAGGCGCTCCTCCTCCTTCCCCTCACCGGACCCGGGCCACTGGAAGGGACCCGGGGGCTCCGCCGAAGCCCCCAGACGCCCCGAGGGCTCCGGAGTGGTGTAGGGGAGCCCCGGGGCCTGGGGATTCCCTCCCCCCCGGGTCTGGAGGAGGTGGCGGATGGTGCAGGGGGATGCAGTCTCCGGGTCCGCTCCCCCCCCCACCACACCCTCCACCAGAAGGGCGTTCCAGCGGGTGGGGATCCACTCCAGCACCAGGGTCCGGACCCCGGGCCCCCGCCGCCGACGCACCTCCAGCAGGAGGATCCGCTCGTCGGGGAGGGAGCGCACATCCGTCACCCGTCCGGCCAGGGGGCGGGCGTCGGAGAAGGGTTCCCCGGGAGGGAGGAGGAGGAGGTCCCCCCGCTGGGGGTGCATCCGGACCACCAGCGTCCAGTCCCGCCCCCAGAGGGTGAGGTCCCGCTCCTCCCGGTGGAAGTGGATGGCACGGGTCCCCCCGCCCACCAGACGGCGGCGGAGCACCCGGGCGGTGGCACCGGCCAGTACGGAGTCCCACAGGATGGCCATGAGGAACGGTAGCCTCCTGGAAGCGCTGCGGCGAGCCTCCGGGGGCCACCGAGGCTCCTTCCCGGCGTACACTTTCGCCCCATCGGTGCCGGGTTACATTGAGCGTCGGCCAGACCCTCCTGGAACCACTCGGACTTCCCGCCCCAAGAGGCGCTCGTGACCCAGGGTGACATCCCCCTCCACCCCCTCGTGCGCCGGGCCGCCGAGGGAAGGCTCCCGGAGTGGGCCCGGGCGGGAAAGACCCGCCGCGCCCATATGCAGAGGGTATCCCAGCTCCTCCGTTCCTGGGCCGAGACCCTGGAACTCCCCCCCCACCAGGTGGTCCGCTGGGCGGCGCTGGGATATCTCCACGATGTGCTCCGGGAAGCTCCCCCGGAGCAACTCCGACCCCTGGTCCCCCCGGCCTTCCGGGATCTTCCGGCCTCCATCCTACACGGTCCGGCGGGGGCCGTCCGTCTCCGGGAAGAGGGGGTGGACGATCCGGCGTTCCTCCACGCCGTGGCCTTCCACACCCTGGGAAATGCCCAACTGGGCCCCGAGGGGCGGGCCCTCTACGCCGCCGACTTCCTGGAGCCGGGACGGAAGCTGCGTCCCCGCTGGCGGGCCGGTCTCCGAAAACGGATGCCCCACGAGATGGATCCGGTCCTGATGGAGATCCTGGGGGCCCGGGTGAAGCACCTGGTGGCCCGGAAGAGCCCCATCCGACCTGAAACCCTGATGTTCTGGAACTCGTTGGTGGAGGAGGGCGGGTGATGCGGGGAGCCTGCTCCGCCTTTCGCCTCCTTCCCCTTCTCCTCCTCATGGCTGGATGCGGGGGGGGGGAGGACACCCGCCCTGCCTTGCCGGAGGAGGACCTCCCCTCGGCGCAGGGGGAGCGGATCCGCGTGGAGGTGTTGAATGGCGGGGGGCGTGCCGGGATGGCCCGCCTGGCCACCGAGGAACTGAGGGATCGTGGGTTCGACGTGGTATACTTCGGAAACGGCTCCCCGGTGGAGGCCTCCGTGGTCCTGGACCGGGTGGGGCGTCCGGATCTGGCCCGTGATGTGGCTCGGGGGCTGGGGCTGGAGAGGGTCCTGTCCGAAGCCGACTCCTCCCGCTTCGTGGATGTGACGGTGCACCTGGGGCCCGACTGGGGCCCCATCGATGGATCCGGAGAGGATCCGGCGCCCCCGGACAGCACTCCGGAGGGTGAACCTGCGCCCCGATCCGGGGCCTGACCGAGGCGGGGAGAGAGCAACGCATGGCGGCACGGGCACGGCGGGGTATCGCAGGGGGTGGAGGCGTCAAGCAGAAGCCGCCCCCCGTGGAGGGGAGGGAGGGAGACGAGCCGGGGGGTGGCTGGGGAGAGTGGCTCCGCTCCCTCCTCCTTGCGGTGATCCTCTTCCTCTTCCTCCGGACCTTTGTGATCGGGACCTTCGTGATCACCTCCGGTTCCATGGAGGACACCCTGCTTGTGGGGGACTTCGTGGTGGTGAACCGGGTGGCTCTGGGGGCCCGTATCCCCCGGACGGAGTACCGGCTTCCCGGCTATGCCTCACCGGAGGTGGGGGACGTCCTGGTCTTCGATCCCTCCCACGAGCCCGACCTTCGCCTGGTGAAGCGGGTGGTGGGGATGGGAGGGGACGTCCTGGAGATGCGGGATGGGGTGCTCTACCGGAACGGGGATGCTCCCCCGGAGCCCTTCGTGCAGCGCCGGGACCCCCGTGGGAACGAGGGGCATCCCTGGATGGTGTGGCAGCTGGACCACCTGGCCCCCGGCGTGGATCGGTCCACCTACTCCCCCACCCGGGACGACTGGGGTCCCCTGGTGGTCCCCCCGGACCACTTCTTCATGCTGGGGGACAACCGGGATCAGAGCCTGGATTCCCGCTACTGGGGGCTCATCGAGCGATGGCGGATCGAGGGGAGGGCCTCCTTCCTCTACTTCTCCTACGACCGGGACTCGCCCCGCCCCTTCAACTTCATCCGGGATGCCCGCTGGGGGAGGATGTTCGACCCGGTCCGGTGACCGGGGGCCGATCCTGTCAGTCGGTCTCCGGAAGGGCTCCCCGGGTCCGGGGGGCGGCACGGGGGCGTGACGGTTCCAGGGTGACCAGGGCGTTGGCTCGGAGCTGTCCGCAGGCGGCGTCGATGTCCCGTCCCCGGGGGGTCCGCACCGCCGCATCCACGCCCCGACCCTCCAGGACCCTGGCGAACTCCGCCACCCGCTCAGGAGTGGAGGGGAGCCACTCGGTCCAGGGGATGGGGTTGAAGGGGATCAGATTCACGAAGGCCCCCACCTCCCGGGCGAGATCCGCCAGCCGGGGGGCCAGTTCCGGGGCGTCGTTCACATCCCGGATCATGGTGTACTCGAAGGTGATGCGGCGTCCCCCCGCCGCCCGGAAGGCGTGGAGGGCCGAGACCACCTCCCCCAGGGGGTAGCGCTTCTCCAGGGGGATCAACTCCCCCCGCAGCTCCGGATCCGGCGAGTGGAGGGAGAGGGCCAGCTCGAACTGCTCCGGGCGGGCGGCCAGCTCCAGGATCCCCGGCACCACCCCCACCGTGGACACGGTGATGCGACGAGCCCCCAGGCCGTAGCCCTGGTTCAGGATCGTCAGGGAGGGAAAGACCGCCCTCCGGTTCGCCAGGGGCTCCCCCATTCCCATATAGACCACATTGGTGATCCGCCCGCGCCCCTCGGCCTCCGCCCACCGACGGGAGGCCCGGTACTGCCCCACGATCTCTCCCGGGGTGAGCTGACGGGCGAACCCGGACCAGCCGGTGGCGCAGAAGGTGCACCCCATGGCGCACCCCGCCTGGGAGGAGATACAGAGGGTGAGACGCCCGGAGGTGGGGATGAGGACCGACTCCACCTGTTCGCCGTCCGCCAGACGCCAGAGGTGCTTCACGGTCCCGTCATCGGAGCGGGCCACGGTATCCGCCACCGGCTCCGCCAGGGTGAAGGCCTCCGTCAGCGCCTCCCGCTCCGCCACCGGGAGATTCGTCATCCCGTGGAAATCCGGAGCCAGCTCCTGGTAGATCCACGTCAGAACCTGGCCCACCCGGTATCCAGGGGCCCCCCGATCCCGGAAGTGCTCCCCCAGTCGGCGACGGGCCTCCTGGGGTTCCAGCCCCAGCAGGTCCATCGTCCCTCCTTCCGTAACAACGCCGTCGCCCATCACGAACCTGCACTCCCTTCGGTTGAACGCACTTCCTGCCACGGCTAACTTAGCGGCTTCCCTGGTGGTTCGGTACGCGGGGTCGATCCGGGGGGCGGGCACACCCGGGGAGGCGGATGAGGACGTTCAGGAGCCTGGTTCCAGCGCTGGTCTGGACCGCCGTGATCTTCCTGGTCAGTACCGTCCCCGGCGACCGGTTTCCATCGGTGTCCCTCTTCCCGCACCAGGACAAGGTGGCACACCTGTTCCTTTACGGGACCCTGGGGATCTGCCTGGGGGTGGGGCGGCGTTGGGGAGGGGACCGGATCCCCCACCTGACGCTCCTGGCCGGGGGCTGGCTCTACGGAGCGCTGGATGAGTGGTACCAGTCGTTCGTGCCCGGACGATCCCCCGACCCCGCCGACTGGCTGGCAAACGTGGTGGGTGTGACCCTCGGGTATCTTCTCGTCCTGTCGCTGGGGTCGCCTGGCTCCGGGGCGCCCGCCCGGGGGTCTTCCCGTTGATCCGCTGTTCAGCCGACCCACGTTCATCTTCCACGATCCCAGGAACCACCCCGTGACCGCTGCCGACATGCAGGAATCCATGGAGCGTACCGCCCACCGCGACCGGATGGTGGGGGGGCTTGATGCCGGTCACCAGGGACAGACCCTCCGGTTGGTGGGGTGGGTGCATCGCCGCCGGGATCTGGGGGGACTGATCTTCCTGGACCTGCGGGACCGGAGCGGTCTGCTGCAGATCTCCCTGGGGCCGGACTGGAGCACCCCCGAGGCCATGGCCACCGCCCATCGCCTGGGGGCCGAGGATGTGGTCTCCCTGGTGGGGACCGTGGCCCTTCGTCCGGAGGGGGCCCGGAATCCTGAACTCTCCACCGGCGAGGTGGAGGTGAGGGCCCGGGAGCTGACCCTCCTGAACAGGGCGGCCACCCCGGCCATCCCGGTGGCCCGGGGGGTGGGAGAGGAGCTGTCGTCGGAGGAGCTTCGCCTCCGGCACCGGAACCTGGATCTGCGGCGGCCTGAGCTCCAGCGGAACCTGATCCTCCGCCACCAGCTCATCCTGGCCGTGCGGAACGTCATGGCGGGGCAGGGCTTCCTGGAGATCGAGACGCCGATCCTCACCAAGCCCACGCCGGAGGGGGCCCGGGACTACCTGGTCCCCAGCCGGATCTATCCCGGGGAGTTCTACGCCCTCCCCCAGAGCCCCCAGATCTACAAGCAGATCCTCATGACCGCCGGCTTCGACCGGTACATGCAGATCGCCCGCTGCTTCCGGGACGAGGATCTGCGGGCGGATCGCCAGCCGGAGTTCACCCAGATCGATGTGGAGGCCTCCTTCATCGAGCCGGAGGACATCTTCCGGTGGATGGAGGAGGTGGCGGTGGAGATGGGCCGGGTGGCCGGTATCGAGGTGGAGACGCCCTTCCCCCCCTTCACCTGGCGGGAGGTGATGGATCGCTACGGCTCCGACCGCCCGGACCTCCGCTACGCGTTGGAGATCCGCGACTGGACCGGTCCCCTGGGGGCTGTGGAATCCCCCATCCTGAAGAGCGGGGTGGAGTCCGGTGGTCGGATCCGGGGCTTCCTGCTGGAGGGCGGGGCCCGCCTGAGCCGTCGGGAGGTGGAGGCGCTGGAGGGGGTGGCGAAGAAGGCCGGCGCGCCGGGGCTGCTGTGGGCCAAGCGGGGAGAGGAGGGTCTCTCCGGGTCCATGGCCCGGTTCCTCCACGAGGGGATGGTGGAGGAACTCGGCCTCCCCGTCGGGGGACTCCTCCTGGTGGCGGTGGGAAGGGACCGGATGACCTCTGCGGCGCTCTCCGCGGTGCGGGGGGCGGCCATCGCGGCGCTGGAGATTCCCATGGTGCAGGAGCATGCCTGGGCCTGGGTGCTGGACTTCCCCCTCTTCGAGGAGGGGGACGACGGATCGCTGGCGCCGGGGCACCACCCCTTCGTCCTTCCGCACCCCGACGACATGGGGCTGCTGGACACCGCTCCAGGACGGGCGCGGGGACTTGCGTACGATCTGGTGTACAACGGTTCGGAACTCGGCTCCGGGAGCCTCAGGATCCACGAGGCGGGACTGCAGCGGAGGATCCTGGGGATCCTGGGTATGGGAGAGGAGGAGATCTCGAAGAAGTTCGGTTTCCTCCTGGAGGCGCTGGAGTCCGGCGCCCCCCCCCATGGGGGAATCGCCCTGGGGGTGGACCGGATGGTGAAGGGCTTCACTGGAGCCCCCAGCCTCCGGGACGTGATGGCCTTCCCCAAGACGACGGCGGCCCGGGCTCTGTTCGAGGGAGCCCCCACCGCGGTTCCAGGGAAGGATCTGAAGGACCTTCATCTCCGGACGCTGGAGCAGGTCGAGGGGTAGCCCGCCCGCCCCTCCCGGCGGCCGACTGTGCAGACAGGGCGTGGACAGCGGAGGATCATGACGAACGGACCGGGCACCATCGTGGAACACCGGCTCGACGCCGAGGGAGCGGATCAGCTCCTACTGGCCGGGGTCGGAGACGTACATATGCACGAACTGGCCCGCCTCTTCGGGATCCGGGTGGTGCTCCGGGGGGACCACCTGGTCCTGTCGGGCTCCCTGGAGCAGGTGGAGAAGGCGGTGCCGGTGGTCCAGCACCTCATCGAACTGGCCCGGCTCCGGGCCCCCTTCGACCTGAACGATCTGGGTCGATTCGTGGATGAGGCGGAGTCCCGGGGGGTGGTGGCCCGGGTGGAGCACACCGAGCACACCCGGATCGCGCTGCCGGGCTCCCGGAAGATCATCGCGTCGCGCTCCCACGGGCAGCGCCGCTACCTGGAGGCCATCTCGCAGCACGATGTGGTGGTGGGGATCGGCCCGGCGGGGACGGGGAAGACCTACCTTGCGGTGGCCAAGGCGGTGGACGCCCTCTACCGGAAGCGGGTGAAGCGGATCATCCTGGCCCGCCCTGCGGTGGAGGCCGGTGAGAACCTGGGCTTCCTCCCCGGCGACCTGCAGGAGAAGGTGGATCCGTATCTCCGACCCCTCTACGACGCGCTGGAGGACATGATGCCAGCGGACCGGGTTCAGCGGGCGCTGGAGGATCGGGTCATCGAGATCGCCCCGCTGGCGTACATGCGGGGGCGGACCCTGGCGGACGCCTTCGTCATCCTGGACGAGGCGCAGAACGCCACGAATGCCCAGATGAAGATGTTCCTCACCCGCCTGGGGCTGAACTCCCGGGTGGTGATCACCGGGGACAAGACCCAGATCGATCTTCCCCGGAAGGAGGATTCCGGGCTGCTCCAGATCGAGGAGATCCTCACTGGGATCGAGGGAATCAGCTTCGTCTACCTGGACGCCACCGATGTGGTTCGCCACAAGCTGGTGAAGGACATCATCCGTGCCTACGCCCGGGCCGCCGGGGAGGACGGAGACCCGGCGTGACCCGCTCCGGGCGCCCGACCACGTGGGGGCGGTTGGTCCAGCTCCTCTCCCAGCCTCCCCAGGAGGGGTGGCCGGGAGGGGCAGTGCACCATGGAGCCAGGCTCTTCCTCCTGGTGGGGCTGGGCCTCCTCCTCACTGTCTTCTTCCCCCCGGACTCCCGCCTGCCGGTGGCCCAGTACGAGGAGGGGATGGTGGCCGGTGCGGATCTCATCGCGGAGATCCCCTTCGGGATTCCGAAGTCGCCGGAGGAGTTGGAGCGGGACCGGTCCGAGGCGGTGGCGGCGGTGCCTCCGGTCTTCGACCATCGGCCGGAGGCGGCGGATACGGTGTCAGCCCGGCTCTCCCGGTTCTTCGCCCGTGCCGACTCGGTGGCGGGCGCCGGTGGATCGGTGGCAGCGATGCAGCGGTTCCTGGCCGCCTCCGGGGTGAGCAGCGGCGAGGAGCAAGCCACGCTGATGATGTCCCCCCGGAGCCGGGACGAGATCCGGGAGGCCGCTCTCACTGCCGCCGACAGTCTCCTCCCCCTGGGGGTGGTGGATGCCGCCCAGCCGCAGCTCTTCAGCGCCGGGCGGGTGATGGTCCGGAGGGCCGGCGGGGTGGAGGTCCAGCTCCCCAGGGATTCGATCCTGATCCCCCGGGAGTTCTTCAACCTGGCCGGGGAACTCCTCCCCACCACCGCCTCCGCCCCGGTGGAGGAGCTCCTCCGACTGGTCCTCATCCAGTTCCTGGTCCCCACCTTCACGCTGGATGAGGTGGCCACCGAAGAGGACCGGGCGAGCGCCCGCAGGGCCGTTTCCACCACGAAGGCCACCATCCTCCAGGGGGAGGCCATCCTCCGGGCCAACCAGGCCGTCACCGGTGAGGATATGGAGCGGCTGACGGCCTACTACGACCAGCTCCGGAGCCGGGGGGTGGTGGGGGAGGGAGGGCGGCCCCTGGGGGCGGTGGCGGGCGGGACGCTGCTCAACGTGCTCCTGCTGGGGATCTACGGACTCCTCCTCTTCTTCTACCGACCGGAGGTCTACACCGACTTCCGCTGGATCCTCCTCCAGGTCTTCCTCCTGGCGGCCTATTTCGGGGTGGCGGGGCTCATCGCCCGCCACGACCTCCCCCCGGAGCTCCTCCCCGCTACCTTCGTGGCGCTGGCCACCGCGGTCCTGTGGGATGCCCGGATGGCCCTGGTGCTGGGGCTCACCGTGGGGGTGGTCACCGGGGCACAGCCCCCCTTCGTGGACTTCGGCATCCTCATCACCACAACGGTGGGGGGGGCGGCGGCGGCCCTCTCGGTGCGTGCGGTGCGCCGCCGTGCCCAGACCTGGATCTTCGTGGCCCTCATCAGCGGGGCGTACGCGGCAGTGCTGGTGGCGCTGGCGCTGATCCTGGGGTGGGGGGGGGGAGACCTTCTCACCCGTATGGGATGGGCCGTGGGGAACGCCACGGTGAGCGCCATCCTGGCCATGGGCTTCATTCCCCTCTTCGAGTGGTTCACCGGGATCACCACCGACCAGACCCTCCTGGAGTGGGCGGATCCCAACCGTCCCCTCCTCCGGAGGCTGGCGCTGGAGGCCCCGGGGACCTATGCCCACTCCATCAATGTGGCCAACCTGGCGGAGGCGGCGGCGAATGCGGTGGGGGCCAATGGCCTCCTCTGCAGGGTGGGGGTCTACTACCACGATATCGGGAAGGTGCTCAAGCCCCAGTACTTCGTGGAGAACCAGCCGGGGCCCAGGAATCCCCACGATCTGCTCAAACCCGCCACCTCGGCGGCCATCGTCCGGGAGCATGTGGAGGAGGGGCTCCGGCTGGCCCGTGAGGCGAAGCTCCCCCCGGTGCTCCAGCAGTTCATCCCCGAGCACCACGGCACCCAGCTCATCGGCTATTTCTGGGACCGGGCAAGGGAGGAGGCCGGTGGGGAGGGTACCCTGGACCCGGAGGACTTCCGCTACCCGGGCCCCCGCCCCCGGAGTCGGGAGACCGCCATCGTGATGCTGGCGGATCCGGTGGAGTCTGCGGCCCGGGTCCTCCAGGATCCCACCCCGGAGAGGATCCGGGAACTCATCGACCGGCTGGTGGAGGCCCGGATCCAGCAGGGGCAGTTGGATGAGGCCCCCCTCACCCTGGGCGACCTGGCGGCCATCCGGGAGCAGTTCGCCAAGGTGCTGGGGGGGATGTACCACCACCGGGTGGACTACCCCTCCACCCGTCACCTCACCCGCTCCCCCCGGGAGGAGGCACCTGCCCCTGCTCCGGAAGCGGCGGTGCCGGGGGATCTCCATCCCTCCGGGGAAGGGGGGACCGCCCCCCCCCCTCCGGATCCCGCCGGGGAGTCGGTGGAGCAAGGGGAGGGGAGCAGTGGCGACGAGCCCGCCGTCACCCGGGCCGCTGCTCGCCGGGATCCTTCCGGGGGCGCCGGGTGAGCTGCGTCATCCATGTGAATGCCCCCGGGGTGCCCCGGGAAACCCGCGCCCTCCTGAAGCGGGCCGCCCGCCTGACCCTCTCCCGCGGGGAGGCCGGGGCGGGACAGCTCTCCGTCACCCTCCTGGACGACGGGGAGATCCAGGCGATGAACCGGGACTACCTGGGGCATGACCGGGTCACCGACGTCATCTCCTTCGCCCTCCATGGCCCGGACGATCCCATCCTTGGGGACGTGTATCTGGGAGGGGCGCAGGCCGCCCGTCAGGCGGAGGAGGAAGGAGTCACCCTCCAGGAGGAGCTGGTCCGCCTGGTGGTCCATGGGACGCTCCACGTCCTGGGGCATGACCATCCCCAGGGGGAGGAGCGGCTGGAGAGCCCCATGTTCCTCCTCCAGGAGGAGTTGGTGCGCCAGCTCCTGGGGGCCGGTGCCGCCGGGGCTGCCGGGGGGGAGCCGGCCCCCGGGGAGGGGAGGTCATGAGCTCCGCCGATCGGGCAGGGGGAGCCGCCCTGGACCCTGTGGACCGCCATGAGGAGGCGCTGGCGGAGCTGGGGGAGCGGATCGAGGATGTGATCCGCTCCAGGGACCTCACTTCCCTGCAGGCGGAGCTGGAGGACCTGCACCCCTCGGATATCGCGGACCTCCTGGAGGCGCTGGAGACCGACGAGGAGCGGGTCTGGGTCCTCTCGGCGCTCCCCGCCTCGGTGGCGTCCGAGACGCTGGTGGAGATGGACGAGTCGGATGAGCGCACCGAGCTCCTGGCGTCCATGGACCCCAACCTGAGTGCCGAACTCCTCCAGGAGATGGCGGACGACGACGCTGCGGACCTCATCGCGGCGCTGGAGCCGGAGGAGCAGGCCCGTGTGCTGGCGGCCTTCCCGGAGGAGGAGGCGGGAGATCTCCGGGAGCTCCTGAGCTACGCCGAGGACACCGCCGGCGGCATCATGACCACCTGGCTGGTGGCGGTGCTCCAGAACCTCACCGCCGGGGAGGCCCTCACCGAGGTCCGCCGGCAGGGGCGGGAGATCGAGGACGAGTTCTACACCGTCTTCGTGGTGGATGGCGAGGGGCGGCTCACCGGGATCCTCCCCCTCTACGACCTGGTGCTGGCGGAGCCCGACGTCACGCTCACCGACCTGGCGGAGCCCGCCACCGTGGCGGTCTCCCCGGACACGGATCAGGAGGAGGTGGGGCGCCTCTTCGCCCGCTACAACCTGGCGGCCATGCCGGTGGTGGATGCCGAAGGGGTCCTTCTGGGCCGGATCACCTTCGACGACATCATCGACGTCATCGAGGAGGAGCAGACGGAGGACATCCTCCGACTGGCCGGTACCTCGGATGCCGAGGAACTCCGGGGGGGGTGGCTGGACGCGGTCCGTTCCCGCCTCCCGTGGTTGGCGCTGAACCTCTTCACCGCCATGGTGGCGGCGTCGGTGGTGTACTACTTCCAGGCCACCATCGAGGCCGTGGTCATCCTGGCGGCCATCATGCCCATCATCGCCGGCATGGGGGGAAATGCCGCCACCCAGGCGCTGGCGGTGACGGTACGGCGGATCGCGGTCTCCGACGGGCCCCTGGACGACAACCGGGGCGCCGTGGCCAAGGAGATGGTGGTGGGGCTGGCCAACGGAGCCGTCCTGGCGAGCCTGGCGGCGCTTCTGGCCACATACCTCCCCGGGGGGAATGGGCAACTGGGGCTGGTGGTCCTCATGGCCATGTGGGGAAACATCGTGGTGGCGGGGTTTGCCGGGGCCTTCATTCCCACCGTGCTGGACCGCTTCGGGATCGATCCTGCGGTGGCCTCCTCGGTATTCGTCACCACCCTGACGGACCTGTGCGGGTTCTTCCTGCTCCTGGGTCTGGCCAGTTCCTTCCTCCTGTGACCGGATTGACCACATGAGCCGATTCGGTCGTACCTGGTCCGTCGTCTGGCGCCTGGTTCCCTTCCTCCTGGCCTTCCTTCGGGATCGCCGGAGCCTGATCCTCCTGGGCCGTCCGGTGCGCCGGAAGCCTGGCCACCACGAGCGGCGGGCGCAGAAGCTGGCCGCCACCCTGGCGGTGCTGGGTCCGACCTTCATCAAGCTGGCCCAGGTCTTCAGCTCCCGGGCCGACATCATCGCTGAGCCCTATCTCTCCGCCATCGGCACCCTCCAGGACCAGGTGCCCGCCGTTCCCTCCCGGGACATCCGGGAGGTCATCGCCCGGGAGTTGGAGCAGCCCGTTGAGGCGCTCTTCGCCGAGTTCGAGGAGGAGCCCCTGGCCGCCGCCTCCCTGGGCCAGGTCCATCGGGCCCGGGTGGGGAATCGGGACGTGGTGGTGAAGGTGCTTCGTCCCGGGGTGGAGAAGCTGGTGGCCCTGGACCTGGACGTCTCCTTCCGGATCCTCTTCTGGTTGAACATCCTCTTCCCCAACCACCATGTCCGGGGGCTCACCAACGTCTTCCGGGAGTTCTCGGTGCGGGTGGCGGAGGAGATGGACTTCCGGAAGGAGGCGGAGCACATCAACCGCTTCCGTACCGTCTTCGCCCGGGACCGGTGGGTCCAGGCCCCGGAGGTGTTTCCGCAGTTCACCCGGCGGCGGGTGCTGGTGATGGAGTTCCGCCGGGGGACCAAGGTGGATCGGCTCCATGAGCAGTTCCAGCGGGGAACCCTCTCCTTCGACCGGATCATGGAGCGCCTCAGCGCCGCCTATCTCCGGATGATGATGGTGGACGGATTCCTCCACGCGGACCCCCATGCCGGGAACCTCCTGGTGGAGGATGACGGCACCATCGTGATCCTGGACTGGGGGATGGTGGTGGAGGTGCCCCGGTGGACCCGGGAGACGATCCTCTCGGTGGCGCTGGCGGTGGAGCGGGAGGATCTCGATGGAATGATCAACGGGATGTACCAACTGGGGATGATCTCCCCCGAGGTCTCCCGGGGGGAGATCCGTGAGGCGGCCACCGAGATCCTGAAGATCATGGAGCGCTTCCGGAGCTCCAGCCAGGAGCGGATCCAGGAGATCGTGCAGGAGGTCTTCGACACCTTCTACACCTGGCCGGTGATGCTCCCCCAGGAGCTGGTCTACTTCTTCCGCACGGCGGCGCTGCTGGAGGGGATCGGGTTCCGCTACGACCCCCACTTCGACGGCCTGGGGATGATCCGCCGGGTGATCCGGAGCCACCGCGGCGAGATCGCGAAGACCACCGGACGGGAGGCTGTGGCCCGGGCCCGGGATCTCATGGGAGAGGTGAATCAGGTGGTGCGGGCCGCCCGGGAACTGCTGGTCCGGGCGGAGCGGGAGGAGCTTCGGGTCCGGATGCATCCCCGGGACATCCAGGGGCAGGAGCGCTTCTTCCATCTCCAGTTCCGGCGGCTTCTCCTGAGCGTGTTCGCCACCGCCACGGCCCTCATCACCGCTCTCCTCTTCATCCCCCTGCGGAACTGGTGGGTGCTGGGGATCGGGCTCTTCGCCGCCCTCATGATGTTCCTCCTGGTGCTGCTCATCCCCACCCACCTGCTGGAGAATCCCCTGCGCCATGCCCGGGGGATCCGGCCGGAGCGGCTTCCCTGATGCGCCGGAGGGTGGGTGGACCGCCCGGCCTCACATCTGGCGACCGCTGCGGCGCTCCGCCAGCCAGTGATCCACGCTGTAGCGGCCGGGGCCCATGACCGCCAGACCCAGGAAGACCCAGACGTTCTTGAAGGCGTGGGCGATCGTTCCCTGTCCGGTGACCAGGTGGTTGGCGGTGGCCACCACCATCACGAAGGCCAGGATGGCGGAGATGGGGCGGAAGAAGAGCCCGAACGCAATGAGAAGCGCCCCGCCGCTCTCGGCCAGTGCGGCTCCCAGTCCCCACCACCATGCGCCGAAGTCGATCCCGAGGCTCCCCATGGCCCCTCCCAGCCCCTCCCAGCGCTCCCGCCCTCCGATGAGCTTCGGCCAACCATGAAACCAGAAGAAGCCCAGGCCGAAGCCCAACCTGAGGATGAGGGCGCCGAGATCGAACGCACGTGTGGCCTGGTACTGGGCCATGGAATGGACTCCGGAGGGGGAGGGGAAGCCAGAAGATGGGCGCAATGACCCCTGTCCCCCCTCGACTGTTCCACGACTTCCGCACCGGTTCCCGGAGGGCGTTGGCCCGGGCAGTCACGTTGGTGGAGAACCAGGCTCCGGGGTTCCAGGAGCTTCTCCACCACGCCATGGAGCCCGGCCCCCGGGCCCGGAGGATCGGCTTCACCGGACCTCCCGGGGCGGGGAAGTCCACCCTTGTGGGTGCAGTGGCCAGGGCGGCGCTGGCTGCCGACGAGGAGGTGGCGGTGCTGGCCGTGGATCCCACGTCCCCCTACTCCGGAGGGGCCCTCCTGGGGGACCGGATCCGGATGCAGGAGCTGGCGCTGGACCCCCACATCTTCATCCGCTCAATGGCCACCCGGGGATCGCTTGGGGGGCTGGCCGACGCCACCATGGAGGTGATGGATCTGATGGATGGGTTCGGCTTTCCCCGGATCCTGGTGGAGACGGTGGGCGTGGGGCAGACCGAGCTGGATATCGCAGGAACGGCGGACACCACCGTGGTGGTCCTGGTGCCGGAGTCCGGCGACGGCATCCAGGCCATGAAGGCGGGCCTCATGGAGATTGCCGACATCTTCGTGGTGAACAAGGCCGACCGACCCGGCGCCCGTGCCCTGGCCCGGGACCTCCGTGGGGCCCTCCATCTCCGGAGCCCCGGCGGGAGGGATCGGGGGGGAGACGGGGATGGGGGGGCACACTGGGAGATCCCGGTGCTCCTCACGGACGGGCGGTCGGGGGAGGGTGTGACGGAGCTCCTGGAGGCGCTGGAGAGTCACGCCCGCCACCTGGTGACGACCGGGGAACTCCAGCGACGACGACGGGCCAGGGCCATGGACCGCACTCGCCGCATCATGGAGCGGGAGCTGGCGGCCAGGGTACGCAGCGCCCTCTCCTCCCCCGAGGTGGCCTCCAGGGTGGACCGGATCCTGCATGGTCCGGAGTCACCCTACTCGGTGGCTGCGGATCTGGTGGAACAGTTGCTCCGCCCCCGGGGAGGATAGGGGGGGATCCCGTCCCCCCTGATCCTCAACAATCCGGGCCTCCCGGGCATCTTCATGGGGAACGGGGTGCCCGGGGAGGAACGGAATGTGCCTCCGGAGTTCGGAGGGAGGTGTGGATGGAACGGAGATTCTTGCCGTCCGGGCCGATGGAGCGTATCGTCAATCTGGTCCGTTAAACCGCCGGAACATGGTGTCAACAGGCCGGTATCCCAGGAAAGCCCCGGGAGTGCCGGGAGACCCATCACTTCGCCACAGGGGTCCATCGATGACGGGAGTCCAGCAGTGAAGCTTCTTGCAGTGGCCCTGTTGGGAGTCGGCATCGCTTTCCTGGGGGAACTCCAGGCGATCGGCTCCACCCCTGTCCCGACCCCGGAGCCGGCTTCCACGGAGGCCCCGGATGCCCTTGCAATGGCGGCCCTCCACTGGAACGGCACCAGCGTTTCCAATGAGGCCCTCAGCCGCGTGGTGCGGCAATACTGCGTGGTATGCCACAACGAGCGGCTCCAGACCGGCAACTTCTCCCTGACCGGCTTCGACGTCGCGGCACCCGGCGAGCGGCCGGAGATCGCGGAGAAGATGATCCTCAAACTGTCCGCCGGCATGATGCCTCCGCCGGGGATGATCAAGCCCGCCGGGGACACCCTCGACGTCCTGCGGGTGGCGCTGGAGTCGAACCTCGACCAGTTGGCCGCGGCGGATCCGAATCCCGGCTTCCGCATGTTCCAGAGGCTGAACCGGGCGGAGTACCAGCGGGCGATCAGGGATCTCCTCTCCCTGGATGTGGACGCATCCGCCTACCTCCCGCTGGATACCAAGAGCGCCAACTTCGACAATATCGCCGACGTGCAGGGGCTCTCACCCACCCTCCTGGACGCCTTCTTCCGCGCCGCCAGCGACATCAGCCGCCTGGCTGTGGGAACTCCGGACGCCACGGCCAGCGAGGCCACCTACCGGGTCTCCCGGTGGGCCTCCCAGACGGAGCGGGTGGAGGGGGCTCCCTTCGGAACCCGCGGTGGAGTGGCCACGGTCCACAACTTCCCCGCGGACGGTGAGTACGTCTTCACCGCCTCTTTCCACCACGAGACCACCGGCGCCCTGGTGGGGAACGGTCGGTCGGCACTGCTGACCGCGGAGGTCCCCGAGCAGTTGGAGATCTCCATCAATGGAGAGCGGGTGGCACTGCTGGATATCGACCGCTGGATGGAGGTGTCTGACCCGAATGGTGTGACCGTCCGGTCGCAGCCCATCTTCGTCCCCGCCGGGCAGCACCAGGTGGCGGCCGCCTTCGTGAAGCGGTTCGAGGGACCGGTCCAGGACCTCATCTCCCCCCACGACTGGTCCCTGGCCAGCACCGCCATCGCCGGGACCTACGGGATCATGTCCCTCCCCCACCTCCGGGATCTGGTGATCGGGGGACCGTTCAATGCCACCGGTGTCTCCGAGACCGAGAGCCGTCGGGCGATCTTCACCTGCCGGCCCACCACTGCCGCCGAGGAGCCCACCTGCGCCCGGGAGATCGTCACCCGACTGGCCACCCAGGCGTATCGTCGTCCGCTCCAGGAGTCGGATGTGGCCGCTCTCATGGGGTTCTACGGGGAGGGCGCTGCGGAGGGGGGCTTCGAAGTGGGGGTCCGCACGGCGCTGGAGGCCATCCTGGCCAGTCCCCACTTCACCTTCAGGCTCGAGACCGAGCCCGAGGGGACCCAGCCCGGTGAGAACTACAGGGTGGGGGATCTGGAGCTGGCCTCCAGGCTCTCCTTCTTCCTCTGGGCCTCCGTGCCGGACCAGGAGCTCGTGGAGCTGGCGCAGCGGGGTGAGCTCTCGGATCCGGAGGTCCTGGAGGCCCAGGTGCTCAGGATGCTGCAGGATCCCCGGGCAGAGGCCCTGGCGCCCCGCTTTGCGTCCCAGTGGCTCCGACTCCAGGATCTGGAGAAGATCAGCCCGGATGTCCGGACGTACCCCGACTTCGATCAGCAGTTGAAGTCGGCCATGCTCCAGGAGACCGAGCTGTTCTTCAACAGCCTGGTCCGTGAGGACCGGAGCATGATGGAGCTCTTCACGGCGGACTACACCTTCGTGAACGAACGGCTGGCCCGTCACTACGGTATCGAGGGTGTATCGGGGGAGCGCTTCCAGCGGGTCCAGTACCCGGATGAGCAGCGTCGGGGGATCCTGGGGCACGGTAGCGTTCTGACCCTCACCTCACATGCCACCCGGACCTCGCCGGTCCTCCGTGGCAAGTGGGTGATGGAGGTGCTTCTGGACACGCCGCCTCCGCCGCCTCCGCCCGGGGTGCCGGATCTGGAGCAGACGGACGGGATCCAGGAGGGGCGGGTGCTCAGCACCCGTGAGCGGATGGAGCAGCACCGGGCCAACCCGGCCTGCACCTCCTGCCATATGTTCATGGATCCCATCGGGCTGGCGCTGGACAACTTCGACGTGACCGGCCGCTGGAGGATCAAGGAGAATGGTCTCCCCCTGGATACCCGGGGGGACATGTATGACGGTACGCCGGTGCAGACGCCCGCCGATCTGAGGCAGGCACTTCTCTCCCGGCCGACGCCACTGATCCGGACGTTCACCTCGAATCTGATGGCGTATGCCCTTGGTCGGCGCCTGGAGTACTACGACATGCCGACGGTCAGGGCCATTGCCCGGGAGGCGGCGGAGGACGACTACCGGATGTCCTCCTTCATCCTGGGTGTAGTGCGGAGTGACGCGTTCCAGATGCAGCAAGCGTGGGCGGACGATAGCAACGAGCAGTGACCCTGGGGGCGAGGAGGCCCGATCCAATGGAGTTCATTACAGGCAGGCACATTCACCGTCGGACCTTCGTTCGTGGCATGGGAGCCACCATCGCGCTTCCCTTCCTGGATGCCATGGTTCCGGCCCGCTCCCTGCTGGGTGGAGCGGCGGAGGAGAACCGGAAGCGTCTCGTGGCCATCGAGATGGTGCACGGTGCCGCGGGAAGCAACGAGTGGGGCGCCACGCAGAATCTATGGTCGCCGGCCCAGGTGGGGCGGAACTTCGACCTTGGACCCAGCGCGCTGAAGTCGCTGGAGCCCTTCCGTGACCGACTGACCATCGTCAGCAACACCGATGTGCGGATGGCGGAGGCCTTCGAGCCGCAGGAGATCGGCGGGGACCACTTCCGGTCCAGCGCCGTCTTCCTGACCCAGGCCCATCCCCGTCAGACCGAGAGTTCCGATGTCTTTGTCGGGCCCTCCATCGACCAGCTCTACGCCCAGCGCTTCGGTCAGGACACCCCCATTCCGTCGATGCAGCTCTGCATCGAGAATGTGGACCAGGCCGGCGGCTGCGCGTATGGCTATGCCTGCGTCTACACCGATACCATCAGCTGGGCCGGACCGTCCCAGCCCCTCCCCATGATCCGCGATCCCCGTTTCGCCTTCGACCAGCTCTTCGGAGCCGGTGGTACGGCGGAGGAGCGGGCCTCCCGCCGTCGGACCCAGGGGAGCATCCTGGACTGGATCGTGGGAGAGGTGGGCCAGCTCCGCCGTCAGCTGGGAGCGCCGGACCGGGCCCGAATGGACCAGTACCTGGAGAACATCCGGGAGATCGAGCGGCGCATCCAGATGGTGGAGGCCCACAACACCAGTGGCGAGCCCCGGGAACTCCCGGAGGCTCCGGTGGGTGTGCCGGACTCCTTCGAAGAGCATGTGAAGCTCATGTTCGACCTGCAGGTCCTGGCCTTCGCCTCCGACCTGACCCGGGTCTTCTCGTTCAAGATGGGGCGCGACGCATCCTCCCGCGTCTACCCCGAGAGCGGGATCACCGACGGCTTCCACCCCGCCTCCCACCACGGGGGGAGCGAGCGTGGGGTGCTGGCCTTCAACGAGATCAACAAGTACCACATCGGGCTCCTCCCGTACTTCCTTGAGAAGCTCCGGGATACGACGGACAGCGGGGGGAACCTCCTGGATCAGTCCATGATCGTGTACGGTTCGCCCATGGGCGATGCAAACCTCCACAACCACCGTCGTTGCCCCCTCCTGGTCATGGGTGGGGCCGGGGGCCAGTTGGAGGGGAACCTGCACCTGAAGGCTCCGGACGGGACCCCGATGGCCAACGTCATGCTCAGCCTGATGCACAAGATGGGGATTGACGACATGGAGAACTTCGGGGACAGCACTGGGGAGTTCTCGCTTTCCGGTCCCTCGTCTACCGTGGTGGGTTCCTGAGGAACGGGAGGATGGGCCCGATGCTGCTTCGACGCTGGACAGGTGGGGTGGTCCGCATGGACCTGGCCATGGCACTCCTGGTTTCTGCCCTGATCTGGGGAGGGGTTCCCTCTGCACCGGTGGCTGAGGCCGCACGGCAGGACGACGTGGAGTCGGTGCGTGCCCTCATCGCCGGGGGGGGAGATGTGGATGCCTCCTTGGGGGACGGGATGACCGCTCTCCACTGGGCCTCCCTGAACGGCAATCGGGAGATCGTGGAGCTGCTGCTGGAGGCCGGGGCCGATGTCTCGGTCACCACCCGACTGGGAAGCTACACCCCCCTCCACCTGGCCAGCGAGGCGGGCCAGTTGGGGGTGGTTCCCCTCCTCCTGGACGCCGGTAGCGATGTGGGGGCCGTCACCAGCACCGGTGATGTGACGTCGCTCCACTTTGCCGCCTCCGCAGGGAATGCGGAGTTGATCCGGCTGCTGGTGGGGGCCGGAGCCCAGGTGGACGCCAGGGAGTCCAGGTGGGGCCAGACCCCCCTGATGTTTGCTGCCGCCGCGGGACGACTGGACGCCGCGAGGGCACTGGTAGAGGCTGGAGCGGATCCGGCTCTCACGGCCGACGTGCTGGATCTGGTGGCGCGGGAACAGGAGGACCGGGAGGCGCAGAGCCGGAGGGATGGAGGCGAGCCCGCCGCACCCGCTGGCCCTCCGCAGCGGGGGCAGGCCCAGGAGCGGGTGGTGGTGGGACAGGAGGTCCTGGAGCGGGCGCAGAACAACGACCTCATCGATCCCCTTTCGTTCGCCGGGCTCATCGGGGGGTACGGAGGGCAGACCGCTGTCCTTCTGGCGGCCCGGGAAGGGCACTCCGATTTGGTGCATGCCCTTCTGGATGCCGGTGCCGACATCGACCAGCGGAGTGCTGCCGATGGCCATACGCCGCTGCTGATGTCCATCATCAACGGACACTTCGACCTGGCCATGTCGCTCCTGGAGCGGGGGGCGGACGTCCTGCTTCAGAGCGATGCCGGGGCCGACCCGGTCTATGCGGCGCTGAATGCCCATTGGTTGCCCAAGTCCAGGCATCCCCAGCCCACGGATTTACTCCAGCAGGAGACCTCCTACCTGGAGTTGATGGAGACGCTCCTGAAGGCAGGGGCGGATCCCAATGTGCGCCTCAAGAGGTCGCTCTGGTTCGACACCTACGGAGACGACTACCTGGGGGTGGACCGGATGGGATCGAATGCCTTCTGGCGGGCGGCCTATGCCACCGATGTGGAGGCGATGCGACTCCTGGTGTCCTATGGGGCCGATTCCAACGTCCCCACCATGAAGCCGCCGCAGCGGTTCCGTCGGGGCGGGGGCTCCACCGAGGATCTCTCGGGGCTTCCCCCGATTCCGGTGCGTGGACCCGGTGTCGGG
>Ga0076930_100696_pt1 | contig 26987 bp, 28 predicted proteins | sample HotLakConsoUCCRE_FD_71149 | JGI IMG/M metagenome (GOLD analysis project Ga0076930, IMG submission 71149) | Hypersaline microbial mat communities from Hot Lake, Washington, USA - Hot Lake Consortium UCC-RE (version 3) (version 3) ...
ACAGCACGCCATGGCAGATGCAAGACGCTTGACGCGAAAGACAGTCGCTCACCCCACCTCCCCGGTCCCCCCGCGCCCCGTCTGCACGCCGTAATACGCCCAGAGCACCTTTGCCGCGACGCCGCGCCAGGGGCGCCATTGTTCGGCCAGGGTGAGGAGTTCGGCGGGTTTGGGGCGGGTTTGCAGGGTGTAGGCGAGGCGGGCGGATTCCTGGAGGGCGAGATCGCCGGCGGCGAAGGTGTCGGGGTGGCCGAGGCAGAAGAGCAGGTAGATATCGGCGGTCCACGGGCCGATCCCCTTCACCGTGACGAGGGCCTCATGGGCGGCATCGGCATCGTAGCCGGCGAGATCATCAAGCGGCAGATCGCCCTGCGCGACGGCCTCGGCGACGGCGCGCAGCGTCCGGATCTTCGGCGCGGAAAGGCCGCAGGCGCGCAAAGCCTCGTCATCGGCCCCGCGAAGCGTCGGCGCGTCGAGAGCGGGGAAGCGTTCGCTCACCCGCCCCCAGATCGCCTTGGCGCTCGCGGTCGAGACCTGTTGCGAGACGATGATGGCGGCGAGGCCGGCGAAACCCGGATCGCGCTTGCGCAGGGGAGGCCCCGCACCCTGCGCCGCGACTTCGCCGATGATCCGCGCCATCACCGCATCCTGCGCCCGCAGCGCATCGAGCCCCGCCTGCATCGCCGCTTCGCTGTCGAGTATCATCCGCCCCCGCTCTGGCTTATGCTATTTGCAAACGCCCGAACGATCGAAGGTCCGCGCGCGTGACGCAACCCCTTTTCCGCTTCGCCCCGAGCCCGAACGGGCTTTTGCATCTGGGCCACGCCTATTCCGCCCTCCTCAATGCGAATCTCGCCAAGCGTTTTGGCGGGCGGCTGATCCTGCGCATCGAGGATATCGACATCACCCGCTGCCGGCCCGAATACGATGCGGCGATCATCCGCGATCTCGCCTGGCTCGGGCTTCGTTTCGACGAACCCATCCGGCGGCAATCGCAGCATTTCGACGATTACCGCCTGCTGCTGCGCCGCCTGCGCGAGGCCGGGCTGGTCTATCCCTGCTTTGCGACCCGCAAGGAGATCGCGCAGGCCGTCGCCGCCCGCGAAGCCGAGACCGGGTCCCCGGCCCCGCGCGATCCGGATGGCGCGCCGCTCTATCCGCGCCTTTGCGCCGGGCTCGATCCCGCCGAGGCGCAGGCGCGAATCGAGGCCGGGGAGCCGTTCGCGCTGCGCATCGACATGGCGAAAGCGCTGGCAGAGGCCGCACGAATCGCACCGGAGGGGCTCGCTTACGCGCGCTTCGACCGGGAGGGCAATATTGCGCGCGTTCCCGCCGATCCGGCGCGCTGGGGCGATGCGGTGATCATGCGCAAGGAGATCCCGACGAGCTATCACCTCGCCGTGGTGCATGACGACGCGGGCCAGGGCGTAACCCATGTGGTGCGCGGGCGCGATCTCGAAGCTGCCACGGACCTGCATGTGCTGCTGCAATGCCTTATCGGCCTGCCCACGCCGCTCTACCATCACCATGATCTGATCCGCGACGAGAGCGGCGACAAGCTCGCCAAGAGCCGCGTCTCGACGCCGATCGCGCAATTGCGCGAAGAGGGCGCGGATCCGGCGGCCTTGCGGGCGATGCTGGGATTCGAGGCTTGATCGGCGCCATGCGCGCGGTACATGCAGAGCAGCATCGCAACGCTCCAGCCCGGCCCTGCCTGACGTGAACGCCCCGCTCCCCCCTCCCCGCTCCGAGAATCCCCGCGATGCGCACCGCGCGCCGCTCTTCATCGGCGCGGAGATCTATCGCGGATCGAGCTATGGCGCGCATCACCCCTTGCGCATCCCGCGCGTCTCCAGCGTGATGGATCTCGGGCGCGCGCTCGGCTGGATCGGGCCGCAGAACTACGTCACCAGCCCGCGCGCCAAGCCGGCGGCGCTGACGCTGTGGCATACGCCCGATTATATCGCCGCGCTCCAGCGTGCCGAGGAGGATGGCGGTGTCGACGAAGAAACCCGCAAGCGCCACAATCTCGGTGTGACGGCGAATCCGGTCTTTCCGGAAGTGTATCGCCGGCCCGCGACCTCGGCGGGCGGAACGATGCTCGCAGCCGATCTCGTCCATGCGGGCGGGGTCGTGCACGTGCCCGCCGGCGGCACGCATCACGCCTTTCCCGATTACGCCAACGGCTTTTGCTATTTCAACGATCCGGTGCTCTGCCTCCTGCGCCTGCGCCAGCTCGGTTTTCAGCGCGTGGCTTATGTCGATATCGACGCGCATCATTGCGACGGCGTTGCCCATGCTTTCGAGGGGGACCGCGACGCGCTCCTCATCTCCGTCCACGAGGAACGCCGCTGGCCCTTTACCGGCGCGCTCGACGAGGATGGCGGGGGCGCGCATTTCAACATGCCGGTGCCGCGCGGCTTCAATGACAGCGAGATGCGCGCCGTCCTGCACGAGATGATCCTGCCGCGCCTCGCGGCCTTCGCGCCGCAGGCGATCGTGATGCAATGCGGCTCCGATGCGATCGAGGAAGATCCGCTCTCGCGGCTGGCCCTGTCCAACAATGCCCATCGCGAGGCGGTGGTCGCCGTGCGCGAGATGGCGCCGCGCATGGTGGTGACGGGTGGCGGAGGCTATAATCCGTGGTCGGTGGCGCGCTGCTGGACCGGGATCTGGGGCGCGCTCAACGGGCTCACCGCCCCGGAGCGCCTTCCCGAAGAAGCCGAGGCGGTATTACGCGCGCTCGTCTGGCGCGGCGCGCCGCGTGTGGGGCGCGATCCGCCGGAACACTGGTTCACCACGCTCCACGACGCTCCGCGCGAAGGCGATGTGCGCGAGGATATCCGCACGCGGCTCGCGGTGCTGGCGCGGCGTTGATCGAGCCGGAACCTGTGCCGTAGATCCTGCGTCGATTGCAGGTGGGACCAAGGATTGCAGGCGGGCCGCAGGCGGCAGGAATTGTCTCGAACCGGTGGCTCACGATTTGAAGGCGCATTGCATGGGTTCATCCTGGATCGAAAAGGGCTCTCCCGCCATCCGTGCATCCAGGCGCCGCAAAAACACCGGTTTCCGTGACACCCGCCTCCGAGCCCCCCGGCTTGCCATCCATCGGCGGCGGCGCTGCGGCGAATTGCTTGCCAAGGCAATACAGATACGGGATAACGAACACGTGCAAGCGCCGGCCCCCGGATCATGCGCTTGCAAAGGTGCGGGAGTCGATTTGTGCGCGTTCTGATCAGATACGGCATCATCACCCTTGCGATTACCCTCGTCGTGATTCTGGCCATCTGGCCGTTCGCGACTGTTTTCGTGAACCAGTCGGCGCAGCGCGATATCGAACTGCGCTCGCAAATGCTCTTCAATACCGCGCGTGATCAGGTCCTCTCCTTGCAGGGGCCGGAAGACAGCGAGCGGCTGGCCGTGCTGCTCGAGCGCCTCGCCGAGGATGAGGCCGTATTCTCCGTGGGCCTGTGCGAGGCAGGGGAGCTGCGGTTCGCCTCGACGGGCATGCCGGATGATTTCAGCTGCGACGACACCGCGTTTGCCGCCGGCGAGGTGTTTACCCGTGTCGATTACGGCGAGAAGCGCGCCCTCGTCGCCGCCTACCCGCTCAGCGCGCCTGCCGATGACGTGCGGCTCGTGATCCTGCATGATTACGCCGATGTCGAGGAGCGGCGGGAGCAGGCGCGGCTCTTCATCGTTCTGGCTGCAATCGGTATTGCCTTCGGTGGCGCGGCGCTCGCTTCGCTGGTCGCCTTCTCGATCATGCGGCGCTGGACGATGTCCGTGCGTCGCGCCATCGAGGACGCTCGCGAGGGCCGCACGGAAGACATGAAACACACGCCCACCGAGATCGGCAGCGAGATCCGCCAGGCGCTCTCCGAGCTCGATTTCGCCCGCCGCACCATCGACACGGTCCATACCGAATGGAATCCGGAGACCCTGCGCATCGCGCTCGCCAACGAGTTGCCCGGCTCCGAGGTGATCGTGGTGTCCAACCGCGAGCCCTATATCCACAATCTCGACGAGAACGGCGAGATGAAGGTGCAGCGCCCCGCTTCCGGCCTCGTCTCGGCGCTGGAGCCCGTCACCCGCGCCTGCGGCGGCACCTGGATCGCGCATGGTTCGGGCAGCGGCGACCGCGAGGCGGTGGACAGCCACGACCGGGTGATGGTGCCGCCCTCGAACCCCTCCTACGGCCTGCGCCGGATCTGGCTCTCGGACGAGGAGCAGGAAGGCTATTACTACGGCTTCGCCAATGAGGGGCTGTGGCCGTTGTGCCATATCGCCTTCGTGCGCCCGGTCTTCCGCGAGGCCGACTGGCGCATGTATCGCGCGGTCAACGAGCGCTTCGCCGAAGCCGTGGTGGCAGAGGCCAAACGCGCCGATCCGATCGTGCTGATCCAGGATTACCATCTTGCGCTGGCCCCGCGCATGATCCGCGACCGGCTGCCGGATGCGACCATCATCACCTTCTGGCACATCCCCTGGCCGAATGCGGAGACCTTCGGTATCTGCCCCTACAAGGAAGAGATCATCGACGGGCTGCTCGGCTCCTCGATCCTGGGCTTCCACACGCAGTTCCACTGCAACAATTTCATCGAGACGGTGGATCGTTTCATCGAGAGCCGGATCGACCGGGAGCACGATTCGATCACGTTGAAGGGTTACGAGGCCTTCGTGCGCCCCTATCCGATCTCGATCGAATGGCCTCCGGCAGCGATGGAGGGGCAAAAGCCCGTTCCCGAGGCCCGCAAGGCAGTGCGCGAGCGCCTCGGCCTGCCCGAGGACGTGCTGCTCGCCGTCGGCATCGAGCGCTTCGACTATACGAAGGGCATCCTCGACCGGATGCATGGCGTCGATGCGCTGCTCACCGCCCATCCCGAGCTCGTGGGACGCTTCTGCTTCATGCAGGCGGCAGCGCCGACGCGCTCGAAGCTGGCCAATTACAAATCCCTCCAGGAAGAGGCGGAGGCGCTGGCGCGTTCGATCAGCGAGCGCCATGGCGGGCCGTTCGACGTAATCCAGCTCGTGGCGCGCCATCATGACCCGGAAGAGGTGTTCGAGCTGTTTCGCGCCGCCGAGCTGTGCATCGTCTCCTCCCTGCATGACGGGATGAACCTCGTCGCCAAGGAATTCGTCGCCGCCAGAGACGACGAGCAGGGCGTTCTCATCCTCTCTGCCTTCGCCGGCGCCTCACGCGAACTCGGCGAAGCCCTGATCGTCAACCCGTATGACGCCCATGCCATGGGCGAGGCGTTCTACTGGGCCTTGACCATGGAGGAGAGCGAGCAGCGCGAGCGCATGCGGGTGATGCGCGAGCAGGTCAAGGCCCGCAACGTCTACCGCTGGGCCGGCCAGATGCTTCTCGACGCGGCCCGCCTGCGCAAGAAACAGCGCATCATGCGGCTGATCGAGAAGGAACGCGCACGGGCGGAGGCCTGATCTTCCCGGATGACGGTCGGTTCCGGTCGCTCGGCTTGCGCAGTGTGGACAGATTGGTTGCGCGGCTTCCGGCAAACAGTGAAGAGGCAGGAAGCGCGTTATATCGGCAAGAGCACGCGCCCCGGCGTCTACAAGTGCAAGGATTGCCGCAAGCCCTTCTCTGTGACCGTTGGCACCGTATTCGAGCGCTCGCATATCCCGCTCAACAAGTGGCTTCTGGCAACGCACCTCATGGCAGCGTCGAAGAAGGGCATGAGCGCCCATCAGCTTCACCGCATGCTCGACATCACCTACAAGTCAGCGTGGTTCATGGCGCACCGCATTCGCGAGGCCATGACGCCGGACACGAACAGCGGCCCGATCGGCGGCGGCAACAAGGTGGTCGAGATCGACGAGACTTATGTAGGCGGCAGGGCCAAGAACCGCGCCACCAAGCCGGCTCCGAAGAAGCATGCCGTAGTCTCGCTGGTCGAACGTGACGGCAAGATTGCCTCGCTTCACGTCGCAAACGTCACGGCCAAGACCCTGCGCCCCATCATCGTGAAGCACGTTGACCGCGCCTCATACCTCATGACCGATGAGAGCACCGTCTATCCGAAGATCGGCACGGAGTTCGGCGGCCACGGGCGCGTGAACCACTCGGCTGGCGAGTACGTCCGCGCCGCCTTCTGGCACACCAACACGGTCGAGAATTACTTTTCCATCTTCAAGCGCGGCATCATCGGCGTGTACCATCACGTCTCTGAAGCCCACCTCCAGCGCTACGCCATCGAGTTCGACTTCCGCTATAACACCCGCAAAATCAGCGACGCGGATCGTGCAGAGTTGGCCCTTGAGGGCGCACGCGGCAAACGCCTTACCTATCGGCGGACTGACGAAGCCGCGCACGCTTAAGCAGAATGTGCGAAGTCTTCAATCCATCCGGAAACGAAAAAAGAACAAAAACAGCCTGTGAATCGTGGGGGCATCGGGCCTCAACCCTTGCGCGACCTACCCTTGCATCATCCAATGAAAACGGCGGTGGTTGATTCTCTCCCCAGAGGCACCACCACCGTTGTCGCAACCAGCCACGGGGGCATGGCTATGGAGTACGACTATCACCCTAATCCGGGCGTCGCTTCCGTCAAGCTTCCTGTGGCGCTGATACAGGGAACTTCGAGATGGCCTATTACGCTGTCAGCTACCAACTGAACGATCAGAAGGACTATCAATCCCTGTGGGATGCGTTCGCCGAGTTAGGTGCCCACAAGGCTATGCGGTCCTTCTATTTCGTCGACTCCACCGGGACGGCGAAAGCCGTCTACGACTACCTGAAGCAATTCATCGACGAAGATGATCACCTCGCAGTCGTGCCCATCGGCGCGGAGCCCATAAAACACAAATGCTTCAAAGGCACCAGGGCCTGGATTGACGAACGATTCTAATCGGGATCTGCGGGGCGGGTTTCTCTCGCCCCGCAGAGAACTCCGTTTTCATCCCAAACTGAGACACCAAGCAGGGCGGCAATGAATCTAATGATCCGCTTTCTTACCATCCGGCTTCTCCATTTTGGGTTTGGGTTTGTTTTTTGGTTTGCCGCCTTTAGGCTTCGGCGGCGTGTTGAGCATCCGCTTCAGGATCTCGTCGCGCTGTCTTTTCTCATTGGATTCGGACATGAACAACCCATCTCCTCACGTCGCCTTTGCCCAGGCAGCTGAAACAATTGGCCGGGTCACCATTGCGTGGAACGAAGCACACTTTGTTTTAGCCGCATTGTTTAACTCGCTTTCTGGTGCTGACATGCGCCAGTCAGAGGCTATCTATTATGCAATTAAAAACGAATCGGCTCAACGAGACATCATTCGCGCGGTCGCAAACGTGACCCTAGAAAACCACCCCGCCATCCTTTCCCGCTTAACGACCGCACTATCACGCATTGGAGAGCTTTCTGGCCGCCGCAATGCCGCAATCCATACTGTTTGGGCGTTTTCGATCCCTCGCAATAAAATGCTCCCGGTGCCCACAATTCCACATCACCGAAAGCTTGATGAGGCGCAAACCGTTGCCCAATTCAGCGGTTTACTTGCTGACATTTCTGAAGTTGTTTCTGATCTGATTGAGGTGCGCAAAGATGCTTTACATGCATTGCACGATACAAATTAATGACAAATTCGCTGGCGTCATAATTGATAGCAAACCGATCTCCCATATGATCCCAAAAACAATCAAGTCCCGCCTCGATCATCTCTGGCGTAACCTCAATCTCGTCTGTGCCGACCTGTCGCGAATCGTTTGCCATTTGGCCCTCGGTACGTCAAGTATATAATTGCCGTTATATCTGCCAGGCCTTGTAGAAAGGGCTCAACAAGCTTCCCCGAATCAAGCAATTGATAACTCAAACACCGCAAGATCATGTGCATAGCAATTTGCGATAATATTCAAACTTTCTAGATAGTGCTTTGCTTTTTTTCAAAGTTTAATATCTCATCTTCTGATCGCTGCGGATCATGAATCCATATGGCTGGCCCGAAAACAACGAAATATCCTCTCATGCGAGGAGTTCGACCGGTTTTTCCCAGATGATCAGCACGGCACAGCCCTCATGCGACCAGACCCGGTGTTCGCTGCCGGTCTGATTGAGAACGACATCGCCGGCGCGGTATGTCCCCTGATCGTCGCTCTGCTCACCATCGAGGACGATGATGGTTTCCAGTCCGCGGTGGCGATGTCTCGGCACGCTGGCGCCGGGCCGATAGCGCAGCACGGCGACTGTCGCGGAATCCTCCTCACCCTGGTGGAGAATGCAGATATCGACACCTTCGCGGAACGCGGTGAATTCCAGTTCCCGCCAGCCGCCACCGAGCAATCCCGCATGCGCGATCATGAGCCATTCTCCATCTGGTGTGACGCAGGAATCCGCGCGGCATCCACGATTACCGCACAAGGCCCGCCGCCGTCGGGACCCTGATGCTCTGCGCCGCCGGAGACGAAAAGCGCAGTATGTCCGATCGCGCCGGCCAGCGCACCGGCGACGAAGGCGCGGGCGTGGCGCGTCTGCGAGATGTCGGAATCGTCGAGCATGGTGTGACGCATCCCGCGCACCTGTCCGCAACGCGCTGCTTCGGCCTTGACGAGCAGGGTCACGACTGCCTCCCGCGTATCCGCGTCGAGGGGGTATTGCGCGCCTAGTCCGAGCCTCGCGAACATCGCGCGTACCGGCCCAAGATCAATGGCGTCCTCCATCACGGCATGGTCGATGCGCAGATCACCTGTCCAGGAATCGCTCATGCCCAGCACGACGATCTCATGCCCCATCAGTTCGATCCCTGCCGAAGCCGATGCGCGGCGGCTGAAAAGGCCGAAATCAGTGTTGATGACGGCATCACTGATCGCCTCACCATCAGGTTCTCCCAGAGCCAGAGCCGTGCCGAGGGCCGATGCGCCGCGGGAATAGCCCATGGATTTCAGCGTATCCCCGGTGACGCAGGTCTGCCCGCGCGCATGTGCTTCGGCGGTTCGCCGGATGGTCAGGAGCGGGCACTTGATCTGTACGAAATGGACATCTTCAGCGCGGCTGATGCCTGCGCGCCGCATCGCTTCACGAACGCCCTGTGCCACGACCTCGACCTGCGCGGATCGTCCGAGTTCCTCGGGCGCGAGATCCCTCGTCACAAGGGACGCCATCGCCAGTGCCCGCGATGCCGTCGGTGTGCGCGGGCTGTCTTCCATGACCTGGAAAACGATCCAGTGCGGTGACAATGCGCCTTCCGTCCCGCCTGACATCACCAGCGAAATCCCGGCAAGGGCAGCCTCGTCGAGATGCTGTGCGAGCAGATGGCGAAGCGATTGGGTCGCGTAGCCGCGCGAGAAGTCGTTGACGCAGCCATTGCCCTCGGTCTTGCCGAGTACGGCGATGATACGTGCGGGGACGATCACGCCCTCCGCAATAGCCCTGGCAATCGCCGAAACGTCCCCGGGATCGCTCATCGGCAAACGGTGCACGATGGCTTCACGCATGCGATGTCGCTCCCTTCCGTGCGGCCATATGGGCGGGCCAGCCCTCCTCGACGCGCAAGAGGCGCGGACGCAACACCTCCGGCACCATGATCGCGCACATGTCGAGCAGATTGACGAAACTCGTACAGCTACCAAGCCGCGCGCGCGCGTCGTCGCGCGCGGCCCGCACAGGCCCTCTGATGAAAAGGCCCGGGTCATTGAGCGAACTGATGCCCGCCTTGATCTCATCGAATATACGCGCAGGCATCTCACCCGCGCGGTAGCGTTCATACAATGCCGCAATGCTCAACGGATGGGGGGTGTGCAGGTCTGCGGTAATCGATGCGGTTTGTTGCGCACCGGTCGCGACAGGTGCAGGCGAAGCGGGCATGGCAACAACTTTCGGTGGAGGAGAAGCGAACAGAGCGTTTCAGGCGAGCGCGGCGACGAGTTGCTCGCTGGTCGCCGTCGCACCGAAGACCCCGCCCTGCTTCTGGATCATGCTGATCGCCGCGAGATGGTTCTCGTATGCGGTCGCACCGCAGCAATCCTCGAGAAGCAAACATTCGAAACCGCGATCATTGGCTTCGCGCATGGTGGTGTGGACGCAGACATCGGTGGTGATGCCTGTCAGCACGATGTTGCGAATGCCGCGCCGGTGCAGATCGAGTTCGAGGTCCGTGGCATAGAAGGAGCCCTTGCCGGGCTTGTCGATCACGACCTCTCCGGGAAGCGGCGCGAGTTCGGGAATGATCTCCCAGCCGGGCTCGCCGCGCACGAGGATCTTGCCGCAGGGCCCCGGATCGCCGATTCCGGCGCCGATGCGCCGGGAGCGCCAGCTCTTGTTCTCGGGCAGGTCCGACAAGTCGGGTCTGTGCCCCTCACGGGTATGCAGGACGGGGTACCCCGCCTCCCGCATGGCCGCCATGACACGGCTGATCGGCCCGATCGGTGCGCGCGTCAGGGACAGATCATATCCCATCGCATCGACATAGCCACCCTCGCCGCAGAAATCCGTCTGCATGTCGATGACGATCAGGCACGTGGTTTGCGGTGAGAGTGAACCGTCGAACGGCCAGGGATAGGGGTCAGCCGGGATCGTCTTCATGCTTTCGCCTCCGATGCGTTTTCGGAGACGTCTTGGCAAGGAGCATGCCAGATGCTTTTGTCGTGATCCCCGGCTGCGGATCGGACTCTGCCGTTGTGGCGTGTGCACGGTCGGTTTTCAAAACAACGACCTTTTCGCCGGTGATGATATCGAGTGACAGCAGAATGTGCTCGCGCAGCAATTCGCATGCTGTCTGCGCGTCCCGTGCAATCGCCGCATCAGCGATGGGTTTGTGCTGTGCGACCAGCGGGGGGTGTGCCGTGGTCGGGGCATTGATGATATAGCGATATCGATCAGACAAGACACGGAGTGTTTCGCATGATTGCAAAAGCCAATCTGACCCACATCCGGAAATAAGAGACAAGTGAAACTCGCGATGTCTCGCAACCCAGTTTTTAAGATTTTCTTTTGAATTCTGATTTTCTATTTTTTCCTGTGCACGCGAAAGCATATGAAACGATGCAACTATTCCTGCCTCCCATTCCTCGTCACCCTTCTCGATCGATAACCGCAAGGCTGATGTCTCGAGCTCGAGGCGGGCTATGCTGATGTCCATCAGGTGGGGCAATGACGCCTGTATCACGCGATAACCGCTATTGGGCGTGAATTCGACAAGGCGCTCACCGGTGAGCCGTGCAAGTGCTTCGCGTAAAGTGGAGACGCTGGTACCATAACGCTCCGAGAGCGTTCTGAAGCGCAGAGGTTCCGACGAACCGAAATAGCCCTCGAGGATATCCGAGCGCAAGAGCTCGACGATGTTCGTGAGTGCGAGATCGACCCCGCCCCCGGGGCCGGGCGCTCCCTTTCCGGCATTCCTCGTCATCGAATCATCTCTCCGGTTTCATTCTTTCAAACATATCGGAGACGATATGCCATGCGTCCAAAATTTCAGCAAACGAAAAATAATTAAGCATCGTTATGATTATCGAATAAACATGAAATGTTCGATAATTTTGAGTCCCTGACAATTTCCGGTTCGAGCCTTCCCCGATCAGATTGTTGCGCCGCAAACCTTTGAGCGCAGCGACGTCGAAATCCGCCGTGCCTTCGGCTGATTGGCATGAAGCTTGATTGATACGGGTCGTGAAACCGGAGGGCGCCCGTGCTCGAAAACTTCGTCCATACGATCCCGATGAAAGGACCGGCGGATTTGTCCGGACTGACGATGCTGTTAGACGAACAGATCGTCGATCCCGCCCAGATCATCGCCTTGATCGCCCAAACCGAGGGGGACGGTCATGCACGAGGCTATTGCTCCCTCACGATCAGCTTGCTTCTCGCCGAGCGGCTCGGGGTTGCATCTGCCGAGATCGCCAGACGCATCCCGCTGCTGATGATTGGCGGCACCGCCGGATTGATGTCACCGCACCTGACCGTCTTCTGCCGCAGATCCGGGACGGTGGCTACGGGTCGTCAACCGGATCCGACGGTTGCACAGCGTGCGCTCGCTGTCGGAACGGCGACAAGCGGGCCCGTCCGAGATACGGATCTCGGGCGCAAGGCGCAGGTGGAAGCAGCATGCGCCACCGTACTTGCCGCAATGCGCGATGCCGGCCTCGATCATCCGGACGATGTCGTCTGCGTCGAGATCAAATGCCCGAACGGCGACGGCAGCGATCCGTCGACCGGTCCGCGCAGCAGGGGCGCAGCAGCTCTCGGTGCAGCGATCGCCCTCGGCGAGATCGCCCGCGAAGAGGTCGATGATGAGACGATCCTCCGCGACCCGTCCCTCCATACGTCGCGCGCTTCCGCGTCGAGCGGTACGGAACTGACCGACATCAAGGTGATCGTCATCGGCAATCGGACAGGCGCGCCGGGAAATCTGCTGGCGGGCGGCGGCGTGATGCAGGATGCGCTGGATATCAGCGGTGCGCATGATGCTTTCCGTGGCGCCGGTCTCCCCCTTGTCGATGGCACGGTGCCCGACGAGGACCGCCATCGTGTCGCGGCGGTCTTCGTCAATGCCGGTGCGGATTATCTCCCGACCTGCCGCAGCCATCGTCACACCATGCGCTCGGACGCGCTGGCCCAGTATTCCGGCCATCTCGCCAAGGCCGTGGCCCATGCCCAGGTCGCCGCTATCGCCGGGACCCCTCTCGTCCTCGGCAATGCCGGAGCCGAACATCAGGGGCCGCCCGGCGGGAATCTCGTCTGCGTCATCGCACGCAACAACATGGGAGCACGGACATGACCGCAGCACAGAATCTCGGACATGCGATCTGGCGCCCCACCCTGTTCATAGCGGGCCTGCTTCTCACATGGGAGGCGATCTGCACCGTCTTCGATGTGCCGCGCTTCGTGGTACCGCGCCCAAGCGCCATCTTCGGGATGTTCGTCACCCATCTGGATACGATCACCTATCATGCTCGACAGACCTTGATGACGACCCTGATCGGCTTTGCCTTCGGAACTTGCATAGGATTTGTCCTGGGAGTCGCCCTCGGAGCCTCGACACGCCTTTATTCGATAATCTTCCCGACGCTCGTGGGCATTAACAGTATTCCAAAAGTTGCTTTCGTTCCGCTGCTGGTCCTGTGGGCAGGAATCGGAACGGCTCCTGCAATCCTGACATCAACGATTATCGTGATCTTTCCCATTGCGGTGATTGTCAGCGGGGCCGTCGCGACAATGGATTCGGAATTGCGCGATGTGCTCCGTTCGCTCGGTTCGTCGCAGATGGATGTCTTGAGAAAGGTGGCGATTCCACAATCAATGCCACAGTTCTTTGGCTCACTGAAGATCGCAATTACGTTAGCATTTATTGGAACAATTATTGCAGAATCAATCGCCAGTAATCGCGGACTTGGGTACATGATGAACAGGGCGGCTTCTGATTTTGAAGTTGAACTTGTTTTTAGTGGCTTAATTTCCTTGTCTGCGGCTGGAATATTTCTGTACGTAATTACGGTCGCACTTGAGAAGTATTTCGTTAGCTGGGCGTACCGTAGGGAATGAACGCATTACGCTCAGAATGGTCAATCACCCAACATCAACCTGGAGAGAAACCCATGAAGCATCGTTTCGACCTCAAGCAAATAGCTGTAGGCATACTTGGTGCGCTCACTATGAGCGCAACCGCGCAAGCTGCGGATCTGGAGGAACTTCCGTTTACACTGAACTGGAAGCTTTCGGGTTCACATGCGCCCATCTTCCTCGCTGTCGACAATGGCTACTTTGCCGATGAAGGCATCGATCCCGATATCGTTGCCGGTGACGGTTCGGCCAATGTCGTGAATCGTCTGGCAAGCGGCACCTGGCAAATCGGTATCGGCGACATCGCTTCGGTCATCCGTTTCAACACCCTCAATCCCGATCAGCGCGTTCTGGCAATATACAATCAGACCATGGCCGATCTGACCGTCGTCAGTCTCAGCGGTCGCGGCATCGAAGAACCCGCAGATCTCGTCGGAAAGACCATCGGGGCCCCCGTCGGCGATACCGCTTTCAAGATGTGGCCCGCTTTCGCCGCAGCAACCGGACTACAGGATGCCGAGGTCACATGGGAACACATGGCGGCGAATATTCGTGAATCCATGCTGCTTCAGGGCCGCGTTGACGCCATCACTGCGAATGAGGGTACCGCTTACTTCAATCTGAAGGGAGCCGATATTCCCGACGAAGAGATGGTCTTCATCCGTTACGAGGAGAATGGCGTCAATCTGGTCAATATCGGGTTGATGGTCAACGAGAGCTTTGCCGAAGAGCGACCCGAGCTCGTCCGCGGTGTCGTGCGCGCGCTCAACCGGGGCTATATCGCCGCCATGGAAGACCCGGAGGCCGCGTTGGACGCTCTCATGCAGCGTGACCCTCTGCTCAATCGCGATATCGAAGCAGAGCGCTTTCAGTATCTGGTCACCCGGATGACCGGACAAGAGGATACGATCGAAGGCGGTCTCGGCTTCTACAGCGACGAAACGCTCGCACAATCCATCGCGATCATCGCCGCAGCCGAGGACCTCGAGCGTGAGATTGCACCCGGCGAAGTCATCGACATGAGCTTCCTGCCTCCGGCTGAAGAGCGTGAAATCCCCGTTTTCACCGCGAACTGAGGAGATCGTGACATGAGACAACTCGTCGATCTTGATCGCGTGTCCCTGAGCTACGGGCAAGGCGCCGGTGAAACCCTCGCTATCTGTGAGACCAGTCTCCGGATCGGAGAAGGAGAATTCGTCGCCGTCGTCGGACCGAGCGGCTGCGGAAAATCCTCGCTGCTGAAGCTCGTCTCCGGTCTGGCTCGGGCTTCCTCCGGCAACGTCATCGTTGCCGGCAGGGAAGTCACGGCACCGATCAAGATCGTCGGGATGGCATTCCAGAACCCGAACCTGCTGCCATGGCGCAATACCCTGTCAAACGTGCTTTTGCCGGTGGAGATCGTCCAGCCGCACCGCGCGCGACTGAGGAGCAACAGGCAGCACTATCGCGACCGCGCCATGCACCTTCTCGAAACGGTTGGCCTGAAGGGGTTCGAGAACAAGTATCCCTGGCAGCTCTCGGGCGGAATGCAGCAGCGGGCCTCGCTTTGCCGGGCCCTGATGCATGAGCCGAATCTGCTGCTTCTCGACGAGCCTTTCGCGGCTCTCGACGCCTTCACGCGGGAAGAGCTCTGGGGCGTCCTCCAGGCCCTCTGGATGGAACGGAATTTCACGGTCATCCTCGTCACGCATGATCTGCGGGAGGCTCTGTATCTTGCCGATACGATCTACGTGATGAGCGCGCGACCGGGTCGGATCGTGCTCCGGCAGAGCGTCGATCTGCCGAGACCGAGGACGCTCGCCGACACCTATGACCAGAGCTTCGTCTCGGCTCTGGCAGTCCTGCGCGAGCATATTTCGGAAGCGCGCGAAACGGAGGCAGTGGCATGAATGACCGCGTCGAATCCATCCGCCTTCCCGGTCTTGCGGAAAGTGCAACGCGACACAGGAGGTCGCGCCTGTGGGTGAGCGCGGCCGTGCTCGGTCAGCGCGCGCTTGCTCCCCTCGTGTTTCTGGCAATGACGCTGCTCACATGGGAAGCTCTGGTCCGGCTTCTCGATATCGCGCCTTATATCCTGCCCGCTCCATCCGAGGCTCTCCGGGTACTCGGCCTGCGCTTCGACCCGATTTTCGCGATGGCGATGATCACATTGCGCACAACCCTGATCGGTTTCGCTTGCGGGGTCGGGTTGGGTTTGACTCTCGGCATCCTGATCGGCTCCTCACGCAATCTCTACACCATGGTCTACCCGGCACTGGTCGGCTTCAATGCCATTCCGGCGATCGCCCTGATCCCGGTCTTCATCATCTGGTTCGGTGTCGGCCCGCATATCGCGGTGCTGACGGCGGTGGTGGTCTGCTTCTTTCCCGTCACCGTCGTCGTCGCGACCGCCGTCGCAGCATCCTCTCCCGAACTCAATGACGTGCTGAGATCGCTCGGCGCATCAAGGACCGACATCATGCTGAAGGTCGCATTGCCACGCGCGATGCCGCAATTCTTCAGTTCGATCAAACTCGCCATTACCGGTGCCTTCATCGGCACCATCGTCGCCGAGACCGTCGCCTCGAATGCCGGCATCGGCTACCTGATGATCGTGGCGACCAACAACATGGACGTACCCCTCGCCTTTGCCGGCCTGTTCGTGCTGGCGGCGATGGGCGTTGCCCTCTACGCCGCATCCCTCTTCCTCGAAAAGCGGCTGACTGGCTGGGCTTACCGCAAGGCCGCCTGATCCTGTCGGCCTGATCAAACGCGTCGATCGCCAAGATCGGCATTACGGAGAAACGCCATGTCGAACGAGCTTTCCCTGCTCTCGGCGGCCGAGACCGCGCGCCTGTATGCCATGCGCAAACTCTCGCCGGTCGAGAGTATCGAGGCCATCATCGAGACCATCGAGAGGCTGAATCCGATACTCAACGCCTTCTGCTGGCTGGATCTCGAAGGCGCCCTGCGCGAGGCACGCGCGAGCGAGGCGCGCTGGATGCGCGGCGAGCCACTCAGTGCACTCGATGGCGCAAGCTACACGGTCAAGGATCTTTCCATGACTGCGGGCTGGCCGACGCGACGCGGCTGCCGGGCGATCTCCCCGGAGGGCCCCTGGACGATCGATGCGCCTTCCGTGGCGCGTATGCGTGAAGCGGGCGGTGTGTTGCTCGGCAAGACCAGTGTACCCGAATTCGGCGCCACCGGATCGACCCGGTCCGCCCTGTGCGGGACCACGCGCAATCCCTGGGATCCGGCCATGACGCCGGGTGGCTCCAGCGGCGGCTCTTCGGCTGCTGCGGCTGCCGGGATGGGCGCGATCGCGCTCGCTTCGGATGCGGCCGGCTCGATCCGCACCCCGGCTGCGGCGACCGGGACATTCGGTATCAAGACGACGTTCGGGCGCGTGCCGGATCACCCGTCGAGTTACCTCGGTTCGCTCGCGGTGATCGGACCGATCACCCGCACTGTCGAGGACAGCATCATGTGCATGCAGGTGATCAGCCGGGATGATCCCCGCGATCCCTACGCCCTGCCGCCGACGGATACCTTCGCGCAGGACCGGCTGAAGGATCTCTCGGGCCTGCGCATCGCCTTCAGCCCCACACTGGGCTTCGGCGTTGTCGATCCGGAAATCGCAGCGATCGTGGCGCGGGCAGCCGAACGCTTCCGAGAACTGGGAGCGCGGGTGGAGCAGGTCGATCATGTCATGGAGGATCCGACCGGCATTCTGGGGCCGATCATGCTGGCCGGACTGGCCAATGCGTTCCGCGTCTTCGGCTTCACGCCCGAGCAGGAGGCGCTGCTGCACCCGAAGCTCCTTGCCTATGTCGAGGCCGGGCGCAAGGTCAGCCTGATGGAATTCCATGAAGCGAAGGAAAGGCGCGAAGCCCTGACGACGCACATGCGACTGTTCCATCGCGAATACGATCTCCTGCTCACGCCGACCCTGTCAATCGCGGCTGTCGGCGCAGAAGAGGATGAACCGAGCGATCCTCGCTACGCGAACATCCCCGACTGGAAACCCTTCGTCGCTCCGTTCAATCTCACCTGCCAGCCGGCTGCATCTTTGCCGGTCGGTCTGACTTCGGACGGCCTGCCCGTCGGCATGCAGGTGGTTGGCTCGCTCCATGCCGACAAGCTGGTGCTGGATGCCTGCCACGCCTTCGAGGCGGCCTTCCCCTTCGCCCGTCCCGATCTTGACGCGCTGCTCAGCCACGAGCCCGAGAGCGTGATCCCCGCCGGAATACAGAGCATGCACGACGCCCTCGCAACCGTCAGGGCCGCGTAAGGCGACATCACCATCCCGAACCTGATCAATCCGGAGTTCTTTCCATGCTGAACCTCATCACCGGCCTTCACCCTGTGGGCAACCACCCCGCCGGCTGGCGTCACCCGGACGCCTGGCCGGAAACCGTCATGAATCTGGAGCAGATGACCCATCTCGCCAAAACGGCCGAGCGGGGCCTGTTCGACATGCTCTTCATCTCCGATGGAAACGGCGTGCAGCAGATGGACTGGCCCGACCTGTTCGAGGCCAATTGCCTGACCAGCAAGCCGGCCGTCTTCGAGCCGGTGACGGTTCTCAGCGCGCTTGCCATGCACACGCAGAATATCGGGCTTCTCGCCACGGCCACGACGACCTATGAGGAGCCTTTCCTGCTGGCGCGGAAATTCGCCTCCCTCGATCACATATCCCGTGGCCGGGCCTGCTGGAACATCGTGACAAGCTCGAATGCGCTCGATTCCCTGAATTTCGGCAAGGATGAACACCTCGCCCGCTATGATCGCTATGAACGGGCGCTGGAATTCGTCGAGGTCTGCAAGGGTCTCTGGGACAGCTGGGCAGAGGACGCCTTCATCGAAGACAAGGCGACGGGCCGCTATTTCGACATCTCGCGCGTCCGCGAACTCAATCACGCGGGCAAGCATTTCAAGGTCAAGGGACCACTCAACGCGGCGCGTCCGCCGCAGGGCTATCCGGTTCTGTTTTCCGCCGGCCAATCGGAGCCGGGGCGGGAACTGGCCGCAGCCGTATCGGATTGCATGTTCTGCGCCACGCCGACAAAGGAACTCGCCGGTGCCTTCTACGACGACATGAAGGCACGGGCCGTGCGCCATGGCCGCCGCCCCGAGCAGCTACGGATATTCCCCGGCGCCGTCATCTATGCCGGCGAGAGCGATGCCCATGCCCGGGAAAAATTCGAGGAGATGCAGGCGCTGATCAAGCCGAATGTCGGTATCCGGCACCTGTCGCATTACGTTGATATGGACCTGACCGGCTGCGATCTCGATGATCCGTTCCCCGAGCTCTCGAAGGAATCAGCGGGCGGCTCCAGCCGGCGCTACGCGATCGCAGCGGTCGCCCACAAGGAGAAGCTCACGATTCGCCAGACCTACGAGCGTTTTCTCCCGTCATTCGGTCATACCGTCATGGTCGGCGGCGGCAAAACCATCGCCGATCAGATCGAGGACTGGTACCGCTCCGGTGTTTGCGACGGTTTCAACGTTCATGTCGGATACCAGCCTGACGGACTCGAAGCCGTCGTCGATCATGTCATCCCGGAACTGCAGCGCCGCGGCCTGTTCAAGACCGCATATCGTGGCGCAAACCTGCGCGAACGGATGGGCCTCGATGTGCCGGGGAACCAGTTCTTCATGGCTGCACGTGACGCGGCGGAATAATCAAAAGACGGATGAAACGGAGACCAAGATGAGCGAACCAACCGCAGTGAATGATCTTTTCAAGAACGGTATGCGCAGGCTCGCCTCGGGCGTGTCGGTCATTACGGCCGAATATCAGGGCATACGGGGAGGGCTGGTCGCGACCTCGGTATCGTCGGTCAGCCTGAAGCCGCCGACTTTGCTGGTGTGTGTCAACGAGAATGCGTCATCCCACGACCTGATCAAGCATGCGGGGGCCTTCTGCGTGAACGTCCTGGGCTGTGATGCACATCACATCGCGGCCCGTTTCAGCACTCCGAAGGAGCGGCACAGGCGGTTCGAAGACAGTGCGTGGACATCGCTGGAGACGGGCGCGCCCGCCTTGGCCGGGGCTCTCGTCAGCTTTGATTGCAAGGTGAGCGGCACGGCGAAATATGGCACCCACACGATCTTCTTCGGCGAGATCTGCCATATCGAGCTCTGGTCGGAGGATTATGATCCGCTGCTGTATTTCGACGGTGGGTACAAGAAGCTGGGAAATGCGATGCATGATCTCGTGTGAGTCATGCGATCAACCGTGAGGGATCATGAAGCCGCGCATCGGCTTCGGGTCCCTCACGCCCGACACGGACCCACCGCGTTCAGCCCTCCTCGAAGCGGATCGGCTGGGCGCCTTCCCAGAGCACCTTGTTGCCGAGTGTGGCGAGATTTTCGAGCCCCCCGGTGAGGGTGATGAAATGGTTGCCGGCGAGCTGGCCCATCTTCGACGAGAAGGCTACACCCCCATAGGCGAGCAGGATCTCCGTCTCGCTGATACCACCCGGATAGAGGATGACATGGCCGGGTGCCGGGTGGCTGGTATGGTTCTCGTAGCCGACGCCGAAATCCGTCTCGCCGAGCGGAATCCAGACGCCCTCTCCGCTCCAGCGCACATGCACGAGCTGACCGGTATAGGGCATCTGCCGGCGAAAGGCCGCCACGGTCTGCGGCGCGCGGGCCGTCTCGAAATGCCCGGTGAAAACGAAGCCGCCGGCATGGACGACGAGGGGATCTGTGGGTTTGCTCATGGTGTTCCTCTGGCTTGGTGATTCGGGCATTGCTTGTAGCGCAGGTTCTTCACCGTTCAGAACGGATCGCCGAACGGCGTCTGCATGGATGTCGTCAGGCTGTGCAGGCTCGTCGCCACATTGCGCGGGCGCGGCGCAGGCATGTGCGGACGCAGCATGCGGCCATGGCCGGCGGCGGTCGCGACCGGTTCGCCGTCGCGCGCGACGATGCGCCCGCGCACCAGCGTCATCACGGGCATGCCCTGCACCTGCATGCCTTCATAGGCGCTGACCTTGCCCTTGCTGTGCAGGGCCCGGGCCGAGAGCGTTGCGGTTTTCTCCATGTCGACAATGACGATATCCGCATCCATGCCTGGATGCAGGCCGCCCTTGCGGTCCTGGAGACCGAAGGCGCGGGCCGGCGCGCCGGCCATGGCGCGCACCACCTGCTGCAGGGTCAGCCGCCCCTGCGCGACCGCATTCAGCATCAGCGGCAACGACGTCTCCACACCGGGAAAGCCGCAGGCGACGTCCCAGATCGTATCGGCCTCTTTCTCCTGCGGCGCATGCGGCGCATGATCGGTGGCGATCATGTCAATGGTGCCGTCGATCAGGCCCTCCCAGAGCGGCTGCTGATGCGCGGCCTCGCGGATCGGCGGATTCATGCGCAGGACATGCCCGCCCGGCTGCGCCATCTGCTCGGCGCTCAGATAGAGATATTGCGGCAGGGTCTCGACGGTGATGTCGGTGCCGCGTTCCTTCCAGAAGCGGATGAAGGGCAGAGAACGCGCACAGCTCTCATGGACGATATGAATGCGCGCGCCGGTCCAGTCCGCAAGCGTCGCAGAGCGGTTGAGTGCCTCCAGTGCGACGACATCGGTACGCGCGGCCAGATGCGCCAGCGGATCATTGCGCCCGGCCTGCTGCAGCCTGTTCTGGCGCCAGAACAGAATCGGCGAATTCTCCGCATGGATCGAGCAGCGCAGGCCGAGACCGGCAAGGATCTCGAACCCCTCCAGCACCGCCCCGTCATTCGGGCAGGGCAGATTGCCCGTGGTATTGCCCAGAAACAGCTTGTAGCCGATCGCCCCGGCCTCGGCCAGCGGCGCAAGCTGGTCGAGATTGTGCTCGCCGAGCAGGCCGTAGAGCCCGAAATCCACGAGCGAATCCGCTTCGGCCAGTTCCCGCTTGCGCGCGAGATCATCCGGCGTGGCCGTGGCCGGATCGGTATTGGGCATGTCGAAGACAGTGGTGACGCCGCCCACGGCGGCCGCCGCCGAGCCGGTCGCCCAGTCTTCCTTGTGGGACATGCCGGGGCTGCGGAAATGCACATGCACGTCGATGCAGCCGGGCATCACCACGCGCCCGCGCGCGTCGATCTCCTCGCGCGCCTCCGGCCCGGCCCCAGGCGCCGTCACCGCCATGATGACACCGTCCGAGATGGCGATATCGCCGGGAAAGACGCGCTCCTGCGTGGCGATCAGGCCGTTGCGGATGACTGTATCGGCGGGGTTGCCTGACATTGCGATAACTCCGGAAAGAGGCAGAGGACCAGGCATCCCGACCGCCCGTGGGGCGCGGCCGGGATGCCGTGCATCGGGATCAGCCGGCGGCGATGTCGTTCTTGCGCATCGACCAGCCGGCGACGCGGCGCTCGATCAGGGAGAACAGCACGTAGAGGCTGACCCCGAGAAAGGCGAGCACCATCAGCCCCGCGAAGACGAGGGGGACGTTGAACGAGGACGAGGCGATCATCATCATGTTGCCCACGCCCCGGTTCGACGCCACCGTCTCGGCCACGACCGAGCCGACGAAGGCGAGGGTCACCGAGACCTTGAGCGATGCGAAGAAATACGGCATGGCGCGCGGCAGGCCGACATTCCACAGGATCTCGGTCTTCGAGGCCTTGAGGGTCTTCATCACATCCTCGAGCTCGGGCTCGACCGTGGCGATGCCGGTCGCGACATTCACCACGATCGGGAAGATGCAGATGATCATCGCGGTCAGGATCGCCGGCACGGTGCCTGCGCCGAACCAGAGCACGAAGATCGGCACGACCGCCACTTTCGGGATCGAGGAAATACCGACGAGCAGCGGATAGGCCGTGTCGAAAGCAAGCCGGGAGGAGCCGATCAGCACCCCCAGGGACAGGCCGATACAAACACCCAGCGAGAAGCCGACGAGGGTGGTATAGAGCGTCTGATAGGCATGCGGCCAGATTCCCGGCGCAGATCGAACGAGCGTCTCGATGACCTGGCTGGGGCGCGGCAGCACCAGGTCGGAGATGTTGAAGATCACACAGGCGGCTTCCCAGAACAGGAATATGCCCACGATCAGCGAGATCGAAGCGGCGCGGCGGCGCAAAGTGGCGGCAATCGACATGATCAGGCTCCTTCCGGGGCGTGTTGCGGCGCGACAATGCCGGAACCGGTTTCAGCCCGCGCCTCCATGATCAGGCTGCGCAGATGCTGGGTGAGGCCGACGAAATCGGCGTCATAGGTCTGATCGATGCTGCGCGGATGCGCGAAAGGCACCTTGCGATCCTCGATGATCCGCCCGGGGCGGGCGCTCATCACGCAGATCCGGTTGGCGAGAAAAGCCGATTCACGCAGATCATGGGTGACGAGCAGTACCGTCGTCTTCGTCGCCATCCACAGATCCTGCATCACCCCCCACAATTCCTCGCGGGTAAACTGGTCGAGCGCACCGAAGGGCTCGTCGAGCAGAAGCAGGTTGGGCTCATGGATCAGCGCCCGGCTGAGATTGGCCCGCTGCATCATGCCGCCGGAGAGCTGCCAGGGGTATTTCTCGGCAAAGCCCGCGAGACCGACCTGTTCGAGCAGCGCATCCACCCGGTCGCGGAACTCGCCCTTGCGGGCGGAGCGGTAGCGCGCGCGGAAGGGAGGCACGATCTTGAGCGGCAGCATGACGTTGTCGCGGATGTTGAGCCAGGGCAGCAGCGTGGCGTTCTGATAGGCCATGCCGATACGGATCGGCTCCGCACCGACTTCGCGGCCCGCGACGAAGATATTGCCGCTCGTGGGTTTCAGGAGTTCCGCCACGAGCTTGAGCAGGGTCGACTTGCCGCAGCCGGAGGGGCCGACCAGCGCGACGAAATCACCCTTCTCGATGGCGAGCGTGGTCGGTGCCAGCGCCGTGGTGGCACTCTCGCCGCGCCCATAGGTGACCGTGACATGGTCGAAGCCGATGAAGGCGCGGGCCGGCGAGATCGCGGCGGGCGCATCCGGGGCCGCCAGCGGGGTGTCGGCGACGGCCTGCAGACGGGGAGCGGGCTTTGTCATGATCAATGATCCTCTGGCTGATGCGGCGGGGCGCCTCGGCGAGCCGGATGAAGGCGGCTCACAACATGGCCCAGCCGCCATCCACGGGCAGGTCGATACCGGTGATCTGGCGCGAGGCGTCGGAGGCGAGGAACAGGCAGGCCTGCGCGACATCCTCCCCGGTCGAAACGCGCCCGAGGGCGTAATCGGAGGCGTGCCGGGCAATCGCTTCCTCTTCGGTAATGCCGAGCCGCGCGGCCATTTCCGGGATCACCTTGGTGCGAAAGCGCGGCCCGTCGACCATGCCGGGGGCGACACAATTGATGTTGATATTGTGAGCCCCCGCCTCGATGGCGAAGCTCTTGGTGATGCCGCGCAGCCCCCATTTCGAAGCGGAATAGGCCATGCGTCCGGCCTTGCCGCGCATGCCGAAAGTGCCGCCGACATTGACGATCTTGCCCGATCGCCGCGCCATCATGCCGGGCAGGACGGCGCGCATCATGTTGAAGGGGCCGCGCATGTTGAGCACGACGATCGCGTCGAATTCCTCCGGCGTTGTCTCAACCCCGGTCTTGCCGATCGGCCCCGAACCGCCGGCCACGTTGACCAGGATATCGACGGCGCCGTGCGCCTCCGTCGTAACCGCGACCGCAGTTTCGCATGCCGCCGCATCCGTCATGTCGCAGGCAATGACGAGGGCCTCGCCGCCATCATCGCGGATCTGGCGGGCCAGCGGCTCGATTGCCGCAATATCGCGCCCCGCCAGCGCCAGCTGGCAGCCCTCCCGGGCGAAGGCGAGGCTGACCGCCGCGCCCATGCCCTTGACCGGACCAGTGATGAGCGCGACGCGCCCCTTCATGCCCAAATCCATGATCTGCCTCCTCAGCCCAGAGCCCGCACGCGCTCGTCTTCCGGCGGCAGGAAGTCGCGCGAGAAGACTTCCCCGACATCCGGCGTGCGCGGCAGATCATTGGCTGCGACGACGATGTCGATGGCCTCCGCGAAACGCTGCGGCGAAATATCGCCGATACCGATCCGTTCGATTTCCGGGTGGCTCATTTCGTCACGCAGGGTCGCCATCAGCCGCATCTTCTCGACCTCGCGGTCGATCAGCGGCTCGCGCTGCGCCACGGCGGCGATGCCCGCATCGGGATCGGCCAGCGTGTCGATCAGACCGCGATTGACGGCGCGTACGAGGCCGCGCACGGCTTCCGGGTGATCGTTGATCAGGGCCCGCGAGGCGATCAGCGCGTTGGAATACAGATCCATGCCGTAATCCCCGTAGCGAATGAAGCGGATATCCTCATCCGGATTCATGCCCGAGAGCAGCGCCGAGAAGCGGATCGTGTTGACGAAGCCGAACACGCCATCGACCTGGCCGGAGCGCAGCATCTGCTCGCGCAGATTGGGCTGGAAATTGGTGGTGTCGATCGTGGAGGTATCGAGTTCGGTGATGCTGGCAAAGGCCGGGAACAGGCGCAGCGCCCCGTCATTGGGCGCACCACCCAGAAGCCGACCTTCGAGGTCCTGCGGCGTGTGGATGTCGCTGGAGGAGAGCACGCCCACGGTGAAGGGCGGGCGGTTGTAGAGCATGTAGACACCCAGCGGCGTATCCTCGTCGCGCTGGGCGCGCAGCTGGGTGAGAGCGTTGATGTCACCGAAACCGACATCATAGGCGCCGCCCGCCACCTGCGTCACCGCAGCGCCGGAACCGGAGCCCTGGTCCATGGTGACGGCGATGCCTTCCTCTTCGAAATAGCCGCGATCCTGCGCGAGGAAGAACCATGATTGCGGGCCCTGATAGCGCCAGTTCAGAATCATGTTGATCGGCGTGCGCGCCTTGACGATGGCGGGCGCGGCGAGACCCGTTGCGAGGACGGCGCCGAAAGTGAGCTTGGTGAAATCGCGGCGATTGATTCCGGCCATGGTGGGACCTTCCATCTGCTGTGGCGACCGTTGCGGGTCGCGGTTGAACGGCTGTCGCGAACGCAGAACGCTGGGCGCTGGTGGGAGGGCCTGATCGATCAGGCCTCGTCCCGGAACGTCTGGAATTGACCCCTTGCGCTGACCCGGACGATAGGAAGCTGCCAGTGACGCTGTCGTCTGCTATTTTCTGATCTCACCGCTGCATTTTCTGCAGCGGTAGTCAAAAAGGCTATTGCGATGCGCTACTTACGGATCCTGCATTATATCGACACGGTTGCGCGGATCGGTTCGATCCGCAAGGCCGCCGAGGACCTGTCGCTGACCGCATCGGCGCTCAACCGGCGGATTCAGGATTTCGAGGCGGAATTCGGAACACCGATCTTCGAGCGCCTGCCGCGCGGGGTGCGGCTCAACGCCGCCGGTGAATTGCTGGTGCGGCAGGCGCGAATGCAGATGGCGGAGATGGAGCGCGTACGCTCGCAGGTCGCCGATCTCTCCGGCATACGCCGCGGGCACGTCCGCATCGCCTGTTCGCAGGCTGTGGCCTATACCTTCCTCCCGGAGATGGTGGCTTCCTATAAAACCAGCTTTCCCGATGTTTCCTTCGACGTGCTGGTGCGCGATCATCTGAGCGCGCAGCAGGCCCTGATGGATTACTCGGCCGATCTCGCGCTGATCATCGAACCCTCCTTCCAGAGCGCCATGCAGCCGCTGTGCATCGTCGAGCAGCCGCTCTATGCGGTCATGGGCAAAGAGCACCCGCTCGGGGATAGGGCGAGCCTCCGTCTGCGCGAGTTGCTGCGCCACCCGCTCGCTCTGCCCGAGCGCAGCTTTGGCGGGCGTCAGATGCTGGAACAGGCGCTGGCGCGCCGTTCGCTGACGGCGAATATCGTGCTGGAATCGAATTCGTTCGAATTCCTGCGGGCCTTCGTGCGCCGTGAATCCGCAATCACCATCCAGCTCGCCATCGGGGCGCCGGATGATCCGGCGACCCATGCGGAAGCACGCGGGCTGTCGGCGGTCATCGTTGATCCGCGCGATATTCTGCCGGGTCGGCTGATGCTCGCCCAGATGCGCGAACGTACGCTGCCCGTGGCCTCGGCGAAATTCGCCGACATGCTGACGCGCAAGCTGCAAACGGCGCACGAGCGGCTCTGACTGCAGCGCCGTTGCGATGCGATCGCTCCCCCGCGAGCTGCAACGATCCCGGAAAGCCCGAAGCACAGCAACGACATCTCCGGATTTATCGGAAGAATATCTCATGTCGCGCAAGCGTGTCAGGCGCGGCGCCGTGCAGCTCTTGACCTGCCCCGGGTCATTTCCTCCATCAGCGATGAGAGTCCGAGCCTCATTGAAGGACGGACAGATGAAGCGGAAGCGGTTTACGGAAGAGCAGATCATCGGGGTGCTGCGGGAGCAGGAGGCAGGCGCGAAGGTGGCCGACCCGTGCCGCCGGCAGGGGATCTCGGACGCGACGTTCTACAACTGGAAAGCCAGGTTCGACGGCATGGATGTGTCGGAGGCGAAGCGATTGAAGGCGCTCGAGGACGAGAATGTCAGGCTGAAGAAGCTTCTGGCCGAGCAGAT
>Ga0076930_100697_pt1 | contig 26910 bp, 20 predicted proteins | sample HotLakConsoUCCRE_FD_71149 | JGI IMG/M metagenome (GOLD analysis project Ga0076930, IMG submission 71149) | Hypersaline microbial mat communities from Hot Lake, Washington, USA - Hot Lake Consortium UCC-RE (version 3) (version 3) ...
CGCCAACAGCAGGGCCGCCAGGAGGAGGAGGGGGGCGGGCCGCCTGGGGGGTACGGACAGCCCTGGGGTCACCGGCAGCCCAGGCCTGCCAGGTGGGCGAGGGGTCACAGGCACGGGGCACAACGAACGACGGGGCTGGGCGTGACGGCGCATGGAACCCTCCTTCCGGTTTGGGGGCGACGCCCTTGATTCTCCGGCGGTGGGGAGGGTGGAGCAAGAGCGAAGGGGATCTCCGCTCCCGCTCCCCCCTCCCGGACCCGCAGCGCCGCCCCCTACCCCGCCATCGCCGGGTAGTCCGTATACCCCTTCGCACCGGGCGTATAGAAGGTGTCCGGATCGGGATCGTTCAGCGGGGCCCCCTTCTGGATTCGCTCCACGAAGTCGGGGTTGGCCAGCACCGGGCGCCCGAAGGCGCACAGGTCCGCGGCTCCGGCCGCCAGAAGCGCCTCGGCCCTCTCCCGGTCCAGCCCGCCGGAGGCGATGAAGGTGCCGCCGAAGGCCTCCCGGAGCGACGCCACGAACCCGCCGGGGACCTCCGGGGCTCCCATGGAGGAGTGGTCCACCAGGTGGAGGTAGACCAGCCCCAGGGCGCCGAGCCCCCGGGCCAGCTCTACGTACTGCTCGTCGATCCCCTCGAACGGGCCGGTCTGGTTGAAGACACCGTAGGGAGAGAGGCGGATTCCCACCCGGCTCCCCCCGATGGCCTCCGCCGTGGCCCGGGCCACCTCCAGGGCGAAGCGGTTGCGTGCGGCCCCGCTCCCTCCGTACCCATCGTCCCGGAGGTTCACGTTGGCGTTCAGGAACTGCTCGATGAGGTAGCCGTTGGCGCCGTGGAGCTCCACGCCGTCGAAGCCGGCCTCCATGGCCAACCGGGCACTGGCCGCGTATTCCTCCACCACACCGGCAATCTCCTGGGCCGTGAGGGGGTGGGGAGGCGCCGCAGGCTGCATCCCCGCGGCGTCTGTGTAGACGGATTCCCCCAACGGCTCGGGGGAGGGCCCCACCACCCGGGCCCCCTCGGGGAGATTGGCGGCCGCGGAGACCCGCCCGGTGTGCATGAGCTGCACGAAGATCCGGCCCCCTGCGGCATGGACCGCGTCGGTGACCGCCCTCCACCCCTCCACCTGGGCGGCGTTGAAGAGGCCGGGGATCCGGGGGTATCCCAGGCCGTCCGGCGAGGGCGAGGTCCCCTCGGTGACGATGAGACCCACCCCGGCCCGCTGGGCGTAGTACCCGGCCATGATGGGGGTGGGGACGTTGTCGGAGTTGGCGCGGTTCCGGGTCATGGGGGCCATCACGACCCGGTTCCGCAGGGTGAGGTCGCCGAGGGTGTAGGGCTGGAAGAGCATGGGGTCACCGGACTTGACAGTGGGTGGGCGGGCAGGCCGGGGGGTGCGTCAATTCCCCGGATCCGCCATATTATACTGAACGGTAGTTAATATACCGATCGGTAGGTAAATCGCAAGGAGTCCCGTCTCCGGGAGGCACAACATGGCTCGAGGTCGACCCAGGGAGTTCTGCCCCGACGCCGCACTGGATCGGGTGCTGGAAGTCTTCTGGAGGGAGGGATTCGAGGGCGCCTCGGTTCAGGCGCTGGCCGATGCCGCAGAGGTGAGCAAGCCCAGCCTCTATGCCGCCTGGGGGAACAAGGAGGCGATCTACCTGGCGGCGCTGCGCCGCTACCAGGAGCTCCACGGCACCGCACTCGAGGCGCAACTGGAGGCGGAGCCCGACGTCCGCAGCGCCATCCACACCTACCTCCGCTCCATGGTGGACGCCTACACCGAGCGGACCCACCCCTCCGGGTGCCTGGTAGTGGCCGGCGCCGCCGCCTGCGAGTCGGAGGGGGTGCCGGCGGCGGTGCGGGGGGCGCTGTGCCAGGCGCTCCAGAGCTCCGGGGCGGTGGTGGAGCGGCGCCTCTCCCGGGCCCGGAACGAGGGGCAACTCCCCCCCGATTCGGACATCCCTGCCCTGGCCGCCTACGTCAATACCCTGGTCCTGGGGCTGAGCGTGCAGGCCCGGGCGGGGGCCTCCCGGGGCGCGCTCTTCGGGGTCGTGGACGAGGCGATGGCGCGGTGGGGGTGAGGGGGGCATCCTGAGGGAGGCCGACACCGGCGGGTTCTCCTATCTTCTGGCCTCCCCCGCCCTTCCGGCGTCCCCGTAACCCCCCCTGAGAGGAGCCATCCTTGAGCATCACCATCACACGCCTGGTCCTGCGGGAGATCCGCCTCCCCCTCCGGGAGCCCTTCCAGATCTCGTCCGGAACCGTGACGGAGCGGCGCATCGGCCTGGTGGAGCTCCACGAGGCCGGGGGAGACATGGTCTGGGCCGAGTGCGTGGCGGGGGAGCAACCCAACTACAGCCCCGAGACCATCGACACCGCCTGGCTGGCCATCCGCCAGTGGCTGGCTCCCAGGCTCCTGGGCCGTCCCTTCGCACACCCGTCCGAGATCCACGACCGGCTCGAGGCGGGGATCCGGGGGCACCATATGGCCCGGGCCGCGCTGGAGATGGGGTGCTGGGCGATGGCGGCGCAGCTCCAGGGAACCTCTCTGGCGCTCTTCATCGGAGGCACCCGGGAGCGGATCGCCACCGGGATTTCCCTGGGGATCCAGCCCAACCCCGCCGCCCTGGTGGAACGGGCCGCCCGGGCGCACGCCGAAGGGTACCGGAAGGTCAAGATCAAGATCAAGCCGGGGGCTGACGTGGAGTACGTGGCGGCGGTCCGCGAGGCGCTGGGGGCCGACGCCCATCTGATGGCCGACGGAAACTCCGCCTACACCCTGGCGGACGCCGACCACCTGGCCCTGCTGGACCCGCTGGAGCTGATGATGATCGAGCAGCCCCTGGCCCCGGACGACATCGTGCGCCACGCCGCCCTCCAGCGACAGATCCGCACCCCGGTCTGCCTGGACGAATCCATCACCGGAGTGGACCGGGCCGAGGACATGGTGACGCTGGGAAGCGGTCGGATCATCAGCATCAAGCCGGGGCGGGTGGCGGGGTTCCGCTCCTCGCTGGCCATCCACGACTACTGCGTGGAGCAGGGGATTCCGGTGTGGTGCGGCGGGATGCTGGAAAGCGGGGTGGGGCGGGCCTACAACGTGGCGCTGGCCTCCCTTCCGGGATTCACCCTGCCCGGCGACCTCTCCCCCAGCTCACGGTACTGGGAGCAGGATGTGGTCCGCCCGGAGTGGACCATGGACGCCGATGGGATGGTGGAAGTGCCCCGTTCCGCTCCCGGGCTGGGGGTGGAGGTGGATGTGGACCGGATCGACGGGTTGACCGTGGCCAGCGAGTCCTGGTCGGCCTGATTGTCGGCCCGGTGGGGGGCCGCCCCCCCCTACCGCCGCCCCCCCCCGCGCCCCATCCCCGCACCCCGTCCACCCAGCGACCCCAGCCGCCAGGTGCCCCGAAGCATCACGTAGCGCCCCATCGACTCGGTCCTCTGCTCCCGGATGAAGCTGGATCCGTTGCTGAAGGACACCCCCCGGTTCTGGTCCAGGAGGTCGAACCCCACCAGCGACAGCTCCAACCGGTCGTCCAGCATCCTCCGGGAGGCCGACGCCTGCAGGAGCGCCACATCCCGGGTGCCGGTGCCGAAAACCTCCTGGTCGAAGAGCCTGTAGTTCAACTCGGTGCCGAGGCTCCAGCCGCTCCCCAGCTCCACCCGGCCACTCCCGTAGAAGGTGCGGTCGAGGTACGACTGGTCCAGCTCCGGATTCAGCGAGTACGCCACATCGTTGAGGGCGAAGCGGGCCCCAACCCGGAGGTCGACGATCTCCTTCCGCCGGTTGTCCACACCCAGATCGATGCTGTGCCGCCACGAGCGGCTGTTGTTCCGGTCCTCGTTCAGGAACTCAACCCCCCGGCTGTGATTCACCCCGTAGTCGATGCTGGCCTGCACCCCCAGCGGGCGGATGGGCCTGCCCCAGGTCACCCCGGCCGTGGTGGACCAGGTGTGGTCGATGTTCACCGGGCGCACCGTCTGCAGCGCCTGGGCATCCGTCGTCCGGGAGAGGACGATGTCGTTGCCGATCCAGGAGAGTCGCAGGTAGGTGAAGAGGTTCAGGAAGGTGAAGGCGTCGAAGAAGCGGTACTCGGCATTCAGGGTGTGTCTGTACTCCGGCACCAGGTCGGGATTCCCCACATAGATCCGGGTGGGGTTGGTGTTGTCGGCAAAGGGCTGGAGCTCCGTCATGGAGGGCTCCCGGGTGGACGTGACCCAGCGCAGGTCGAAGGTCTTCCCGGCATCCGGCTGCCAACGGAGCTGCGCCGAAGGGAGCACGTTGGTGAAGCGGTTCGTGATGTCCTCGTCCCGCCCCCGGATCACCCCTTCCAGGCGGGAGTCCTGGAGCTGCACCCCCACCATGAGACGCCGGCCCTCGGTATTCCGGCTCAGCCGCACCCCGCCGGAGAGGTAGGTGTAGCTCCGCTCAAAGCCTGAACTCAGGAGGGGGTTGGGGATGGGGATCCCGCTCCCCACATCCACCACCACATTGTCCTGATCCTCCTCCACCTCCCGCCGCTCCCCGGAGAGCTCCAGGACGGTGCTCCCCCCCAGCGGCTGTGTGAGCGCCACCCGCTGGGTGAGGGAGAGGGTCCGCCCGGTGCGCTCCTGTTCCTGGATCACATCCCGGGTGACGGTTCCCTCACCCGGGGCGGGAAGGACCGTGGTGGTGAGGAGTTCCCCCGAGAGCCTGGGATCCTGGACATTCACCCCCGCCTCCGCCACCAGGGCACGCCCGCCCTCCCCCAGCCGCTTCCGCCAGGTGAGGCGCGCCCCCCCGTTCAGGTCGCTCCCCTCCACCGTGTTGGCGCTGGTGCCGCTGTTCTGGAACTCCCCCGCCAGGGTGGTGGTCTCGCTGGATGAGAACCCGGAGCGGGTGGAGGAACCGACGTTCAGATTCCCCCGCACCCGAACGTCGTGCCCCGGGGCGAACGCGTACTGGCCGTTCAGGTTCAGGCGGTGGGTGGAGTTGGCGGTGGTCTGGTCGGAGGCCGAGGTCTGGAAGGCCGAGACCGCAGAGCCCAGGAGCTGCTGCTGCTGGGTGGTTTCCCGCTGCACATTGTCCAGCCCCGTGTAGAAGTAGCTGGTGCGGAGCCAGCGGTCCTCGGTGAAGTCCCGGTTGGCGTTGACCCCGAAGGCCAGGGTGGAGGTGAAGCCATCGTTCCGCCCCCCTCCCATTTGCACCCCTCCTCCGCCTCCGCCTCCGCCGCCCCCGCCCCGACCTCCCCCACGGAGCCCCTGGGCCCCGCCGTCGAAGCTCACGAAGTCCCCCCAGGCGAAGCCGGCCTCATTCACATTGTTGGCTCCGCCCAGGAAGGCCAACTGGGTGGTGGGGGAGAAGCGGAAGAGGTTCAGCGACTCGTTGTACCGGGTCCGCCCGGTGGGCTGGGCCTCCATCACCTCCGCCGGCTGGAGCCCTCCCCCGATCCCTCCCACCGCCTGGCCGAAGTAGCCGGAGCGGGCGTCCGGGCGGAGCTGCAGGTTGATGGTGCGCTCCTCCTGGCCATCGGCGATCCCGGTGAACTCCGCCAGATCCGATTCCCGGTCGTAGACCTGGATCCGCTCCACCGCATCAGCCGGGAGGTTCCGGGTGGCGATGGTGGGGTCGGTGCCGAAGAACTCCCGTCCGTCCACCAGGACGTTCCGCACCTCCTCCCCCTGGGCCCGGATGGTCCCGTCCTCATCCACCTCGATGCCGGGAAGGCGGGCCAGCAACTCCTCCACCGAGGCGTTGGGGCGGGTGGTGAAGGCGTTGGCGTTGAAGTCCAGCGTGTCCCCCCGATTCACGAAGGGGACATGGTCCACACTCACCACCAGGGGATCCAGTTGCACCGCCAGCACCTCCATCCGGAGGGTGCCGGCATCCAGGTCCGCCGCAGCCACGGTGAAGGGCTGCCGGAGGGTGCGGTGCCCCACCATGGTCACCTGCAGGAGGTACTCCCCGGGGGAAAGACGGGGGAGGGTGAAGCGGCCGTCCCCGCCACTGAGGGTGTATTCCTTCAGCACCGTGTCCGGGAGGATGAGCGCCACCACCATGGCCCCTCCCATGCCGGCACCCGTGGAGTCCGCCACCACACCCCGGACGGCGTGGGACTCCTGCCCGGCCACCGGTGCCGGGGAGAGGACCGAGAGGAGCGGGACCGCCGAGAGGGTCAGCGCCAGGAGCGCCGCACGGAGCCTCCTCACCGCGGTCCCCGGGGGCGCAGCGACTGCAGTTCCTCCAGCCTTTCCGCCACGATCCCGGCGAACTCCTCCCGGGTCACCTCCTGACCCTCGTCCGGAGGGGCAATCACCCCCTCTTCCACCGGGGCCAGCGACACCGAGGTGGCGCTGTACTGCTCCCGCCCCTGGTCCACCGAAACCACCAGGATCATCCCCGGGAGGCCTCCGTAGATCCCCGGTCCGCCGGGAATGGGGATCTGGGGGGTGAACCACGCCTCCACCTCGTTCTCCCCATGCTGCGCCGTGGCCTTCTGCACCGGAAATCCCAGGAATTCCGCCTGCTCCCCCGTGAGACGCCACGGGAGGGAGGGGCGCTCCTCCTGGATGAGGAAGGTGCGTCCCAGGAAGGTCCGGCTCTCCGCCACGAGCCCCTGCTGGAAGTCCACATGGGTGGCCAGGAGGCGCGGCTGCGCCTCCCGCACCGCCGCCAGAGCCCGCATCCGGAGGGGTGTCGCTCCCCCCCGTGCCCCTGCCGGGGGTGCCGCGTCCGGATCCCGACCCTCCGGTGGGGTCCGGGGAACCGGCCTCAGGAGGGAGCCGTCGACGCTGAACAGGAGCACCACCTCGCCCCCCCGCTCCCCGGGGGCTCCCCCGCCCCGGGCCGCCGCCCCCTGCCCTCCCCGCCGGGCCTCCATCCGGGCCCGCATCGCCTCAGGGATCTCCCGCTCCAGCATCTCCCGATCCACCCGCACCGTGTGTGCATAGGCGATGCTCCCCTCCTGCGCCAACACCATCCCCGGCCAGAGGAGCAGCGCCGCTCCCCACCCCATTCGAACCCACATTCCCGTCCTCCCCGATCATGGATGCCGATGGCTTCACGGCAAACGGCCTGGAGGAAGGACGCTCCGGGGTGGGGATTCGTTAGGGGGGAGGACGTCCGGCGGGGGGCTCGTCGGCAGGGGGAGCCGGTGGGAGGAGGTCCGGGGGGGAGGCCGGAGAGAGGGCGCATTGCCCCCGGCGCCTCCGGGGGAGAGGATGGAGGCACTCCACGCTCCTCCCCCCTGCCATCCCCACCCCCATGTCCGATCCCCACCTGGCCAGACTGCACGACCTCTGGCCCTCCCGTCGCAACCGCTACGTCGTCCTCCGCCATGGCCACAGCCAGGCCAACGAGCAGGGGCTCATCGCCAGTACCCTGGAGAACGCCGGGGATGCGTTCGGCCTCACGGCGAAGGGGCGGGGGCAGGTGGAGGCCTCCGTCACTGCCGCCCGGGACCGGGGGATCCTGGCCGGGGAATGCCGCATCGTGTCGTCTCCACTCCTCCGGGCCCGGGAGACCGCCACCATTGCAGCAGGGCTGCTGGACGCGCCGGTGGAGATCGATCCCCGCCTGGTGGAGCGGGGCTTCGGCGCGCTGGAGCTGGGGGGCGACCACCTCTACGGGCCGGTGTGGGAGCGGGACGTCCTGGACCCCCAGCACCGGGAGTGGGAGGTGGAGAGCGTCTGGTCCGTGGTGCAGCGCACCGTATCGCTGCTGCTGGAGCTGGAGGCTGGGGCCAACGGGTGCCACTTCCTCCTCTGCACCCACGGGGATGTGGCGTCCGTCATGCTGGCGGCGGTGGCCGGGGCCCCGGTGGGGGAGCACCGGCGGGTGGGGGCCCTGGGAACGGGGGAGTGGGCGGAGGTCTCGGACCGGCCCAACCCCCGAAACGACCATGTTTCGCCCTACGAACGTCTCTGAGCTCCTCCGTCGTCCCTTCCCCGTCCCCGTGACCCCCGCTTTACCTCTCCGTCACCCCCCCGTAGGAAGACGATCACCCCCGCGGGATATCCTCTGAGTGCCGTAGTTGCCTGCCGCCTGGCAGGTCAACGGCCCATTCCCCGCCAGATCCATCCATCTGTTTCCCCCAGGTCGACATGCTTCATCATCCACCGTACGGAGCCCGCAGCGCGCTGCGGGCGCTGGGCGTCGCGGCGGCACTCGCCGTAGCAGCCCTCCCTGCAGCCTCCCAGTCCACCGCCGGCATCACCGGCACCGTGAGCGGTGACGATGGCCGGATCATCTCCTCCGCCCAGGTCACCATCGAGAACACCTCCACCGGGTTCTCCCTGGTGGCCACGACGAACGAGCGGGGTCAGTACAACGCCCGCCAGCTCCCCCTGGGAGGACCCTACACGGTCCAGGTCCAGAGCCTGGGCTATCGCACGGTGGCGCAGGAGGGCTTCCAGCTCAACCTGGGAGACCTGGTCCGGGTGGACTTCCAGCTTCCCACCTCGGCGGTCCAGGTGGAGGGGATCCTGATCCAGACCGACCGGGTCCGGGAGATCGCCTCCCGGCGGGTCGCCGCCACCAGCATCCGCGGCGAGGCCATCGAGTCGCTTCCGGCCCAGGGGCGGGACTTCTCGGATCTGGCCAGCCTGGATCCCACCTTCATCCGCACCGGGGGCCGCAACCTCTCCATCGGGGGCCAGCGGGGCACCCAGACGGAGTTCATGATCGACGGCGTTTCCACCCGCAGGAGCCTCTCGGGAGGGAGTTCCGGACAGGGGGCCTACACGCTGTCGATGGCGGCCATCCGGGAATTCGAGGTCACCCGGAACGAGTACGACGTCCGGTACGGTCGGTCGGGAGGCGGGATCAACGCCGTGACCCGGTCCGGGACCAACGACTTCAGCGGACAGTTGTTCGCCTTCCACCGGAATGACCGGCTCACCACCACGGACTTCCAGGGCCGGGCGCCCACGGATCTGAGCATCACCCAGCTCGGGCTCTCGGTGGGCGGCCCCATCCTCCGGGACCGGGTGCACTTCTTCGCGGCCTACGAGCAGCAGTTGGAGTCCACCCCGTTCATCAACGGCGACATCCGGGGCCCCGAGGACGAGATCGACTTCGGGATCGCGTCGGACTCGCTGGGCCGGCTGATGAACATCCTGGGCTCGGAGTACGGTCTCCAGAACGTGGACCGGCAGTTGGGAAGCTTCACCCGCTCCCCCCTGAACCAGGCCCTGTTCGCCCGGGTGGACTGGCAGTTGAACGGAAACCACACCCTCACGCTGCGGAACAACCTCACCCGCTGGAGCGACCCGGAGTTCCGGGGGGGAGACCAACGGATCACCCTCCTGGAGGCCAAGGAGGGCTCCCGTTCGCTGGAGGTGGCGGCGCTGGCCTCACTGCGCTCCACCCTCTCGCCCCGCCTCACCAATGAGGCGAAGCTGCAGGTGGTGCGCCTGGCCCGCTTCAATGAGCCCAACACCGACATCCCCCGGGGGTTCGTGCGCATCCAGTCGGCCCTCCCCAACGGGACCAACGGCGACGCCCGGGTGCAGTTCGGCGGGAACCGGCTCTCCCCATCGCAGCACCGGGAGGTCCAGGTGCAGTTCACCAACACCACGCACCTGCAGTTGCGGAACCAGCTCCTGACCTTCGGGACCGACAACATGCTGACCCTGAACCGGTCCCAGGAGGGGAACAACCAGGGAGGCCTCTTCGAGTTCAACTCCCTGGCGGATCTGGAGGCTCGGCGCCCCTTCCGGTACACCCGGGTGGTGCCCACAACCGGCGAGCGCTTCGTCTTCGCCACCCCCCGGGCCAGTTGGCTGGGGCTCTTCGCACAGACCGAGTACGAGGCCTCCGATGCCCTGACCATCCAGGCCGGGCTGCGGTGGGACACGTACGTGATGCTGAACTCGCCGGGGCGGAACCCGGCGGTGGAGGAGGCCTTCGGACTCCGGACCGATCGGTTCCCCTCGGCGGACCTCCTGGGCTTCCAGCCCCGGCTCCAGTTCACCTGGGACATCGACCGGGATGGAGGCCGGGTGGTGCAGTTGGGAGGCGGGGCCTTCCGGGCACAGACCCTGAACTGGACCACGGTGAATGCCTTCAACGGCACGGGAAATCAGTTCGCCGATGTGACCCTTACAGGCGACGCCGTGCCCACGCCGGACTTCCAGCGCTATCGGCAGGATCCGGAGGCCCGTCCGGGAATCCCGGCAGGCGGTGTGGTGGGGGGAGCGCCGCAGTTGGTGAACGTCATCAGCGAGGACTTCCAGATGCCCATGATCTGGAAGGCGAACGCCTCCTACCGGCAGGACCTGGGGCCGGTGTCGCTGGGGATCAACCTCCTGGCTTCACTGACCCGGAGCAACTACGCCTACGTGGACCGGAACCTCCGGGAGACGCCGGCCTTCACCCTTCCCGACGGGCGACCGGTGCTGGTCCCCGCCTCCACCATCGGGGGGAACGGTCGCCCCAGTGTGGTGCAGGCCCGGGTGAACCCGTCCTTCGGGCGGGTGTTCGAACTGGTGGATGTGGGAGAGGCCTGGAACCGGGCCATGGTCCTGGACGCCGTGGTGCCGCTGGAGGGAGGGGCGCTGGTGAGCGCCTCCTACACACTGAACGAGAGCCGGGACAACCTCTCATTCAACTGCTGCAACCCGGTGATCAGCACCCCGGTGAAGGGGGATCACAGGGCGCTGGACGGGGCGCTCACGGCGGCGGACTACGACTTCCGCCACAAGGTGGTGGCCTTCGGGCAGCTCCCGACGGTCTGGGGCTTCCGCCTCAGCGCCCGGTACGAGGGGCAGTCCGGGACCCCCTTCTCCCTGATGGTGGGGAGTGACATCACCGGGGACGGCCAGGGGAACAACAACCTGGCCTTCGTCTTCAACCCGGAGGATCCCTCCACCCCGACGGACATCGCCGACGCCATGCGCAGGGTGCTGTCCAACCCCGACAACGTGGCGGCGGACTACATCCGGGAGAACCTGGGTCAGATCGCGGACCGGAATGGAGGTCGCAATCCGTGGCGCAACCGTCTGGACCTCAGGGCCAGCCGCTTCTTCAACACCGTGGGGGGGCACCGGGCGGAGGTGGTGGTGGACGTCTTCAACGCCCTGAACCTGCTGAACGACGAGTGGGGGGCGGTGCGGTCGCTGGGGTCCCGGCAGACGCTGCTGAACGTCACCGGGTTCGATCAGGCCCGGGGGGACTTCCAGTACCGGGTGAACGAGAACGTGGGGGTGACCCGGCCTTCCGGACGGCCCTACGAGATCCAGCTGGGGGTGCGGTACCACTTCTAGGTGAATGGACACCCCCCCGGGCAGGAGCTGCCCGGGGGGGTGTCCACCCTCAGCACTCCCGCACGGCCCGGGCCGCCGCCTCCACCGCGTCGGTGATCAGGATTCCCACCCCTGCATCCACAAGAGGACAGAAGGCCTCCCACCGCCCCTCCTCCATGGCCTGTCGGTCCAGCTCTCCGAAGGTGCTCACCATTCCCCGCAGTCCCGCCTTCCTGAGGGTGTCCAGCACGCCGGCATCCCACCCGTCGCGGATGGAACCCACCCCCACCACCAGCCGCGTGGGATCGAAGGGAGCCCGCAGCACCTCCCGGGCCTCCCCGGGGGAGAGCACCCCGTCCCTGTCCGGGTCATGCCAGAAGGACACCACCAGCTCCGGAGCCAGCGCCTGGTAGAGGGCCACCTGCTCCAGCCCCTGGGCGGTGACCATCACCCGGTTCATGGCATCCGCCCGGCGAACCTCCTCCACCACCATGGCGGGAGTCACCCCCTGCTTCACATCCAGGCGCAGGACGGCCCTCCCCTCCGCCCACGCCAGGGCGTCCTGGAACGAGGGGAGCCGGGCCTCTGTGGTGGCGCCGTCGGCGTCCCTCAGCGGGAGTCCCCGGAGTTGCTCCAGGGGGAGGTCCCCCACCGTCCCGGGCTTCCCGGTGGCCCGCTCCAGCGAGTCATCGTGGAGGACCACGATGTGCCCGTCCGATGACGCCCGGAGGTCCAGCTCGATGAGCATGGGTCCGTGCCCCACCGATCGCTCGAAGGTGGAGAGTGCGTTCTCGGGATGGCCGGGGGCGGGGCCTCCCCGATGGGCGCTCACCAGCACCCCGGCGCCGGAGCGGGGATCCAGCCATCCGGCCAAGGAATCGGCGGAAGGGAAGCTCCGGTAGTGGTTGCGGTGGGCATCCACCATCGGGGGGATGAGCCCCTCATCCCCGGGGACCCGTGCCGCGGACGCCTCGTCCACGGATCCCGCCCCCGCCGCTGCGGACGCCTCGTCGGACGAGCCCGACCCCACGGCCGGAGCCGGAACCTCGTCCACCAGCCCAGGAATCAGGATCCCGTCCGGGGCTTCAAAGGGGAGCCCCAGCAGATGCGCCACCACCGGCGCCACATCCTCCAGCCCCATGGAGGGCACCCGGGCCCCCTTCCGCACCCCAGCGCCCCATGCCACGAACCCGGTCTCCATATCGGCGAAGTCCGGGAAGTGGCCATGGGTCCCACCGCTCCCCGGGCGCACCGCAGCACCGCTGGATGCCCCGGACATGGCCACCCCGTTGACACCGGAGAGGCTGAGGGGGGAGTTGGGATCGGCTCCGTAGCGGTCCATCACGTCCCGGTCGATGACCTGGAAGAGGCGCCGTGTCCCCGCCGGGAGGGCCTCCAGGAGGCGCCGCACCTCCTCCACCGCGCCCTGATCCCCCGGATCCCGGAGATGGAGGAAGGCCGAGCCTCCCGCCATGTGGAAGGTGGCCCTCCACTCCCCCCGGTCCCGTCGGTCCTCCATGAGCCCGGCCTCCACCAGCCAGACGTTGGGGGCCACCTCGGTGTGGATGTCCGAGAATCCATGGTCCCCCGTGATGACGAAGGCGGTGCGCTCCAGCATGCCGGCCTCCTCCGCCGCCTCCACGATCCGGGCGATCCCCCGGTCCACCGCCTGCACCGCCCGCTCCACCATCACATGCTCCCGACCGTAGGAATGCTGATGGGAGTCGGTGGTGGTGAAGTGGACCAGGAGGAGGTCCGGACGGTGGGTCCGGAGGGTGTAGGCCGCCATGGCCCCCATCCGGTCGGCCCTGGAGAGCCAGGCGGCCCTGAAGGAGTCGTCCAGGGGACCCACCGCGTTCTCCTCCAGCTCCGCCAGGAAGTCCCGGGTGCTTCTGGCCCGGAGGGCCGCCGTCCGATCGCTGTTGTCCAGCGGCCAGATCTCCGGGAGGTTCCAGTCGATGGGCGCCCCCACCGTCACCGGCCACCAGAGTGCCCCGCTGGTGCCCCCCACCTCGTGCACGGCGTCCCACAGGGTGGGGGTGGTGAGGTAGGACGACTCCCAGTACCAGCGCCCCGTGGAGCCCCCCGGCTCGAAGGGGGCGTTGTAGAAGATGCCGTGGCGGGCCGGAAGGGCCCCCGTGACGATGGTGGTGTGGGAAGGGTAGGTCACGGTGGGATGCACACCCCTGACCCCCCGGGCGTGGGCCCCTTCCCGGGCCATCTCCCGCATGGTGACGGCGGGCCAACGGGATTCCAGGTAGAAGTCCGGGCGAAGCCCGTCCACGGAGATCAGCACCACATGGTCGGCCGGGGGCAGGGGGGACCGCTCCTGCCCTGAAGCCACAGCCGGCGCCAGGAGGCCGGCAAGGAGGGGGAGGAGCATCGTCCCAGCCGCAGAGAACCGCATCCCGCGGCCCCTCATCGGTCCACCCCCGCCGCCAGCACGGGCGCGGAATAGCTCCGGCCAAACCGATCCACCACCCGCACGGTAAGCTCCCCGGCCCCCTCCGGAACCGGCGCGAAGAACATGTGGCGGGTGGGGTACGGGTCCACCCACCCACGCCCGGCGGGGATATCCGGCCCCCCGTAGAACTCCATGGCCAGGGGGTCCACCGCCACCCGCCCGGCCATCGCTCCCCGGCGGTCGGAGCCGTCGTGGAGCTCCACCACCCAGGACGGGTCCCAGTTCCAGACGTTGGCCGCCACCTCATCCGGCGCCTCGGGGACGCTCCCCCTGGCATAGGTCCGGAGCTGATGGTCCGCCGTGTGGCCCGTGGACTTGTAGCGCCACCTGATCTCCTCCCCCCGGGCCTCATAGACGGCGTAGCCGTTGGGGGTGCCATCGCCGGCAATGGGGCCGTTCCACCAGGCACCGCAAACCGTGCCACAGATGTGCCCATGGGTCCCCTGCTCGAACACGTGCTCCTGGTCGTGGGTGTGCCCCGACAGGAAATGGGTGGGGAAGCGCTCCACCATCCGGTACAGGAAGTCCCGGTTGGCCACTGAGCCCCCCAGGGTGGGGCGGGCCGCACCCTGCCGGATATTCCGGGTCCCCTCCACCGGGATGTGCAGGGAGATCACCACCGGCATTCCCGGCTCCACCCGGGCCAGATCCGCCTCCAGCCAGTCCAACTGGTCCTGGTCCAGGTAGCCCACGTAGCCGGCGGAGTGCCAGAACACGTCATCCAGCACCACGTAGTGCACCCGCCCCCGGTTGAACGAGTAGTAGGGGGGGCCGAAGTGGTCCCGGAAGGTCCGGGTGGAGGAGTCGTCGGTGGGGCCGTCAAAGTCCAGGTCGTGGTTCCCCACCACCTGGAACGCCGGAATCCCCAGCCGCTGCACCGCCTGCTCGTAGCGGGGGAAGAGGCTCAACTCATCGTTGACGATGTCGCCGCAGGCAATGGCCAGGATCTCGGTGTCCCCCAGCCCCCGGATCGTCTCCTCCAGGTCCGGAACCGTCTGCCCATGGAAGAGGGCCATCTCCGCCTCGTCGCGGGTCTGGATGTCCGCCAGCACGATTGTGGCATGGTTCTCGTCGCTTCCGGCCAGCCTCTCCAGGTCGAAGGTGGCCGTCATCTCGTCCCGGGGGCCGGGGGCCATGGGACGGTAGAAGCGGGCGGTGCCGGTGGGGTTCACGGGGATCCGGTAACCCGACGGGACCGACATGAACACGTGGCTCCTGCCTGAGTCGGAGACGAAGTCGAAGCGACCGTCCCGGTCGGTGTCCACCACCCGGAGGCCGTCGGACACCGCCACCCCGGCCACACCCCGTCCCCCGGCCCGGACCGCTCCCCGGACCCGGACGGGGCGGCGCAGGATGAGGGGTGCCTGCCAGGGGTGGTAGGGATCGGCCAGGATCCGGCCGGGAAGGAAGGTGCTCAGGGCGCCCAGGGCACCGGCATGACGGAGGAAGCTCCGCCGGGTCAACCGGGGGGATGAAGAATCGAACATGGACCATTCCGTTCAGGGGGTCTGCCCGGGAGGGCGAAACGCGGGATTGGACCCGCTCCGGATGATCGCATGTCCCGGGGAAGAAACCGTGAACGGAGCGTAACGGAGGGGTAGCGGGCGGGACTCAGAGCCGGTCCATCCAGTATCCGGGCCTCTGCCGCTGGTGAGCGAAGGCCACCACCACCGGTGCACCTTCAACCAGCCGGTAGACAACCACGAATGGGAACCGGGACAGAAGAAGGCGTCGGGTTCCGGCGGCTGCGGGACCTCCTGACTCCGGGTTGGTCCCCAGGAGCAGCGCAACACGATCGAGGTCCGCGATGAGTTCCGTTCCGAGCCCCACGGACTGGGCCTCGTAGTATTCGACCGCTCGATAGAATCCCCCGGCGGCTTCTTCGTCGAAGCGAAGGCTCACGACCCGCCGATCAGACGCCTGGCCTTCTGGAACACATCCTCGGCCGGAACAAGGGTTGCCTCCCCGGCCTCGATCCTGGCCACCCGCCGGGCGATCTCCTCATCCCATGCCGCCTCAACGTCGGGATCCTGATCGAGGCTCTCGATCAGCCGCTTTGCCAGCCGCGCCCGATCTCCGGCCGGAAGGCCGAGAACGGCCAGTTCAAGCTCTTCAGCAACCGTACGCATCCAGTCCTCCATCTCTCGGGAATCGAAGGTCTCTTCTACACCAGCGTTCCGTTCCGGCTCCAGACGCACGATGCCGCCTGAAGCTAGCCGTACGGTGGGAGTACGTCAGGTGTCTTTCGGGCCCCTGGCATGTCAGCCTGGAACCTGTGGGCCGGGATGCTCCGCATACTGCTCCTCGCTCCCCCCAACCCCTTGAACCACCCCCCGCCCCTCCCCATATTCCAACTGCGCGCCAGCGACGCGTCCCGGCATCTTGTGACGATTGCCTCCGGGTCACCAAAAGGCTAAACCGTCGGGAGGGTCCCGCGCGGTTCGTCCGCGCTGGGACCCTTTTCGTTTTGCTGATTCTCAAACTGTCCAGAGGGCGCGAGAGACCCGGCTCGCCGACCGCCCGGCAACCTCCATCCCATGGCAAGGTGCCACATCCGGCCCCGAAACGGGGGGAGACAGGACCATGACGCCCAATCGCAATCGCAACTCATCCGTTCCCACACTGCCGGCCCCTTCCAGGGAGGTCCGGGGTGAGGCGCTGGAGCGCGCCCACCGCCTGGCCGACGGCCTCTTCCCACACCAGGTGGAGGGGGTGGCCTTCCTCCTGGGGCGGCGGCGGAGCATCCTGGCCGACGACATGGGGCTGGGAAAGACCCGGCAGTCCATCCTGGCCCTGGCGGAGAGTGCGCCGGACGGGCCCTGGCTGGTGGTGTGCCCGGCCTCGGTGAAGCGGAACTGGGAGCGGGAGATCCAGGCGGTCCGGGGAAGGGACCCGGTGGCGGTGGTGGGTCCCGGAGCGCCGCCGCACAGAGGCTGGCGGGGGTGGGTGGTGGTGAACTACGACATCCTGGGGCGCCATGAGACGGCGCTGGCGGCGCTCCCCTGGGGGGGTGTGGTCTTCGATGAGGCCCACTACCTGAAGAACCACACCTCCACCCGCTCGAAGCTGGCCCGGCGCCTGGTGGACCGGGTTCCCGCTGCCGCCATCCACTGCCTCACCGGGACCCCCCTCACCAACCGCCCCCGGGATCTCTTCCCGCTGCTGCAGGTGGTGAAGCACCCCATGGCCCGGAGCTTCCTCTCCTTCGCGAAGCGCTACTGCGCAGCCGAGCACAACGGATTCGGTTGGGTGACCGACGGAGCCTCCAACCTGGAGGAGCTCCGGGTGCAGCTCTACGGCGTCCTCCTGCGCCGGAGCAAGGACGATGTGCTGGATCTCCCTCCCAAGCTCCGCACCTGGCTCCCGGTTCCGGTGGCGCCCGGGACGGGGCGACGGGAGATGCGCCGCGTCCTGGAGCTGCTCCTCTCCCGGGGGCAGGACCGGACCCGGCTCCTCTCGCAGTTGACCGGGGCCCGGCACCAGCTCTCGAAGGCCAAGACCTCCTCCACCATCGGCTTCGTGGAGGGCGCCGTGGCCCAGGGGGAGAAGGTCATCGTGTTCTGCAGCTTCGACGAGCCCGCCCGGACCATCGCGGACCACTTCGGCGAAGCGGCGGTCCTGCTCACGGGATCCACCCCCGCGGGCCGGCGGCAGGCGCTTGTGGACCGGTTCCAGGAGGAGGACGGGACCCGGGTGTTCGTGGCGAACCTGGTGGCCGGGGGGGTGGGGATCACCCTCACCGCCGGGTCCCAGGTGGTGTTCAACGACCTGGACTGGGTGCCCGCCAACCACTGGCAGGCGGAGGACCGGGCGTACCGGATCGGCCAGACCCGCACCGTGAACGTCACCTACATGGTGGCAGAGGACACCGTGGACGAATTCGTCCGGAACGCCCTCGCCGTGAAGGGGGCCCTCATCGAGTCGATCATCGAGGGAAAGGCCGGCGAGCTGCTGGACGGGGACCTCCTCTCCGAGTTGGAGCGCCTGATGGGCGGTCTCTCCCCCCGGGTCGCCACCCTGGCGGACGACGAGAGCGGTGAGGATCCCGTGGATCGGCTGCTCCGGGAGGTGGCCCAGGCCGTGGAGGCACAGGAACAGGAAGCCGCCGGAAAGGTCGCCGACGGGGCGCGGCGCTCCCGCCTCTCCACACAGGCGATCCAGGAGCTGGCCCGGGTTCTCACCGGGAGCACCGTGACCCGGTACCGGGCGGTGAGCAATTCGAAGCCGGGAGCCTTCTACACCCTGGAGGTGGAGCAGGGGGATGTGGCCTGCTCCTGCCCCGGCTTCACGTACCGGGGCACCTGCTCCCACGCCCGGACCCTGAAGGGAGCGCTGGCAGCAGGGAAGAAACTTCCGGCGGGGGTGGTGCGAGAGGGGGGGTGAGAGGGGGTGCTGGGTCCCCGGAGCGGCCGTCGGAGCCGCTCCGGGGCTCCCATCACCATTGGCCATCCAGCACGGTCAGTCCTACCTTTGCCTTCCCCCCAGTTCGCGCCATCCTCCACCCCGGAGACCTGTCATGCCAGGCGCCAGACCGCTCACCCTCGCCCTCGTTTCGCTCCTCCTCCTCGCAGGCCCCGGGCGGGCGGATGCCCAGGTCGCGACCTCCGCCGAACCCTTCAAGGTGGGGACCTTCGAAATCCACGGAGAGCAGACCCTGGGGCTCGTCCTCCGGGACGCCCTGATCGTGGACATCGCGGCAGCCAATCGCGCCCTGGAGCTGCGGCCGGAGTACGTGACCGTCCCCATGCCCGAGGACATGCTGGAGTTGATCGGGCAGTACGAGTACGGTCTCAAGTACCGACTGTACGAGATCGTGAATGACCTCGTGGAGGGCGATCGGCTGTCGGGGGAGGGGCGCCCGGCGTGGGTCCATGACGTGGCGGCCGTGGACATCCTGGCCCCCATCCTGTACCCCAGCAAGATCATGAACGCCGCGGTGAACTTCTACACGCATGCGTGCGAGGGGTGCACCCAGGAGGAGCTGGACGCCCGGATCCGGGAGCGGCAGGAGAACCGGGGGGTCCCGTACCTCTTCCTCAAGCCCGCCCGGGGGGCCGTCATCGGACACGGAGAGGACATCATCATGCCCTTCGGGCGGGACGAGATCGAGTACGAGGTGGAGCTGGCCATCGTGTTCGGTCGGACGGGGAAGTACATCGCCGCCCGGGACGCCTACGACCACGTGTTCGGCTACATGGTGGCCATGGACATCTCCGACCGGGGCGGGCGGCCGCCGGGGGGGTACAGTGCCGGGTCCGACTGGTTTGTGGGAAAGGGGCGGGACACCTTCGCTCCCCAGGGCCCCTGGATCGTGCCGAAGGAGTTCTACGGCGACCCCATGGAGGAGCTGCTCCAGCAGACCGTGGTGGACGGCATCACGGTGCAGCAGGCCCGGGCCGGCGACATGATCCACTCCATCCCCGAGCTCATCGAATACGCGTCGTCCCTCATGACCGTGTTCCCCGGGGACGTCCTGCAGAGCGGTACATCCGGGGGGACCGGCGCAGGGCGCGTCCAGCGGGCCACTGGATCCGGGTACCTGGTGGACGGTGAGACGCTGGAGGCCACCATCCAGGGAATCGGGACGCTGACCCACAGGGTGGTGCGGGAGCAGGGTGTGCCCGAGGGGCTTTCGGGGGCGCAGCTTCCGCCGACGCGGAGCTATCGGCGGTAGGGGGGGGCGGCTCCATGGGGGAGCCTTCTCCGGCGGGGCCGTGGGTCGGGAAGGTGACCCCTGCTCACACCCGTCCAGCCACTCCTCTTCTTGACGATCTCACACAATGACCTAGCTTGTACATGGCATAAAAACCTACCGTTCGCATGACTGGATACCCTTCCCGTCATGTTCGCATCTACCCACCGGAGAGCCGCGTACCGTGGCATCCCGCCCCGTCGGCCCTGCGCAGCGGCGCCTCGCGGATGCACTCCGAGCCCTCAAGCGACGGCAGGACCGGGGGCAGACGGTCTTCCGTTCGGCCGAGCTCGAGCGACGCGACCGGGAGGCCCTGGTGCGCGCAGGATTCCTCCGGCCGGTGGTCAAGGGCTGGTATCTCGCCGGGCGTCCGGGGGACGCCCCCGGGGACACCACAGCCTGGTTCGCCTCCTTCCGGGACTTCGTGGCCGGGTACTGCAGTGCCCGATTCGGAGAAGCGTGGCACCTCGCACCCGCCCTCTGCATGCAGGTGCATGCCGGAGCCAGCGTTCTGCCGCGGCAGATCGTGGTCCACGCGCCCAGGGGGAACAACAGCGTGTTGGAGCTTCCCGCCGGTTGTTCGCTCCTCGACTACCGTGCGAAGGACTTCCCCCCTGCCGATCAGGTCGAGTTCCATGGCGGGCTGCGGGTTCTGACCCTCCCCGCATCTCTCGTCCGGGTCCCGGAACAGTTCTTTCGCACCTACCCCACCGATGCGCAGGTCGCCCTGATCGCTCTGCGCGATGGATCAGCGCTCAACCGGGCACTTCTGGACGGCGGACACAGCGTGGTGGCCGGCCGCCTCGCAGGCGCCTTCCGGGCCATCGGGCGCCCCGAACCTGCCGATGATCTCCTGGCCACCATGCGTGCGGCGGGCTACACGGTTCAGGAGTCGAACCCGTTCCTCGCCGACCCACCCCGGCTGGGGGCCAGATACGCTGCATCGCCCACCGTGAGTCGCCTTCAGTTGCTCTGGGCCTCCATGCGGGAGGAGGTCCTCCGCGCCTTCCCCGAGGAACCGGGACGTCCTGCGAACATCGGTGCGTACCTTGCCGACGTCCGGGAGGTCTATGCCGAAGACGCGTACCACTCGCTCTCCATCGAGGGCTATCGCGTCAACGACGAGATGATCCAGCGGGTCGCCACCGGAGAATGGGATCCGGAGCAGCATGCCGAGGACGCCGATGCCCGGAACGCCCTGGCCGCGCATGGCTACTGGAGGGCCTTCGAGGCCGTTCAGCTGTCGCTTCGACGGGTCCTGTCCGGAGAGAACCCCGGGAGCGTGGTCCGGGCGGACCATGGGAACTGGTACCGTGCGCTGTTTGGTCCGGCTGTCGAGGCGGGGATCCTGGCCCCCACGGACCTTGCCGGCTACCGAAGCGCTGCGGTGTACATCAGAGGCTCGATGCATGTGCCACCGGCGCGCGAAGCCGTGCCCGACCTCATGCAGGCGCTGTTCGATCTCCTGGCCGAGGAGCCGTCGGCGGTGGTCCGCGCCGTCCTCGGGCACTTCTTCTTCGGCTTCATCCATCCCTACATGGACGGGAACGGACGCATGGCCCGGTTCCTGATGAATGCCATGCTCGCCTCCGGGGGATACCGCTGGACCGTGATCCGGGTCGACCGTCGGGACGGCTACATGGCCGCATTGGAAGCCGCCAGCGCGGGCGGGGACAGCGGACCGTTTGCCGGGTTCATCGCGGAGCTGCTACACGAGAGGGATGGCGCTTGAGGCGTCAGGGTGGCCTTGCCCGATGTCGTGGTCGCCCTCCACCTCGCCCTTCGGCCAGAGGACGGGTACGAATCCATCGCGGACCTGCTGGGCATCGGCCTCGGCTCGGGCCACCGCTCTGTCCAGCGTCTCAAGTCAGCAAGGCTCGTCATGCCCCACCGACGGGCAGTGAATCGCAAGCCTCTTCTGGATTTCCTCCTGTACGGGGCTCCCTTCGCCTTCTATCCCGTCCTTGGCCCGTGGACGCCCTTCGAGTTGGCCGCGCACGGGAGCGGCGCCTCGCGAAGGAACTCCTCGAGGCCAGGCTCCGGGAGGGCTCAGTGCCATGAGGTCCAACATCCCCCGCCCCCATCCAACCGGCGGTCAGCTACCTCAGGAATCCGGTCTCGCGGAGGAAGGGCAATACCCAACCCCACACCTCCCGCGCCGCCTGGAGATCCTGGTCGTAGGTGACCCGGGTCGGATGTTGCTCCGGGAACCCCTCGTTGATGTATGGCGAGTCTGCCTGGAGAATCCTGGCGCGTTCGAGGGGGCCCGCCTGCCGGAAGCGTCTCCTCATTTCGGCGGTCACGGGGGGCCGCCGCCAGTGGACCCCGCCCACGCCGCCATGGGTGCCGAAGAACAGACTCTCGGTGTACTCGGTGGTGGCAGCGTCGTCGGGCTCGGTTCCACAGTTCGAGAAGCTGCGCCGGGACCAGGAGGACGGCGACCGTCGGGCGTGCCGCACCCGGGCCACGTTGTCGGGGATGGTGTCGGTACCGGTCAGGAGTGACCGATCCACCGCGTCGAAGAGCATCATGGCCGACACGGGGATCCCCAGGGCCCCGAGGCGGCGGGCCACGGCAATCACCCCTGCCGCCCCGCGGCTGTAGCCCGTGAGGAGGACCGGCGCGTCCTGATGCCGCCCGGAGCGGTTCAGCCGGATGAAGGTGACCGCGTTGTCTACAATCCACCCCATGTCCATGCCATCGGCCGCGGGGCCACGCACGTAGCGCTTCAGGCTGTCCGGGGCAGGCGACTGACGACAGATGTAGCTGACGAAGCTGTTCCGCATCTGGGACCGGTACTCGTCATTCCCAAGAGGACCCGTACCGTCGATTCCGAGCAGAATGGTCATCGGGTATCCCGCTCCCCGGAGCCAGAGATCCTGGGGGGCGGGCTGGATCGGAGTTTCAAATGGCCTCCATGGATGAATCTGGCCGAGCAACTGCCGAAGAGTCGGTCCTGGCGGGGGCGGTGGTGAAGCTGGGTAGTCCCCCCTCCAGTCTGCCGTCCCCGCTACCCTCCCCCCGCCGCCACTCCCGGCCGCACCCTGACCCGATCGTAGGTGAAGAGCTCCACCAGGAGCCCCCCGGGCCCATCGCGGTGGAAGTCAACCTCCCAGGTGCCGTTGACCGCCTCGTGGCTGAAGGACTGGACCTGGACCGGGGCTTCGCCCGGAGCGGGGGTGAAGTCCTTCCGGAACACCGTGCCGTCGGGGGCGGTGGCGGTGATGCTGTACTCTCCGGGTTCGTCCTGGAATCCCACGTTCCAGAGGACGAGGGAGAGGCTTCCGTGACTTCCCTGGGTGTCTACGTCGACGACGTTCGTGGGCGCCGCAGAGCCCACCTCGTGGTGCGCTGCTCCCTGGGGTGGTGACTCCATCATCCCCAACCGGATCCCCGAGAAGGACATGACCTCGCCGGGATAGTCGAACCCGTGTCCCGTGACCCGGAAGTTCAGGCTGAGGGCGTCTTCCCTGAACTCCGTGATCATCCCCATGTCGGCATCGTAGGTGAGCTCGATGCGCTCCCGCTCCCCGGTCATGACCACCCAGGCGCGGTTCCCCTCCACCCGGACCACCTCGGCCTCCACCATCCGACCATGGAAGTCCGCCGACCAGGTGCGCCCGAGTTCCAGGGGGAACCGGAGGGCCTCGAAGTCGTCCCACATGACCCGCCAGGCGAAGGTGGCCAGGTCCAGGTCACCCAGAGGGGGGATGTGGACCAGCAGGAAGTCATCGGTGAACTCGTCCGGGGGGATCCCGATCACCGCCCGGTCCCCAGACCGCTCCGTGACGACCAGGGTGGTAGGGATGACCACGCCCACCAGCGTCGGATCCACCTCCACCGTCCACCATTCCCCGACCTGCAGGTCCGGGGGTGACTGCAGACTCCGTCCGGTTGCCTCTGCCGTGCCAGCGGGGCCCCGGGCACTCCCCTCCCCGGACTCCGCAGCAGGGGCGCAGGCCGTCAGGAACGGGGCCAGCGCCAGTGCCAGTAAGGGGAGGACGGGGCTTCCAGGGGGTTCGGTGGCGGGCATGGTCCGTACCTCGGGAGGTGGATGCTTGGAGGGGGCCAACCAAGATGCCCGGGTTATGCCGGGACCCGCCAGGGTGGAGGGGGGCGGGGGGGGACACGTCAGGATCCACGGAAGTGCTTCTTCGAATACGCTTCGTCGCTCATGGCCGTGTTCCAGGGGGACGTCCTCCAGAACGGCACCTCGGGCGTGCGAGGCCCCTTCACACATGGCGTCGAGCTCACTGTTGAGCTACGTTCATGGTTCGTGAACCTTGAACCCTCCGCGATCCGATGAGCTTCTCTCAGGTTTCCCTTCGGCCCCACGACATCTGCGTTGCACTCCAACTGGTGCTGACGCCCGATTTCTCCTATCGGGATCTGGCTCGGGATGTGGGCCTGAGCCTGGGAGAGGCGCACAACTCGGTGAAGCGCCTGCAGCAGGCCCGTCTCTTCATCGCCGATCTCGGAAAGGTACACGTCCCGGCACTCCTGGAGTTGCTCGTCCACGGGGTTCCGTACGTCTTCCCTGGTCAGCTCGGGCCGGACACCCAGGGAGTCCCCACCGCCCATTCCGGTCCCGCGCTGGCCGATCAGATTTCCAGCGCCGATGCCACGGTCTGGCCCCATATCGATGGCGAGGTGCGGGGACAGTCCCTGGTTCCCCTGTGTGCCTCGGCTCCTGATCTGGCCAGGCGCAATCAGGACCTCTACCGGTGGCTCACCCTCGTGGATGCCCTGCGAGTCGGACGAGCCCGTGAGCGGAGGCTTGCCGATGAGATTCTCCGCCGGGAGATCCGGCAGGGAGGGACCGGTGCGTGATGCTGCCTCGCTCAATCGGACCGTGCTCCTGACCGTGGCACGACGGATCAAGCCCCTTCTGGAAGATGTGGTCTTCGTGGGAGGGCAGGTCACGGAGCTTCTGATCACCTCCCGGGGAGTCACCCGGGTCCGACCGACCACAGACGTCGACATCGTCGTCCGGGCATCAACCCGGCTCAGGTACAGGGAAGTCGAAGTCAGGCTACGTCGACTGGGTCTGAAGAACGATGTGCGGGAGGGAGCGCCGATCTGCCGCTGGGTCACGCCAGAAGACTTCGTGTTGGACGTGATGCCCGACAGCAGTGAAGTCCTGGGATTCGCGAATCCCTGGTATGGGGCCGCTCTCGCTCATGCGGCACCCTTCGACCTGGGGGAGGGACTGGTGATCCTGATCCCCAGTGCACCGGTGTTCCTGGCAACCAAATGGGAGGCCTTCGCGAACCGCGGAAACCAGGACCTACTCGCCAGCCATGACCTGGAGGACGTGATCAGCGTCCTGGCCGGTCGCGCAGAAGTAGTGGCCGAAGTGGCGGCCTCGCCACAACCTCTCCGCGACTACCTGGCCCGGCAGGCACGGGAGTTCCTTTCTGAGGCCGATTCAGCCTATGCGGTCCAGGGTGCGTTGCCGGACGCCGAGCGGACTCCGGGGCTGGCGGCCCGGACGCTGAAACGGATGGGGGAGCTGGCGAACCTCGACGGGAGATGAAGGCGACCGAACCGGCCATGCCTTCCTTGCCGCCCAACCATCGCACAACGGCGACCCCGGACCAGCCACCCCCCCAAACACCGAAGCCCCGCCAGGTCGTAAAACCTTGCAGGGCTTCGCTTTCCCACCAGTGGAGCCAATCGGGATCGAACCGATGACCTCCTGCTTGCAAAGCAGGCGCTCTCCCAACTGAGCTATGGCCCCTGAGCCCCCAAGATAAGCAGGGAAGCCCCGGAGCGGGAGCGGGGGGCGGGAGTCTTCGCCCCACTCCCGGGGCCACCCCGCCCCCCACCGCCCATCCCCACCCTACTCCCCCGCCCCCTCCCCCTCCGGCACCCGTACGCCCCCCCCTCCCTTCCCGCCCCGCATCTCCTTCAGCGGCGCCACGGGCAAGAAGGGGGGAATCTCCATGCGCCGGTACCCCGACGGCGAGGCCAGGTAGAAGCACCCTCCACCCTCCTCCCGGGCGTTGAAGAGGGCCCGGTCCGCCGCCGACAGGAGCAGGTCCGGCGAGCTCCAGCCGTCCCGGTACGTGGCCACCCCTCCGCTCACCGCCATGATCCCCCGGGGGGTGGGGCGCTCCTGGACCTCGTGGAGGATCCGGGCGATGAAGTGACCGGCCCCCCGGGCATCTGCCCCCCACAGCACCGAGAGGAACTCCTCGGCACCGAAGCGGGCGCCTACGTCGGTCCCCCGGGTGGAGTCCTTCAGGACCTCCCCGAAACTCCGCAGGAGCCTCTCCCCCTCCGCCTCCCCCTGCTCCTCCACAAACCGCTGGAACCCATCCAGGTGGAAGATGACCACGCTCAGCGCCTGCCCCCGCTCCGCCGCCGCCGCCACCCGGTCCAGCACCACCCGGGCGTGCCGCCGGTTGGGCAACTCGGTGAGGGGGTCGGTGAGGGCCATGATCTCCGCCGCCCGCCGCTCCCGGTGGAGCAGCTCCGCCAGCCACCCGATCCCCAACCCCACCAGGAGGAACACCATCACGACGCCCAGGAGCAGCGTCCAGTTCGGGGTCTGGATCCCTGTGGCCAGCACCACCACCTGGGTGATGGAGAGAACCGCCATCCCCAGCGCCAGCGCCAGCGACGCCCCCTGCCAGCCCCGGTAGTACGTGAGGAGGAAGGCGGGGACCAGGGCGGTGAGCCAGATGAGGATCCCCACCTGCTCCCCGGTCCACTCCGGGAAGACCAGCACCCCGGCCACCGGAACCATGAGCGCGGCAATGGAGAGCCCCAGCGCCCGGAGCGGAAGGGGTCGGACAGGTGGCGCAAAGACCTTCAACACGATCTCCGGGGGGAGCGTGGTGGCACAAGGACGGGTCGGGATGCCCCAACTCTACATGGAGCCGGCCCCCACCGCACCACCCCCGTCTCAGTCCGGCTTGTCCTTCCCCAGGAACATCCCCGCCAGCACCCCCACGATGGAGATGGCCAGGCTCCCCAGCAGCGCCGCCACAAACCCCTCTACCGCCAGCCGATCGGTGAACCGCGCGGTGAGGAGGAGCATGGCGGCATTGATGACGAAGCTCAGGAGCCCCAGGGTCACCACCAGGAATGGGAAGGAGAGGATGACCACAACGGGCTTGATGAGGGCGTTCACGAGCCCGAACACCAAGGCCACCACCAGGACGTCCGTGAAGCCCGGGGCAAGCTGGATCCCATCCACCAGGTTCGCTGCCACCACCAGCCCCAGGGCATTCACCAGGAGGCGCACCAGCAGGTTCCGCATCTTCATGGAGTTCCTCTCCGAAGTGGATGTGGGGGGTGGCTGCGGCCCGACCCCGGACACGGGGAGCCGGACCAACCGTCGTGAACCCACCCCCGCTCCCCGGGTACCGGCCGAACGTCGCGCCCACCATTCGTCGGTACCCCCGTCCCCTCTGGTCCCACCCTTCACCGTCCTCACCCGGATCCCCGCCATGCCCCAGCGCCGCATCCCCCCCCAGCCCCGCCCGGAGGCGGTCTGGGCCCACCCCCCCCCCCCCG
>Ga0076930_100703_pt1 | contig 26671 bp, 27 predicted proteins | sample HotLakConsoUCCRE_FD_71149 | JGI IMG/M metagenome (GOLD analysis project Ga0076930, IMG submission 71149) | Hypersaline microbial mat communities from Hot Lake, Washington, USA - Hot Lake Consortium UCC-RE (version 3) (version 3) ...
CGGCGTGACGCAGTTCACCTACTACCGGTGGCGCAAGGAGTTCGGCGGCCTGAAGGCCGACCAGGTGAAGCGGCTGAAGGAGTTGGAGAAAGAGAACGAGCGGCTTCGGAAGGCGGTCTCCGACCTGACGCTGGAGAAGCTGATCCTGCGGGAGGCCGCCTCGGGAAACTTCTGAGCCCCGCCCGCCGCCGTGCCTGTATCGACCACGTCCGGAAGAAGTTCCAGGTGTCGGAACGGTTCGCCTGTCGCGTGCTCGGGCAGCATCGCTCGACGCAACGGAAGGTGCCGCGCGGAGGGTGATGCTCCGGTCCGTATCTGGGACTTGTTCAAGGATGGGTTCAAGTTAGTGTTCCAGCACCCCCGGCGCTCCAATCTGACCGCCACCGGGTTCCGTGTCTTCACAACGACAGAAGGTTGTCGTTGACCTTCAAACTTTAGCGTTATAGCAATTTGGAGATTCCGTGTCTCAGGCCGGCCTTGCGCCGCATGGAGCGTTCATGAAGATCACGTCGGTCGAGACCTTCGTCTGCAATGCCGTGATGAGGAACTGGATATTCGTCCGCGTTGAAACCGACCAGCCGGGCCTCTACGGCTGGGGAGAGGCGACGCTCGAATGGCACACGCGCTCGGTCGTCGGCGCTATTGAGGATCTGGCTGAGCTGCTCATCGGCGAGGACCCGCTTCGGATCGAACATCTCTGGCAGATGATGTTCCGTCAGCATTTCTGGCACGGAGCAGGGATCACACGCGCCACCGCGATCTCGGGGATCGACCTGGCGCTCTGGGACATCGCCGGCAAGCATTTCGGCGTGCCCTGTCACCGCCTTATGGGCGGCCCCGTACGCGACCATATCCGTCTCTACTGCCATCTGGGCGGCGGCAAGATGGCCGACTTCTACGAAACCCCGGTCGAGAATGCCGACCGCTTCGCCGAACTGGCCCTTGCCGCGGTCGAGGATGGATACAGCGCCTTCAAGTCGATGGCGATCCCGCCCACCAAGGTGTCGGAAGGCAACCGTCCCATCCGCGCGGCGGCCCGCGCCGTCGAGGCGATGCGCATGGCGGTGGGCGAGGACGTCGACATCATGGTCGACGGCCATGCGCGCCAGTCTCCGGGGATGGGGCGCCGCTTTGCCGAGGCTCTCGAGCCCTACGGTCTCTACTTCCTCGAGGAAGCCTGCTGGCCCGAGAACCTCTCGGGGCTCGCCGATATCCGCGCGCGCGTCTCGACGCCAATCGCCACGGGCGAGCGGCTGACATCGCTCGCGCAGTTCCACCAGCTGTTCGAGGCCGGAGGCTGCGACATCGCCCAGCCCGACATCACCCATTGCGGCGGCCTCACCGCCGCGCGCAAGATCGCTGCGCTGGCCGAGGTTCACCGCATCGCGCTGGCGCCGCACAACCCGCAAGGGCCCGTCAGCACTGCGGCGTCGCTGGAATTCGGCTTCTCGCAGCCCGACTACATCATCTGCGAGACCGTCTCGAACGACGTACCCTGGCGAGACGAGATTGTGACCGGCGCGCATCGCGTAGACCCAGCTACCCGGCGTGCCTTCCCAGGCACTGCGCCTGGCCTCGGGGTCGAGCTGGACGTCGCAGCCATTGCCCGTCATCCGTTCAAGCAGGAGGCGCCGCAGCGGGTTTTCTACGAGGACGGCGCGGTGGGCGACTGGTGAGCGCAACAGCGAGGAGCACGAAATGTCCACTCGAACGGTCCCTACGGCGCCGCTGGAGCAGCACGAATTTACTGGCCTGATCGGTGTGGCCCGGGTCTGCATCGACCCGCCGGAGGGCATGTATGCCCGGACATGGGGCAGTGCCTCCCACGACATCGCCGACGGGCAGCACCGTCCGCTCTATGCCACGGCGCTGGCGGTCTCCGACGGCTCCTCCGGCGGCATCCTGTGGTTCCTGACCGCCGACCTGATGGTGTGGATGTCGAAGGACGACGAGGCCGGCATCCGGGAGCCGCTCGAGCGCGAACTCGGTTGCGCCCCGGGCACCCTGATCATGCACCTGTCGCACAGCCACGGCGCGCCCTTCTCGGATCCGGCGCGGGCCGACGCGCCCGGCGGCCACCTGATCGCGGTGTGGCGCGAGGCGCTGGTGGCTGCCTGCCGCGAGGCCCTCGCCGAGGCGCGCGCGGCGATGCGGCCCGCCGTGCTCGGCTGGTCGGTCGGGCGCTGCGGGCTCGCCTACAACCGGGACCTGCCCGACCCTGAGACCGGCGCGCTCCTCTGCGGCCTGAACCCCGAGCCCGCCGCCGACGACACGCTTCTGGTTGGCCGCGTCACCGATGCCGACGGCGCGGTGATGGCGGTGCTGGTCAACTACGCCTGCCACCCGACATCGACGGGGGGCGGCAACCGACTGATCTCACCCGACTATATCGGCGCCCTGCGCGAGCTCGTCGAGCGCGAGGCGGGCGGCATCTGCGTCTTCCTGCACGGCGCCGACGGGGAACTGACGCCACGCCGAAGCTTCGAGGACGACGTGGCGGCGGCAGACCAGAACGGGCGCGAACTTGGCTATGCGGCGATGGCGGTCCTGGCCGGCATGTTCCCGCCCGGCCAGCGGATGGAATTCGCCGGGCGCGAGGAATCGGGCACCGCGCTCGGCCGGTGGCGCTTCGCCCCGGTGCGACCCGATCCAAGGCTCGTGCCGCGGCACGAGGTGGTGCGGCTCGACGTTCGCAACGACCTGCCATCACTGGCCGAGCTTCGGTCGGCGCTCGACGCCGCGCCCGACGGTTTTGAGCGCGAGCGCGCCGCCCGGCGGCTGGCGATGCGCGAGAAGATCGGGGACGGCGCCACCTACGACATGCCGCTGGTGGCATGGCGGCTGGGCGGCGGCGTGATGATGGGCGCGCCCGTCGAGCTATACAGCGATTTCCAGATCCGGCTGCGCGCGCGCCATCCGGGCCTTCCCATCGCGGTGATGAACATCTGCAACGGCTATCTGGGTTATCTCCCGCCGCGCGAGGCGTATTCGCTCGACGTCTACCCGGTGCGCATCGCGCTCTTCGCCGCCGGCGGGGCCGAGCGCGCGCTCGACACCGCCAGCGCGATGATCGACGATCTGATGGCCCGCTAGCGGGCCGCGGGGTCAGGCCGGGTCGAGGATCCTGCCCACGACGACCACCTGTTGCCCCTGCCGCACGCGCGCGCCCCAGGCCTGCGCCACGACGATCCCGTCGACGCCGGCGCGGGCGGGCAATGGCGCCGTGTCGATACGCTCGAAATCGTGCACCAGCCCCACCGCCTCTCCGGCGGCCACTGCCGCCCCGCAATCGACCAGCGGCTCGTAATGCCCCGAGACCGGGCTGACCGTGAAGCAGGCCGCCTCGATCATCGAGACCATCCGCTGCGTGCCGTCCGCGGCATGGCCGAAGGGCGCCAGCCTGCCGGTCATCTGCCCGAGCCGCACCGCCGCGGCGAGGATGCCGTGCCTGGCATGGGCCACGCCCGCGCGGCTGACCCCGGCGCCCCAGCCGAGTTCCGAGCCGATGGTGATCTTGCCCAGACGCTCGGCCTCGCTGGTCAGGAGACCGGGCGTCTCGTTCTGGTAGGCGATGACCAGGGGCAGGCCGAAGCCGCGGGCGATCTCGGTCATCAGGGCCGACTGGGCGGCGTCCTCGACCAGATGGAAGCTGGTGCCGGGGGCGAAGCGCGCGACCTCGCCACCGGCGTGCAGGTCGATCACGGCGTGGACATGGGGCCAGATCGCCTCGCGCACGAAGCGGGCGATGCGGTAGGTGATCGTGCCCAGTGCTGCGGTCTGCCCCGCCCCTTCGACGAAGGCGCGGTTGAGGTTCGCGCCGTCGTCGGCGGCGGAATCGCGGGTGCCGCTCCGGAAGGCGGCGGGGTTGAGCACCGGGACGAGGATGATGCGGCCCGTGACCCGCGCCATGTCGAACTCGGCCATCAGGTGCTTGATCGCGATCGGTCCCTCGTATTCGTTGCCGTGGTTGGCGCCGAAGACCACGAGCCCCTCGCCGTCCTTCGCCTGCGGGCCGACCATCACCGTGAGCGGCACGAGGTGGCTGCCCCAGATGCTGTCGTGCTCGAGCGAGACCCAGTAGTCGCGGCGCCCGGGCGAGACGAGATCGAGCGCGGAGGGCGGAACGATCCTGCGGTTCATGTCCGTCTCCCTCATGCGGCCGCGACGCGGTGCGCAGCGATGAAGTCGCGGTCCACCGCGACGCCCGGTCCCGGCCCCTCCGGCACCGCGACCATGCCGTCCATGTCGAGCGTCATGGCGGCGGGCGCGATGCCCCGGGTCAGCGCACTCTGGCTCACGTTGAACTCGACGAAGCGCGCCCGGGGCAGGGTGGCGATGAAGTGCAGGCTGTAGGCGGTCAGAAGATGGGTCAGCCACGAATGGGGCACCACGTCTATGTTCGCCCGCTCGGCCGCGCGGGCGATGCGCAGCGCCACGGTAAGACCGCCGCAGCGCGACAGGTCAGGCTGGATCACGTCGACGCAGCCGCCTTCGATGAAGCGCTCGAACTCCCAGGTGGTGGCCAGCTGTTCGCCGGAGGCCAGCGGCACCGGGCTTTCGGCGCGGACGGCGGCGTACTCGTCGAACCGCTCGGGGTGGATGAAGTCCTCGACCCAGCCCACGCCGTATCCGGCGAGCCATTGGCACATCTCTATCGCCTCGCGGCGACTGCGCATGCGCTGCGGCCCCTTCCAGCCCGCGCCGTACCAGCCGGGATCGACCAGCAGGTGCCGGTCGGGCCCCAGCGCCTCGCGCGCGGCGGCCACGAGCTCGCGGTCGCGGCCCGGATCCTCGCCGAAGACGCCCCAGCCGAACTTCACCGCCCGGAACCCGAGGTCGGTGTACCGGCGGGCGGCGTCGGCCATCCCCTCGGGCGTCTCGCGGAAGAGCGTCGAGGCATAGGCCAAAACCCTCTCGCGCCGTCGCCCGCCCAGCACCTGCGCGAGGTTCATGCCCGCTGCCTGCGCCTTGATCGACCACAGGCAGTTGTCGATCGCCGAGATACACTGCATCGCCAGTCCGCGCCGGCCGTAATAGGCGCTGCCGACATAGAGCTTGTCCCACAGTCGATCGGTGTCGAGCGGATCCTCGCCTTCCAGGAGCCCGCCCAGCGTGCGGAAGCCCAGCGTGCCCATGCCCTGTCCGGCGATCACCGCGACGGCGGCGGGCGCCAGGGTCTCGACATCGGCCCAGCCTTCCAGCCCCTCGTCGGTGGCGACGCGCACCAGAAGCTGCCAGTCACCGTTGTCGCTGGCCTCCTCGCCGCCGGCGCCGGTGCTGTAGGCGCCGTCGCCGCGCAGCAGGATCGGCTCGACCTCAGTGATGCGCATCGGCGGGGCTCCCTTACGTGGGGGACGCGGCTTCCGGGCCGGCGTCGGTGAAGGTCTCGGCGAAGTGGCAAGCGACCTTGTGGCCTGGGCCCAGTCGGCGCAGTGGCGGACTTTCCCGGCGGCAGATGTCCTGGGCGAAGGCACAGCGCGGATGGAAGTGGCAGCCGGCCGGCGGGTTCAGGGGGCTCGGCAGTTCGCCCGGCAGGCGCTGGCGCGGGCGGCGCAGGCGCGGATGGTGGATCGGCACCGCCGCCATGAGCGCGCGCGTGTAGGGATGCAGCGGTAAAGTGAACAGGCGCTCGGTCGGCGCCGTCTCCACGATCCGGCCGAGGTACATCACCGCAATCCGGTCCGAGATGTGGCGCACCACCGCGAGGTCGTGGCCGATGAAGAGATAGCTGATCCCCATCTCGTCGCGGATGTCCTGCAACAGGTTGACCACCTGCGCCTGCACCGAGACGTCGAGCGCCGACACCGCCTCGTCGCAGACGACGAAGCGCGGGTTCGTGGCGATCGCGCGGGCGATGCCGATGCGCTGGCGCTGCCCACCCGAGAACTGGTGCGGGTAGCGGTGCCGGAAGCGCGATGGCAGTCCGACCTTGTCGAGAAGCTGCGCGGCGTGGCGCGACAACTCGGCTGAGGGCCGCGCGCCCTGGGAATAGAGGGGCTCGAGGATGATCTGCTCGACCGTCAGGCGCGGGTTCAGCGACGACACCGGGTCTTGGAAGATGATCTGAATGTCGCTGCGCATTTGCCGCAGGCGTTCGGGCGGCAGTGTCATCAGGTCTTCGCCCGCGAAGGTCAGGCGGCCGGCGGTCGGCTCGATTAGCTTCAGGATCAGCCGCCCCACCGTGGACTTGCCGCAGCCCGACTCGCCCACGAGGCCCAGCGTCTCGCGCTCGGCGATCGAGAACGACACGCCGTCGACGGCGCGCACGACGGGTTTGCGGCGCATCAGGATGTTCGAGCCGCCGAGCGTGAAGTGCTTGACCAGCCCCTCGACCTGCACGAGCGGCGCGCTCATGCCGCGTCCTCCCCGGCGAAGATGCAGGCGGCCCGCTGTCCACCCGGCAGCGCGCGCAAGATGGGACGCCCGGCGTCGCAGGCGGGCGCCGCCTTCGGGCAGCGCGGGGCGAAGAGGCAGCCGGGTGGCGGATCGGCGGGGTTCGGCATCGTGCCGGCGATGGTCGTCAGCCGTGCCGCGGCCTGCGCGAGGTTCGGCGTGCTGCGCAGGAGGCCGGCGGAATAGGGATGGCGCGGACCGTCGAACAGGGTGAAGACGTCGGCCTCTTCGGCGACGCGCCCCGAATACATCACCACGACGCGGTCGGCGGTCTCGGCCACCACGCCCATGTTGTGGGTGATGAGCAGGATCGCGGTCGAGAAGGTCTCCCGCAGTGTGCCCAGAAGGTCGAGCAGCTGCCCCTGGATCGTGACGTCGAGCGCGGTCGTCGGCTCGTCGGCGATCAGGAGGCGGGGCGAGCAGGACAGAGCGATGGCCACCATCACCCGCTGCCGCATGCCGCCGGAAAGCTGATGGGGGAAGTCGTCGAGCCGCTGCCGGGGCGACGGGATGCCCACGGAGGCGAGCAACTCCACCGCGCGCTCCCGTGCGGCGCGCTGGCCGATGCGCTCGTGCGCGCGGAGCGTCTCGACCAACTGCCGGCCGATGGAGAACACCGGGTTGAGCGAGGTCATCGGCTCCTGGAAGATCATGCCTATCTCGCGGCCCCTGACATTCCGCCACTGGCGGCGCGACAGCCGCATGACGTCGCGCCCGCCGAAGGCGATCCCGCCGGAGACATGGGCGGTGGTCGGCAGAAGGCCCATGGCGGCGAGCGCCGTGACGCTCTTGCCCGAGCCGCTTTCGCCGACGAGGCAGACGATCTCCCGCGGGGCGATGTCGAAGCTCACGCCGTCGACCGCGGGCAGCCGGCCGCTGCCGGGCGCGAAATCCACCGTCAGGTCGCGGATCGACAGGAGCGGCGCCTCGGCGGTCATCCCTGCTCGACCTTCATTCGGGGATCGAGGACGTCGCGGAGCCCGTCGCCCAGGAGGTTTAGGCCGAGCGCGGTGACGGCGATGGCGACGCCGGGCACGATCGTCAGCCACGGCGCCTCGCGCAGATAGGCCCGCCCTTCGGAGATCAGGATGCCCCAGCTCGGCACCGTGGGCGGGGCGCCGAGGCCGAGGAAGCTCAGTACCGCCTCGGACAGCACCGCATAGGCGAAGACGAAGCTCAGCTGCACGATCAGCGGCGCCATGCAGTTGGGCAGGATGTGGCGGCGGAGGATGCGCCCGTCGGTCGCCCCGCCCGCGCGGGCCGCCTGGACGAAGTCGAGCTCGCGCACCACGATCACCGAGGAGCGCACGACCCGGGCAGTCCGCGGGACGTAGACGACCGACAGGGCGATCACGGCGGTCATTGCCGAAGGACCTAGCGCCGCCGCGACGCCGATGGCGAGCAGCACGGCGGGGAAGGCCATAAGCGCGTCGGCCAGCCGCATCAGGATGTTGTCGAGGCGCGCGTAGTATCCCGCGAGCGCCCCCAGAAGCACGCCGAACACGCCGTTGATGACCACGACGCTCAGCCCGATCAGCAGGCTGAGGCGCGCGCCGTAGAGCACGCGGGCCAGCATGTCGCGGCCGAGGTTGTCGGTACCCAGCGGGAACGCCAGCGAGGGGGGCTGGAACCGGTCGCGGATCGACAGCGCGTTGGGTCCCCGGTCGGTGAGAAGCGGCGTGGCGAGCGTCGCCAGCACGATCGCGCCGAAGAGCACCGCGCCGACGACGAAGGCCCGGTTGCGCAGGAACGGCAGCGCGGCCGCGCGAAACCGCGCCAGCGCCGACGGCCTTTCGGTCTCTGTCGCGGGGGCCGTCACGACCATCTCAGTCGCCGCCCTTCACCCGGATGCGCGGGTCAAGCCAAGTGTAGAGCACGTCGATGACGATGTTCAGCAGTAGCAGCGACGCGGTGATGAAGAACAGCCCGCCCTGCACCATCGGGTAGTCGCGGCTCATGATCGCGTTGCCCATCAGGGCGCCGATCCCGGGGATGCCGAAGATTGTCTCGATGATGATCGACCCGGACAGGAGCACCGACAGGATGAGCCCCATGACCGTGATGACGGGCATCATGACATTGGCGAGCGCGTGGACGCCGATCACCTGCCATTCGGGCAGGCCCTTGGCGCGGGCGGTGCGGATGTAGTCCTGCCCCAGCACCTCGAGCATGGTCGACCGGGTGATCCGCGTGAGCAGCCCCGCCTGAAGGAGCGCCAGCGCCACGGCGGGCATCGTTGCGGTGCGCAGCCAGCCAACCGGGTCCTCGGAGAAGGGAACATAGCTGCCGGTTGGCAGCCAGCCGAGATGGACCGAGAACACGACGATCATCACCAGCGCCAGCCAGAAGTTCGGCAGCGACACGCCGATCAGCGCGAAGAAGGTCGCGGCCTGGTCGATCCACGTGTTGTGGTAGAGCGCGGCGACCACCCCGGTCGCAAGACCGAACACGATGGTGATGGCGAGGGAATAGAGCGCGATGCCGATCGTGATCGGCGAGCGGTCGAGCAGCGCCTCGGTCACCGGGATTCCCAAGAGAAGCGATCGCCCGAGATCACCCTGGAAGAGGTTGATGTAGAACGTGATTATTTGGACGTGGATCGGCTGGTCGAGCCCGAGGTTGCGGCGTATCTGCTCGAGATCGGCCGGCGTCGCGGTCGGCCCGCCGATGACCGTCGCCGCGTCTCCGGGGATCAGGTAGATGATGCCGAAGGCGAACAGGCTCACGAGGAACAGGACCGGGATGGCCTGCAGGAGCCTGTTGAGCGTGTATGCGATCACATGGGTCTCCAGCCGGGTCCTGCTTGCCTCGGACTGGCCAGGGGCGGATGCGCCGCCCCCGGCCGCTGTCGATCATGCCGGCGCCGTCAGCCTTCGATCCAGACGTTCGACACCCGCGTATTGAAAAACGGCGTGAAGCCCTTCACGTTGCTGCGGATGCCCTGCGTGCTGGGAAGGATGCCGAAGGGAACGACCATCACCTGTTCCAGCGCGATCCGCTGGGCATTGGCGAAGGCCTGCTGCCTCTCCTCCAGCGTCGGCGCGTTCGACACCTGCTCGACGTAGCGATTGAAGTCGGGATCGCCCATGTTGTCGATCGGCTTGTGCACATTGTTGGGGTTGGCGAGGTTGCGCAGCGCGGTCGGACCGCCGATCGCGGTGACGGTTATCCAGCCGGTATAGAAGAAGTTCCAGCCCTGTGTCTCCTGTTCGCTGGTGGCGAGCGCGGTGGGCCAGTCGAGCACCTTGACCTCTGCGTTCATTCCCGCGGCCTTGAGTTGCTCGGCCATCACGAGGGCGGTGTTGTACATGAACGGGAACTGCTGGTTGGTCAGCAGCACGATGGGCTCACCGTCATAGCCGCCCTCGGCGAGGAGCTGGCGCGCGCGCTCGGGATCGTTCTGGTTGTAGAACTCGGTCCCCGCATTGGAATAGTACGCCTGGCCGGGGTATTGCAGCGCGCCGTTGAGCTCGAACGAGCTGTCGGTGGCGGCGTCCATGATCTCTTCCATGTTCATGGCCGCGACCATCGCCTGGCGTACCTTCACGTTGTCGGTCGGCGGCGCCGAGAAGTTCGGATAGCCGAGGTTCATGCCCCAGGTCCGGAGCTGGACGATCTCGACGCCCTCGGTTCCGGCCAGACGCTCCTTCGAAAGGGTCGGCACGTCCTCCGAGATGTGGATCTCGCCGGTTTCAAGCGCCGCGGTACGAGCGCCGGCTTCGGTCAGCATCCGGAAACGGACCGTGTCCACACAGGCTTGCTTGCGCCCGCCGAAGCCGCTCAGCTGCTCGAGGGTGTCGTTCGGCGTATAGGCGTCGAACCGTTCGAGCAGGACGTGGCTGTCCGGGACGAACTCGACGAACTCGAACGGCCCGGTGCCGATGATGTCGACCTGATTGGCGGGCTTGCCTGCCTCTTCGGCGGGCATGATCACGATCGGAACCGTATAGGACGACAGGTTCTCTATGAACGTCGGCTGCGGCGACGACAGGTTGATCACGAAGGTCTCGTCGTCCGGCGTCTCCCAGCCCGTAACGATGTCGAGAACCGAGCGGTTGAAGCCGATGTCTTTGTAGCGCTGGTACGACGCCGCCACGTCGGCAGAGGTCAGCGCCTTCCCGTTGTGGAAGGTCACGCCCGGCCGCAGCTTGAAGGTGTATCTCAGCCCGTCGTCCGAGACCGAGATGCTCTCTGCCAGATCAGGCACCGGGTTCATGTCCTCGTCCCGGATCACCAGTGTTTCGTAGATGTTCATCGCCACGTTGCGGGTGGCCGACGAGGTGTTGGTCTGCTGGTCGAGCGACGGCACGCCCGCCTGCAGGCCGACGATCAACTCGCCGCCGGTCTGCGGGCATTCGAACGGCGCCGCGATCGCCCCGGTGGCGAACATCACGCCGGCCGCAACGGTCGAAAGGAGACTGGTCTTTGTGTAGTATAGTGCCATTGTCGGTTCCTCTTGCGGGAGTGGAAGTTGGGAAGGCACGACGCCCGGTCGGCTTGAGGAGGTCACGACGCGAAGCCGCCGTGCCACCAGTGGTCGAAGGGGTTCGAATACAGGATGGCGTCGATGGTATCTTGGCTGATGCGGGGCAGGGCTGTTCCTTCGAGCTGGTCGTTTATGCACCGCAGGCCCTCGATCGATTCCTCGACGCCCGCAAAAGGGAAATCCGTGCCCCAGAAGATCTTGTTCCGCTCTGTTATGCGGTACTCCTGGGCGGTGATCAGAGCATTCCAGTACTGCCACGGCCGGTAGCAGAGCGCCGAGATCTCGCAATAGACGTTGGGATGCTTGCGCACCACGGCCACGCATTCGCCCATCCACGGATGGGCCATGTGCGCGAGGATCATCTTCAGGTCGGGGTGGCGCAGGGCCACGGTATCGACCTCCATCGGCCGGCCAAGCTCGATCGGCGCGTTGCGGGCGAAGGTGGTGCCCATGTGCATGGTCAGCGGCAGGTTGTTGACTTCGCAATAGGCCAGCACTGGAGCCATGCGCGGATCGACGAGCGATACGCCGCTGTAGATCGGACCGAACTTCACGCCTCGCAGCCCCAGCGTCTCAATGGCGTGGACGAGAAGCTCCATCGTGTCGGGTCGGCGCGGGTCGATGGCGGCGAAGCCCACGAACTTCTCGGGGTATTTGGCGACCGCCTCGGCTGTCACCTCGTCGGTGCCGTCGATGCCGGCGCTGTCATGATAGCGCGGCGAGAACAGGATCGCCCGCTCCACGCCTTCCATTGCGGCGAAAATCGTGTCGGCATCGGCCGCCGGATCGACGCTGCCCGGCCGCGAATGGCTGGTGCCAGCCGAAAAGAGCGGATTGAGCTGATCCGGATTGTAGACGTTCACGTGGCAGTCGACGATCACGGCCCGCATCCCATTTTCGCGCCCTCAGAGCACTCCGAACTCGTCGTAGACATCGGCCAGAAGGCGGCCGTTCATCAGTGCGTCCAGCGACTTGTTCTCGCCGTTGAGCTTCAGCCGGGCGGCCGCGACCACGTCCGCCTCGATCTCCCGCGGGATCACCGCGCAGCCGTCGGCGTCGCCGAAGACGATGTCGCCCGGGCGCACGAGGACGCCGCCGCACTCGATTGGAACGTCAATCTCAATGACCTTCCCGCGGCCACGGCTGTCGAGCGGCGCAATGCCGCCGGCGAAGACCGGGAATCCCAATGAGCGGATGTGTTGGATGTCGCGCACGAAGCCGTCCATGACCGCACCGGCTGCGCCGCGCATCCTCGACGCCGTACTCAGGAGACCGCCCCACGGCGCGATGCGCCCGGTGGCCCCGCAGGCCGAAACCGCGATGTCTCCGGGGCCGAGGCTGTCGACCAGCTTGATTTCGAGAGCGTAGTGGTTTTCGCCAGGTCCAGGCGGCGCGTAGACGTCCGCATAGAGCATCGTGCGCGCACGTCCGACCATTACGAGGCTTTCATCAAGCGGCCGGACGTGAGGCGCCATGACCTGCGAGGTGTAGCCGAGCCCGTCAAGAACGTCGGAAATCAGCGCACAGAAGAACCGTGCGCGCATCTCGTCTAGAATGGGATCGCCCGCGTCCCCGGACCCAGCGATGGCACCCGAATCCGACATGGCCACGTACTCCTCAAGCTTTATCCTTAAAGGAGGCTTGCACGGGAGTAGTGGGCTTGTCAACGGAACACTGAAAGAGATGTCGCCGGTCTCATCGAACATCTTGGCACACCCGGACCAGAGGTGCCGTTGCGGAGGCGAGTCTAGGCGGACTGGCCTGCCACGAAGGCCACCGGAAGCACGATATCGGGGGACGAGAACGCTCCGGTCTCGATCCGGCCCAGCAGTTCCTCCGCCGCCCGGAATCCCATCTCGTAGGCGACAGAGCGCACCGTCACGAGGCTTGGCTCGCTGTAGGCCGCGAAGTCGAAGTTGTTGAAGCCGGTCACGCGAACCTGGTCGGGCACGGCGATCCCCTCGCTCCTAAGCAACCGGATCGCCGCCATCGCCATCCGGTCGTTGCCGCCGATGATCGCGTCGGGCAAACCGCGCGAGGCTATCGCCGCGCGTAGCGCGTCCTGGGTGACGGCCAGAGTCTCGTCACCGCAGCGCACGACATGAAGGTCGGCCGCAAACGCATCGCAGATCTGCCGAACCCCGGCCAGACGCTCTGAGATCGCGGGCCACTCCTGTCCTGGAGCGAGGAAAACGAACGATCGCGCACCCTTCGACACGAGATAGCGCGCGATCTCGACTGCGCCGCCCCGGTCGTCCTGGCGGACCGAGCACAAGCCTTCTCCCTCCCCAGCTTCCTGGATCAGCACCAGCGGCATCCGCAGGTCGACGAGGCGGTTCAATAGCGAGCGGCGCTGCTCCGTAGGTCCCGACAGGATCACGCAGACCCCGTCGGTTTGAATCTGCGAGAGCAATGGCGCGCTCATCATCGATTCCGTCCGCACGCCCTGCAAGACGACGCTGTAGCCTGTCTCGGTAGCGAAGTTCGAGATTCCGGCCACGACTTGTGTCGTGAACGGGTCGTTGAGGAACTGGGGAACGTCGTCCAGCACCAGAACCCCGATCGCGTGGGATCGCTGCGACCGCAGCCGGCGCGCCGCAGCATGCGGCCGGTAGCCCAAGCGCTCGATAGCTGCCTGCACCTTCTCGCGGGTCTCGGCGCCGACCTCGCTGTCGCGCCTGTTAAGCACGTTTGACACCGTCATCGGCGTCACGCCGGCCGCGACTGCCACATCCTTGAGCGTCAGGCTGCGGTCGCGGCCGGGCCTTGCGCGTGCAGTCAAAGAAACCAGCCCCGGGACAGGCGTCGAAGGCACGGCGGCGCGAGGGATGCGGAGGCGCGTTTCGTCATGGTTAGACCCTTCCGTTCAGGCACGCCAGTTACTCAGCTTCTCCCACTCTGGCAAGTCTGCCGCCCCGTCGACCCAAGAAATCTCGCGACGACGCTGTCAGAAGACTTTCCGTTGAGGCGGGCAGGGCGGTTCCATAGCCTCCGGGGGCACTGTCAGAAGGATTCCGGTTGAGACGGGCAGGGCGGCCTCGTAGCGTCGGAACATGATCAAACCTGACCCGTTCAAGGGCTTTCACAGCAGCCCGGAAATCATCCGCCTGGCGGTGATGCTTTACGTCCGGTTCCCGCTTTCCTTGCGAAACGTTGAGGACCTGCTGCATGAGCGCGGCATCGACATCAGCCACGAGACGGTGCGGTTCTGGTGGAATAGGTTCGGCCCGATGTTCGCCTCGGAGATCCGCAAACGCCGTATCGAGGGCATGAAATCCAGCCACTGGCGGTGGCATCTCGATGAGATCTTCGTGAAGATCAACGGGGAGCGGCACTACCTTTGGCGGGCTGTCGATCACGAGGGCGAGGTCCTGGAGAGCTTCGTCACGAAGACCCGCGACAAGAAGGCGGCTCTGAAATTCCTCAGAAAAGCAATGAAGAAGCACGGTCGTGCAGAGATTCTCGTGACGGACAAGCTGCGCTCCTACGGCGCGATGTCACGAGCAATCACGACGCCATGCTCTGCGAGGAGGCCCCGGATCTGGTTCACCAATCGCGTTCGGTCTGACACCAGCCGCTGACGGATGCGATGCACCGCCTGAATGGTGAGTTGTTCAGGCGTCTTCGGCGGAACGAACCGCATCGACGGCCGGCCGACCGCCTCGCAGATCGCTTCCGCATCATTGCGGTCGTTCTTGTTCGACTTCACGTAGGGGGTGACGAATTGAGGGCTAATCAGCCGAACCTCGTGGCCGAGATCGGCAAGCACCTGAGCCCAGTAGTGCGCACCACTCGATGCCTCCATGCCCACAACGCACGGCGGAAGCTCGGCGAAGAAGCCCGCGACCCCCTCCCGTCTCAGCGTCTTTCGCAACACCGTCTGGTCCCGAGCATCAACACCGTGAACTTCGAATACATGCTTCGCCAGATCCAATCCAATGCGCACAACCGACATGACAAGTCTCCTTCGCTCCCATAGATGCCCTATGCTCGCCGCTCGAAGGCGGCGGGGTCCATACCATTGGCTCCGGTTTTCAAGGTTTTTCTTGAGCGACTTGGATCGAAGCAGGTTGCGGTCATGTGTCCGGCCTGTGTGCGCGGCGCAGATAACCGCTGGCCCTGATGAAGTCCGCGTGCCCGGTCCCAATCAGACAATCGAGCTTTGAAGCCCTGACGGCACCTCGGGGTGTCCCGGCAGCGGCCTCGCTTGATCATCATCACTCACGTCTGCCCTTGCATCTCCTTTGCGGCGCCTCTGGCCCCGCGGCGTTCGTCCCTTGGTCAGGTGGCCGCTGCGGCCCTGTAGTTCTCTCTCTTCACGAGCAGCGCCCATGCAGTGCGCGCCGTCCTGTTGGCAATGGCCACGGTCACGAGCCGCGTCGGCTTGCGGTCAAGCAGGGATCTGACCCAGGCCCCGGTCCGGGTGTCGGTGGTGGGCGCGCGCCGGGTCACCGAGGTGGCGCCGACAACCAGCAATCGGCGCAGATAGCCGTTGCCCATCTTCGAGACATGCCCGAGCCGATCCTTCCCGCCTGAGGAGTTCTGTCGTGGCACGAGCCCGAGCCAGGCCGCAAACTGCCGGCCCGACTTGAAGACGGACGGATCGGGAACGCTGGCCGCGAGCGCCGTGCCGGTAATGAGGCCCACGCCCGGAATCGTCTCGAGCCGCTGGCTCGCAGCGCTCTGCCGGTGCCACGCCATCAGCTGGCGTTCGATCTTGCCGATCTCTCCGGCCAGGCTTTCGAGCTGGGCGGCCAGCGACAGGAGCGCCGACCGAGCGAGGGCTGGCAGGTTCAGCCCGCCGTCAGGGTCGCTCAGGCGCCGGACCAGATCGACAACCTTCCGTGGCCCCTGCGCGGCGATCATCCCGAACTCGGCGATCTGGGCTCGGATCGCATTGAGGATCATGGTGCGCTGCCGCATCAGCAGGTCGCGCGACCGGTGCAGCACGAGGACCGCCTGCTGATCCTCGGTCTTCACTGGCACGAAGCGCATGTTCGGCCTGACCTGCCACTGAACTTTCATCCAGCCGCGACCGGAGCCCGGTTAGTGGCTTCACGCTTCACGGCCGACCCTACCACTTTTTTGAAACCAGATCCTTCATCGCAGCCAGATCCAGCATCTGCTCGGCCAGAAGCTTCTTCAGGTTGGCGTTCTCATCCTCGAGCGCCTTCAGCCGCTTGGCCTCCGGCACCGTCATGCCACCGAACTTGGCCTTCCAGCTATAGAAGGTCCCTTCCAACATGCCGTGTTTGCAGCACAGGTCAGCGCACTTAGCGCCGGCCTCGTGCTCGGTCAGGATGCCGATGATCTGTTCGTCCGTGAATCTCGTTCGCTTCATTGCCCGTCCTCGGTTTGGGTCGCGGACCCTAATCGGCGGTGGAGCAAAAAAAGCCCGTGGCAGGTCACGCGTTCAACATTGGGGAACTTGTCGAAAGCAGGCCTTCGATGAGAACTCGGCAAGGCAGTTAAAGCCTGTCTTTGAGCCGCTGCAAGACCTCCATTTTCTCGTGTAGGACGGCAATGATGATGGGGCGGTCGATTGCGAGCCAGAAGATGTAGTGACGCTGACACCGATGGATGCAGACCTCGTCAGGCAATTGCGGCAATGATCTTGGCGGCGCTCGTCCGCTCCCGATCGCGTCGAAGCAGTCCCCTAGCTGATCCAGGTACTTGTCCGCTTGTTCGGGTCCCCAGGTTTCTGACGTGTACCGCCATATACCCCGAAGATCTTTTTCCGCGGCAAGCGCAAGGTCGTAGCTCGGCATGGATCGGGCTAGACCCCTGCGCGCTTGCGCTCTTCGCGCCGAATCTCGTCGAGGGACTTGCCTGAAAGTCGGCCGCGCCGCGCCTGCTCGATCCTCGGCTCCAGGAAGTTCGTCAACGCGGTGAAAGCCTCGTCCTCGCTCATGCCGTCGAGGGCAGGGGCGTCGGCAAGCGCTCGGCCCAAGACGTAGTCCTTGAGGCTCTGTCCCTTGAGAGCGGCGATGGCCTTCAGCTTCTGGTGGTCTTCCAGTGAGATGTCGATCGAGAGTCTGGGCATGCGAATAGGATAGTCGAGCGCACCCCACATTACAACATTTGTTGAAGATGGAGCGTTCAACGATGCCCCCTGTTTCGAGGACCCCTACCCAAACGCCGCCGTTTTCCAGTCTTTGTACGGGGTGGGGTGGCAGGGCAGCCGTCGTGTGCGTATGGTGTGCACAGCGGGGCCGTTCCAGCGAGGCCGGTCCCGAGGAGATCGCTGAATGCCCAAAAACGCAGCCACCGAGGCAGCGCGCTTATCTTCTGCGCCGATGATGGATGGTAGCGATTTTTCAGGCAAATCAGGTGTTTACAGTGCATCGTGTGCGGCTCATGTTCATGTTTCGATCGCATGATATCGTGCTGCGTCGCGCAAAAAATGCTTGTAGATGCTTGTACCGACCTAATGCGCGAATGGCGCCTCTGATCCGTCGTCTTGGGGAGGCCGATAGTTGTCGGATACAGGGGGGAGTTCCAAGCGCAGCATGCCGAGGGGCTTGCCCTGCTGCCGGAAGGATCGGCGATCGCGGGCATGATCAGCAACTACGCTGTGGTGCGGGCGCAGGCGCGAGTGCATCGTTGATCGCAGGCGCCTCGTTTCATCCGCCTGTCATCGCTTGGGGAGGCCGAGATTTTCAACGAGAAACTCGACCACCGCCCGGTTGAAGCGCTCCTGGAACGCGTCCCGGTCGAAGCCCGGGGTGTCGGTGCAGGCCATCTGCGAGACGCGCGGGTTCGCCTGTTCGAGCGCGGGTTTGCACGGTGGGCGGAAGGCGAAATGCCCCGACGCCTCGACGACATAAGCCTCGGACGGCGTCGCCAGCGCGGCGGCAAGTGGGACGATATTGGTGCCCTGCGGCACGCGTGCGTCCTCCGCCGCACCCCAGAGTTGGATGTCAACATCGAGGTTCCCGACCTGTGCCGGATCGAACCCGAAGCCGAAACCGGGTGCGGCGGCAACGACGGCTCGCAGACCGGGCATCGGCGCGGTGAAGGGGCCGGCATTGACGACCACGTCCGCGGCCATGCCATCGGCACAGACGAACTCGCCCGGTGTCGCGTCACAGTGCGCGGCAATGCGATCGAGCCACATCTCGGCTCCGGCAGCAGCCAGCACGCTGTGTCCCCCGGCGGAGAAGCCGAAGGCACCGAAGCGCGTGGCATCGACATGTCCTGCGTGCGGCCAGTCCGTGCTCATGTAGCTCACCACCCTGGCGAGGTGTCGCGGGCGTTCGGTGATCCAGCGCGACGGCGGGGCTGTTTCGTCCCCGTCGGAATTGCCGGGATGGTTGAGCGCCACTGCGATCATGCCCGCCTCGGCCATGGCGAGGGCCAGCGGTGCGTGGCCGCCGAACCAGCCGCCGTCGCCATGCGAGATCACCACCAGCGGCAGGTCGCTGCCTGCCACGGGGGTGTGCATCACGAAGGCCTGTCCGAAAGGGGTGTTCGGCGCGTCGGGGACGGCCGCATCGCTGGGATACCAGACCGCGGCCTCGATGGGCGGCATGTCGGCGGTGGCGGGAATCTCCATGAACTGGAAGCCGGTGGCCAGGGCAGGTCCGGCCGCGACGGTGATGAGGGTGGCGAGACGAAGGGGCATGGGGTGTCCTTTCCTGTTGGCAGCTGACGGTGTGCGGGCCGGCTCAGTCGCTCGCGACGGCCTGCGCGATGGCGCGGAAGGCGTTGACGCTCTCGTGATCATTGTCGTCGAAGAGCGGATCGGCGCTGGTCTTGACGATCACAACCTCGCGGGCGGGATCGACGTAGATGTACTGTCCCCAGACGCCGATTGCGAGGAAATCGCCCTGCGGGTCCTCGGGGATCCACCATTGGTAGCCATAGCCGAAGGTCCAGTGGCTGGCCGGGTTCTCGCCCGGTTGCAGGTGTGGCGCCTTCGGGCTGACCGAGGCCGCGACCCAATCCGCCGGCACGATCTGCCGCCCCTCGCGCGCGCCGCCCTCGAGGTAGAGGCGCCCGAAGCGGCCCCAGTCGCGCAGGGTGGCGTTCAGGCAGCACAGAGCGAATTCGCGGCCCGCGCGGTCGGTGCTCCATGTGGCGTCGGCCTCGGCGCCCATCGGCCCCCAGACGCGGCTGGCGAGGTAGTCGGCGACGGGCATGCCGGTGGCCGCCTCCAGGACCAGGCCAAGCGCCATGGAGTCCGAGCTGACGTAATCGTTGTAAGTGCCGGGGGCGCGCACCCGCTGGAGCCCTGCCAGCGTCTCCTCCGCCGGCACGCCCATCGCCATGGCGCGGATGAACAGCATGTTGATGTCGGACATGGGGTCGTCGCAATCCTCGTCGAAGGCCACGCCCGACGACATGGTCAGCGCATCCTCGATCGGCACGTCGCCGTAGCCAGACCCCGCGAGCGCCGGGACATGGGCGCCGATGGGGTCGCGGAGGCTGGCGATGTGTCCTTCCTCCACCGCGATGCCGATCAGTGCCGAAAGCACCGACTTCGCCACCGACCACGAGGTGAAGGGCGAGCTCGCGTCGGCGCCCTGCCGATACTCCTCGTGGGTGATCGCGCCGCGGTGGACGACCAGCAGCCCCGTCGTCTCGGTCCGGTCGAGGAAGGCGGCGAGGTCACGGGGCGCACCGCCGAACGCGTAGGTCTCGGGCAGCGGCGCGGGCGCGCGCTCGAAGGCCCAGACCTCCCCGGCGCGGGGCACCTCCCGGGCGGGAAAGACCCGCTCCATGGCGCGGAAGTTCCCGACCCGGTAGCCTTCCCAGAACAGGGTGATCCCGGCCCAGGCCGGTGTCTGCCGCAGCCAGAGGAAGGCGGCGAGTATCAGGACGGCGAGCGTGGCGAGCGTCCAAAGGGCGAAGCGGGTCAGGCGGCGTGCGAGCATGGTCTTGTCTCCTTGCAAGGGATGAGGTTTGCGGGTCATGCTTGGACGGCGCCGCGCGTCAGGCGGGCGCTCCACCAGAAGATGACGGGGGTGATGAGCGCGGTCGGGCCGAGCCACACCACGAGGTCCGGCAGGAAGCCGAGGTTCACGACGCCCGCGGCGGTGATCGTGGCGATGGTGCCGCCCAGCATCCGGCTCAGATGCCGCGCGATGCGCGCCTTGCCGGCGATGGGGCCACGCGCCCAGTCGCGCCAGTCCGACAGCGCCAGGGTCAGGCCGATCGAGCCGAAGGCCACGAGGATCACCGGCTGCGCGCCGCTGCCCGCCAGCAGGCCCTGCGCGCCCCAACCCAGCATCCCGATCCCGGCCAGCGCCATCACCGCGCCGCCGACATGGTCGAGGCCTCGGGGCCGCCCGTCGCGCACCATCGCAGCGCGCCATCCGGTGAAGACGAGGTAGAGGCTGAACACCCCCACCGCGAAGAGGAACGGGTTCGGGTGCACGACCGCCAGCACCAGCGCGCTGAGCCCGACGAACAGCATGGCCAGCGTGTAGATAGTGCCCGAGCGCCGGTGCAGCCGGCCGCCCTTGGCGCTGCCGACGGCGATGCCGGCCGTGGCCAGCGCCGCGACGCCGGCCAGGATGTGCAGGAACAGGATCGTCTGGATCATGGGTCGATACCTCCGATGCGGGGATGAGTTGGCTTCGTGATGCGACGGCGGTAGCGGCGCCGCGCCGGGCCGGGCCAGCGAAGTTGCGGAGACGGCTGGGGAATTGCGCGAACGGCATGCTAGGGTTCGTTCACGATGCGCGAACGACTTACCCGCCTTTCCCTGCGACTGGGCCCGCCGATCGGCGTGGGCCTCGTGCTGGGACTCATCGGACCGTTCGGGACGTTCGACCTCATGCCGACCGCGCCAAGGCTGGCCTATTGGCTCGCGGTCATCTCCGTGAACTGGCTTCTGGCCGATGCCGTCCTGCGGCGGCTGGATACGGTGGCGGGCGAGCGGATGCCGGTGCCACGACTCATGGTGCCGCTTATCGGCGCCTGTCTCGCGGCTGTGCCCGCGACCGGGGTGGTGGCGCTGGCGAACGGGCTTTCGGGGATCGGATGGCCCGATAATGTCGCCGTCCTGTTCGGGCGGGTGCTGCTGCTGCTCGCAGCCATCTCCCTGCCGGTCTACACATGGGAGGACATGCAGGAGCGGATCGCGGCCATGCCCGATCCCGCAACGCCCCAAGACGCCTCTTCAGGGGGCCAGCCTGAAGAGATTGAGGTCCGGCAGAGGGGCGGGGACGGCCTGTCGCTCTTCGCGGCGCGCCTGTCCGCGCCGCTCGAGGGGCAGCTCCTCTGCCTCGAGATGCAGGACCATTATCTTAAGGTGCACCATTCGGCCGGATCGGAGATGATCCTGTGCCGCATGGAGGACGCCGCGCGCGAACTGAGCGGCCTCGGCCGCCGTGTTCATCGCTCGTGGTGGGTGGCAGCCGATGCCGTGGAGAGCGTCGAGCGTGAGGGCCAGCGCACCCTCCTGCGCCTGACCGATGACCTACGCGTACCAGTGGGCCGATCCTACCGCCCCGATCTCAAGGCCTCAGGTTGGCTGTAAATTCTGCCGGCGCGTCGCCCTCGGTCTAGTAACGACCTGGCTGAGCGGCTGCGCGCCGGTAAGTTCTGACGTCGGCCGACACGGGGCATGTCCGCCGGTCGTCGAATACAGCAGGGAGTTCCTGGCACAGGAGGCCGCGGAAATCGTTTTTCTGCCGGAAGAGTCTGCGATCGAGGAGTTGCTCGCGGACTATGCTGTGATGCGAGAGCAGGCGCGGGTGTGTCGGGTCTAGTGAAGCGGGTTATTCCAACGACGGGAGCGGGCGATGCTCCGGTTCCGGGGCATGCGAATTCTAAAGAAGTTTGCCGAGGAGTGTCAGGAACTTTGTGTATTCGGCCGCCGGTCCTGTTCCTCTTTGATCCCTTTCAGCCGCCGATGGGCTTGAAGCGATCTTCGAACATGATGGCAAACTGATTGACCGCTGTCAGCCATCCTCTGACCGTCCGGGAGGTTTTCTCGTGCCCGCGGATGGCGAGGTAGATCAGCTTCTCGGCGGCCTCCTTCGAGGGGAAGGAACCCCTTGTTTTGATGGCCTTTCTGATCACCCGGTTCAGACTCTCTATGGCATTCTTGGTGTAGATCACCCGGCGGATCTCGGGACTGAAGGCGAAGAACGGGATCACCTCCTCCCAGGCCCGGCGCCAGGCCTGCGCGATCGAGGGGTATTGCCGGCCCCACTCCGCGTCGAACGCCTCCAGCGCGTCCCGGGCCGTCTCCGCCGTCTCGGCGCTGTAGACCTCGCGGAGCTTCGCGGCGACCCCCTTGCGATCCTTCCAGGAGCAGAAATTCAGCGAGTGGCGAACGAGGTGCACGATACAGGTCTGCACCGTGGTCTGCGGGAAGGCGGCGGTGATCGCCTCGGGGAAGCCCTTCAGCCCGTCGACCACCGCGATCAGGATGTCCTGGACCCCGCGGTTCCTGAGTTCGGTCATCACCGACAGCCAGAGCTTGGCGCCCTGGCGCGCGCGATTGCCCTCGATCCCTCGCTTCCCACCAAATGGCAGACGGATGGTCCGGATCCCGTGTTTCCGCACTTCAAGTCTACTCCCCAGGGGAGCGTCACCGCTTGGTTCACCATGAGGCTTACCGCACTCGGTACAGACAGTGAGGCGGCACAGGGTCAGGATGCAACTTCTGCGTTGGCGGAATACAATGCACGCGATACAGAGCGGGTCTCTGAGTGGAATGACAAGTTCTTCGGATCTTCACACTCGAAAGAGCGCCTTCGGTAGCCGCCTATCAAGGCGGGCCGACACAAGAGACAAGACGGCCGTGGACCGGCGGAAGAAACGGAGTTCAGAGATGCACAACAAGGGACAGGATGCCAACCATGCCTGGAACCTCGATGCCAACGTTTCCACATCGGCCGGAAGGGTCGCTTACGGCATAGCGGGCGACGGCCCGCCGCTCGTCCTCGCCCACGGGTGGCCCTGGTCTTCGTTTTCATGGCATCGGATCATTCCCGCACTCTCGGAGCAATTCCGGGTCCATTGGTATGACATGCCGGGTTTCGGAAGCTCGGAACTCTCACCCCCGCGCCCTCCGTCACTAGCGGTACAGGGCGAGGTGTTCACCGAAATGCTGGAGCACTGGCAACTGGACGCCCCGATGGTTGCCGCACATGATTTCGGCGGCACGGTGACGCTTCGGGCACATCTCCTGCATGGCAAGGAATTCTCCGATCTCGTCTTGATCAATGTCGTGGCGATGAGACCCTGGGGCTCCGCGTTTTTCGAGCATGTGAAGGCTCATATCTCGGCTTTCACAGGGCTTCCTCGGCACATCCATGCCGCCATCGTTCGCGCATACATCGACAGCGCGCTGGTGCATGCCCTTTCGACCGAGGACGACGATCAGCTTGTCGCGCCCTGGCTTACGCCCGCAGGGCAGATTGCGTTTTGGCGTCAGTTCGAGCTTGCCGACGAGGCGTTCACCGCCGAAGTCGAGCCGCAATATGGCGCGCTGCGTTGTCCTACTTCGATCCTTTGGGGAGCCGACGATCCGTGGATCCCGATCTCTCGAGGGATGGCGCTCGCCGAACGGGTCGGCGTTGCGCTGACGCCCTTGCCTGGACTAGGGCACCTCCCTCAACTGGAAGCTCCGGAAGTCGTGCTGCGAGAACTTTTTGCGGTCTCTTCCAAACAGTAACACACCCTCGATGTGGGCGCGGAACAAGTGCGCTAATCGAAATGAAAGAAAAAACCGATCGCATGCTTGCTTGCGTGAATGCGGTCGAATTGAGATTATCGAAACGGGAAGATCTCACGTTCCTTGAGAGGATTGGAGCGTCTATCCGTGATCGGGGTGATGGCAGACCAATTCGAACGAGTCTCGACCACTCGGGGCGAGCCCTATCCAAGAATGCGGTACTCTCGGTCGATCGCGCGGCGGACCTCTGGCAGCCTTCGGTCGTCGTCATGGGCGACGAGCCACTGGTCATGGGACAGCTCCTCGATGGGCTCGCCCACGCGGGTCAGGCGCGGCTCCGCGTCCCCGATGAACGTCGGCAGGACCACGCGGCCGGTTCCGGTGAGTGTAAGGTCGAGCGCGAGACGCGGGTGGCTAACCTCGTACAAGGCCGCGTCAGCCGCGCGCGCAGCGACCCAGCGCGCCGAAGGCGTGTCGGCCAGGACCCTGATCCAATCCTGCGGTGAGCCCGGCACGGCGTAGGCTGCAAAATGAACGCGGGCAAGCTTGCGGCCCGCGAGCCCCGCCTCGGTCGGCCGTCGGTTGCGGATCCCGATTGCGGCCTCGCGCCGGCCAATGCTGAGAATGTCTTCTGCGGCGAGAAAGCGGATGCGGAGGTCGGGCGGGTCGCCCGTCAGCTCCAGACACCGTTGGACGAGGACCAGCGTCGTCCATGTCCCTGCGGACAGCTTCACCAGCGGCAGGGCATCCTCGCCTGGTCGCGCGACGATCCGCTCGATCCGCCCCGAGACTCCTTCGATCTCGCGAAGCATCTCGCGGCCCGCCTCGGTCAGGTCGTATCCGTGCGTGCGTCGCACGAAGAGTTCGCGCCCGAGGACGCGCTCGAGGGCGCGCATCCGGCGTCCCAGCGTCGGCGCGCTCGCTCCGGTCTCCCGTGCTGCCGCCGAGAGACCCCCGGTGCGCGCCACGGCGAGGAAGGCGGAGAGGTCGTCCCAGCGCAAGCCTGATCGTGTCCGTTCATTCATGAAACGATCCTTTCGTTTCGTGTCGTTCCGCACCTTAGCTGCGGCAGCTAGCTTTGGGCAGTACATTGACCGCAATTCGCAGGAGCGACCCATGAAACACGGATCACGAGAAGCGGCAGAAGCCGCCCCGACGCGCCGCGTCGGTAATGAATACCCCCAATCGGAGCATGACTTTCTCATCAGCAACTCTGGGCTGGGAACGCGCCTGCTCTACCGGATGCTGACGCTGCTGGACCGGAGGTGAGGCGATGCCCGATACCATGGCAGACAATGCAGCCCGGACCAAGATGCCGAAGGCGGGACTGGGCCGGAACGGTCCCGTCGTCTCGCGTCTGGCGCTCGGGACGATGACGTTCGGCGCCGAGACTGACGAAGCCGAGGCCCACCGGCAGCTCGATACCTTCGTGGACCATGGGGGCACCCTGATCGACACAGCCGACGTCTATTCGGCCGGCGCATCGGAAGAGATGATCGGGCGTTGGGGCCAACGCCGCGGTGGGCTTCCGGGCTCGCCCTTCGGGTTGGTCCCTTCAGCGATGTTCGGCCTGTCGTTCTTCATGGCGCCGACGGCCGTGACGAGCTTCGCGTGGAAGAACCTGGATCAGGCCTTGTGGGGCCGGGCCGTCGGCATGTTCACCATCGTCTTCGCCTCTGGCCAGATAGGGCCCATATCAAGAGCTTCGAGCCTCTGAGCTCCGTGTTCGAACTTTCCGATAGTGTCCCACCGGATGGTGTAAGAGCGTCGATCCTCGGAGAGGTTCGAAGCTGATCAGGTCGCCACGGCGGGCAGCCTAACGGTTGGATTGTCGGTGACGCGGGCGAGGGTTTCAAGCGACATGTAGCGCCGCGCGACGGTCCATTCGTCGTTGGTCTCCAGCAGTGAGCCATTGTGCGCCATTGGTTCGAGCACAATGGCGAACGCGCCGACGAGGCGGATGATGGCGCCGTCGTTCGGAAAGATCCCGACGACGTCGGCGCGGCGCTTGATCTCGCGGTTCACCCGTTCGAGTGGGTTCGTGGACGCGATCTGGGTCCAATGCTCGCGCGGGAAGTCCATGTAGGCCAGCACGTCGTCGCGGGAGGCATCCATGAAGGCGCCGAGTTTGTCCTGTTTCTCGCGGAGCGCATCGGCGACGGTGTCCCACTGAGCCTGCGCCTCAGCCTTGGTTTCCTGGGCGAAGATCGTCTTCAGCATCGCCGCCACCGCGGTGCGCTGCTTGGCCGGAGCATGGGCCAGGGCGTTCCTCATCCAGTGAATGCGGCACCTCTGGTGGGTGGCGTTGAAGACCCGGCGCGCGGCGGCGCGCAGGCCCTTGTGGTCGTCGGCGATCACCAGCTTCACGTCGCGCAGGCCGCGGTCGGCCAGCGAACGCAGGAACTCGGTCCAGAAGGTCTCGGCCTCGGAGGGGCCGGTGGTCACGCCCAGCACCTCGCGCTTGCCGTCCTCGTTCACGGCGACGGCCACTATCACGGCGCGGCTGACGATGCGCCCGCCCTCGCGCACCTTCACGTAGGTCGCATCGAGCCAGAGATAGGGCCATGCGCCCTCCAGCGGCCGGGTCAGGAAGGCGTTCACGCGCTCGTCGATGTCCGTGCAGAGCCGGCTGACCTGGCTCTTGGACATGCCGCCCGCGCCCATGGCCTTCACCAGATCATCGACCGAACGCGTGGAGACGCCGTGGACATAGGCCTCCTGAATGACGGCCACCAAGGCCTTCTCGGCCGTGCGGCGCGGCTCCAGGAAGCTGGGGAAGTAGCTGCCCTTCCTGAGCTTCGGGATTTCCAACGCAATGCGCCCGGCCCGGGTGTCCCAGTCCCGGTCGCGATATCCGTTGCGCTGCACCTCCCGCATTGGGGTGCGCGCGCCCCTCGCAGCACCAGTCCGGGCCTCCACATCGGCTTCCATGATCCGTTCGGCCGCGAAGGCCAGCATCTCGCGCACGAGGTCGCCGTCAGCCTGCTTCTCAACCAGCTCAAGCAGCGCCATTCTGTCGTCGGTCATCGTCATCTCCGTTGTCGGTTCCAGGTCTTGCAACCCGAACCTTCTCCGAAGATCGGCGGTGGCCGCCAGCGGCACCGCCCGCCGCGCGCTGCGCTACGCCCAGCGCTCCGCGCGCCCCCTCCTCATACAGG